>JADMIO011460605.1_pt1 | contig 64751 bp, 65 predicted proteins | sample 8958161 | NCBI WGS metagenome assembly JADMIO01 (sample SAMN16585339, study PRJNA669376) | soil metagenome | isolation source: Crop rotation soil | place: USA: Cullars Rotation, Alabama | collected 2011 | reverse complement strand
GCCGCGACTTCAAGTCACGTGAATTCCAAGCTTCGGATCCCACTGTGCTGGAAAGTCCCCGAGTCTCCAAACGCTATGACAATCTCAATCCCGCCTCTCTGACCTTGATCCGCCTGATCGTGCATAGCGCGGCTGAGAATTCCGGCGACCTCAGCCTGTGCGGCGAGATGGCGGGCCGGCCGCTGGATGCCATGGCCCTGCTGGGCCTGGGCATCCGCACCCTGTCCATGCAGCCAGGCCATATCGGTCCCATTAAAATGATGATTCGCAGCCTGCATCTGGGCGAGGTTTCGGCCTTTGTCGACCGGCTGTGCGGGCGGACCGACCACAGCCTCCGAACCCGGCTGTCGGCCTTTGCCGCCGAACGGGGAATTGTCCTGAAATAGGGCTTTTGGGAACTATTTCGGGCCAAAAGCGTCGCGCCGGACTTTTTGCAGCGCAGCAGTTGTTCCCCCCTGCAGGATCGGATAAGATAGACAACACAAATATTTAGCCGCATCGACCCCACATCGGAGCGTCGGGCGCGAAGAATGGCGCTATGACCAAAATCCCGCAGCTGTCCGCGGAGAATGACAATGGCGACGCCGGCGCACCCAATCGCCGGCGCATCCACTTGCGCGAAATCTCCGAGACGGCCGAGGAGGGCGACAGCCCGCAACAGACGGTGGGCCAGGATTTGCGCGCCGCGCGCTTGCGGCGGGGCGACGAGATTGCCCAGGTGTCGCGGGCGCTGAAGATCCGCAAGGACCATCTGGAAGCGGTGGAAAGCAGCCGGCTGGACGATTTGCCGGGCAAGACTTACGCCATTGGCTTCGTGCGCTCCTATGCCCGGCATTTGGGCCTGGACGACGCGCAGTATGTCGAACGTTTTAAACGGGAATTTTCCGGCCGCGCCGACGACCATCATCGCGAGCCCGCGCCCATTCACCAGGATGAGCGCCACTTGCCGCATGGCTGGCGCCTGATTGGCGGTGTGGTCGCCATCCTGCTGATCTGGGGCGGCTGGCGGCTGCTCTCGCCCGGGGGAGACACCAGCCAGCCGGTCCCGCCCGCACCCGTCCTCACCCAGCCCAAGCCCGCTGCCAAGCCGGCGCTCCAGCCGGTGGTGGCGCCGCCGCAAACGGCCGTGCCATCGCCCGCGGCCGACAGCGCACCGCCAGCCACGCCGGCCGACACGTCCGCACAACAGGCATCGGCTTTGCCGCCACCGGCGGCAGGTGCCAAGACGCCGGCCACCAGCTTCGCGCGCGGCGGAGCGACCGCGGTCTCTCCCGGATCTCCCACAGCCGCGCCATCCACACCGGCTGGACAAGCGGCATCCGCCGCGGTTCCGGTGATCGGCGCCGCAGGTCAGGTTTATGGCGCGGTCAACCGCAATTCCCGCGTGGTGCTGCGCGCCTTTGGCGACACGCGCCTGACGGTCAAGGGACCGGAGGGCCAGATTCTTCTGAACCGCGACCTGAAAGCCGGTGACATCTACATGGTGCCGGACATGGTCGGCGTCACCATGGCAACCAGTAATGCCGGCGCAATCGGGGTTGATCTGGACGGTAGTTCGCTAGGCCGCGCCGGCCAGGCGCAACAGGTGGTCGGCCGGGTGTCCCTGGATCCCGGGTCGCTGGCGGACCGTTTCAACAATCACTAACGATCGTCAAAGGGCTTAAGAATGAGCATTCGCGCTTATCGCGACATCCACCGGCGCAAGTCGCGCCAGATCATGGTCGGCAAGGTGCCGGTCGGCGGTGACTCCCCGATCACGGTCCAGACCATGACCAACACCATTACCGGCGACGCGCGCGCCACCATCGACCAGATCCGCAAGGTCGAGGAAGCCGGCGCCGATATCGTGCGGGTGTCCTGTCCCGACGAGGACGCCACCAAGGCGATGAAGGCCATTACCAAGGCGGCCGCCATTCCGGTCGTGGCCGACATTCATTTCCACTACAAGCGCGCCATCGAGGCGGCGGTGAATGGTGCCGCCTGCCTGCGCATCAATCCCGGCAATATCGGTTCGCCCCAGCGGGTGCGCGAAGTGGTGCAGGCCGCCAAGGATCATGGCTGTTCCATGCGCATCGGCGTCAATGCCGGCTCGCTGGAGCCCGACCTGCTGGAGAAGTATGGCGAGCCATGTCCCGAGGCCATGGTGGAGTCGGCGCTCAACCACGCCAAGATTCTCGATGACCTGGATTTCCGCGAATACAAGATTTCCGTCAAGGCCTCCGATCCCTTCCTGGCGGTGGCCGCCTATCAGGCCTTGAGCGAGGCCATCGACTGCCCGCTGCATGTCGGCATCACCGAGGCCGGCGGCATGATCTCCGGCACCGTCAAATCCTCTATCGGCATGGGCATGCTGCTGTGGAGCGGCATCGGCGACACCATCCGCGTCTCCCTGTCCGCCGATCCGGTGGAAGAGGTGCGGGTTGGCTTCGACATCCTCAAATCGCTCAACCTGCGCCATCGCGGCGTGAACATCGTGTCCTGCCCGTCCTGCGCCCGCCAGGGCTTCAATGTCATCGACACCGTCAAGGTGCTGGAGGAGCGGCTGAAGCACATCGCCACCCCCATGTCTCTGTCGATCATCGGCTGTGTGGTCAATGGTCCGGGCGAGGCGCGCGAGACCGATATCGGCTTCACCGGTGGCGGCGCCGGCAAGGGCCATGGCCAGATCTATCTCAATGGCGAACCCAGCTACCGGATCGACAATACCGGCCTGGTGGATCACATCGTCGAGCTTTGCGAGAAGAAGGCTGCCGAAATCGAGGCGCAACGCAACGGCGACGCGGCCTCGAAGCCTGAACCCCTCGAAGCAGCGCAGTAGCGAGTTTCCTTTAGCGTCATGGCCCGGCTTGTCCGGGCCATCCAATTTTCTTTTGTTTGGTGAATTATGGGTCCCGGCTCGCGCGTCGCCGGGCGAAAGGCCCGGCTCGCTGGCCGGGATGACAGGTTCTAAGGAATGATCCCCGCCGCCAAATTGGACCGCCTGCTGAACCGCTTTCACGCCATCGAAAGCGAGATGGCTTCCGGCGCGTCCGGAGAGGCTTTCGTCAAGCTGTCGCGCGAGCATGGCGAGCTCGCGCCGGTGATCGAGACCGCGCGCGCCTATCGCCAGGCGCAGGTGCAAATCGGCGATGCCGATTCCCTGATCCAGGACCCGGCCACCGAAAGCGAGATCAAGGCGCTGGCGGAAGAAGAGCGCGCCGAGCTGAGACAGACGCTGGAGAAACTGGATCACGACCTGCGCATCGCGCTGTTGCCCCGGGATGCCGCGGACGATTCCTCCGCGATCGTGGAAGTGCGCGCCGGCACCGGCGGCGACGAGGCGGCCTTGTTTGCCGCAGATTTGCTGGAGATGTACCAACGCTATTGCGGCTTGCAGGGCTGGCGCACCGAAGTGATGGACCGCACCGAAAGCGACCTGGGCGGGATCAAGGACGCGACTTTGGAAGTCAATGGCCGCGGCGCCTATGCCAAATTGAAATTCGAGAGCGGCGTGCACCGGGTCCAGCGCGTGCCGGCCACCGAAAGCCAGGGGCGCATTCATACGTCTGCCGCGACCGTCGCGGTATTGCCGGAAGCCGAGGATGTCGACATCCAGATCAACGACAAGGATTTGCGGATCGACGTCTACCGTGCCCAAGGCGCCGGCGGCCAGCACGTCAACAAGACCGAGAGCGCGGTGCGCATCACCCATTTGCCCACCGGCATCGCGGTGGCGCAGCAGACCGAGAAGTCGCAGCACAAGAACAAGGCGCATGCGATGAAGCTGCTCAAGGCCAAGCTGTACGACATCGAACGCCAGCGGGTGGATGGCGCCCGCGCCGCCGAACGCAAAAGCATGGTGGGCAGCGGCGACCGCAGCGAACGCATCCGCACCTACAATTTTCCGCAGGGCCGGGTCACCGATCACCGCATCAACCTGACGCTCTACAACCTGGCCCGCATCATCGCGGGCGACGGGCTGGGCGAGATCGTCGACGCGCTGGTGGCGCAGGACCAGGCCGACCGGCTGGCGGAATTCGAAGCGGCGGATCAGTGAACGACACGGTTCTCGACGCGGCCAGGCGTCTTGCCGCGTCCGGCATCGAGTCCGCGCGGCTGGATGCGCGGCTGTTATGGGAATATGCGCAGAAATCCGGCGCCGATTTCGACGCCCTGGTGGCGCGGCGCGAAAAACGCGAGCCCATCGCCTACATCACCGGCCACAAGGAATTCTGGAGCCTGGATTTCCAAGTCGGTCCAGGCGTGCTGGTACCGCGCCCGGATACCGAAACGCTGATCGAGGAAGCGTTGCGCCTTGTGCCGGACCGCAGGGCGCCGCTTCGGATTGCCGACTTGGGCACCGGCTCCGGGGCTATCCTCATCGCGGCGCTGACAGAATTCCCCAGCACGACGGGAGTTGGATTCGAGTCATCCCCGGAGGCTTTCAATTTCGCCTTTCGCAATGCGCAGATGCACGCGCCGGACCGGACCGAGATCCGGTTGGCGGACTGGAACAGCGCCGAAGGACCCTTTGATCTTATCTTTTGTAACCCGCCCTATATCCCCTCGGCCGACATCGAATCACTCGATCCCGATGTCTCGCATTTTGAGCCGCGCGCGGCACTGGATGGAGGGTCTGACGGCCTGTCGGCCTATCGGGGGCTGGCCGGGCTGTTGCCCCGGCTGCTGACGCATGGCGGCCACGCTTTGCTGGAAATCGGCCTGGGCCAGGCGCAAGCCATGGGAACCTTGTTCCAAACGCTTGAAATTGTGCGTACGACACCCGATTTATCCGGTGTCCCCCGATGCGTCATCTTGCGGAAACCATGAGGATTTCCTTGGAAAAGCGCGGCCAGTCGGCTAGTTTCGCGGCACAGGGATCGGGGATGATCCCTCTGCGGGCCATAAAGGCGACCGCAGATTGGGCCGGCCACTTGCAAGAAAAAGCGGCCGGGCAGGGGCTCTAAAGCGAACCATATCAGGCTGGGTTGGAAGGCGCGTTTCGCGCCTGTCCCGCAGCCAAGGAAGGACCATAGTGAAACGCTCTCGCAGAGGCGGCCGCAGGCCGCAACATGGTGGCAATAGCGGCGGCGGTGGTGGCGGCGGCAATAATGGCGGCGGCTTCAATCCCAACCGCACCTATGATTCCTCCGGGCCCGAAGTCAAAATCCGCGGCTCCGCCAGCCATGTCTACGAGAAGTATCTGCAGCTCGCCCGCGATGCCAATTCCAGCGGTGACCGCATCATGGCGGAAAATTACTTGCAGCATGCCGAGCACTACTACCGGATCATGGCCGCCACCGCCGCCCAGCAGGCGCAGTACCAGGCCCAGCAGGCGGCCCAGAATCCGCAGCTGAACCAGCAGAATGCCGGACAGCCGCAACATATGCAGCCGCAGAACCAGCCTCAGCCGGTTCAGGGCGGCAGCAGCGCCCCGTCCTTTTCCCTGACCGAGGACCGTGCCGAGGAAGAGGGCGAAGAGGCTGAAGCCACTTAACCTTTTTTTGGCTAAGCCCTTGTTCTAAGCCTCCCTTGCAGGGCCGGTTCCTGCTTCCCATATCCCCTTCATGCGGCGCCCATTCCGGGGCCGTATAGTGGTTTGCTGCCGCCAATTCGGTAACGGGGCTGACCGGGAGAAGGCATGGATATCGAGAAATTCACCGAACGAGCGCGGGGCTTCATTCAATCCGCCCAGTCCCTCGCGGTCCGCGAGGGCAACCAGCAATTCGTCCCCGAACATCTGTTGAAGGTCCTGCTTGATGACGAGGAGGGCCTGGCGGCGCGCCTGATCACAGCTGCGGGTGGCCGCGACGCGCAGGTGCGCACCGCCACCGAAGCCGCGCTCAAGAAGCTGCCGAAAGTGCAAGGCGGTTCGGGCCAGGTGTATCTGTCGCAGGAGGCCGCGCGGCTGCTCGACAATGCCGAACAGATCGCAAAAAAAGCCGGCGACAGTTTTGTCACCGCCGAATATCTGCTGCTGGCTTTGGTTCTGGCCACCGGCACCGAACCCGCCAAGATCTTGAAAGACGCCGGCGTCACGGCCAATGGCTTGAATGCCGCGATCAAGGATCTGCGCAAGGGCCGCACCGCCGACAGCGCCACCGCCGAGAATGCCTATGACGCACTGAAGAAATATGCCCGCGACCTGACCGAACTGGCCCGAAGCGGCAAACTGGATCCTGTGATCGGGCGCGACGAGGAAATCCGCCGCACCATCCAGGTCCTGTCCCGCCGCACCAAGAACAATCCGGTGCTGATCGGCGAACCGGGCGTAGGCAAGACTGCGATCGCCGAAGGCCTGGCGCTGCGCATCGTCAATGGCGACGTGCCGGAATCCCTGCGCGACAAGAAGTTGATGGCGCTGGACATGGGCTCGCTGATCGCGGGCGCCAAATTTCGCGGTGAGTTCGAAGAGCGCCTGAAGTCGGTGCTGAACGAAGTCACCGGCGCCCATGGCGAGATCATTCTTTTCATCGACGAGATGCACACCCTGGTCGGGGCCGGCAAGGCCGACGGCGCCATGGATGCCTCCAACCTGCTCAAACCGGCGCTGGCGCGCGGCGAATTGCATTGCGTGGGAGCCACCACCTTGGACGAATACCGCAAGTATGTGGAAAAGGACGCCGCCCTGGCGCGGCGCTTCCAGGCGGTGTTCGTCAATGAGCCCACGGTGGAAGACACCATCTCGGTGCTGCGCGGCTTGAAGGAGAAATACGAACTGCATCATGGCGTGCGGATCACCGACAGCGCCATTGTGGCGGCCGCGACCCTGTCCAACCGCTACATCACCGACCGTTTCCTGCCCGACAAGGCCATCGACCTGATGGACGAGGCGGGGTCGCGCCTGCGCATGCAGATCGACTCCAAGCCGGAACAACTGGACGAACTGGACCGGCGTATCATCCAGCTCAAGATCGAGCGCGAGGCCTTGAAAAAGGAGACCGACAAGGCCTCCAAGGACCGGCTGGTCGCGCTCGAAAGCGAGTTGGCCGACCTGGAAGAGCAGTCCGATGCCCTGACCGCCAAATGGCAGGAGGAAAAGAAATCCGTCGCCGACGTTCAGTCGCTGAAGGAGAAGCTGGACGCCGCCCGCAGCGAAGTGGAAGTCGCCCAGCGCAAGGGCAATTTCGCCCGCGCCGGCGAGCTGACCTATGGGGTGATCCCCGACCTGGAGCGCCAGCTCAAGGCCATCGAAGAGCGCAAGGATGACGTGCTGGCCGCCGAGGCAGTGACCGCGGAGAATATCGCCCAGGTGGTGTCGCGCTGGACCGGCATTCCCGTCGACAAGATGCTGGAAGGCGAACGTGAAAAGCTGCTGCACATGGAAACCGACCTGGAAAGACGCGTGGTCGGCCAGCACGAGGCGGTGCGCGCCATTTCCAACGCGGTGCGCCGTGCCCGTGCCGGCTTGCAGGATCCCAACCGGCCGATCGGCTCCTTCCTGTTCTTGGGCCCGACCGGCGTGGGAAAGACCGAACTGACCAAGGCGCTGGCCGCCTTCCTGTTTGACGACGACACCGCCATGGTGCGTATCGACATGAGCGAGTTCATGGAAAAGCATGCAGTGGCCCGGCTGATCGGCGCTCCGCCCGGCTATGTCGGCTATGAGGAGGGCGGCGTGCTCACTGAAGCGGTGCGCCGGCGCCCCTATCAGGTGATCCTGTTCGACGAGGTCGAGAAGGCGCATGCCGACGTGTTCAACGTTCTGCTGCAGGTGCTGGATGACGGCAGGCTGACCGACGGCCAGGGCCGCACCGTGGACTTCCGCAACACGGTGATCATCTTGACCTCCAACCTGGGCACGGAATTCCTCTCGGTGGAAGGCGGCGATGTCGCCAAGAGCCGGGCGCAGGTGATGCAGGCGGTGCGGGCGCATTTCCGTCCCGAATTCCTCAACCGGCTGGACGAGATCATCCTGTTCCACCGTCTGACGCGGGCCGACATGGACAAGATCGTCGACATCCAGATCGGCCGGCTGTCGCGGCTGCTGGCCGACCGCAAGATCGCCATCGATTTGGACGACAAGGCGCGTCACTGGCTGGGCAATGCCGGCTATGATCCGGTCTATGGCGCGCGGCCGCTCAAGCGGGTGATCCAGCGCCGGCTGCAGGACCCGCTGGCGCAGCTGATCCTGGAAGGCAAGATCGGCGACGGCGCAACCGTCAAGGTCAGCGCCAGCAAGACCGGGTTGACCGTCAACGGCCAGGAATTCGCAGGCAGCGCGGATGAGCTGGTCGATGCGGCGCCGGCGGGTGTGGCGTTGAATTGACCTCGCGCCAAAGCGCGAGGTCATCCCCGGCGAGCCGCGACCAGTGGCGAGGGAAGGGGATCCAGTAGTCGCGGGCCATGACATCGGGGGGACATATGACCGACCAAATCGCTTTCGCGGATTTCCTCAAAGTGGACATCCGGGCAGGAACCATCGTGTCGGCCGAGACTTTCCCCCAGGCCCGAAAGCCCGCCCTGAAGCTCGAGATCGATTTCGGCCCGGACATCGGGCTCAAGAAATCCTCCGCCCAGATCACCCGCCACTATCGGCCTGATCAATTGATCGGCAAGCAAGTCGTGGCAGTGGTGAATTTTCCTTCCCGCCAGATTGGGCCCTTCATGTCGGAAGTTCTGACTCTGGGCGTGCCGGACGCGGATGGTGAAGTGGTGCTCCTACATCCCAGCCGCAATGTGCCCGATGGCGGGCGGATGTTCTAAGCTCCGCCGACATGACGAGTCGGCGAGACTTCCTGAAGCGCACGGCCCTGGCAGGACTTGCAGGGGCATTGTCCAGGCCGGCTGTTGCCGCCGTGCTTGGCAGAACGGGTATGGCGCAAACCGTCCTGGGACCGCTGGACGCGGCCAAGCTCGGTTTCACGCTGCCGCATGAACATATTTCCGACGCGCCGGACGTGTTGAAACGATGGCCGAAGGCATGGGGCGGCAGACCGGAATTTGTCGCCAAAGCCGTCGATACGCTGAAACATGTGCGCGCAGCCGGTGTCGGCGCCATCGCCGACTTGACCACCTATGATGTCGGGCGCGACATCCCGTTTCTGGCGGAGGTTTCGCGCAAGTCCGGCCTGCCGATGATTGCCAGTACCGGCCAGCGCTTTTTTCCTCCGCCTTCGCCCGTCGCAATGCCCGCGCGCACGATTCAAGGGCTGACCACGTTCTTCAAGAAAGAGATCGAGCAGGGCATTGACGGCACCGGTATCAAGGCGGGCGTGATCAAGATTGGTATCGTGGGCGCCGCGCCATCCGAGCTTGAAGAGATCGGCTTACGGGCCGCGGCCCGCGCCAGCAAGGCAACCGGCGCGCCCATCCGCACTCACACCAAGGCCGCCGATCGTGCCGGAGAGCGCCATGCCGCCATTCTGGAGGCGGAGGGCATCGATCCCGCCCGGGTCTCCTTCGATCACAGCGACGACAGCGGCGATATGGAATATTTTTTAGGCCTGGCGCGGCGCGGCTATTCGTTGGGCATGGACCATGTCCATCGCGGAACCAGTCCCGATTTCAAGCCGTCATTCGAAAGACGGGCGGAATGCATCAAGCGGCTTGCCGAGGCCGGCTTTGCCGGCAAGGTGTTCCTCTCCCAGGATTCGGAATTCGGCGGCGCGCTGCTGCCGGCGGATAAAAGGGAATGGCGGGAGACCATCGATCCCTCCGACGGGCTGCTGTTCACAACCCACAAACTCATTCCGCATCTCAAGCAGATCGGCGTGTCCGATCACGACATCCGCACCATGACCATCGAAAACCCGCGGAGGTTTTTCAACCTGCTCTGAGGTTTGATTACTTCGCCTTCGCTTGCCGCAGATCCGTCGCGTTGTCGGCCACCTTGGTCTCCAGCGCCACGCTGGCGATCATGGTCTCGATTTGCCGCCGCTTTTCCTGGAAGGCGGCCAGCAGCCGTCCCGCCAGCTGGCGGCCTTGCGCCATCTTCACGGTCAGCGGATTGACCTGCCTGTTGTTGACCAGGATTTCGTAATGCAGATGCGGGCCCGTCGCCATGCCGGTCATGCCGCTATAAGCGAACACCTGGCCCTGGCGGACGCGCGCGCCCACCCGCATGCCGGGCGCGAAGCGCGCCAAGTGCCCGTAATCGGTGGCATAGCCATTGCCATGGCTGATCTTGACGAAATTGCCATAGCCCGAGGCGCGGCCCATGAACTGGATGGTGCCGGCGCCGGCCGCCATCACCGGCGTGCCGGTCGGCACGGCAAAGTCCACGCCCTTATGCATGCGCGTGTAACCCAGGATGGGATGGAAGCGGCTGCCGAAACCCGATGAGATGCGCGCGCCATCGACGGGCGTCTTCATCAACAGGCCCTTGGCGCTTTCGCCCTTGGTGTCGAAATATTCCGCCGGTTCGTTCGGGTCAGGCTGGAAGCGGTACATGGGGATGTCCTTGCCGCCCAAGGTCATCATCGCATAGCTGATGGCGCCATACTTCGCCGGCTGGCCGTCAGGCGTGTAGTAATAGTCGTAATAGACTTCGAACTTGTCGCCCGGATGCAGGTCGCGCTGGAAGTCGACCTTGTAGGAGAACATGTGGATCAGGTCGACGACCACATCGGCAGGAATGCCCGCCTGCATGGCGGCAAGGTACAGGCTGGAATCGATGGTGCCGCCGGCGCGATGGCGATGGACTTGCAGATCCTTTTTCACCAATTCCGCCGTGTAACCACCTTCGGTGGTGCGGGTGACGGTGATCTCCTGCTCGATGCTGGGCGAGAAATGCAGCGACAGCAGCCGCGCAATGGCCTGCGAGTTCTCGGCCGTGGCGCCGCTGGCATCGTCTTCGCCCGCATCCAGCGGCACCACCACCGGCTTGTGGTTGACCATCACGGTGGTGGTCTTGGGCTGAGCCGGCTTGGCCTGGCCGCCGCCGGTCGCGTCAATGGTGGCAACGGTGTAGGTGATGTCGAAAGGCTGGCCAATCTTCAAGGCGCGGGCATCGAAATTCTTGCCCATGGCTGCCACCACCGCATTGGCGTCCTGGGCCGAGATGCCGACATCCTCCAGCATGCCCGCCAAGGTGTCTCCGGCATCCAGGGTGACGGTGCGGCTTTCCACTGCCGGGCCAGGATTGGCATTGTCGGCATTGTCTGCGGCTTCCTGCTGCGGCTCGCTGGCCCGCACCAGCTTCATGAACAAGGCGTAAGGCAGCGAGGAGCGGCTGGGCGCCACCATGGGGCGAGTCACCGGCAGGGTGCCAACCGCCATCCAGGCGATGGCACTGGCTACCATTGCGGTGAGCGTGATGGAGACTAGGGCCCAGCGGCCATCGGTGGTGGCCAGAATGGCGCCGGCTCCGTTCAGGCGGCTGCGCAAGCGGGTACGCAGGGTTTTCGGCAGAAACACAGGTGTGTCGCGGGTTTCGCGGTGGTCGGGACTCAAAGCGGCTCCGTGTTCTTTGCAAAAATGCGCCGGCGCCAGTCCCCCGACCTTTGCCATCGCGTCTCAGCCCAGTATTTACGTCCGCGCCCACTGCCCCGGCGGCCGGTTGGCGGCATATAACCGTTATTGGCCCCGCCGGGTCAACCAAAAACCCATCTAAGGGATTGTACCTATTGAACTTTAGACAATTTCCAAAGTTTGGCTTGCTCGCGGCGCTGTTGATGGCGCCTTTGCCGGCTCTGGCCTGGGGGCCGGCGGGCCACGAAGTCGTCGCGTTGATCGCGTTGCGCGAGCTCACGCCGGCTGCGCGCGGCCAGGTGGGGCGCCTGTTGGGCGCGCCCGCTGTCATGGTGCAGGACTCCAACTGGGCCGATGAAATCCGCGATCAGCGGCGCGACACCGGGCGTTGGCATTTTGTCGATATTCCTCTTGAGGCGCCCGGCTATGACCCGCGCCGCGACTGTCCGACCCAGGATTGCGTGGTGGCGCAGATCGAGAATGACCGGCGCATTTTGTCCAATCCGAGGATGAGCCGGGCTGCGCGCGCCGAAGCGTTGCGCTTCCTGATCCATTTCGTCGCCGATGCGCACCAGCCGCTGCATGCCGAAGACAATGACGACAAAGGCGGCAATGACGTGCGCGTCTATCTTGGCCGCCGGCGCGAAAGCCTGCATAGAGTCTGGGACAGCGAAGTGGTCCAATCGCTGGGACGCGAGCCGGAAGAGGTCGCCGACCGGATTGAGCGATCCATTTCGGCGGCGGAACGCCAAGCCTGGACCTCCGGCTCGCCGGCGCAATGGGCGAATGAGGCGCACGCCATCGCGCGCGACCGGATCTATCCGCCGCTACAAAACCGTCGCGAATTGCGCCTGCCGCGCGATTATGCGCAGGCGCAGGCGGACCTGGCGCGCGTGCAGCTCGCCAAAGCAGGCGTGCGGCTGGCATGGCTGATCAACGCCGCACTGAAATAGTTTTCGCGCCGGTGCGACATTGTGCGGGTCTTTCGAACCAAAACGATATGCCATACCTCCGCCAAATCAGGAGACAGTCATGACGCCGGAACAGGTCGTATTGGTTCAGACAAGCTTCGAAAAAGTCGGCCCGATCGCGCCGCAAGCGGCGGCGATCTTCTATGCGCGGCTGTTCGACGTCATGCCCGAGGCGAAGCCGCTGTTCAAAGCCGATCTGGAAGACCAGGGCCGCAAGCTGATGAGCTCGCTGGGTACGGTGGTGCGGAGCTTGAATCGGCTCGACCAGGTTCTGCCGGCGATCAAAACGCTGGCGACGCGCCACGTCCAATATGGCGTCAAGCCGGAGCATTATCCGCCGGTGGGCGCGACACTGCTATGGACCTTGGAACAGGGTCTTGGAAAAGACTTCACGCCCGAAGTCGCGGATGCCTGGAAGGCCGCTTATGCCGCGCTCAGTGCCGTGATGATCGAGGCGGCCTGGCCGGCGACTGCCAGCGCCTGAAGATGCGCTACTCCGCCGAAAGAATGGTATTGCGGACGATAGGATAAATCTGCGTCTGCCACCTTTTGCCGGAAAACACGCCATAGTGACCGGCGCCCGCCTGGACATAATGCTTCTTGCGGAACGGCTTGACGCTGGAGAACAGGTCCTGCGCCGCCATGGTCTGGCCAAGGCCGCATATATCGTCGCGTTCGCCTTCCACTGTCAGCAGGGACGTCTTGCGGATGGCGCGGGGATCGATCCGCCGGTTGCGATAGGTGGCGATGCCGCGGGCAAGATGATGCTCCTGAAACACTTTGCGCACGGTTTCCAGATAGAATTCCGCCGGCAAATCCGCGACCGAGAAATATTCGTCATAGAATTTGCGGTTGGCGTCGGCCTTGGCCATCTCTCCCTTCAGGATATGGTCGAACAGGTCCATATGGGCGCGCACATGCCGGGCCAGGTTCATGGTCATGAAGGCCGACAGCTGCAGGAAGCCGGGGTAGACGCGCCGATGCGCGCCGGGATAGCGGCGCGGCACGGTGGTGATCAGGTTCTGCTCGAACCATTCGATCGGATGTTCATTGGCCAGGCGGTTGACGCGGGTAGGATTGATCGAGGTGTCTACCGGGCCGGCCATCAAGACCAGGCTCTTGGGCGTGGCGGCATGGCCGTCCTCCGCCATCAGGGCAGTGGCCGCGAGCATAGAGGGGCAGGGCTGGCACACCGCCATGCCATGCACGCCGGGCCCGATATGGCCAAAGAAAGCGATCAGGTGGTCGATATAGTCTTCGGTGCCGAAACGGCCTTCCGCCAACGGCACATCCCGGCCGCTTTTCCAATCGGTGATGTAGACGTCATGATCCGCCAGCATGGTCTGGGCGGTGTTGCGCAGCAGCGTCGGGAAATGGCCCGCCATGGGCGCCGCCAGCAGCACTCGCGGCTGCCGCAGGGCGGTGTCTTTCCGGAAATGCACCAGGCTGCCAAAGGGGAGTTCCAGCGCCACTTCCTCATGCACCGCGACCGGCTGGCCTTCCACCATGACCTTGTCGATGCCATAGGGCGGGCGTTCATGGATCAGGTGCGAACGCGAAACAATCTCGGCCGCCGCGGCCAGGCTGCGGAAGACATAGTTCGCGCTCGGACCGAGCACCGTCTCGCTGAAAGCCGCCTTGACCAGGTCGGCGCCCGCACGAAAGGGCGCAAACAAGTCCTGCTGCACCTGATAGGCGTCATATAACATTCGCGTTCTCGTGAGCCCCCTGGAATCACACGGGATTCCGCCCGAGGCCCACCCTATCCGATTAACATAATGCTGCAGTGCAAAATAATGCTTGTCAACGCCGGAAAACCGGCCAAAACTGCTCAATATGAGCGGTGCGGTTCTCACGATTTCCAGTAAGAACTACTCCTCCTGGTCGCTGCGCGGCTGGCTGTTGTGCCGGATGGCGGGGCTGGAGTTTGAAGAAGAGCTGCTGTCCCACGACGATCCCTCGGCCCGCGCCGAGCTTTTGCTGTTGTCGCCATCCTTTCTGGTGCCCTGTCTAACCCATAAGGGGTTAAAGATCTGGGATACGCTGGCGATCGCCGAATATCTGCACGAGAACTTCCCACGCGCCGGCCTGCTGCCCGGCGATGCCGAGGCGCGCACCCAATGCCGCTCGATTTCCGGAGAAATGCATTCTGGCTTTGCCAATTTGCGCTCGGCCCTGCCGATGAATCTCAAGGCGCACTATAAGGGCTTCAAGATATGGGCGGCGGCGCAGGCCGATATCGAGCGCGTCACCACGATCTGGCGCGACTGCCTGACCCGGTATGGTGGGCCTTATCTGTTCGGCGAAAAGCCCTGCCTGGCGGATGCCATGTACGCGCCGGTCACCACCCGCTTTACGACTTATGACGTGCACCTCGACCGCTTATGCGCGGATTATTGCGAGACCATCCAGGCGCTGCCCGACATGCTGGAATGGATCGAGGACGCCAAATCCGAGCGGGTAGGGATTGAAGAGCTGGAAGCGGAGTTTTAGGACGCGCCGCTTTCGTTCGGCTTTGTCTGCAGCTGCACGAAATTCTCGATCCCCATCTGCTCGATCAGGCGCATCTGGGTCTGCAGCCAGTCGATATGCTCTTCCTCGCTCTCCAGGATATCGGTGAAGAGTTCGCGGCTGATGAAATCCTTTACCGTCTCGCAATGGCTGATCGCCAGCTTGAGGTCGGGCAGGGACATCATCTCCAGCGATAGGTCGCATTTGAGGACTTCCTGCACGCTTTCGCCGATCAACAGCTTGCCCAGGTCCTGCAGGTTCGGCAGCCCGCCTAAGAACAGCACGCGCTTGATCAGCTTGTCGGCGTGCTTCATCTCGTCGATGGATTCTTCGTATTCCTTGTGCGCCAGATGGCTCAGGCCCCAATCGGCCAGCATGCGCGAATGCAGGAAATACTGGTTGATCGCAGTGAGCTCGTTCTTGAGCACCTTGTTGAGGAAGGAGATTGTGGCCGGATCGCCGGCGATGGAAGCATGAGGCTGGGGACCGGGCGCCTCGGCAGGCGTCACTCCGCGGCCAGTGCCAGCGCCTTGCGACTTTCTTCCAGCAGTCCTTCGATCGTTTCCTGGCATCGTCCGCAATTCTTTCTCACGCCGCAGCGCGCGTAAACGTCATCGGCGCATTGCGCGCCGCCGCAGATGGCGGCGCCGATGCGCTGGTCGTTCAGCCTATTGCAGACGCAGACGATCATCCAAGAAATCCGGCTAGTGAATGCTTCAAGTTCACAGCCAGATATAGGGTCTCTTGCGAATGATTGTCAATGTCGTTCGCAAAAGATGGTTACGGGATTAAGCCGCTGTTTTTGCTTGGAATTATTGAGGGGAACTTTCGGGCGCCTGTTCCGCCGTTTTCTGCACCGAGACGTAATCCGTCTTTCCCGTGGCCAAGACCGGGATTGCTGGCACCAGCACCACCCGGCGGGGCAGAGCCAGTTCGGTCACGCCGTGGTTTTGCGCCCAGCCCACCATATCGACGCGGCGGGCTTCCGGGGCATCGGTGACCAGCACAATCTGTTCACCCTTGCGCCCGTCCGGCACGGCTACTGCGGCATGGGCATTGTCGGGCCACAAGGCGGTGGCAATGTTCTCCACCACCGCCAGGGACACGGCCTCGCCGCCGATCTTGGCGAAGCGCTTGAGGCGGCCGCGAATGGCGATGAAACCTTCCTCGTCGATGGAGACAATGTCGCCGGTATTGTGCCAGCCGCCTTCGGGCGGGACGATCTTTCCTGGCGCGGAGGGCTTGATGTAACCCAGCATGATGTTGGGGCCGCGCACATGCAGCTGACCGGCGCCGGCAATGCCCTGCACCGGCTCGATGCGTGCTTCCATGCCGGGCAGCATCCGTCCCACCGTGCCCGGATGATTGGCCTCGGGCTGATTGGCGGCCACAACCGGCGCGGCTTCGGTGACGCCATAGCCTTCCAGCAAAAGGAAACTGGATTTCTTGCGCAGGAACGCGCGCGTCTCGTCCCGCAAGCGTTCGGCGCCGCACACCGCCATGCGCAGACTGTCCAGGTCGCCCGGCTCGCTGACCCGGGCATATTGGTTGATGAAAGTATCGGTGGAAATCAGGATGGTGGCGCCGTGCCGGCGGACGCGGCGAACGATCTCCTTAGGCTGCAGCGGCGTGGGATGGCAGACCGACTTCACCCCGATCATCAGCGGCAAAAGAATTCCCACCGTCAGGCCGAAGCAATGAAAGACAGGCAGGGGATTGAGCAGAACATCGCTGGAATAGAAATCGAAATGCGCGCGCGCCTGAGCGACATTGGACAGGAGATTGTCGTGGCTCAGCGCCACGCCTTTGGGCTCGCCTTCGGTGCCGGAGGTGAACAGGATCACCGCCGGGCGCGAGGGATCGGGTTTGGCCGCCAGCAGGCTTGGCGCGATCTTGCCCGCGGCTGCGGTAAGCTTGTTCGCCAGGGACAGGGATTTACGCACATCCTCGAGATAGACGATCTCCGCGCCCAAGCCGTCGACCACCGCTTGCAGGCCGGCAACATCGACCAGGCGCCGCGCGGTAATCACGCGTTTGACCTGCGCGGTTGCCAGTGCGCTTTTCAATCCGGCCAATCCGCTGGTGAAGTTCAACATCGTCGGAATGCGGGCATAGGCCGACAAAGCGAAAAAGGTCAGCGCCGCCGCCGCGCCCGTGGGCAGCATGACGCCAACACATTCGCCGGCCCGGGTGCCGCGCTTTAAGGCAGAACCCAGCGCAAAGCTGGCCAGAACGATCTCATCATAGGTGAAGGTGCGATCATCACCGTCGACCAGGGCGACTCTGCTTGCGCCATGCTCGCGCCGCGCCTCGGTCAGTGCCTGGAACACCGAGCGGCGCGGTGCATCCGCATCGAACGGCCGGCGTGTGGACGTGCCCAGTTCCGACATGGAGGCGCTGCTTCCGACGTTTCGGAACGCCTCTTTACCTCAAGTGGCGTGAAAATGCCCAATCCAGCTTTGGAAGCTGCGCACCAGCCGCTCGCGTCCGCTGGGGGTGGCGGATTTGAACAGGTCGGCGATCTGCGAGCGCAGCGGACGGGACTCCGCTCAAAGCTTTTCGGCCTGGGGTTCGATGGCGCTGCGCAACGGTTTGATGACATCGCGTTCCAGGCGCTTGGGCCCCACAATGGCCACGGCCAGCGCCATGAGCCCGGCAGAGCCCAGCACATAATAGGCGGTGCGGGCCTGGCGGCTGCGGACGATGCGACTCAAGGTGCTGACCCGGGAGGATTTGTTGGCGGCAAGTTTCACCACGGAGCGGTTAGAGCGCCGGGATTGGACACGAGGCGTCATAGGGTGCCCTTTCGAACGGGTTGCCTGTCACCAACGCAAGAAGGCGCGCGAAGGTTCAATAACCTTTGTGTTTCCAGCCGGATCTGTTGGCCGCGCGGATCGCCAGGCACGGAACGAAAGAGGACCCGGCAGCGGTTGCCGCCGGGCCGAGTTGTTCAGAACCCCCCAATAAGGGAAAAACAGGGGCGCTGTGGGGCGATGTTGCCACGAGGTCTGTGACATTTCGATGGTCCAATGCCACTAAAGGACGGGAAATATTCCTAAACGCAGGGCAGGGTTGCCGGCCCTCTTGGTGATTTCCGGGAATTCAGCGTCTATATCTCCCAGCCATGACAACCGTCATCGACAAGCTGAGCCAGGTTCCCCGGCATCCCGAAAAGGCCCACCGGCCGGACAATGACATCCTGCGCAAGCCGGACTGGATCCGGGTCAAGGCGCCGGTTTCCAAGGAATATGTGGCGACCCGCGAGATCGTGCGCGCCCACAAGCTGCACACGGTTTGCGAGGAGGCCGCATGTCCCAATATCGGGGAATGCTGGACCAAGCGGCACGCCACCATGATGATCATGGGCGACACCTGCACCCGCGCCTGCGCCTTCTGCAATGTGAAGACCGGGTTGCCCGGCGCACTGGACGCGGAAGAGCCCGACAATGTGGCGCGGGCGGTGAAGACCCTGGGCCTCAGCCATGTGGTGATCACTTCGGTCGATCGCGACGACCTGGCGGATGGCGGGGCGGATCATTTCGCCAAGGTGATCGATGCCATCCATGGAATGAGCCCGGGTACCTCGGTGGAAGTGCTGACCCCGGATTTCCTCCGCAAGGACGGCGCCATTGAAACTGTGATGGCGGCCAGGCCGGAAGTCTTCAATCACAATCTGGAAACGGTGCCGCGGCTTTATCTCACCATCCGGCCTGGTGCGCGCTATTTCGCGTCGTTGCGTCTGCTGGAACGGGCCAAGGAATTGATGCCGACCGGCTTCACCAAGTCGGGATTGATGGTGGGCCTGGGTGAAAGCCGGGAAGAGATCATGCAGGTGATGGACGATCTGCGGGCGGCCAAGGTGGATTTCCTCACCATCGGGCAATATCTCCAGCCCACCCGGAAGCACGCGAAACTGGAACGCTTCTGGACCCCGGAAGAATTCGCCTCGCTGGAATCCATTGCCAGGGCGAAAGGCTTCTTGATGGTCTCGGCCTCGCCTTTGACCCGTTCCTCCTATCACGCCGACAGCGACTTCGCCCAACTCAAGGCGGCGCGAGAAGCCAGAGCGTGATATCGCACCGCGAAACCCGCTTGGTTCCGTATTCCGCGGAGCTGATGTACCGGGTCGTGGCGGATGTGGAGAAGTATCCGCAATTCCTGCCCTGGGTGGTGGCGCTGCGGGTCTTGTCCCGGCGCGACAACGGCATGGTGGCGGAAATGGCGGTGGGCTATGGGGGGTTGCGTGAGCGTTATACCAGCGACGTGCGGCTGGACCCTGCGGCCCGCACCATCGAAGTGATTGAAATTGAGGGCCCCTTCAAGACCCTGGAAAACCGCTGGCGCTTCACGCCGCAAGACCAAGGTTGCGAAGTCGACTTCTGCATCGAGTTCGAATTCAAGAGCCGGCTGCTGCACAGCGTGGCCGGCCATGCCTTTGAACAAGTCATGTTGAGAATGACCGATGCCTTTGAGGCCCGGGCGGCGGCACTTTCCCGCAACGATTCCTGAGTTATACTTCTCGCAAAATAAAGCGGGAGGGCTTCGCTTGCATTCCTTCAAGACGCTGCTGACAGCGGCGATGATGTCTGGGCTCGCCATCGGTCCGCTCCAGGCCCGAACCATTCTATTTGTGGGCAACAGCTTCACTTTCGGGGCCAATTCCGCGGCGCATTACTACAAGCCGGAGACCGTTACCGACCTGAACGGTCCCGGCACAACGGGCAAGACGGTGGGCGGCGTCCCGGCCATGTTCAAGGCTTTCACCAGGGAAGCCGGCCTCGACTACACCGTGTCGTTGGAAACGGTGGGCGGCAAAGGCATGGATTTCCATTTCGCGGAAAAGCGCGCCTTGCTGGACAAGCCTTGGGACGTGGTGGTGATGCATGGCTATTCCACCCTGGACCAGGCCCATCCCGGCGATCCGGCTTTGCTGATTGCGTCCGCCAAACAGATGACCGACATGTTCCGCGCCAGGAATGCGCGCGCTGAGGTCTGGCTGGACGCCACCTGGAGCCGGGCCGACCAGACCTATCCCGCGGACAAGCCCTGGCACGGCAAGCCGATCCAGCAAATGGGTAAGGACATCGCCAACGCCTATGACGCGGCGGCAAAGAATGCGCGGGTGACCGGCGTCGTGCCGGTGGGTTTGGCCTGGAACCGTGCGATGGATACCGGGTTGGCGGGCACCGATCCCTATGCCGGCATTCCCGCCGGCAAGGTCAATCTCTGGTCCTGGGACAGCTATCACGCCAGCGCCTATGGCTATTACCTGGAAGCGCTGATGGTGTTCGGCAAAGTGACGGGAAAAGACCCGTTGACTCTGGGTGACAATGAAACGGTTGCGGACGATATGGGCTTCTCCAAGCCGCAGACCCATGCTTTGCAGCAAGTGGCGCATGATCAATTGGCGGCGTCGGGCGCACTGGGGCAGTGAAATGAACCAACCGGTTTACGGAGTTGAAGCGGGGTAAGGATCCGAAGGACGGACCATGCGCTTATTTTTCTCAGAGCAGTTTCTGCAACATCTCCAGCGCCACCTCCACGCTCTTCAGCCGCACTTCACTACGGCCGATATCGCCGAAGCGGCATTCCCGATGGATGATGCGGTCGCCCCGCGCGGCGGCGAAATGCACCAACCCCACGGGCTTGTCCGCAGTACCACCGCCAGGACCGGCAACACCGGTGACGGCAACGGACAGATCGGCGCGGGCATGTTTCAACGCACCCGCCGCCATCGCCCGTGCGGTTTCCACTGAGACCGCGCCGTGGGCGACGAGAATTTCGTGCGGCACGCCCAGCATTTCTTCCTTGGCCTGGTTGGAATAGGTCACCCACCCCCTTTCGACCACATCCGACGAGCCGGGGATTTCCGTCAGCAATCCGGCGACCAGTCCGCCCGTGCAGCTTTCCGCGGTGACGATCTTGACGCCCTTGGCGCGCGCCTCCGCCAACAGTTTTTCGGCACGGGCGAGGAACGCCGGGGCAAACATCAGAGATGAAAGAAATAGCGCGCCAGCGCCACCAGCACGCCCGCCATCAGCCCAGCAATCATGTCGTCGGTCATCACCCCGATCCCGCCCTTGAGATTGTTGTCGGCCCAGCTGACCGGCCAGGGCTTCCAGATGTCGAACAGGCGGAAGAGGACAAAGGCCAGGAAGAAAGCGGGCAGGGAGATATGGGTGACGGGGATCAGTCCACCGAACTTCAAAGTGGCGAAGGCGCAGGCCAGCCACTGGCCGGCGAGCTCGTCGATGACGCATTCCGACGGGTCTTCCCGGCCGGTCTCGCGCACATGATCGGCGCAGGCCAGGATTCCGATCACCAGCACGATGATGCTGGAGGCCAGCACGCCCATGCCGCCGCCGCCATGCAAAGTAATCAGAATGGCCAGCGGCACGGCGATGGCGCTCATGATGGTGCCGGGCGCGATGTCGAAATAGCCGATGCCGAAAACCGAAGCGACAACGGTGGAGGCGCGGGGGATTTTCACAACTTCACCGTGGCAATGGCCTGGGCGGCGATGCCTTCGCGCCGGCCGGTAAAGCCCAGGCCTTCGGTGGTGGTGGCCTTCACGCTCACCCGCGAGGAATCGATTTTCAATATCTCGGCAATCTTGGCCTTCATGGCGTCGCGTTGCGGGCCGACCTTGGGCCGTTCGCAGATGATGGTGACGTCGACATGATTGATGACGCCGCCCTTGGCCGCCACCAGCGACGCGGCATGGTCCAGGAATTTCCAGGAGGCCGCGCCGCGCCAGCGTTCATCGCTGGGCGTGAAATGCTGGCCGATATCGCCTTCGCCGATGCAGCCCAGCAGGGCATCGGTAATGGCATGCAGGCCGACATCGGCATCGGAATGGCCTTCCAACCCATGGCTGTGCGGAATTTTCAACCCGCACAGCCATATGTGATCGCCGTCCTTGAACTTGTGCACGTCATAGCCGGTGGCGGTACGCACATCGCCTGCACCGAGCAGAGTTTCGGCCAAGGCGAAATCCTCCTTGCGGGTCACTTTGATGTTCTTCTCTTCGCCTTCGACCATTTGCACTTTCAGTCCCGCCAGTTCAGCCAGCGCGACATCGTCGGTGACCTCTTCCTGCGCGTGATCGCGATGGGCCGCAAGGATCTTGGCAAAGGTAAAGCCCTGCGGGGTCTGGGCGCGGTACAGCTCGTCCCGCGACACCAGGCTCCAGGTCCCGTCGGCATTGCGCCGGCGCAAGGTGTCGCTGGCCGCCACCATGGGCAGGGCGCCGTCCGCACCCGCTTCCAACGCCGCCACCACGGCCGCGATCACCTTCGGTGAAATCAGCGGCCGGGCCGCGTCATGGATCAGGACATAGTCCGGCGCATCCTTGGCCAGGGCTTCCAGCCCGCGGCGCACCGATTCCTGGCGTGAGGCGCCGCCGGTCACGGGCGGGGGCAGGGCCAGACCCGAAAGTGCGGCAGTGGCCATGTCCTGCTGGCCGGCTCCGATCACCAGCTGAACGGGAAATCCCCGGAAAGCCTCCACGGTCCGCCGCAGCATGGGTTGACCGCCCAGTCTTTCATATTGCTTCGGCAGGCTGGTCCCGGCCCGTTCGCCCTTGCCGGCGGCGACGATCAGGACGGCAGTGCGGGGCATACGGGTTCCTCAAAAAGCTGGCGCCCTGCCTAACATTTACGGCGCGCCGGGGCGATATTTGTTGCTTTGCGAAATGGTGCCTATAATATGATCTTCAGAAGCGATTGCTTAAACAATAGGCATATTTGGTGATCGGGGTCCTGCAAAAGCTGCGAAACGCCGCCGAATCCGAGTCGGGCAGCGGCACCATAGCCAATGCCCTGCCCATGCCGATCATGCTGCTGGGCCGCCAGACCGAGGTGCTCTACGCCAATCCGGCTGCCGAGCAGTTCTTCGATACCGGCCTGCAATTGCTGCGCAAGCAGAGTTTGGCCGAGCTGATCGCGCCCCATTCCCCGCTGTTTCAGCTGGTCACCCAGGCGGCGGAGCGAAACGCCTCGGCCGCGGAGCGCGACATCGACCTGTCGACCCCGCGGCATGGCGAGCGGATTGTCGACGTGACGGTAACGCCGGTGCCCGAACCGGAAGGCGCCATGCTGTTGACCTTTCAGGAGCGCAGCCTGGCGCAGCGCATGGACCGCCAATTGATGGCGCGTGGCGCAGTGCGTTCGATGCATGGCATGGCGGCGGTGCTGGCGCATGAAATCAAGAATCCCCTGGCCGGTATTCGTGGCGCGGCGCAGTTGCTGGAAGAGTCGCTGGCGCCGGACGAACGCGAGATGACCCAGCTGATCGTGGCCGAAAGCGACCGCATCCGCGGGCTGATCGATCGCATGGAAAGCTTCGGCGACACGCGCAGCTTTACCCGCCATCCGGTCAACATCCATGAAGTGCTGGACCGGGTGCGCAAAGTGGCGGAGTCCAGTTTCGCCCGCCAGGTGAGCATCATCGAGACCTTCGATCCGTCTTTGCCGCCGGTGCTGGGCGACCGCGACCAGCTGATCCAGGTCTTTCTCAACCTGGTGCGCAATGCCGCCGACGCTTTGCCGGAGAAAGGCGGCGAGATCACCTTGACCACCGGCTATCGCCCCGGCGTGAAATTCGGCGCCGGCGTGGCAGGCGAGCGCGTCTCGCTGCCGCTGGAAGTGACGGTGCGCGACAATGGTTCGGGCGTGCCGGCGGACCTGCTGCCCTACATCTTCGATCCCTTTGTCACCACCAAGGTGCGCGGCTCCGGCCTGGGCCTGGCGCTGGTGGCCAAGATTGTGGGTGACCATGGCGGCGTCGTCGAATGCGACTCCGTGCTGGGGCGCACCATTTTTCGCGTATTGCTGCCGCAAGCGCGCGGCGGAGAAAGTTGAGCATGGCTGCAACCATTCTTGTCTGCGATGACGACAGCGCCATCCGCACGGTGCTGAACCAGGCGCTGGGGCGCGCCGGCTATGACGTGCGCACCACCGGTACCGCGGCCGGGTTGTGGCGCTGGATTTCCGCCGGCGAGGGCAGCCTGGTGATCACCGATGTGGTGCTGCCGGATGAATCGGGTTTCGACCTGATACCGCGCATCAAGCGCATGCGTCCGGACCTTCCCATCCTGGTTATGAGCGCGCAGAACACGCTGCTCACCGCCATCACCGCCGCCGAGCGGGGCGCTTTCGAATATCTGCCCAAGCCCTTCGACCTGAAGGAATTGACCAATGTGGTGGGCCGCGCCCTGGCAAGCCCGCAGACCAAGCGCGACAGCAGCGCCGAGCCGGCCGATGAGCGCCTGCCGCTGATCGGCCGCTCGCCGGCGATGCAGGAAATCTACCGCGTCATCGCGCGGCTGACCCAGACCGACCTGACCGTGATGATCATGGGTGAAAGCGGCACCGGCAAGGAGCTGGTGGCGCGGGCGCTGCACGATTACGGCAAGCGCCGGCATGGCACCTTCGTCGCGGTCAACATGGCGGCCATCCCCAAGGAGCTGGTGGAGAGCGAGTTGTTCGGCCATGAGCGCGGCGCCTTCACTGGTGCCACCAATCGCGGCGTGGGTCGGTTTGAACAGGCCGAGGGCGGCACTTTGTTCCTGGACGAGATCGGGGACATGCCCCTGGAAGCCCAAACCCGTCTGCTGCGCGTGCTGCAACAGGGCGAGTATACCACCGTGGGCGGGCGCATGCCGATCAAGACCGATGTGCGTATCATCGCCGCCACCAATCGCGACCTGCGCCAATTGATCACCCAGGGCATGTTCCGGGAGGATCTCTACTACCGGCTGAATGTGGTGCCGCTGCGCCTGCCGCCACTGCGCGAAAGGGTGGAGGATATTCCCGACCTGGTTCGTCACTTCTTGCGCAAGGCGGAAGACGAGGGCCTGCCGCACAAGACCTTGGACAATGAAGCGCTGGAGATGCTGCGCCGCCATCGCTGGCCCGGCAATGTGCGCGAATTGGAGAATCTGATCCGCCGCCTGGCGGTGCTTCAGTCCGGCGATGTCATCACGGCGGCGGCCGTCAGCGCGGAGTTGAAAGAGCCCGCCAGAACCTTCGCCGCGGATTCCGGCGAGGGGCCGCAATCCCTGGGGGCCTCGGTCGAGCAATATCTCACCCAGTATTTCCTGGCCCAGGGCGACCGCCTGCCACCGCCCGGCGTCTATGACCGCATCGTGCAGGAGGTGGAGCGGCCGCTGATTTCCATCTGCCTGGCCGCGACCCGTGGCAACCAGATCCGCGCCGCCCAACTTTTGGGCCTGAACCGCAATACCCTGCGAAAGAAGATCCGAGATCTCGGGTTGGAAGTGATCCGAGGGTTGCGCGCTGAATAGCGCGCAACGGCGCAGCGCGCCGCGCGACAGCGCAGTGAGGCGCGCGAGCCAGGGACTGCCCGAAGCACACTCCACCCCTCGCGACAGCGCAGTGAGGCGCGCGAGCCAGGGACTGCCCGCAACGCTCAAGACCCTGGTTAACCGCCAAAACCTCGGCTTTTCGGCAAATATGATTGCAATATGTGTGCTGAATTTGTGACGCAGCATTCTTGCAACAGTCCGTGCCTCGGTTACACTGTGGGCAAATCGACCGGGTGGGCTGGGGCCGGTCTTTGGCGGAAGTCATGGTTAGCGAAACAACGTTGCCTGAGCGGCGCGCGGGTCTGCGCCCCATATCGCGGCCGTCCCAGATGGCCTTTGGCGTCGCCCTCCTGGCGGTCGTCTCCGGCTGTCTCACCTATGCGCTGCTGACCGACCTGCTGCCGTATCACCTTGGCCGCGGTGGCCAGATCGCGCTTCTGGTTTTCAATCTTGGGCTGGTGTTGTCGCTGGCCACTGCCATCGGCTGGCGTATCGCGCGGCTGATGGCCACGCGCCGCTCAGGACGCGCCGGCGCCAGGCTGCATGTGCGGCTGGTGGCCTGGTTCTCCGCCATTGCGGTGGTGCCGGTGATCCTGGTGGCCATCTTCGCCGCGGTCACCCTGAACCTGGGCCTGGACCAGATGTTTTCCGGCCGGGTGAAGGAGGCGTTGAACAGCGCCCAGAATGTCGCCCAGCGATTCATCCAGGCGGAGGCGCGCGGCATCATCACCAGCACGCGCGAGATCGCGGAAAACCTGGTCCATGACCCGACCCTGCTGGACGAGGACAAGCAGATCAATATCGGACGGATGATGACCAAGATCGAGTTCATGACTCGGGACCGTGGTCTCATCGGATCGTTTTTGCTGGACGGCCAGGGCCGCGAATTGGCCAAAAGCGCGGCGCTGAACTATTCCGCCAAGCTGAAACCCTCGGCCAGTGATTTTGCCGATGCGCGGACGCAGATCCTGGTGAATGGCGATCCCGATACCGGCCTGGTGCATGGCCTGGTGCGGCTGCCCTTTCTGAAAGACGCCTATTTGCTGGTGGTGGAACGGGTCGATCCGCAAGTGTTCGGCTATTACAACCGCACCAAGTCGGCGATCAGCGAATATAACCGGCTCAACGACTCCCGGCTGGAGACGCAGCTGCAATTCGCCGCCCTCTACGCCATGGTGGCATTGGTGGTGCTGCTCGCCGCCATCTGGTCCGGCCTGTGGGCCGCCAACCGGCTGGTGCGGCCAATCTCCGACCTGATCGACGCGGCGGGACGCGTGTCCGGCGGCGATCTCACCGCCCAGGTCTGGGTCCAGCATCACGATGACGAGTTGGGCCGGTTGGGCCTGGCCTTCAACCGCATGACCCAACAACTATCCGCCCAGCGCGACGACCTGGTGACCGCCAACCGCCTGAACGAGATCCGCCGCCGCTTCACCGAGACGGTGTTGTCAGGTGTCAGCGCCGGGGTCATCGGTCTGGATGGGGAAGGGCGCATCACCATCATCAACCGCGCCGCCGCCCGCCTGCTGAACGCCGCGCCCGAGGACATGGAGACCTCGCATTATTCCGAAGCCGTACCCGAACTGGCGCCGCTGATCCTGCGCGCCATGTCGGAACCGGTCGGCCGCGCCGGCGGCGAAGTCACCATCAAGCGCGGCGGCGGCTCGCGCACGCTTAGCGTGCAGGTGACTTCGGAAAAGGGTACGGCCGACGGTTTCGTGCTCACCTTTGACGACATCACCGACCTGGTCTCGGCGCAACGCACCGCCGCCTGGGCCGATGTGGCGCGGCGCATCGCCCATGAGATCAAGAACCCGCTGACCCCGATCCAGCTTTCCGCCGAGCGGTTGAAACGCAAATATTCCGACGAGATCGTCACCGATCCCGAAATCTTCCAGCAATGCACCGACACCATCGTGCGGCAGGTGGGCGATATCGGCCGCATGGTGGACGAATTCTCCTCCTTTGCCCGCATGCCGGCCCCGGTGATGCGGCGCGAGAATGCCCAGGAATTGCTGCAGCAGGCGGTGTTCCTGCAGCGCGTCGCCAATCCCGCCATCACCTTCACCACCGACTCGCCCAAGACTCCGGTCTGGTTCGAAGGCGACGGCCGGCTGATTTCCCAGGCGCTCACCAATGTGCTCAAGAATGCGGGCGAGGGCATCGCCGCGCGCATCGCCAAGGGCGATGACGAGCCGGGCAGGATCAGCATCGCGATCGAACCGAATGGCGCAATGTTCGCCTATCGCGTCACGGATAATGGCATCGGGCTGCCGCCCGAACACCGCCATCGCCTGACCGAGCCCTATGTCACGACCCGCGCCAAGGGCACAGGGCTGGGACTCGCCATCGTGCGCAAGATCGTGGAGGACCATGGCGGCGACATCGCCCTGGCCGACGTGGAAAGCGGCGAGGGGGCCGAGGTCACGCTGACTTTCCCCTTTGTGCAAAAGCCGCAAAAACATGCCGACACCGTAAAGGACAGCAAAAAAGGACTTGATGATGAGCAAAAACGGATCGCTGATCGCGTCTGAAATCCTCATCGTGGATGATGAGGAAGACATCCGCGACCTGATCGCCGGAATATTGCATGACGAGGGTTATTCGACCCGCGTCGCTGGCGAGTCCGACTCCGCCTTGGCCGCGATCCGCGCCCGGCGGCCCCAGCTGGTGGTGCTGGACATCTGGCTGCAAGGCTCCAAGCTGGACGGCATCGAAGTGCTGGACGCCATCAAGCGCGAGCATGCCGACCTGCCGGTGGTGATGATCTCCGGCCATGGCACCATCGAGACCGCGGTCGCCTCGATCAAGAAGGGTGCTTACGACTTCATCGAAAAGCCCTTTAAGGCCGACCGGCTGCTGCATGTGGTCGAACGCGCCTTGGAAGCGGCCCGTCTCAAGCGCGAAGTGCAGGAATTGAAGCTTAAGGCGGGCGACGAGGGTGAGCTGGTCGGCAATTCGCCCACCATTTCGCAACTCAAGCTTTTGATCGACAAGATCGCGCCCACCAACAGCCGGGTGCTGATCGCCGGTCCGGCGGGCTCGGGCAAGGAAGTGGCGGCGCGGCTGATCCATGCCCGTTCGCGCCGCGCCGGCAATGCCTTTGTCGCCATCAATTGCGCCACCATGGAGCCGGACCGGTTGGAAGCGGAATTGTTCGGCGTGGAAGGAGACGGCGCCCGCAAGACCGGGCTGTTCGAGCTGGCGCATAACGGCACGCTCTATTTGGACGAAGTGGCCGACATGCCGCTGGAAACCCAGGGCAAGATCCTGCGGGTGCTGATCGACCAGACTTTCACCCGGGTGGGCGGACAGCAGCGGGTGCAGGTGGACGCGCGCGTGATCTGCTCCACCACCCGCGACTTGCGCGCCGAGACAGAAGCCGGCCGCTTCCGCGAGGACCTGTATCACCGCTTGAATGTGGTGCCGCTGCGCATTCCGTCCCTGGCGGAACGGCGCGACGACATTCCGGTGCTGGTGACCCATTTCATGAAGCGGCTGTCGGCGGCGGGCGGCTTGCCCATGCGCAGCATCGGCGAGGACGCCATGGCGGTGCTGCAGACCCATGGCTGGCCGGGCAATGTGCGCCAGTTGCGCAACATCGTGGAGCGGCTGCTGATCCTGGCCAGCGACGATGTCACCGAGGCGGTGACCGCGGACCTGCTGCCCACCGACCTGGGAGCCGGCATGGGCGCCAAGGGCGGCGACCTGGTGATTTCGCTGCCGCTGCGCGAGGCGCGGGAGATTTTCGAGCGCGATTACCTGATGGCGCAGATCAACCGTTTCGGCGGCAACATCTCGCGCACTGCCGCCTTTATCGGCATGGAACGCTCGGCCCTGCACCGCAAGCTGAAATCGCTGGGCGTGGGCTCGTCGCAGGGGATTCCGAACTAGCACTACTGTCATGGCCCACCGAATGTGGGCCATCCAGGTGATACAAACTCGACCTTTGGCGGTTAAGCTGCGATTGATTCTGCACGAACCTTTTTGGCGGCATCTGGATGGCCCGCAGTCGCGGGCCATGACAACGAGCGTGAAATGAAAAAATGGTCCGCCAGCCGTGCGCCCGCCGGACGGGTGGCCTATGTCAATGGCCGTTACCTGGCGCATGGCGTTGCGGGCGTGCATATCGAGGACCGCGCCCTGCAACTTGGCGACGGCATCTACGAAGTGTTCAACATCCAGGGCGGCCAGCCGCTGGATGAAGAGGGGCATCTCGATCGCATGGAGCGGTCGCTGCGCGAGCTGGGCATCGCCATGCCGATGAGCCGTGCCGCGCTCAAGCTGGTGACGCGGGAGATGGTCGGCAAAAACCGCATGCCCAACGGCTTTCTCTATTTGCAGGTGACGCGCGGCGCCGTGAAGCGAGACCATGTCCCGCCCGCCGACGGTCCCCGGCCGACCTTGATCATGACTATGCGCTTGCAGGATGTGGCGGGATTTCAGCAGCGACTGGCAAAGGGCATCGCCATATCGACCCAGCCCGACATCCGCTGGGGCCGGCGCGACATCAAGACGGTGCAATTGCTGCCCAACCTGATGGCCAAGCAGGCGGCGAAGCAGGCCGGCGCCTTTGAAGCCTGGCTGGTGGACGAGGAGGGCTATGTCACCGAAGGCGCTTCGACCACGGCCTGGATCGTGGACAGGGAGGGCACGCTGATTACCCGTCAGCTCAGCAACGCCATCCTGCCTGGCGTCACGCGGAAAATCATGCTGGAAGCCGCACGCCAGGCCCAGATGAAAGTGGCCGAGCGCAAATTCACCGTGGCGGAAGCCAAAGCCGCGAAGGAGGCTTTCCTGTCTTCTGCCACGGGCGCGGCTGTCCCGGTTGTAACAATTGACGGTGTCACCATCGGCGATGGCACACCCGGACCCCTGACCCGCCGCATTCGCGAGCTTTATGCTGCCCAGGCTGCCTCAAAAAGCAGCTGATTCCGGCTAATTTGCATCTTTCGCAATTGCAGCATTCGGCTAGACTGGCCTGCAAGGTGTCGCGTGACCCCCGCGCGACTGAAACAATGGGCGAACCCATGAGCGATAAACAACAGAACCTTCAGGACACGTTCCTGAACGCGGTCCGCAAGAGCAAATCCGCCGTCACCATCTTCCTGATCAATGGCGTCAAGCTGCAGGGCAATATCACCTGGTTCGACAACTTCTGCGTGCTGCTGCGCCGTGACGGTCAGTCCCAGCTGGTTTACAAGCATGCCATCTCCACGGTGATGCCAATGGGTCCGATCCAGCTGCAGGACGAACCCGCCGAAGGCTAGTCTTGGGTCAAAAGGCTTTTGTCATTCATGTCGAGCCCAAGAACCGTGAGCGCGGTGAACGCGCTTTGCGGGATGCGCAGGCGCGCCTGGCGGAAGCGGTCGGCCTGACTGCCGCGATCCATCTGAATGTGGTTGAGGCGGAGATCGCGCCCTTGGCCAGGCCGACGCCCGCGACATTGCTGGGGACGGGCAAGGTGGCGGAAATCGCTGTCTTGGCGAAGGCGCAAGAGCCGGACGTCATCATCGTCAATGCGCATCTCACCCCCGTGCAGCAGCGCAATCTGGAGAAGGAATGGAACAGCAAGGTGCTGGACCGCACCGCGGTGATCCTGGAAATCTTCGGCGAACGCGCCGCCACCCGCGAGGGCCGCTTGCAGGTGGAATTGGCGCATTTGACCTATCAGCGTTCGCGCCTGGTCCGGAGCTGGACCCATTTGGAGCGGCAACGCGGCGGCTTCGGCTTTCTGGGCGGTCCGGGTGAAACTCAGATTGAAACCGACCGAAGGTTGATCGGCGAACGCATCACCGCCATCAAAAAGGAGTTGGAAAAGGTCAAGCGCACCCGCAGCCTGGGACGGCAGGCGCGCAAGAAGGTGCCGTTCCCGGTGGTGGCGCTGGTGGGCTACACCAATGCCGGCAAGTCCACCTTGTTCAACCGGCTGACCGAGTCGGATGTCCTGGCCAAGGACCTTCTGTTCGCCACCCTGGATCCCACCATGCGTGGCGTGAAGCTGCCGCATGGGACCAAGATCATCCTGTCCGATACGGTGGGCTTCATCGCCGACCTGCCGACCGAGCTGGTCGCCGCCTTCCGTGCCACCTTGGAAGAGGTGCTTGAGGCCGATGTCATCGTTCATGTCCGCGATGCTGCCCATGACGAAAGTGCGGCCCAGAAGGCCGACGTGCTGAAAGTGCTGGAAGAGTTGGGCGTGCGGCCTGACCGGCCGTTGCTGGAGGTCTTGAACAAGATCGATCTGTTGGAGCAGGCCCAGCGGCGCGGCCTGCTCAGCCACAATGGCCGGCGGGATGCGATCGCGGTTTCGGCCCTGACAGGAGATGGTATTCCAGCGCTGCTGGCGGCTTTTGAGGCGGCCGTGACGCGTGACAACATCACCCTGAGCCTGAAACTGGACGCCGCCGACGGCAGCGCCCTGGCCTTTGCCTATCGCCACGCCCAGGTGCTGGAGCGCCGGGACCGGGGCGGGAAGATCAGCCTGTCTTTGCGGATTCACCCCGACGATCTGGGACGTTTCGAGAGCCGATTTCACAACAAAATGACGGTAGAGCAAGGTGTTGGGGCACCTTCTTAACCCAACTGTCATGGCCGAGCCTGTGCGGGCCATCCAGTACGCGAAGCGCCATCAATAATGGATAGCGCACCGCAGTCGTCATCTGGATGGCCCGCATTCGCGGGCCATGACATCAAGAGGGCGATCTAAAGCCCCATTCCCTTCGCCTCCTGCCATAGCGCTTCCATCTCCTCCAGGCTGGCGTCACCCGGCTTGGTCCCGCGGGCGGCCAGCACGGCCTCGATATGATGGAAACGGCGGGTGAATTTGGTGTTGGCGGCGCGCAGTGCGGCCTCGGGGTCGACCTTCAAGTGACGCGCCAGATTGGCGACCACGAACAGCAGGTCGCCGATCTCTTCCTCCCGAGCCGCCTGGTCGGGCGCGTCCAGAATCTCGCGGGCTTCTTCCGCCAGCTTGTCCAGCACCAGATGGGCATTGTTCCAGTCAAAGCCGATGGTGGAGGCGCGGCGCTGAAGCTTCTCAGCGCGGGTCAAGGCGGGCAGGGCGCTGGCAACATCGTCCAGCAGGCTGACCTGGCCGGCGGCGGTGCGTTCGCTCTCTTTCAATTTCTCCCAAAAATCCTTTTGCGCCGCTGCGGTCGCCTTGGCGTCCTCATCGCCAAAGACATGCGGGTGGCGGCGGATCATCTTGGTGGTCACGGCTTCCACCACCGTGCCGAAGTCGAACCGGCCTTCTTCCTCGGCCATGCGGGCGTGAAACACCACCTGGAACAACAGATCGCCCAATTCGCCAGGCAAGGACTTGAAATCCTTGTCATGAATGGCGGACGCGACTTCGTACGCCTCTTCGATGGTGTAGGGCGCGATGGTGTCGAAGGTCTGCACCTTGTCCCAGGGACAGGATTCGCGCAGGCGTTTCATCACTTCCAACAGCACGCCAATATCGCGGGAAGGCTTGAGCTCGTGATCGGTCATCGTACGATAGGAACGGGGCGCGACCGTCCTGACAAGCACCTATTGCCCGGCATTGTTGCGCTGAATAGTCTTTGTTGGGGACAAGAGGGCTTTGGGCATGCTGATTTCACGCCGCGGCGCGGTTGCGGGCGCGCTCGCCGCGCCGATTCTGGGCCAGCCAGGGCCGGCCGCCGCGCAGGCAAAATTGAAACCGACGGGGCAGGAGACGCTGGGGCCATTCTATCCGGTGCGGGCGCCGACATCCCACGACACCGACCTGACGCATTTTCCCGGCCGCAAAAACGGACGCGCATTGGGGCAGGTGATCCAGCTCACTGGCCGCGTGCTCGATACATCGGGCCGGCCGCTGCCCAAGGCGCAATTGACCGTGTGGCAGGCGAACGCGGCGGGACGCTATACCAATCCGGTGGACAACAATCCCGCGCCGCTGGATCCGAATTTTTTGGGCGTGGTGTCGTTCGCAGTCGGGCCGGACGGAAGTTACCGGCTGCGCACCGTGAAGCCAGGCGCTTATCCGGAACCATCAGGAACGCTGAGAACGCCGCATGTCCATTTCGACGTCACCAATGTCGATTACCGGCTGGTGACCCAGATGTATTTTCCGGGCGAGAAGCTGAACGACAAGGATCTGCTGCTCTCGACCTTGGCCGCGCGGCATCGTGATCCGGCTAGCTCCATCTGCAAGCCGGCGACCACCAGCGAGCCCGGGGTCTTGGCATTCACCTTCGATATCGTGATGCTGACTTGAGGGCCTAGCGGTTTCGCAGCTTGGCAGTCTGCTCGTCCAGGCCGGCGGAGACGCTGTTGGCATCGCTGACAGCCTGGCGGATCTTGTCCTGGATGGCTTTCATCGAGGCGTTGGCGCGCTCGGTGATCTGCTTCAGGTCCGCATTGGCCTGGTCCTGAATAACCTTCACCTCGGCATTGGCCTTGTCGATATAGGCGCGCATGCACGCATTGTAAGCGGCCGCATCCTTGTTGAAGCTCTTGACCCGGGAATTGTAGGAGCCCACGGCGCCGGCATCGAAGCCGCCGGCGCTGTAATGGGATTGCGGCTTGTCGATCCTGTCCGCATTCGGCTTGGTGCATTGGGGATCGGGATAGCCGCCGGGCAGGGCATCCGGTGCGGCAGCCTGCGACCAGGCGCCGGAGGACAGGCCGGCCAGGAAGACCCCGAGGAAAACCGTCCGCATCGTCCGCCACCGTCCTGCCGCGCCCAAGTGCAGCATACAAGGACAGCTGTAGTAGAGACAATGCTTCACCGTCTATCGGCCAGCGGGCTCCAGCGACAGTGTGGCGAAGGGGGCGTGCAATTCACGGGGGAACATGGCGGCAAGGTACACGCCTACGAAGATGCCGATCAGGAATAACAGCAGTCCTTGGATCGGGTCCTTCATGCCCGCAGCCGCCTAAAATGCGGCGATATGATATCCTGAGTCGGCGGTAGGTTAGTTGCGCCAGAAGAAAGTCGGCGCGTAGCCTGAGGTTCAATTATCTCGCGCGCCGGTCAGGCAGCCGATCCAACCCCAGCTGCTCCACTTGAGCCGCCATTTTCTCGTACTCTTTGGATATGCCAAGCAGGGCTTCCCTCGCACCCTGATCCTTCATTGTCTCTGCAATAGCCCGGAGTTCCACCGCGCGGACGCGGTAATTTTCAGACTTGCTGACCTGGTCGGCCATGACGCGTCCTGCCCAGCCCCGCCAGATAGAGAAACGCGCCAACACCCCAAAAGCCTAAGGTTCTTGGAAAGCGCATCACGTATCGCGGATTAACGCAGCCTAAGACGCTCGTCAGAAAGCAATGGCCTTTATCCGCTGGCGCAAGGCTAGGGATACGAAGTCACGCCCTTCCGGCGCCAGCCCAGGAGAGGTTGGTTTTGGCTAAATTCAGATTCCGCCAGGAAGCCAGCCGATAGCTACGAGAAGGCCGATGGCTAGACCACCAAAGAAGGCTAGAAATAAGAATCCCGCCATCACATAGAGCGCTGCAAGGTTCAGTTTGCGCAGCAAATTAGCCCTTTTCCGCTTTGGCCTTATCGGGACTCGGTTTCTTCTTTGCCTTTGGCGTAAAGGGCTTGGGTGGCGTTTTCAATAGGCCGCAGAACGTCATCTTCGCGCTTTGAACCAGCCATGGGTGGAACTGATACCATGTTTGAAAGCGCACGGCTAAAGATTGATAGGGCCAAGAGGCACGTCGGCGATCTCCAAGCTACCTTGGACCGCTACGCGCAGGCCGCCCCGGTTAAGTTTAATCCCGACGGTCGTTTTGCGGTCGTCAAGCTCGACCCCAAAGTAGCAACGGACTGCGGTCTGATAATCGGGGACGCGGTCCATAACTTCCACTCGGCGCTCGACCATGCTTTTTGGGAACTCATGGAGATCGACGGTGGTCATCAGGGCAAGAGCACAAAATTTCCCATCCACTCCGACGGGGACAGGGGAAGTTACGAAGGCTCGATTAAAGGAATAATAGCACGCCCAGACACCCAGGCGTTCTTCGTCAAACTGGGTGCTTACAAAGGCGGACCCGGAAACGTCCTCTGCGCCCTCCATAGCTGCGATATCGTGGACAAGCACGCCGTTTTGACTCCGGTCCTTGGCGTCACGTCGCTGCAGAACTGTGTAGTTGTGCAGCCGAATGGGTCCCGCGAGGTCTGGACCGTCTCCGACATGTTCGAAGAATTTGCCCGGCCTGATGGTAGGGCGGTTATTCGGCCCTACGGGAACGCGAGATTTGAAATAGACCCAAACGCCAAGGCGACCTTGTCGATACACTTCGGCGATATCGATTTCGTCAAGCTTCAGCCAGTCAACCAAGTTCTCGGATCGTTCGGACTGGGTGTCACTAGGGCGATCAACGGGCTGGAGCGGGTGCTCCTGGACAGAGCCTGAAGCTGCCATAGGCGTCCTGGCGGGCGGCTCCGGTCGATAAACTGAGGCTCAAGTGTTTCCGGGGCCGCCCGGCGGCTCATTTGGGCAGAGGGGCCGGTCCGACCGATTCTGCATTTGTCAGGTACACCATCGCTTCAATTTAGCGTATAAGTAATATTATGGGAAATTATATCCCGAAGTTACACTTGGGATACCCAATGACCAGGTGTAGATTTCCCACAATCGGTGCTGCCACCCGAGGGCCAAAGGCTTTCGGCGGCGGCCCATTGGCTGGGAGTCGTCTAGTGCGGATCATCTATTTGGACGAAGCCGGAATCGGCAAGCTGGCAGATGACCCCTGCGTGGTCGTCGCCGGCATCATTCTACATGGGGACAAACAATGGCTTCCCCTGGAAACCTATCTGCGGGCCATGGTGGAAGCTTGGGTGCCTCCAGCGGATCGCCCGGGGATAATCTTCCATGCGAAGGACATCTTTCATGGAACGAAAGCATTCCATCGGGACAAATGGGAAAAAGAAACGCGGTTCGCCATCCTAGACGAGCTAGCAACACTTCCCGCCGCGTTCGATTTTCCGGTTATCTGGGGTGCCATTGACCGCACGAAAATGGCTGAAAAGCATCCTAAAATGACCCCGGCGCAATGCACTGAACACGCATACCTGGTGGCCACTTCTATGTGCCTCATGCAAGCAGAGCGATATATGCGCGAGGCCGGCTCCGATGGAGAGGTCGCTCAGATAGTCTTTGAAGATCGCGCTGGCGTTCGACAAGATGTTAAGACACTGCATCGGTTTTTAAGGGGGCACAACCTACCCGCCGACCTGGAAGACCAGAAATACCTCCCCCTTACCCGGATCATAGATACGCCCAATTTTGCGGCCAAAAACGAGTCTAGCCCGTTACAGATCGCGGACTTTTGCGCGTTCGCGTTGAAGCGCAAACTATCAAAGGCGTGGCTCTGGGACCGATTCTATAACCCCCTAATCAACCAGATGGTTTTTCATCTCAAGAGCGAGATACCCGAGATTTATTCAGGGGGGCAACAGTCTTGAAAGCCTTTTCAAAAGCCTTCGGGTCTTTGCTCGCCCCTACTTCCTCACCCATTTCCTTGAAGCGCTTGTGGCGCTCCGCATCAGTGAGCTTGGGCTTTTGCTTCTTAGATTTCATGAGCGTCTCCGCGAGGCTGATTTCGTGCCGCCGTGCTCGGGGTACCAATGGCCGCTTGTGTAAGCTTCCCAGTTGCATTGTTGGCAAATCTGTACGCGGGTCAGTCCGGGGGAGCGTATTACTTGCTGCAATATAGATTTGATACGATTCTGGTAGCAATCTGGGCATATGGAATGCGCCGGTTCAGCGCCTATTTCCGACGCCTTCAGTCTGTAAGCGAAGACCTGGGCCGCGTGCCCGTCGCCAAGGTCTTTAAGTTCATACCGCTGCTTCTCAGTGTTCCATATTTCGTAGCGAGCGACTTCTGCTTCAAGCGCGCGTACGCGATCAATCTGCGCAGAATGCGCAAAGTGGGCTTGGATAGCGCTTTGCTGCGCCTCTATGAGGGCGGCTTGGACCTCGGAGACCTTGCCGGCGCCGGGTCCGGTGACGAGTTGCTTCAACGCTACCAAGCCCTCCGATGCCGTCTTAAAAGCTACGGCACCAGCACCGGCATTGGCCGCGATATCACCCAATTCCATGGCAAATCTCCATGAGATGTTACTTGTCCAATTCCTCGGTCCAAAACCGCACAAGCTCTTGGATGGTGCGGAACACCCGTCCTTTATGCACCAGTCGTTTGATAGGTGAGCCGCTTACCCTTGAAGCCTTGCAGGGCGATCTTGGCACGGCTCACATCATTCACACCCAGGCGCTCGCGGGTGTTCTGGCGGAAGTCAAATTCGGCGGTATAGCGGTGCAAGTGCTGAGCTTCGACATGCTGGTAAATGCCGATCATCCCCCGCTTAAACACGCTGAAAAAGCCCTCAAGGGTGTTCACATGCACAACGCCAGTTTCGCCCTTGCGCGCATATTCGCCGGTCGAATGGTTCACGCTTTCGTGCTTCTTCACGACCAGCGGGAACTTGTAATACTGCGCGCCATCAGTGTGCAGGATGCTGCCGGGATGTACGTTCTCCCGAATATTCTTCATGATCTCGGGGCGATGCGGCGCGCTCTTCAAGACAACAGACCGCACCATGCCACCGCGCTCGGTCAGGCTCAGCATCGCAACCTTGTGCTGGTAGCCAGGGCGCTTCTTGGTCTTGGGGCTGTTGGTCAGGAAAGTTTCGTCAGCCTCCACAATCACGCCCTCCCCGCCAATCGGACCCGCGTCCTTGGCAGGGGCCATGGCTTCGCGGATGCGATGGCCAAGAAACCAAGCGGTCTTCATGGAGCAATTGAGCATCCGCTGTATCTGACGGGTCGAAATGCCTTTCTTGCTGGCGCACATCAGGTGGATGACCTGGAGCCAAAGGTGAAGGGCAAGGTGACTGGACTCGAAAATGGTCCCCATACGTACGGTAAAGGGCTTCCGGCAGGCGTAGCACTTGTGAAGGCCGGGACGGGTGGTTTTGCCCGAAAGGCGTCCCACGCGCTCCCGCTCGCCGCAATGTGGGCAAACCGGGCCATTCGGCCAAAGGTGCGCCTCAACGTACGCAAAAGCGTCCGGTTCGGTCTTGAATTGGGGTTCGTCAAAAACGTTGCGGGCCATGGGCTTATCTCCAATGGCTCACACACTAGCCCTGGGAGATGGGTATGTCAAGTGTAACATCGCCAATTATATCAGGCCCGGAGCAATAATGGGCGGCGCCGGCGGCCCCGACTGCAAAACACCACCCCCCCGACGGCAAGGCGCTTCGGTGCTAGACTGGCCGGCGCATTTTCAGGATTGCGATCATGGCCTCCAAGGAAACAACCGGCGGCGACAAGGACGCGCCCAAGCCCGCAAAAGCCGCGATGCCCAAGCCGCCGCCCCTCCATCCTCGCGAGCTTCCCGGCAAAGGCGGCAAGCATTCGATGCAGCCGAACAAGGGCCGTTCGTTCCGGCATCAAGGTCGTTAGGCCGAAGGCTGAACTATCGGCCCGACGGATAGAGCGGATAATGCCGCGCCGACTCGTTGCGATAATGCGAGCGCGCGCGGCTGGAGTGGAACAAGGCCTGGCGCAAGGCCGGGATCAGCTGGTCATAGGCGCGAACCATCATCCCGGGATGGCCGTCATGGGCCTCCTGAACGGGAAAGCTCATGGTGGCGATCACGGTTTCCTGCCCGCCTCGCCTTTGCACAAACCGGAATGTGACATCGCCATGCGGGCTGCCCAGCCGCGTTTTCATGCTGTCGAATTCCAGAAACACGTCACTGACGCCGTCACTGGGCGAAAGATCGTCCGTCATAGCCTGAAATGCCTCCCAACCCCTTGTGAAGCCGCACCCGCCCCCGCGGCGGTGAATAAGCGAATTTGGCGGTTTGACCTGCGCCCGCTGTCACTGGTCCTTATGTATCAGTGTGCGTATCCGGTCCCAAAGCGCCACGCATTTGGTGTCTTCGGCGCTGAAGGCGGTCGAATCCGCGCCCCGGATGTGCATGGTGGCGGCGGCCCGTTCGACCGCCAGCGCCAGCCGGTCATAGAGCTGCTTGAGTTCTGCAACGTCTTGGGAGTCGCGGACTGCCTTGCTCATGCCGTGACTATAACATTGCCCAAAGACTTGCCCAAACCCCGGATCGGAAAAGCAAAAGGCCCGGCGCGAGGGTACGCTGACCGGGCCTTCCAGAAGCCTTGGCGGTATGGAGAATACCGACGCCCCGCAGCCTCTGTATACATTTGATAGTCAGACCGCGCCGCTGTCAATGCAGCTTCAACCAATCTGGTTAAAGTTGCTCGCAGTCCCTTGAGGCCAAAGGAGTTCGGGACGATCAGCTTTGGCTTTTGGCGGGAACTCTGGTGACCACAAAGTCCTTCAGCCGCTCGCTGGCCATGGCGAAATTGGGCTCAATCTCCAGAACCTTTTTATAGTCGTAATAGGCTTCCTTGTAGCGGCCCAGCATCTGCTCGGCGACCGCACGGTCGTAATAGCCGATATGGGGGAATGCCATTCCCAGTTCGATTCCCTTGTTGATCTGGGTCAGGGCATCCTCGTGCTGGCCCTTCTTGATCAGCATGGCGCCCAGATTGACGTAGGGATCGCCCAAGGTCGGATCCAGCGCGATAGAGGCGTTGAAATCATCGGCCGCCTCCTGGGTACGGCCCAGCATGTCCAGCAACACGCCCCGGTTGTCAAAGGTGCCCGCGCGATCGTGCCTGGTGAGAACATCACGTTCCAGCGCGCCGGTGCAGGTGCGTACCCCGGCCTGTAAATTGACACCGGCCTTGGCATGCAGGAAGCAATCATGCGCCTGGCCGGCGCCCAAGGTGACGACCACCTGGGCCCGCGCCGGGACCGCCGCCACGCCGGCGACCAGCAACATGCCCAAGGCTGTAAGGAATCGAACCCTCATCCAGACTCTCCGTCAGGAAAAGCTTCCACTGTATAATACACCTTTTGCGGGTGCCCCGAACGGCCTGTTTCAGCGATTGTATGCCGGGCCAATCTGGGACATTCTTTCTTCAAGCAAAACAGCGGTTTGGGAAGGAAAGTGGATGAAATCTCATAAGATTGCGCTGGCCTTGGCAGCGCTTGCCGCGGCTGCGGGCTCCGCTGCGGCCCAGGAGGATGCGAAAATCTGGTTCAGCTGGTCGCCCAAGCCGGTGCCGGCGACCACCTGGACGGCTCCCAACAAGCCGATCTGGCGGCTGAACGAGATCATGGCCGCCCATAAGGGCAAGGCGGACTGGGTGCAGCCCATTGTCCGCGACCAGGATTATCACGCCGATTACATCTCCATGGGCGCAGGGCAGAAGACCAGGCCGCAATTCTGGGCCGATGACCGCATCTTCTGGTACATCGCCTCCGGACAAGTCCGCTTCCACATTCAGGGGCAGGAGCCGTTTGTCGCCGGCAAGGGCTTTCTGGTGCAGGTGCCCTATCGCAATGTCTATTGGATGGAAACGGTGGGCGACGAGCCCAGCGTACGCTTTGAAGTGGTGCGCAACAATCGCACGCCGCTGTATCCCGCAAGCCAAAAAGATGCCGGCGCGGCGCCCAAGGCTGCCGGCAAGGAATATGTCCTGGCCAGCTATCGCACTCCGCCCGATCCCTATACCGACAAGAACAAGCCCTATCTGGATTTCTGGGGTGATTTCGTGAAGCGGCCGGCCAAGCGGGGCGACAATGCTTTTGTCTCGGACACCACCAACTTCATGAATGTGATCCGCGGCCATGGCGTCCCGACGCCGCCCGACAGCAACAAGGGCCACTTCCACATCGACTATAACGAGTTCTGGGTGATCGCCGAGGGCACCATCGACTACAAGATGGAAGGCATGAAAGTGTTCACCGCCAATGTCGGCGACGTGGTGCTGGCGCCGCAAGGACGCTGGCACCGGGCCAGCTGGGCCGGCAATGGCATGTCCACGCGCGTCGCCATCAACCCTCGCCCGGAGGGCATGCACAATTTCGATCCGGAGTCCGGAGCCAAGCAGTAGAGCATCAAGGGCCGGTGTTGGACCGGCCCTGTTTTTTATGGAGGTGTCATGAAGAACATCCTGCTCGCCCTCGCCTTGACGATTCCCCTGCCCGCGCTGGCCCAGCCGGCATCCCCGCCGCCCGAGAAATTGTTCACGGCGGGCACGGATATCCCGGCGCTGATTGCCCAGGCCAAGGCCAACCAGAAATCGCCGACCGTCAATTCGGTGGTGCCGATCGCCGTGGTGGGGCCATACCGGGTCTTGCTGGAGTACCGCACCGGCTTGACGCCGCCCACCGTGCATCATGGCCAGGCCGAGCTGGTGCATGTCATACAGGGCAGCGCCACCTTGGCCTCCGGCGGCAAACTGATCGGTGGCAAGGCGAATGCGCCGGGCGGCGCCAATGAGACCGGCACCGGCATCGAAGGCGCCTCGCCCCAGAAACTGACCGCCGGCGATTATGTGGTGGTGCCGGCCGAGACCGCGCATCAGTTCCAGGATGTGCAGGGCGAATTCATCATCATGAGCGTGCATATGTTCATGCCCGCAACGAAATAGGGCCCAATCCATTTTTGGGAGGCATTATGAAACCGCAGCTCTTTGCAGCTCTGCTTTTGATTCCCCTGCCCGCCTTTGCGCAGGATGCGTCGCCGCCGCCCACCAAACTGTTCGCCTCGTCCGCCGAGGTGCAAAGCCTGGTCGCCAAGGCCAAGGCCGAGCACAAGAGCGGCAACACCGTCGAGATGGTGGTGAATGACGAAGGCTATCCGTTCCAGCTGGAATATCGCACCGATACCACCCCGCCCAGCATCCATCCCAAGCATGCCGAACTGATCGAGATCATCGACGGCAGCTGCACTCTGGTGACCGGCGGCAAGCTGGTGGGCGCCAAGCCGGCCGCGCCGGGCGCCATGACCCAGGGCGGCACCTCGATTGATGGCGGCAGCAAGCGCAAGGTCGCCAAGGGCGATTACATCATGGTCCCGGCCAACACTCCGCACCAATACACCGAGGTGCATGGCTTGATCATGATGACGCTGCATATGCCGGTGGAAGGGAAGTAGTTCCCATCTTCCTCTCCCCTTGTGGGAGAGGAAGAAAAATCACCGGGTTAGCGGCGCGCAGCGACGCTCAACCCGTTGATTTTTCAGGTGAGGGGTAAGTGGGGCGAAGTACTCACCCCTCACCCGCAAAATCTAAGCACTTAGCTCCGCATGCGCTGCGCTAAGTGCAAGATTTTGCGCCCTCTCCCTCAAGGGGAGAGGGCAGAGCGTGCATCAATCCGGCAGCCCGAACACATACAGCACATGGCCCATCGCCGGGCGGTGCACTTCGTTGAGCAGCATGGTCGGCTTTTGCTGCGGGCTGCCGCCGCCCAGGCCTGAGGCCACCGCGATATACTGCTTGCCGTCCAGGCTGAAGCTGACCGGATAACCCTGCACGGTGTTGCCCAACCGCGTCTGCCACACGATCTTGCCGGTCTTGGCATCGACCGCCTTGAGGCTGCGGTTGAAGTCGCCGACAAAAGCCACGCCGCCCGCGGTCGACAGCACCGCCGTCAGGAAGGGCGAGCGCTGCTGCCAGGACCAGACCTCTTTCATGTCGCTGGTGCGATAGGCGGCCAGCTTGCCCATATTCTGATGCGTGCCCGGCATGAAGAAGAATTTCTGCGAGGCCGCGGTGCCGCCGCCGCCCAGTTTCATCTCCACATCGTGACCCTGGATCATCACGCAGCTCTGGCTGAGCGGGATGATCAGCAGGTCGTCGGGCTGGTAATAGCTGGTGGCCTGCCAGTCATGGCCGCCTTCCGGACCGGGGCAGGACGAGAACCATTCATTGGTCTTCTGGTTGAAGATGTCCTGGCGATAGGTCACCGCCCCCGTCTTCGGATCGATCTTGGAAAAGACATTCTGGAATATGGTTTCCTTGGCGGCGAGGAACTTGCCGGTGGCGCGGTCCAGCTTCCACAGGATGCCGGGCTTGCCGATGGTCATCACTGTCTTCTGGTCGCCATGGTTGATCAGCACCCGCTCGAACACTTCATCCAGGTCGAGGGATTCACCGGGCGCGTGCTGGAAATACCATTTCAGCTTGCCGGTATCGGGATCCAGCGCCAGGGTCGAGGACGAATAGAGAGTCGAGGCATTGCCGGTCTTGCGGCTGGCGCGGAACCAGGGCTTGGTTTGGGCCACGCCCCAATAGGTCGTGTTCAGCTCGGGATCATAGGTGCCCGCGATCCAGGTATCGGCGCCGCCGCGCAGCAAATTGGGCAAGCCGTTCCAGGTGTCGCCGCCCGGCTCGCCTTCCAGCGCCGTGGTGTGGAAGCGCCAGGCCGGCTTGCCGGTATCGGCGTCGAAAGCGGAGATGTAGCAATTGTTCTCCGAATAATTGTCGCAGCCGGTGAGACCTGTCAGCACCTTGCCACGCATTACCATCACGCCGCCGGTGTTGGAGTTGTTGGTGGTGCCGAGAGTCTGTTCCCACACGATCTTGCCGGTGCGCGCGTTGAGCGCATGGATCATGGCATCGGTGGTCGCGACATAGACCTTGTCGTGGTAGACGGCCAGGCTGCGGGTACCGCCATAGGCAATGCGGGACACCGGGCCAATGCGGTTCTCCCAGATCAACTCGCCGGTGCGCGCGTCCAGAGCCTGAACCGTGTTGGACGTGTTGGACAGGAACATCACACCGGAATGGACGATGGGCGTCACCTGGCTGGCGCCGCCCTCGTTCATGTTCCACGCCCATTTCAGGGTCAGGTTCTTCACATTCTCAGGCGTGATCTGCTTGAGCGGCGAGAAGCTCCAGCCTTGATAGTTGCGACGGTACATCAGCCATTCGCCATCGGCCGGATGCAACAGCATGTCGTCGGTGACGTCGGTATAATTCTTCACCGTGCCGCTGACGGTGAGGCCATGGGCCGGCGGCGGCGCTTCACGGCGCGCACGCGCTTCGGCGGCCGCCATCTTGCCTTCGCTGGGCGGCGCGATCGCTTCCGCAACCACCTTGCCGTCGGCGATGCTTGACACTTTCACATCAGTGTCTTTGCTAAAGTGCGCGGAGCCGGCCTTGGCGCCGTTGGCGTAAAGCAGATAGGCCGTGATGTTGGTGTACTGCTCCTCGCTCAGGCTGCCCGGCGCGCCGGCCGGCATGGATTTGGCGATGAAGTTGTACAGGTCCTTGGTCGAGCGGTTGCCGAAGGACGCCATGAAACCGCTGCCGCCCAGCGCCGGCGCGTCGCCACCGCCCGCCAGGTTGGCGCGATGGCAGCCGGCGCAGCTGGCGACATAGGCGCTGTGGCCGTTGGTCGCCTGCTCCAGATTGTAAACGCCGGGCGCTTGCGCCTGGGCATTCAGCATCAGCGCAGCCGCAAGGGCGGCAAGACCGGCGCTGCCGGCAAGGATGTTACGAAACATGATCTTTTCCCGCGTCTTCCAGCCAGCCTTGCACATTGCCGTCAGGGGCTTTTTCGCTGTCGATCCGGACGTAAAGCGCTTCCCGCTTCAAGGCCGCCAGCTGCGCCGCATTGAGTTTCACCGAACCGGAGAAACTGCCCTGGCGCGCATGCTCCACCGTCAGGGTGCCGATGGCGTCGCCCGGCACACCCTTGGCCAAGCCGATGCGGAAGGACCCGCCGGTGGCCGGCGAGGTGAAATTGGAGAAGGTGCCTTTCACCGTCAGCGTGGTGCCGTCCAAGGTGGCGGTGAGGTTGCCGATGGATTCGATGACATCGGCGCGGTTGGTGGCGTCGAAGGGCGTGGGATCGAGTTCGGCCTCATAGCTTCCCGCCGCCCAGACGGCGGTGGTCAAAGCGGGCGTCACCAGCAAAAGGCCGGCGCATAGGGCAATAGATGAGCGGCGTGACATGCGCCTGTTTCTCCTGATTGCTAGAAAGTGCACTCAAACGATATCATAATCAAAACTGTCATGGCCCACCGGAGTGTGGGCCATCCAGTCGAGCATGCGACAATCCTGAAAGCACAGCGCCGGCGTCACCTGGATGGCCCGCATTCGCGGGCCATGACAAGTTTTTGAATTTTCTGTCATCAATCGAGCCCAAGCCAAGCAATTACGTCGAATGGGGCGGCAGTTTCACGCCCAGCACATTGCGCAGATAGTTGATGTTGTGGGACAGGTAATCGTCGACCGCCAGCTCGCGGTTGCCGCCGATCGAGTCATAGCCGTCATCGCCCTTGCGCGGACCGTCGACATCGAAAATTGCCCAGCCCTTGAAGTGCTTCTTGCGCAGCACATCGAACACGGCAGGGAAATCGACGCCGCCGCCGCCCAGATTGTGATAGACGCTGGCCTGGCGGTGCATCTCCTGGGTCGGCGTCTCCTTGTTGCCGCGATATTTGGCGTAAGTGTCCTTAAGGTGGATTTCCGTGACCCGCGGGAAATAATCGCTGATGATCTGGGCCGGGTCGCCGCCCCCAAGCACCAGGTGGCCGGTATCGGCGGTGAGATAGACATATTTGGGATCGGTGAGCTCCATCACCCGGCGCATGTCCTGTTCGCGCTCCATCGGTCCCCAGATATGCGGATGCGGCGACAGGCGAACGCCCATGGCCAGGGTCTTGGCGCCCAACTCGTTCAGCGTGTTCGCCAGGCGCTTGAGCTGTTCGTCGCTGGGGCCGCCGGCCGGGCGCGCGCCCATATTGATCTTCCAATGATCGCAGCCCAGCGGCTGCAGGAAATCGCGGCAGAAGGCGACATGGTCCGTCATGGTCTTGGGGATCTGGTCCACATCGATGAAATTGGTCGACTGGCCCTTTTCGCCGTTCGAGGCCCCGATAAAGGTGACGCCCGCGGCATCCATCAGCTTTTGCAGCTCCAAGGGATTGGGACGGTACTGCTCGATGCCGTCGCCATAAAATTCGATGCCCTGCAGGCCCAGCTCGGCCACGCGCTTGATCGCCCAGGGCGTTTCGTGGGTTTTCTTGCCGCCCTCGCCCGCCCCGCCCCAGATCGAACTGGTGGTGCCGTACAGGATGTCGGGATTCACCGGATCCAGCGGCTTGTGCTTGATGGTCTTGCCCCACAGCGTTGTGGTGTGAAACCCGGTGGTCGCAACGGTCGCGGCCGCCGCGGCCATGAAATGGCGGCGATGAAGTTTGGCAGTCATGGAACCCTTCCCCCGGGTGACTTCTTCGGCGACGTTTGGGCCCGGTCGCCCGTAAGTCAAGTAGCCGCCGGCGCGGCACGCTGACCAATGTCTTGTCGCGCCTTGTTGCGGCGCAACACATCCTGCATCTGGATCGCAAGATTGTCGCAAGCTGTTTTGCCGCGCATTTACAGCATTCGGCAAAAGTGGGAATTTCGCCGCCGGCAAGCGCAAACAAAAGTGCGCCGGACTGGGGAGACTCGCATGCGCAAAATTCACGGAAAGCTGGTGGGCCTGGCCGCGCTGGCGGCGACCATGACCTTGCCGAACCTCGCGCTGGGCGATGCCTGGTACGCCTGGTCGCCCAAGCCCGACAAGCTGGTTCCCTATGGCAAGAACCAGCCGGTGACGCGCCTGCCCGCGGTCCTTGCCAAGCATAAGGGCGAAGCGCGCTGGAGCGAACAGGTGATCCTGACTCCGCGCTATGACGTCAAATGGATTCAGGCGTCGCCGGGGGACAAGACGCCGGTGCAATATTACGGCGACGACCGCGTTTTCTGGGTGGTGTGGGGCGGCCAGATCCGCTTCACGATCGAAGGCCAGCAGCCTTTCGTGGCCAGCAAAGGCTTCCTGGTTCAGGTGCCGCAACGGGTGCGCTATTCCATGGAGACGATCGGCAACGCGCCCTCCTTGCGCTTCGAGGTCACCCATGCCGGCATCCTGCCGCTTTATCCGGGCGATCTGGCCAAGCCGAGTGATAAGGCCGGCCAGCATTATATGAAGGTCAGTACGCCGACCCAGCCCGACAAATATGACGAGACCAACCGGCCCTATCGCGACTTCCTCAAGGAAGTGGTGGCGGCCGATCCGGTGGCGAATCCCAAGGATCACCTGGTCATGGCGGACGAGGCCAATATGGCCAACATCATTCGCGGCAAGGGCGTGCCGACACCGCCCGCCAGCAATCGCGGCCACTTCCATATCGGCCATGACGAGTTCTGGTTCATCCTGGAAGGCAAGTGCGATTACCTGATCGAGGATGCCGGCCTGTTCACCGCCGATACCGGCGATGTGGTGTTTGTCCCCCCTGGTCGATACCACCGCGCCAGCTGGGCCAATGGCCAGACCGACACGCGACTGTCCTTCAATGTGAATCCGCTGCTATTCCACAATTTCGGCGAAGATGCCGATGGCAAGCAGTGAGCGGAGACCGATCATGAAAACCAGACTCGCCGTTTCCATTTTGGCCCTGATCGCGCTCCCCGCCTTGGCGCAGGATCGCAAGGTCTATCTCGACTGGGCGCCCAAGCCCGACAAGATGAAGGAATATACCGGCGTCAACAAACCCGTCACCCGCCTGTCCGAGGTGTTGGCCAAGCATAAGGGCCAGGCGAACTGGACCGAGGACGTGATCGAGACCGAACGCTATAGCGCCAAATGGATTTCCATGGGTCCTGGCGAGAAGACCCGCACGCAGTTTTATGGCGACGACCGCACCTGTTGGGTGATTTGGGGCGGCCAGATCCGCTTCACCATCAAGGGCCAGGAGCCTTTCATCGCCAAACAAGGCTTCCTGGTGCAGGTGCCGCTGCGCGTGCCTTACAGCATGGAAACGGTGGGCAATGAACCGTCGCTGCGCTTTGAAGTGACGCGCGGTGGCGGCATTCTGCCCTCCTATCCCGTGGACAGTCGGGATGCGTTCGGCTCAGCCCCGCCGCCCAAGAACGGTCAGCATTATGTCAAGGTCAGCTATCCCACCCAGCCGGTGGGCGGCGGCATGGATACCTATAGCGGCGTCAACAAGCCGTATCTGGATTTCTTCAAGGACGTGATCCAGAAATATCCCACCGGCGGGCCGCGCGGCGGACTGTTCATGGGCGACCATGACAACCAGGCCGCCATCATCCGCGGCATGGGCGTGCCTATTCCGCCGGCCACCAACAAGGGGCATTTCCATATTGGCAATGACGAGTTCTGGTTCATCCTGGAAGGCAAGATCGCCTATGAGATGGAAGGCAAAGGCCTTCTGATGAGCCAAGCGGGTGATGTGGTCCTGGCGCTGCCTGGCCGCTTCCACCGCGCCGGCTGGGCCCCGGGCCAGATGGACACGCGGCTGGCCTTCAACCGCAGCCCGAGCATGCAGCACAATTATGCCGAGGATGCCAACGGGACGCAGTGATCACGCCTGGCGTTTCACCAAAGTGAGCAGGTCGATATTGGGGTCGCGTCCGCTGGGCGCGCAAATAAAAACGGCGGCTGTGACGCCGCCGTTTTTGGCCCGCAGGTCGCAGTAAGTATCAGGCAAGCTTTAATTTGCGGCGGCCCAGCATGCCGATGCCCAACAGGCCGGCTGCGAAGAGCATGATGCTGATCGGCTCGGGAATGTTGGCGGCCGCGATGAACAGCTGCTCATAGCCATTGTCTTCGGCGGCCATGCGGAAATCGACCGACATCACGGTGCAACGGGTTACGCCGCAATAGTAATTGGGATCGTTCGGATTGGTCAGGGCGCTCCACAGCTTGTCGCTGTAGAGAGCAAAGGCTGCCAAGTCGGCACCCAGATTCTGGTTCACATCCGTTCCCGTGACGCCGGGGGGAAGAGTGAGGGTGTTGCAGCTCCCGAGACCCAGCACCGCGCCGAAGGTCGGGCCGGAATCGCTCACGCAAATCGCGCCGTGGACATAGGCGAACTCATTATGTGCGGCGGGTTGGTCAGTCAGGATGTTGCTGTTGTTGTTGTCGCCGGGCAGCGGATTGGCAGGATCATATTTCTGCTGACTGCCGCAAATGGGATTGCCGGATGGAGGCGGCGGGTTGGGCCCGGTGCAGGCATCGCCGTCCAGGTAGAAAGTGTGCGAAATCGCGCCGGTATCGTCGCGGATGGTTACCGCCAGCCAGCCCAACGCATCCTGGGGATTTTGCAAATAGGTCCCCTGTTCCTTACCGGTCTGATTCAGGTTGAAGAAGAAGGCCAGCTTGCCGCCATCGAGATAGGTCAGCAGATCCGTGATCCCGACGTCCCAGGTGTTCCCGGAGTTGTTGGGAATGGAGCCGCCCTGCGTGCCCTCGGTGCTGTTCAGCACATTGGGGACTGACCCCTTGGTGGCAAAATTGGTGAGGTTGCCGTTGGTGGCGTTCGGCGTGAAATAGGCGTCATCGACACGACCGCCGCCGATCTGGTCGCTATTGGTCCCGGTCGTACCATTACTTGGCCCTGTGCCGATGACCAGAGCGTCGTGCAGGGCCCCGGGGCTGCTATCGACAGCGAACGGATCATTGCCGTTGGGGACGCCTGCTCCCGCCTGGAAGTTCAGCAGCGCCAGCGAATAGACGGTGAAATCGTCGAAGATCAGGCAGTTGGTTCCAGGCGCCGTTCCGCAAGTACCTGAAGGCAGGGCGACGTCAGCCGAGACCGGCAAATACCCGGCAAGGGTAAGAGCCAGGGCGGCGGCGGCGGTACGGCAAGCTGAAATCAACCGCATAGCGGATCTCCGGCGGGTGCGCAGTTAAGGTTAAGCAAAAATTATGCCCGGGGATTTTTCCCAATGATTTCAAAGGGGCAGCATTTGGGGAGCCGGCCGGTTGTAAAGGTGGGTTACACAAAAAAACCCGGCGGGACAACTTGTCATTGAACCGAAAAAGTTTCCCAGTTTCGCGGGGTTACCGAAAATCGGCCGCGTCATGGGAACGTTGCGAAAGCGCTAGAGTCCCGCGATCAGCAATTGGACGGTGTGATTGAGCCCTTCCAACCGCTTTGCGATGGCGATGAAGCGCTCCAACCCCTGGCTCGTCGCCCGGTAGTAGGTCCGGGGCGCGCCCGCCGCGCGGCGTGTGGAAAGAGCCCCCTCCTTCACCAGCATTTTCAGGATGGGATAGACCACGCCGGTGCCGGAAACCAGGCCGACATCGGAATGCGCCGCCAGGGAGCGGACCACCTCAAGACCATACATCTCGCGGTCCTTGAGAAGGCCGAGAATGAAAAATTCCTCCAGCGTGAAAGTCGGCCGTTCGGGACGAAGGGTGCCGTGTGCCGCGGTCGCACGCACCGCAGGGGCGGCCTTGCCTGCACCTCTTACTTCTCCCAGCGATCCGGTCACGACGCTTTTCCCAAGCGATGTTCACCACGGGCCATCACCACTTCGGCAAACGGCAGCCCTGCCTTCAATTCCCTTTTCGAATTTGTCTTGATGCGGGAAATGCAGCAAATCCGGGCATTTTCCGTGTGCGTAACGCAAGCAACCAGTGGCCGATATAGTTAATTTGATCCCATCGCCATCGAGAGTCAATTCTGACCCGCGCGCGTGCGGCTTCACAACGTGATAAGACCTGCGAGCACCTCGGTCCGGAACTTTTTTGCGCCGGCAAGTTTTTGGCACCGCTTCGCCACATTTCCGGGTGTATATTTTGCTGCAACCCATTGGCCGCCGCCGGAGAAAATTCGTGAACCGCACCATCGCGTCGAGCTCCGGCAAGCGGTGGCACTTCGCGATCGGCAGCGCCGCCATGGCGGTCGGCCTTCTGGCGGTGCCGCAGGCCTTCGCGGCTTTGCCTCCGGCAGCCTACCGGCAAGACAGTGCACAGGCATCGCGACCCTCCGAAGTCGACAAGCTGCTGTCGGACGCCCAGAAGGCTCTTACCGCCGGGGATATGCGGCTGGCGCTGATCTATCTCAAGAATGCGGTCAGCCTCGCGCCGCATAACACCAGCGCCCGCATCAAGCTTGGGACAGCCTTGCTTCAGGCCGGCGACAGCATCGGCTCCGAGCGCGAATTGCGCCAGGCACGCAAGGATGGCGCTCCGCCCGTGCTGGTGCTGCCGGCGCTGTTCCAGACCATGCTGGCGCGCAATGAACACCAGATTTTGCTGGATCTTTTTCCCGATCCGGGACCCGCGCCGCGCGCGCCCGAGGCGGCCGACATATTGAGAGCCCGGGCTCTGGCGCTTCAGAAACTCAAGCGCAGCCAGGAAGCCAGCGATGCCCTCAACCGCTCGCTCGCATTGCGTCGCGACGCGGTGGGCCTGCTCACGGCGGCCCGGCTTATGCTGCAACAAGGGGATTTCGCCACGGCAACCCGCTTTGTCGATGAAGCGGTGAAAAACTGGCCCGACGATTCCGACGCCATGCTCTTCAAGGTGGAATTGTTGCTGGCCTCCAGGGACAATCTGGCGGCGCTCGCCATGGCCAACCAGCTGACGGCAAAATATCCCAGCAGCCTGGCCGGACGTTTCGCCCGCATCGAATCCTTCCTGCGCCTGCACCAGGATGCCGAGGCCAAGACCGAGATCGATAACCTTCTCGCGACCAATCCCGGCATGTACACCGCGATCTATTACAAGGCGCTGCTTATGGCCCGGGCTGGCAATCCCAGGGGTGCCTGGGCGGTGGCGCAGGTCATACCCGGCCAAATCCTGGATTCCGACAGCAGCATGGCAACCCTGGTTGCGGAAATGGCGGTCGCTTCCGGAGAGATCGAGACCGGCGCTTCCATGATGGCAAGGATATTGCGGTCGCACCCCGACCAGACTCCGGTGCGCATTCGTTTGGCCGAATTGCGCCTCCGGCAGAATGGAACAACCGGCGCGTTGAACATTCTCCGGCCCGTCAAGGATTCGCGGGACCCCCGGGTCATCAGGCTTTTTTCGATCATCTACCTCCAGACCCACCGGCCCAGAGAGGCCTTGGAGGCGCTCCGGAAACTGAATGCCGAGCGCGCCGCCGGCACGGCGGAACAGCGCGCCCTTGCCCTTCTGGAATTGCAAATGGGGAATGCCGACCAGGCGATCGCTGTATTTTCACAAGCTGTGGCAAGGGAGCCGAACAATTCCTCTGTGGTCCAGCCCTTTATCGAGGTCCTGATCCGGAAGCGCCGTTTTCCCGAAGCCTTGAAGGTCGCCGACAAATTCGGTTCCGATCCCAAGCAACAGGTCCAGGCCCTCGCCTATCGAGGAACGATATTGATGCTTCAGCGCGATACCGCCGGCGCGCGAGCCGCGTTCGACAAGGCCGTCGCCCTGGACCCGCGCAGCAAACCCGCCTTGTTTTCCCGGGCCACCTTTCTGGCGTCCCAGCAAAAATATGGGGAAGCCAGCAATGATTTGCGGACCATCCTTTCGGTGGACAGCAAGGACCTGGCAGCCACGATGAAGTTGGCCGAACTGGCCACCCGCAAAGGCGAAGATGCCGGTGTCCGGCTACTGTACAGCCAGGCCATCGGAATTGCCCCGAAGAGTCCCGCTCCGCGGCTGGCGCTGGCGCGCTATCTCGTCTCCCAGCGGGAGATGAAAGGCGCCCTGGCCGCGGCAAGCGGTTGTCTCGAGGTGCAACCCAACAATGACGAATGCGTGCTGCTGACGGGACGGATTCAATCCGGGCTGGGTCAGAAAAAGGAGGCGGCCGCCAGCTTCCGGCGGTTTGTGGCGCTGAGGCCGGACCTGGCCTCGGCCCAGCTGCTGTTGAGTGCGTCTCTTTCCCTGGTGGGCGACCGCGCGGGCGCGGCGCGTGCCCTCGACACCGCGGCGGAACTGGACCCGCGTTCGGAAAGCATCAAACGGGCGCAGATCAACTTCCAGATCGGCGCGGGCAAACTCGAGGCGGCCATCGCCTCGGCACGATATTACCAGCACACAAATCCCGGCCCTGTGTCGGACCTGATGCTGGCGGAGACGCTGGAGCGGGCCAAGAACAAGGATGAGGCCATTGCCGTGCTCAACAAAAGCCTGGCCGACAAGCCCAACAGCCTTATCCTGTCCAGGCTTGTGCGCATGGCGCTTGCGGGGAATGACCGCAAGCGCGCGGGACAGTTGATGTCGAAATGGCTTGCCGCCAGGCCGGCCGATACCGCCATTCGCATGGAATATGCCGCGTTCCTGATGCAGGATGAACCGGCAAAGGCGCTTGCCCATTACCAGGTCGTCTTGAAGCAGGATCCGGACAATATCGACGCCTTGAACAATCTTGGCTGGCTGGTCCAGCGTGAATCGCCGAAACGCGCTTTGGCGCTGTTGACCCGCGCCTGGCAGCTGGCGCCGAATTCCGCGCAAGTCGCCGACACGCTGGGCTGGGTCAAGATCCAGCAAAAGGACGCGGTTGGAGGATTGGAGCTGCTCAATCGCGCGCATGGCTTGCAGCCCGGCAATCCGACCATCACCTATCACTTGAGTGTCGCGCTGGAGGCCAATTCCAAGCGGGATGCGGCCGAGGGCCTGCTCAAGTCGCTGCTGGCAAGCAATGTGCCCTTCGCCGACCGGCCGGCGGCCATGCAGCTCTATTCGTCCTGGCGCTGATCAGACTTGCACCGTCATGCCGTCATAAGCGGGCTCGACACCGGCCGGAAGCTCGCGCCGTAACGCCTCATAGTCCAGGTCCACATGCATGTTGGTCAGGATGGCCCGTTGCGGCCTGACCCGCGCGACCCAGTCCAGGGTCCGGGCCAGATGGGCATGGCTGGGATGCGGCGTATGACGGAGCGCGTCCACGATCCAGCATTCCACGCCCTGCAGCGCGGCGAAAGCGTCTTCGTCCAGGTGATCGACATCCGGAGAATAGGCCAGCGGGCCGAAACGAAAGCCCAGGCTGCGGATGCGGCCATGGCCCTGGCCAAAGGCGCGGACCGGCACCGGGCCGCCCGGACCTTCGATGTCGAAGGTGGCGAATGGCTCGGAAATTTCATGGGCGTTGAGGATCGGGGGATAGTCGCTGCCCACCGGCGTGGCGAAGCAATAACCGAATTTCTTGCGCACGCCGGCCAGGCCGTCGAGGTCGCTCCACAAATCCAGCCGGCGCTTCATGTTCATGGTGACGACCCGCAAATCGTCAATCCCGTGTAGCTGGTCGGCATGGTCATGGGTGATCAGCACCGCGTCCAGCCGTCCGACATTGGCAGCCAGAAGCTGCTCGCGAAGATCGGGCGAGGTGTCCACCAGCAGGCGGGTTTCGCCTTCCAAGGCGCGGCGCGTCACCAGGATGGAACAGCGGCTGCGCCGGTTCTTGGGATTGGCAGGATCGCATGCGCCCCAATAGGGACCGCCCTCGCCCAGGCGCGGCACGCCGCCCGATGATCCGCAGCCCAGGATGCGAATTTCTAGGCTCATGCCGGGCGCTGAACCTTGGAAAACAGGCGGAAAAAATTCTGCGTCGTGGCCGTGGCGAGTTCGTCTTCCGTCACGCCTTTCAATTCGGCCAGCATCCTGGCGGTATGAACAACAAAGGCCGGTTCATTGGTCTTGCCTCGATGCGGCACCGGCGCCAGGTAAGGCGCATCGGTTTCCACCAGCAGGCGCTCCAGGGGTACGGTGGCGATGACATCGCGCAAGGCCGTGGAATTCTTGAAGGTGGCGATCCCGGATACCGAAATGTGGAGCCCCAGCTCCAGCGCCGCATCAGCCAGTTTCCGGGTGCCGGTGAAGCAGTGAATCAGGCCGGTAAATCGGCCCTTTTCCATTTCATCCCTCAGTATAAGGATCGTGTCGTCATCGGCGTCGCGGGTGTGCACGATCACCGGCAATCCGGTCTTGCGTGCTGCCGCGATATGGGCGCGGAAATTCGCCTGCTGAGGGATGCGCGGAGAATGTTCGTAGTAATAATCCAGCCCGGTTTCGCCGATACCCACCACCTTGGGATGGCCGGTCTCGGCAATCAAAGCCGCTTCGTCGTTCAGCTGCTCTTTTTCCGATTCATGGGGATGGATTCCAACGCTGCACCAGACATTGGGGAATTTTTCCGCCACGGCTTTCACGCCGGGAAAACGCTTCAACTCAGTGCCGATGCTGAGACAAACGCCCACGCCGGCCGCTGCGGCGCGCGTCACCACCTGATCCACCTGGCCGGCATAATCGGGAAAGTCCAGATGGCAATGGCTGTCGACGAGAAAGGGTTGGGCAGTCATCACAGTCCGCCGCCCCGCGCGGTGCGGGAAAGATCGCGCGCCGTGCTCAATATCACCTGGCGCGGCTGCAGGTTGAGAGCGGCCGCCCGGCCGAATCCTTGCGCGATACGGCCATGCAGCGCCACCCAACGATCCAGTCCGGCGCCACCGGCCTGCGCCTTGGCGCGGATCCGGTCGGACAGGGATTGGGTGAGAAAATCACCGAACTGTTCCAATCCATCGCGCTGGCGGAAGAGTTTTTCGCCCAGGCTCAGAAGCGCGATGACATCCGGTTCCCGCGCCTGATCGATCAGACGGTCGGCCTCCTGGGCCAAGGCGGCGCCGTCGCCCGTCGCCAAGGTCAGCGCCGCGCCTATACTGCCGCCCGCCACCCGCGCCAAAGACGCACGCTCGGCGGCATTGGACTCCGGCAATTCCTGCGCCAGCAATCTTTCCAGAATGGCATCGTCCAAGGGGCGCATTTCCAACCGCTGGCAACGCGAACGGATGGTCGGCAACAGTCGTCCCGGCGCATTGGACAGAAGCAGCAGCATGGCGTTGGCCGGCGGCTCTTCCAGCATCTTGAGCAAGGCATTGGCGGCATTGTCGTTCATGTCGTCGGCGGTATCGACAATCGCGACGCGCCAGCCGCCGGCGCCGCTTGTCATGCCGAAAAAATCCGCCAGCCTGCGAATCTCATCCACCGACAACACCGTCATGAGCTTGCCGGTTTTGGGATTGATGGCGCGCTTCAGCACCAGCAGGCCCGGATGCGAACCCGCCGACACCTGACGCGCCGCAGGATGATTTTCCGGCACGGACAGGTCCTCGGCGCCGGCTTCCGTGGCGCCATAGGCCAGAAGATAGCGGGCAATGCGATAGGCCAAGGTGGCCTTGCCGATTCCGGGCGCACCTGTGATCAGCCAGGCGCTGGGCGGCCGGCCTGAGCGCAGCGCACGGGACGCCCGCGCCAAAGTCTGGTCCTGTCCGAACAGCGCGTGGATCTCGCGGGGATGGGCAAATCCCTCGATGCGGTCGCTGTCGCTGGGGTCGGCGGTGCGCTTGGCCATGCTGATTTATAGGATAAATGCGCTAGAGATCGAAACGGCGGCTGACGGCGGTCCAGATCGCCTCGGCCACCTGGTCTTCTGTGCCCCCGGCATCGATCACCCGGCAGCGTTCGGGAAAGCGGCGGGCAATGTCCAAAAAGCTCTGCCGCAGCTTGTCGTGGAATTCGGCGCCGAATTTTTCGAAGCGGTTTTCCGCGCCACCGCGCGACAAAGCGCGCTTCAGTCCAAGCCCGGTGTCCAGGTCGAGGATCAAAGTCAGGTCGGGCGAGAAATCGTCCAGCACCGCGCTGTCGATGCGGCGGATGGTTTCGCGGTCCAACCCGCGCCCCGCGCCCTGATAGGCGAAAGTGGAATCGCTGAAACGATCGGAAATCACCCACCATCCTTCCAGCAGGGCCGGCCCGATGGTGCATCTCACATGATCGGCGCGCGCCGCATAGGCCAGCAGGGTTTCGGTGATGGCGTCCCAGCGGCCGGGCTCGCCCTCCACCATCAGCTTGCGGATTTCTTCCGCGCCAGGCGAGCCGCCTGGTTCGCGGGTGGAAAGCACCTTGATGCCTTTTGACTCCAGCCCCGCCGCAAGTCGCCGGATCTGGGTGGACTTGCCGGCGCCCTCGCCCCCCTCCAGCGTGATGAAGCGTCCGGTCACTTTTTCCAGAGTCGCTGAATGGCGTTCATCATGGTGCCGAAAATGCCGACTTTATCGACCGGCTGGGCGGCATAGACCGGCACGGTCAGGCTGGGAAATTCCGGCGCGGTCACGGTCAAGGTGCCCACCTTCTGGCCCGCCTGAACGGGGGCCGTCACATTCGGGTCGGGCTTGACCACCGTCTTCATGCCGGCATGGGAATCCACCTGCATGGTGACGTTGAGCGCGCCTTTGACCGCGACTGGAACGCTGGGTGCCTTGCCATTCAGCACCGGGACATTGCCCACCACCTGATTGGCCTTCAGCACCGGATAGGAGCGGAATTCCCGGAAGGCCTGTTCCATCACCCTGCCCGCCTCTTCGGCACGACGGATATTGGGGAAATAGTCATTGTGATATTGGGGATAGCGCAATCCGTTCAGAACCAGGATTAAGCGCTGTTCGCCCCGTTTGGCCGAGATCGTGATGCCGTAACCTGCCGCGTCGGTATGGCCGGTCTTCAGGCCATCGGCGCCCGGGAGGCTGCCCAGCACCAGGTCGCGATTGGGCTGGTGGATATTGTGCCAGACGAATTCACGCTCGCTGAAATAATGGTAGAGGCCGGGATAGGTGTTGATGATGTGGCGCGAGAGCTTGGCCAGGTCCAGCGCGCTCATCATCTGGCCGGGCGGGTCGGGCAAGCCATCGGGATTGACGAAGGTGGACTGGGCCAGTCCCAGCTCCTTGGCCCGCTTGTTCATCAGGTCGACAAAGCCTTCGAACGTGCCACCCAGCGCCTCGGCCACCACCACGCAGGCATCGTTGCCGGACTGGATGATGATGCCGCGAATCAGCGATTCCACCGGGATGCGCGAACCCAGCTCCACAAACATCTTGGAGCCTTGGGTGCGCCAGGCCCGCTCCGACACCGGAAAGGTATCGGTCAGCTTGACCCGTCCGTCCTTGATGCGCTGGAACAGCAGATCGATCGTCATCAGCTTGGACATCGAGGCCGGGGGCATCGGCGTCATGCCGTCTTTTTGCCACAGCACCTGGCCGGTCTGGGCATCCATGATCAGCCCATGTTCGGCGCTGGTGTCGATGGCGGCCCAAGCCGGCGCTGCCAGCGCGGCCAGGAGGGAAAAGCAAAGCGGTAAGAGGCGGCGAAGCATGACGTCTCCGAAAGTTACTGATCCACGACAATATGGGCGTCGTTGGCGCCCGCGCCGGTAATGCGTGAAAGGGTTGCGTCGGCGTCCGCAACGGAAGCCAGCGGACCGCTGCGCACTCTATAGAGTGTCTGTCCGGCCCGTTGAAGGGTGGAAATCCGCAAATCGCCGCCGACCTTGTTAAGCAGCGCCTTGGCATTGTCCAGTTTCGAGAAAGCCCCCAACTGGACATAGAGATGGGTGACGGTCGGTACGGGAACCCGCGTCACCTGCCCTGTCGGCTGATTGTCCGTAAACATCGCCGCCGGAATGGAGCTTGGCTTGGGCATGGCGGCGGTCCGCGTCGGCGCTGCCACACTGGCCCCCGGCACGAGATTCAACGCGGCGACATCGACCTTGCCGCTGGGCGCCGCTGGCAGCGCCTTGGCGATCTCGGGCGGGGTTTCGGACGGCGGCGGCGCGCCGTTAAGGTCGGCGCGTCCCAGATAAGTGACGCGCACCCGCGCCGTGCCGGTCTGCACCACATCCAGCAGTTCGGCGGCGTGACGGGAAAGGTCAATGATCCGGCCCCGCGCATAAGGACCGCGATCGTTCACCCGCACCACCAGCGACTTGCCATTGTCGAGATTGGTGACCCGGACATTGACCGGCATGGGCAGTGTCTTGTGCGCCGCCGTCAAGGCATTGCCGTCATAGGTTTCGCCATTAGCGGTGGATTTGCCGTAAAAATCGGGCCCATACCAGGAGGCGATGCCGGTTTCGTCATAATCCGGCTGCTCGCGCGGATAGTACCAGATATTGTCGATCTGATAGGGCTGGCCGATTTTGAAGACCCCGGCGCTGGGCGGAACGGTGACTGCCGGGGGCGGCGTCGGCGGCGCGGGCGCAGGCGCGGTGGAACAGCCCGCGGCAAGCAAGGCCAGACTGGTGGATAAAGAAACACGCACGGCAAGCCGCATCGAATCGGTCCGGAATCGCGGGAAAACCGTAGCGGCAGCAGCGTCCCGGCTCAACGCAGTTGCCCCAACCTTGCGCAAAAGCTAGAGGATCGGTTCCGGATGGGTGGCCGAGTGGTTTAAGGCAGCGGTCTTGAAAACCGCCGGGCCTGCAAGGGTCCCGTGAGTTCGAATCTCACCCCATCCGCCAACAAGTATCGTGTCCCCGAAATTTCCAATTTGAAACCGCGCGGATCGAATGCCCATCCTGCCGAACGCAGCGTGAGCATTGAGATCGATGCCGATGCGCTGGACGCGTATCGGTCTATCCGGTCGGTTTAGCGAAACCTGGAACCTATTCGCTGACCAAGCCGGCGCCGGCGAGCCAGGACTGCACCACCTGCTGCTTGTCCGTGGAGGGATGCCGGAATTCCAACAGCTGGCGCTTCTCGGCCTGCAGGTGCGCAAAGAACAAAACCCCATCGCTGCCATTCGCGGTGCGGCCCGATACCCGTTCGGCCGCCCAGACCTTGAAATAGTCGGTAATGATGCGCCTGGCGTCCGATTGAAGAATGATCATCCGGTGAATTCCACTGACAAAGTCCCGAACGCCATCACACACCGAAATGCTTACCGCGGTCTTAACCTCTTGGAGATCATTGGCGCATCGGTATGTGGATGAACAAAAAAGACCGTCCGGCGACGGCCGGACGGTCCAGTTCCGCGCGGCTTCCGGAGGGATAGACCGCGCGCCAGGGCGCAAGGGCGTGGGACGCCTGCTTTGCGCCATAGCTCCCAATCCAAGTCATGCCGGCTGCCTGCCGGTCGCCAAATCGGCGAGGTCCACCAGACGATAATCGCCCCCGCTCCTCCACCGCGAAGGGCTGAAATTTTCCTGAATTCCCTGATTTATAAGGGTTTGACGATCGGTTGGCGCCGCGCCGGGCGCCTGCCCGCCTGGCCAGCAGGAAGCGATCCGGAAGGGCGCGCCATGGTTAACCCTCCGGTCAGGTTGGCCGTCCGCGCCGGAAAAAGCTGATATAGTCCCGCCATGGAAGAGGCGGTCGCAGTCACCCAGAGACGTCGCCGGAGGCGGAAAAAACCGTCGCTGATGCCGCGATCCTTGCTTTGGATCGTCGGGGGCGCGCTGATTGCCTGCAGCGCGCTTCTTTCTTACAAGATATTCGGCGACACCTCCTCGGATTACGACCGGGCGATGTCCGATTGCATCAGCGGACACACGCAGGGGAAAGAAACCCTCAGCGGCGAGGACGTCTCCGCCATCGCGGCCTCTTGCGCCAGCGGCATTCCCGCCAGCCAATAACGCGGTCACGGAACCCGCAACGCGCGCAATCTCGGCAGTTCGGTTGAATTCGCGGCTTCCTTGCCGCTACCCTGACGCGGCGCCAAGGGAAGATATCGTGAAGCCGTTGTTTGCCTCGCTTCTCATTCTGCTTGTCCCGGTCGCGGAGAGCCGGGCCCAGTCCGCGCCTTCCGTGGCTTCGGTGGCGGCCTTGCGGGCCGGCGATTTCGGCGCGGCGAAAAGCCTGACCTTGGCGGGCTATTATGCGGCCTCCGCGAAAGGCGGCGGTGCGCTCCAGGCGGTATCGGCCGGCGCCGATGACGGCTGCCTGGTGTTTGCGGACCGCGCCGGCCACCGTTTCCGCCGCGCCCTGGACGGCAAGCCCCTGGACGTCACCATGTGCGGCGCCCGTTGTGGCGGAGTGCAAGTGCAGGATGGCCGTTCCACCGCGGGCTCTGCGGTTATCGCTTCGGCGGGCGGGCGCTGGAGCCGTGCGATGGCGGGATGGCGCGCCGTGGTCGACAAGGCCGGGCCGAACGGTCAACAGATCGACAGCAAGATCGTCTCGGTGGATAGCGCCGGATCGCTGAAGCTTGCGGTTGCAGCCGGTGCGACCGGCTCCGGTGAGACGGTTTCCGTCTATCCCGACGATACATCCGCCTTGGATGCGGCCTTCGCGGCGGCAGGAAAGGCCGGGATCCTGGTCCAGCTTCCGGCCGGCGGCGTCTGCGGTTACGCCAACCCGGGCGCCAGTGTCATCAAGACGGTGGCTGGCGCGGGCCTGTTCTTGAATTCCGGCAGCTTGTGGCTGGGCCACACCGGCCCGGCGATGGATAGCGGGGTTGGACTTCGCTTCACCGCCAACGGCTCGGTGCTCAAGGGTCCGGGGACGATCAGTGGTCTCTATCAGACCGACCAGAATACCGGCCAGTACAACACCAACGCGATCCTGTTCGCCGGCACCCAGGGCAGTTCCATCACCGGCCGCCTCACGATCCGGAACAGCAAGGGCCGGGCTTTCCTGGCCGAAGGCGTCAGCAATTTCGTTGTCACCGACGTGATCACCCGCGCCTGTGGCGATTTTGCGTTCCATCCGCCGGCGGGCATGGACATCATGACCGGCCGTTCCATGTGCGGCCAGGTCACCGCGCCCAAAGGCACATTGACGGTGAAGAATTACACCGGTTTGGACGCCGCCCAGGCAGGCTTCCTGCTTTATGGCCCGACCGATGCCTCCTTTCGCGCCAGCATCACCAACTGTCACTTCAGCGGCAACGGCTATTACGGCCTGGACCTGGAGGAAATTTCCGGCACGGTCACGGTGTCGGATTGCGAGCACACCGGCAACGGGCATGCGCCTTCCGCCGGCCTGATTTATGGCGGCTACATCGTCCGCGACGTCGCCCATCTGTCGGCCAGCAACATCAAGAGCAGCCTGACCGACTCCAATGCCTTTGTCATCCAAAGCGTCGACGCCAAGGCCAACCTGCAGGAGTGGGCGATCGACGGCTTGAGCCTGACCGGGACAGCCTCCCATGGCGCCACGCTGTATGTCGCCTTCAATTATCTGGCGGCGCCGCAACGCGTCTCGCTGCGCAACGTCGTCTATGACAATTGGAGCATGTATGTGAACGGTGCCCCCTGCTCGCGGTCGGCACCGCGCCAACAGCTTCTGGCCTTCGAAAATGCCAGGGCCTCGGGTCTTTACAAGGGCACGCAATCACAATGGGATTTCCAGGCCAATCCCGGACAGATGACCTACGTCCTGGGACGCAACAGCGACCTGGGGACCGCCGTCATCAAGCCTTTGACGGGCAATCAAGGCGCCATTTTCCTGGATCTGGCGGGCGTGGAGGGCAGCGGCCTGACGCCCGCCGCCGGGCCCTTTCATTGTTGACGCGCAAAGGTTCCAAGCACCTTGCTTGACAATCCTTTTTCCCTGGCTTGAATGGACCTAGACTGCGTTTCGCGCCCAAACAACAACAAAGGGGCGGGTTGAGAATGGGAAGGACTGGCAAAGGACTGTTGGCAGCGGCGGTTATTGGCACGCTGGCGGCTGGCGGCGCGGTCTGGGCAAGCCTGTATCATCCTCATGATACCGCAGCGCAGCATGTCGATTTCAACCGCGACATAAGGCCCATCTTCAACGCCCATTGCATCACCTGTCATGGTGGCGTGAAGCAGGCCAGCGGCGTGTCCTTTTCCTATCGCGAGCAAGCCCTGGGCAAAGGAAAGTCCGGCCGACCCACCATCGTGCCCGGAAGCCCGCGCGCTTCGGAGTTGATCGCCCGAGTCACGTCCAAAGACCCGGAATTCCGCATGCCGTTGCATCAGCAGCCCTTGAGCGGCGATGAGATCGCGCTGCTGCGCCGCTGGATCGACCAGGGCGCGCCCTGGGAAAATTACTGGGCCTTTGTGCCGCCCAAACCGCAGAAGTTGCCGGAGGTCCGGCAAAAGAGCTGGGTGCACCAGCCTCTGGACCGTTTCGTCCTGGCGCGGCTGGAAAAAGAAAAATTGGAGCCTGCCGCCGAAGCGGACAAGTCCGCGCTGCTCCGCCGAGTCTCGCTGGACCTGACGGGCCTTCCGCCGACGCCGAAGGAGTTGGAAGCCTATCTCGCCGATTCAGCGCCCGACGCGTATGAGAAGCAAGTCGACCGCTTGCTGGCGTCACCGGCCTATGGCGAGCGCTGGGCGGCGCTGTGGCTCGACCTGGCGCGCTATGGCGATACCAAGGGATTCGAAAAGGACCGCAACCGTCCCGGCACCTGGACCTATCGCGATTGGGTGATCGGCGCCTTCAATCGCAACATGTCCTATGACCGGTTCGTCATCACCCAGTTGGCGGGCGACCTGTTCGCCAAGCCAAGCATGGACGACCTGATCGCGACATCGTTTCATCGCCAGACCCAGGCCAATGATGAAGGCGGCACCGATGACGAGGAATTCCGCCTGGCCGCTGTGATGGATCGCGCCTCCACCACTTGGTCGGTGCTGAACGGCGTGTCGTTCAATTGCGTGCAATGCCATTCCCATCCCTATGACCCGATCCGCCATGTCGAATTCTACAAATTCATGGCCTTCTTCAATACGACACGCGATGCCGACATGGCGTTCGACACCTCGCTGGCGGATGACTGGCCAGTGATGCATATCCCCAGCGACCGCAAGAAATATGACGAGGCGCTGGAGCTGCAGAAACAGATTGCAAGCCTGCGCCAGGACATCGTGACCGCCAGCCGCGCCCAAGCCGAGCATAGCCGCTGGACGACCATGGCCATTCCATCCGCGACCGTGTCGGAGATTAAAGCCGTCCGCCGGATGCTGTCGGACCTTGAAGCGCGCGGTGTGCCCAAAAAGCAGACGGAAGATTTGCGCCAGCGCCTTGCGGTTGCGATCAAGCAAAAAGCGCCGCGCGCCGGTTTTCGTATCCAAAACGGCCTGGCGGAAAAAACTGGCACGGTTCCGATCAATGCGGTGTTCGATTTCGCCCTGACCGTGGGGCTGCCCCGGGTGACCGCCTTGCGGATCGAGGTGCCGCCCGCCAATCCCGAAAAGGCGCGCCATTCGCCCGAAAAGGGCTTTGTGGTCAATCATATTGATCTGTCGGCCACCACTCCCGATGGCAAGGAACAGGTGATTCCTGTCCGCCTGCTGGCGCCGGACAGCACCGAAGACCTCGAGGCCAATTACGTGCGCCTGCAGCACAAGGTGAAGGAGCCTTCGGCGCAGCTGATGTCCCAATTGGCGGACAATAGCGGCTTCATGGCCAATCCCAGCCTGTTCCGCACCAAGTGGGTGGTGGTGGTGCCGGTCGCGCCCGTGACGCTGGCGCCCGGCACGCACATCACGGTGGAATTGACCCAGACAGAAGCCATCAATGCGGAGTCCTCGTCCCCGCCACGGGTGCGTTTCCTGGCCAGCAATGACCAAGCCTGGACGCAGTTCGCCAATGACTCCGCGCTTCAGAACAAGCTCGGCAATCTGGACAGGCTGGAACGCAAGCTGAAAACCATTCCCGGCGTTCCGCTCCCGGTTCAGGCCGAGCAAGCCAGTTATGAGCGGCGTCAGACCCTGGAGTTCGAGCGCGGCAGCTTCCTCACCCAGGTGGGGCCCGCTTTGCCGGCGGATACCCCTGCCTTGTTTCCCAAATTGCCCGCCAATGCGCCGCGCAATCGCTTGACCTTGGCCAAATGGTTCTTCGACCCCAACCAGCCTTTGACCGCGCGGGTCGCGGTCAATCGCATGTGGGAGCAGCTGTTCGGCACCGGCTTGGTGGAGACGCTGGAGGATTTTGGCAGCGCAGGCGAACGGCCCAGCCATCCGGAATTGTTGGATTGGCTGGCGCTGCATTACCAGAACGACCTGCACTGGAACACGAAGGCGCTGCTGCGGGAACTGGTGACCAGCGCAACCTATCGTCAAAGCGCCGCGACAACGACCGCATTGCGGATCAAGGACCCGCGCAACCGCCTGCTGGCGCGCGGCTTTCCAGCACATTGGGATCCTAAGCTTAGAATTCCACGTGGACAAGTTGTCGCG
>JADMIO010603944.1_pt1 | contig 64769 bp, 61 predicted proteins | sample 8958161 | NCBI WGS metagenome assembly JADMIO01 (sample SAMN16585339, study PRJNA669376) | soil metagenome | isolation source: Crop rotation soil | place: USA: Cullars Rotation, Alabama | collected 2011 | reverse complement strand
GCCGCGACTTCAAGTCACGTGAATTCCAAGCTTCGGATCCCACTGTGCTGGAAAGGTCCCATCCGAAATTGAGGGCGTCGTGGTAGTACTGGCTCGGGAACTCCTCGAAGGTGAGGATGAGGCCGGGCTCCTGGAACTTCTCGATTCCGTTGATGATGAACTGCATGCCCAGCGTGGTCTTGCCGGTGCCGGGCGCGCCTTCCACCACGGTGGCGCTTCCCCGCACCACCCCGCCGCCGATCATCCTGTCCAAAACCTCGATCCCGAATGGCGCTCGTTCCAGCATGAGTCTCCTAGAGGGTTCTAGCGTTTCCCGATCAGGGTCAAAAGCACGGCCTTCTGCGCGTGCAGCCGGTTCTCCGCTTCATCGAAGCAGACGCAGCGGGGGGAATCCATCACGTCCTGGGTGATTTCCTCGTCCACGTGGGCGGGCAGGCAATGGGTGACCAGGCATTCGGCCGGGGCCTTTGCCAAAAGCCGCGCGTTCACCTGGAAGCCTTCGAAACTCTTTTTCTTGGTCTCCGCCTGGGCCTCTTCGCCCATGCTCACCCACACGTCGGTGTAGATGCAATCGGCCTTGGCCACCGCGGCCGCCGCGTCATGGGTCACCGCGTAGCTGCCCGCGTTCCGCTTGAACAGGGGTTCGAGACTCTTCAGCACTTCCGGGTTCTGCTCATAGCCTTTGGGGCAGGCCAGCACGAAATGCATGCCCAGATGGGCCGCCAATTCGGCGAGGGAATTGGCCACGTTGTTCCCGTCCCCCACGAAGACGAGCCGCAATCCGGCCAGCTTCCCGCGCTTTTCCGCCAGGGTCTGGCCCAAGGCCAAAGCCTGGCAGGGATGATGCAGATCGGTCAGGGCGTTGATGACGGGCACGGTGGCGTACTTGGCCAGGTCGTCCACCAGCTTATGGCTGAAGGTGCGCGCTACGATGGCGTCGATCCAGCGCGAGAGGCACAGGGCCGCATCCTTCACCGACTCGCGGTTGCCGAGGGAAATCTGCCCGGGGTCCAGATTGATGGCGGCGCCGCCGAGCTGGATCATGCCGGCTTCGAACGTCACCCGGGTGCGCAGGGACGGTTTCTCGAAAATCATGGCCAGTGTGCGTCCCTTGAGCGCCTCGCTCGGGCCCTGGGCCTTATACTCGGCCTTGATGGATGCCGCCAGGGACAAAACCGATTCCAGCCGGGCGCGATCCCAGTCCAACAAGGTAGTGAGGTGTTGTGGTTGCGAAAGACTCATGCCGCCCCGGGATCGAATCCGTCGATTATAGGTTATCCGCGGGGCCGGGAACAACCGGATTCCAGAGTTCCGCGCCGGACTCCGACGGCGCACCGTCGGCTATCATCGGCGCGCAGCCGGCTTCCGACCGCCTGCCCCTCGCGCTAATCTTATAAATATTAAAAGCTAATTTTAACCCTGCCATGAGCGCCTCGGCGGAGACCGTTCCCTGCTTCGGGAAAATAAACTTGTTTCTCGAGATCGGCGCGAAACGCCCGGACGGGTACCACGATCTGGGAACCTTGTTCCAAACCGTGGATTGCGGCGATCGTCTTAGCGCCGAACCGGCGGACGATCTCAGCTTGGCGGGCGCCGAGGGGATTACCGCGCAGCCCGAAGACAATCTGGTCCTGAAAGCGGCGCGCCTGTTGCGCGCCAGCTTCCCCGAGCGCGTCCGGCCCGATGCCGGAATGCTTTTTTCCCTGGCCAAGATCCTGCCTACCGGGGCGGGGCTGGGGGGCGGCAGTTCCAACGCGGCGGCGGCCCTGCGCCTTTGCAATCGCATCTGGAAATTGGAGCTGGCCGATCGGGATTTGCTCCCCGTCGCCGCGAAACTGGGAGCCGATGTCCCGTTCTTCCTCTTCGGGGGGACCTGTTTCGGCGAGGGCATCGGCGAGGTCCTGAGCCCCGCCCCCGATCCATATCCCTTCCACGTCGTCATCGGGACCCCCAATTGCCGGGTGGAGACCGCCTGGGCCTATCGGAACCTCGATCCGCAACGGCGTCAGGAGTGGGCCCGCTTCAAGGCCTTGTATATGACCTATTGCGAGGACTGGGAATTCTACCAGGTGCTGCGCAACGACTTCGACGCCCCCATGCGCAAGCATTTCCCGGAGATCGATTCCCTGGCCGGCAAGATGGCCGGTTTCGGACCCGTGAAGACCTTGCTCAGCGGGAGCGGCGCCAGCGTCTTCAGCCTGTTCCGGGAAAAGGGGAAGGCGGAGGAGTGCCGGAAGGCCATAGAGGCGGAATGCCGCTTCTCCTGCGTGGCCGGATTCGCGAATTAGGAACCCTCCCGGAACGGAATCCCGATTCCCCGCCTCAAGGGCTCCATCCGTTTCCGAACCGCTTAAATCACCGTATTTCCGGGTTTCGTTTTGCCTGGGACTGCATTTCTTCCTACCTTTCCGCCCCGCTCCCGGTGGGGCGTCGTCAAGTGGTAAGACAACGGTCTTTGGAACCGTTATTCGCAGGTTCGAATCCTGCCGCCCCAACCACCGGGGGCCCCTAGGCCATGGATCGGGCATTCCGCCCGGCCGGTAACGCCAATGATACGCCGGGAAGGCATGCGCGGCCTCGCATGAATACCGGCACGAAAAGGATCCCGCCATGTCGAACCTGCTGTCCCTCGCCGCCAAGCTGCGGCCCAAGTCCACCAAGTCCTTCCTTAACCAGATGCGCAAGGACGGTCGCGTCCCCGCGATCGTCTACGGTCTCGACAAAGAGCCGGAGCTGGTCGAAGTCAGCGCCGTCGAAATGCGCCCGCACCTCACCCAGCGCAACCACGTCATCGAGTTGAGCGTGGCCGGCGCCGGCTCCCAGAAGGTGATGCTCAAGGCCGTGGAGCGCGACGTCATCCGCAAGGACCTTGTCCACATCGATTTCCTGCGCGTGGACAACGAGCATCCGGTGATCGTGAACGTGCCGGTGACCACCCATGGCATGCCGTTCGGCGTCAAGACCGAGGGCGGCGTATTCTCCGTGATGAAGAAATTCGTAAAGCTGCGCGCCAAGGTGCAGGACATCCCTGACCTGTTCGATCTCGACGTGTCGGAACTGCGCTCGGGCACCATCTTCTACGTGAAGGATCTGAAATTCGACAAGGGAACTTTCGTGACCCCCGGAAAGACCGCCCTCTTCGGCGTCACCACCGGTAAGGCCGAGGTCGAAGAGACTCCGGCCGCCGCTCCCGCCGCCGCGGCCCCCGCCGCCGCGGATGCCAAGCCGGGCGCCAAGCCGGCCGCCGGGGATAAGAAGGACGAGAAGAAGGACAAGAAGTAAGCCGTGCATATCCTGCTGGGGCTCGGGAATCCGGGCCCCAAGTATGAACGCACCCGCCACAACGTCGGCTTCGATTTCGCCGATCGCGTGGCGCGGGACCTGGGCGTGGCCTCCTGGAAGACGGAATCCAAGAGCCTCGCCTGCCGTACCACCCTGGCCGGCATCCCCCTGCTCATCGCCAAGCCCCAGACCTTCATGAATCTTTCCGGCGAGGCCGCCCAGGCCTTGCTGGCTTTCTACAAAGTCTCCCCCCGCAACCTCATCGTCGTCGTCGACGACATCTATCTCGACCTGGGCTCCGTGCGCATCCGTACCCGGGGCAGCGCCGGCGGCCATAACGGACTGCGCGATCTGATCGAGCATTGCGGCGAGGAGTTCACGCGCATCCGCATCGGGGTGGGCCCCTTCCCGGCCGGGCACGATCGCGCCGATTTCGTGCTGCGGAAATACGGCCAGGATGAAGCGAAGACCTTGGATTCGGTGCTGGCCGATTCCAAAAGCATGATCGAAACCGGACTGACGCTCGGATGGGAACGCGCCGGATCGGATTTCAATCGTCGCGCAGCGCACTGAGATCGCGAGGACGCGCGGCCGGCGCCGTGATGCGCGAGCCTAGCCGCATTTAGCGCCTTATTTTATCTTTTTTGCCATATCGGAAAGCTCGGTTCGCTTCTCTGGAAGCAACCCCGCGCGTTCCTCATCGGCAAAGGACCCGCACGGAAGCGCGCATGCGGGTTTTTTACTAGTTTGCTAGGAAGTTCAAAGCGCGACCTGCGCGGGATCCCCACGTCGGATCCACGCGGAGTGGCCTCACTACCTTTAATTAAAGTCGGGTGATCAGGATGCAAGAGGATTTACAGTACCTTTTAGAGCTCTCGGCGGTGGACAAGAAGGTCTACGAACTCAAGCTCACGAAGAAGGATCTGCCCGTCCGGATCCAGACCTTGAAGGAAGAGATCGAGCGGGAAAAGGCGAACGCGGAGAAGCTCGATCAATCCATCGCCGAGACCCAGGCGAAGATCAAAGAAAACCAGGAGATGTCGGTCCAGGAGCAGGCCAACCTCACCGAGAGCAATAAGCGCCTGGAGGCCATCAGCACCAATCGCGAATACGACGCGGTGCACCTGGAAATCGCCACCCATAAGCGCAACATCGACAATGCCCAGGCCAACGTACTCCATTTCCAGCAGATCCTCGAGAACCTGCTGAAGGATAAGGAGACGGCGGATACGGCCTATAAGACCGTGCTGGACAAGAACGGTCCCGAGCTATCCAAGCTCACCGAGGAATTGAACGGCATCGAGGATCGCATGGCGGCCGAACTGTCCAAGGCCGATGCCCCGCGCAATAAGATCAACAAGAAGATCCTGGCGGTGTACGATCGGGTGGTGAAGCGCCGCGGCAACCCCAACGTGATCGCCGCCATCAACCGCAATCAGAAGGCCTGCCTGGTCTGCAACCGCACGCAAACGCCCCAGCGCGTCATCGAGATCAGCAAGAAGAACTCGCTGCTGACCTGCGAAAGCTGCGGCAGCATCCTGGTCTGGAAGGAAGACTAAGAGCCCTAAAAGGCTTTACTGGCTTTGGCCAGGGACTTGGCCGCCTCGATCGAAACCGCCTCGGCCATCAGGCGCATCCGCTTTTCCCGCTCCAAGGGCGGTAGCCTTCCCAAGTCCCCCTCGGGGGCCAAAATGAATCCGGGTTCGCGCACCGTCGCAATCACCAGGCTATCCAAGACGACGCGCCCTTTCGAACCGTCCTCCACGTGCAGCCGCATCCCCTGGGTCCAGGTGTTCTTCATGGACCAGGGTTTCCACCAGATCCGTTTCGAAGCCACCGCGACCCGTTCCAGTCCGCCGCTGGCCAGATAGACATCGCCTACCTCGCGACGAAGGGCCGCGGTATCGCCGGGCCGGAGACCCGGGCCGCGCAGTATCCCCTTGGCGAGCAGCTTTTCGATCTCCTCTCCGGGAATCGCGTTCAGGCTCGAATCGGCGCCGAGCCGGGTCCGGATGCGCTTGGCGATGGTCTCGCTGATCTGCGGATCGGATGCCTCGGTCAGGCCCAGGAAGGCGATGGCGGCCTTCTTCGGCGCCGCAGGAGCCTGGGCCCGCGACTGCAAGGCCAGGAAGCCCAGCCCCAGCAGGATCGCAAGAACGGATTTGAGAATCGATTTCACCTGCAGATTATCGGATTGGCGGAGCGGGAAGTGAAGGGCGGATTATGACCTCAGGCCGAATTTCCTCTGGATCTCGTCCAAGGAAAACCGGACCACCACCGGGGCCCCGGAGGGGGAAACATAGGGGTTTTGGGTGGCGAAAAGGCTGTCGATCAGGGCCGCCACCTGGGGATAGTCGAGAGGATCGCCGAGTTTTACCGAGGCTACGCGCGCATAAACGCGCGCCAACCTCTGCTGGAACTCCTCGCCCTTGGGCGCCGCTCCCCCCCGCTCCGGCCGCAACAGGCCGTCCAGCAACTCATGGATGACCCGCCTTCCCTGATCCGGTTTTACCTCCATGGGAAGCCCCCGCAACTGGAACGCGTTTCCCCCGAAGGACTCCAGATCGAATCCCAAGGCCTGCAAACGATCGAGGTGCCCCTCGAGGAAGGCGCTGTCGGCGGACGGCAACTCCAGGACTTCCGGAAAGAGCAATTGCTGGGATGAATAGCGCCCGGTCTGCTTCATCTCCTCCAAGGCTTTTTCATAAAGCACCCGCTCATGGGCCGCCTGCTGGTTCACTATCATCAGGCCGCTTTCCACCCCGAAGAGGATGAAGCCGTGATGCAATTGGAGGAAAGGGATTTCGGACGGCCGGGACCTGGCCGCCGGCACGCTTTCGTCCGCCGGAAAGAAACGCGATACCGGGCCCTGCGCACGCTCGGGCGCGTTCGGGAAAAGCCGGATCTGGTTCTGGGCCTCCGGCGCGAGGCCGCGGCCCAGTAACGTATCGGTTACCTTCCCCGCGGGAGAGGGTGCGGGGCCGGAGGCGTTTTCCCCGCGAACCTCGCCGGCCGGGGCGGGACGGGGAGCGAAGGCGAAGGGCGGGGCCAGGCCGGGATCCCGTTCCCGGCCGAATTCCGGGGCCAGCTCCAGCGGCGCAGGCGAAGCTTCCCCGCCAGCCGGCGCCGGGGCGGGATCGCCCAGGTCCAGCATCGGGATCCCGGCGACCTTGCGGAGCGCGACCTTGACCGCTTGGGATATCGCCCAGTAGATGCGGCCCTCGTTGAGGAAACGCACCTCTTTCTTGGTAGGATGGACGTTGACGTCCACCTCTTCCGGGGTCATGGTCAGGAACAGCACCGCCAAGGGGAAGCGTCCGGGAGGCAGGACATCGTAAGCTTCGGCCAGGGCGCGCGCCGCCAAGCCGCTATGGATGGGGCGCCGGTTGATGAAGAAGTATTGGTGGGTGGAGCGTAGGCGCGCCTGCTCCGGCGGGCACACGAAGCCTTCCACGTGGATGGCCCCGCGTCCCCCCTGCATGCCGTCGGACCATTCCACCGGAACCAGCTCGGCCGCGATGTTGAAGCCCAGCACCTCGCCTACGCGATGCTTAAGCGAACCTTCGCCATAGGCCAGGGTCTCCCGGCCTTTGTCCAGGACCTTGAAGGCCACGGTCGGATGCGCCAATGCCGCGCGGTTCACGACGCTCAGGATGCGCGCGGTCTCGTTCTTGGCCGAGCCCATGAACTTCCGCCGCGCCGGGTTATGCAAGAACAGATTGCGGACCGTTACGGTGGTGCCCGGATTGCGCGGCACCTCCCGGCTTCCCATCTCCCGCGAGTCCGCCACACTGATGGCTATGCCGGTGGGCTCGCCGGCATGACGCGTTTCCAGGGTCAGTTCGGCCACCGCCGCCATGCTGCATAGGGCTTCCCCGCGGAAGCCATAGGTGGCCACGTATTGCAAATCGCCGGCCGCCCGGATCTTGCTCGTGGTATGCGGCAGCCAGGCCAGCTTGGCATCGTCCCGCACCATCCCCTTCCCGTTATCGCTCACGCGGATAAGGTCCAGGCCGCCTTCCTCCAGCGCGATGGTGATCTTGGTCGCCCCGGCGTCCAAGGCGTTTTCCAGCAGTTCCTTTACGGCATTGGCGGGACGCTCGATGACCTCGCCGGCCGCGATCTTATTGATGGTCTCTGGGGAAAGGAGGTTGATGATGCCCATGGGAATTTCTTCGTGGGGATGAAAGATGCAAAAGGGAAAATCGGAAAACCGTCCTGAATTGGGTAGGCTCGGAATAGGGCGCTTCCTCTTCTTGCCGCCGCTTGCCGAGGGTCAGCATATTGTTCCTATCAGTTTTATATGTTATATTCTTATCAAATGAAGGTGACCTCGAAATCCTTGTACACCTTGCACTTCCTCACGGCCCTGGCCATCAAGTCCAAGGATTTTCCGGGCCGTCCCATCCATCTCAGGGAGATCGCCCAGGAATACAATATCCCGTTCAAGTTCCTGGAACAGATCGCCATCCTGATGAAGAGCGTCGGCCTGGTGCGCGGATCGCGCGGCAAGTTGGGCGGCTATCAATTGGCCGACCTCCCGGAAAACATCCACCTCTCGCGGATCATCAAGGCGACGGAAGGCGAGATCCTGCCCTGCGCCGAGATCGAAGGGGGAAACGAAGTCATCACCGGTCTCGTGCACCGCGCCATCCAGGACGGCCGGGAACTGGTCGACCGGAAGCTCGCCTCGGTGACCCTGGCGCAATTGGCTGAGCAGGCCAGGCAGCAACTCGAACCCGTCCCCATGTATTACCTGTGAGGCCCCATGACCCCCGCTGAAACCGATCGTCCCGGAACCCGGCCCGCGGTCCCCCGAGGCGCCCTCGACGCCCCGGCCGCCCAGGGTCCGGCCGTGCCGGGAAGCTTGCAGGCATTCGCCCAGGAACTGGACCGCGAGTTCGCGTCGCTCACCGCCGATGAACGCATCGCCAAGGCCTGGGCGCTGTTCGGCAAGGAATTGATCGCGACCACATCCTTCGGGCGGGACGCCGGCCTGTTGCTGCATCACATCCATCGCCTGCGAACGCCCGTCCGCGTGTTCTTCATCGATACCTCCTTCCATTTCCCCGAGACCCTCGCCTACCGCGATACCTTGACCTCGGACTATAAGCTGGATCTGCGCGAAGCCCGCTCCTTCGAGCCGGACAACCGCCGGTACGCGAAATCGGAAGAGGGCAAGCTCTCCATTGCCGATACCACCGCATGCTGCGCGATCAATAAAGTGGGCGTTCAGGCCGCCTTCCTGGGCCGCAGCGACGTAAAGGCGTTCCTGACGGGCCTACGCCGGGACCAAAGCGATTCGCGCGCGCATACTCCCTTCGTGCACGTGCAAAAGGGCAAAGTGAAGATTTGCCCCTTCGCCGACTGGCCCGCCTCGGAAGTGGACATGTACCTGCGCCTGTGGGAGGTGCCCGAGCACCCCCTGGCCGCCCAAGGCTATTCCAGCATCGGCTGCAGCCCCGTCACCTGCACGAGCAAACCTGTCGACCCCGGCGATCCGCGCTCGGGGCGGTGGGTGGGCGACGCGAAGACCGAATGCGGCCTGCACCTGGATTACGAGCCGTGACATGAAGTACTGTCCCGATCTCACCAGCCTTATCGGCGCCACCCCGCTGGTCCGCCTCAATAAGGTGATCCCGCGCGACGATGCGTTGTTCCTCCTCAAGCTCGACCAGCGCAATCCGGGCGGATCGGTCAAGGACCGCATCGCGCTCAGCATGATCCAGGAAGCCGAGAAGAGCGGCAAGCTGAAACCGGGGATGACCATCCTGGAACCCACCAGCGGCAATACCGGCATCGCCCTGGCCTGGATCGCGGCGGTAAAAGGATACAAGACCATTCTCGTGATGCCGGAATCGATGAGCGCGGAGCGTCGCAACCTGCTGCAAGCCTACGGCGCCGAACTGGTCCTGACGCCCGCCCACCTGGGCATGGCCGGGGCCATCGATAAGGCCAAGGAAATGTCGCGGACCCGGAAGGACTGTTTCATACCCCAGCAGTTCGATAATCCCGCCAACCCGGAAGCGCATCGGCGCCACACCGCGGAGGAAATCTGGAAAGACACCGAAGGCAAGGTGGACGTGCTCGTGGCCGGGGTCGGCACGGGCGGCACCATCACGGGGGTGGGCGAAGTGCTTAAGACCCGCAACCCGGCCATCCTCATCGTAGCGGTGGAACCTTCCGCTTCGCCCGTCCTGAGCGGAGGCAAACCGGGCAAACACGAGATCCAAGGCATCGGGGCGGGCTTCATGCCCAAGGTTCTGAACGCCAAGATCTACGACGAAATCGTGAAGGTGACGGATGCGGAAGCGCTGGAGATGAGCCGCCGCCTGGCCCGCGAAGAGGGCATCCTGGCGGGCATTTCCACCGGCGCCAACGTAAAGGCGCTGATCGAAATCGGCAAGCGGCCGCAAATGAAGGGCAAGACCCTGGTGACCCTGGCCTGCGATACCGGCGAACGCTACCTGAGCACCATGCTGTACGGAGGATGACGTGGGCATCTTCAGCGAAAGCCAGCTGCGGCGCTATCAGCGCCACTTAAGCCTCAGGGAAGTGGGCTTCAAAGGCCAGATGAAGCTGGCCGCCTCCAAGGTGCTTTGCGTCGGGGCCGGGGGCCTGGGCTCTCCCGCCTTGTATTATCTGGCGGCCGCCGGGGTAGGCACGATCGGCATCGCCGAAGGCGACGTGGTGGACGAATCCAACCTGCAAAGGCAAATCCTCCATTTCACTGAGGACGTGGGCCGTCCCAAGCTGGATTCGGCGCGCGAAAAGCTGGTCCGCATCAACCCCGACCTCAAGGTGGCGGAACATCCCGGTTACCTCTCCGCAGCCAACGCGGTGGAGATCATCTCAGGTTACGATTTCGTCATCGACGGAACCGACAATTTTCCCGCCAAGTTCCTTATCAACGACGCCTGCGTGATCGCCGGAAAGGCCTTTTCGCATGCCGGCATCCTGCGCTTCGAAGGTCAGGCCATGACCGTGGTCCCGGGCAAAAGCCGCTGCTACCGCTGCCTGTTCCGCGAACCGCCTCCGGCGGACGCCGTGCCCAGCTGCGCCGAGGCCGGGGTGCTGGGCGCCATCGCGGGGGTGATGGGGACCCTGCAGGCCACCGAAGCCCTGAAGTTCCTGCTGGGCAAGGGCGATCTGCTCACCGATCGCCTGCTGGTCTTCGACGCCCTGGCCATGCGCTTCCGCGAAATCCGCGGGGGGCGCGATCCGGAATGCGGGGTGTGCGGCGACCATCCGACCATCAAGGTTCCGGTGGATTACGCGCGGCCGGCTTGCGCGCCGGAAGGTTGAGAAGGTCCGCAAATCTCCAATTTCCAAATCCCGAATCTTCGGTCATATGTGGCGTTAAGATAGGGATAGCGCTATATTATGGTTATAACAATGTTCCAACGGAATTTCTTATGATCAAACAACTCACGAAAATCGGGAACAGTCAAGGGATCATCTTGGATAAGGCGCTCTTGGACCTCTTGAACATTAAAGAAGGCTCTTCCTTTGAGGTCACCACTAAAAATGGCGGTTTTTTCCTGAAACCGTTGGATTATAAGGAAATCTACGAGGACCTTTCCAAAAGACATCGGAAATCCCTCGACCGGCTCGGCGAATGATGGAACCGGTTTTCCTCCCCCTCGAATTCATTCTGTATATCCACAAAAGGGAAGCGGAATTGACGAATAGCCCGCTTTTCATAAGGGATCAAGGTGGCCTTGAAGCGGCGTTAGCCGCTCCGCAAGCTTCATTCGACGGGCAATACCTCATGGACCTTTTCGAAATGGCGGCAACCTACGTAACCGCGTTTGCCCAACATCACCCTTTTATGGATGGTAATAAGCGGGTCGCTGCGGCAAGCGCTTTGGCTTTCCTCTCCATCAACGGATACCTCATCCATGAAGCACATGAATTGGAATTGGCGGAGAAAGTCCTCGGTTACCTGAATAAGGCGATTTCGAAGGAGCATTTGGCCGGATATTTCCGCGAAAGAGCGGTTCCGAAACTCGATCAGGGGACCTAAACCAACGCCTCCCGGATCTTTCCCTCCAGGGCCGATAAGGTGAACGGCTTCTGGATGAAGGCCCTGCCGCCTTCGGACACTTCCTGGCGGAAGACCACGTCCTGGGTGTAGCCCGACATGAAAAGCACGCGCAGGCTGGGCATGATCCTGCCCATGGCGTCGGCCAGCTCTTGGCCGCCCATCCCGGGCATCACCACGTCGGTCAGCAGCAAATGCACAGGCTGGGGATACTTCTCGGCGAGCGATAAAGCTTCCCGGCCTTGGCGGGCTTCCAACACCATGAACCCCTGGCGGCTGAGGAGTTCCCGCACGATGCCGCGCACCTCGTCGTCGTCCTCCACCACGAGCACGGTCTTGGGAACGATGGACGAGGAGCGTAACGCCTTCTTTACCTCGGTCTCCTCTTCGGGCTCTTCCACGCTGATGGGCAGGTAGCATGAGAATACGCTGCCCTTGTCCACCTCGGTTTCGACCAGCACGCAGCCGCTGTTCTGGGTGATGATGCCGTATACGGTCGAAAGGCCGAGACCGGAGCCCGATCTGCCCTTGGGCCCTTCTCCCTTTCCCTTGGTCGTGAAGAACGGATCGAAGATATGCGGCAAATCGTCGGTCCCGATGCCCTGTCCCGAGTCCGCCACGGAAATGCGCAAATGCGGTCCCGCATGCACGCGCCCATAGGCTCCGGGTATGTCCCCGTTCAATTCCACGTTGCCCGTGGAGACCGCCAAGGCGCCCCCGTCGGGCATGGCATCCCGGGCGTTAACCACGAGATTCATGATCACCTGCTCCAATTGCACCGGATCCATGCGAACCTGGCCCGCTTCGGGATCCAGGCTCAGGGTGAGTTCGATGTTTTCCTCCAGAAGATGGCGCAGCATGTGCTCCATCGAACCGATCACGTAGTTGGGTTGGATTACCTTCGGCTGCGGGATCTCCTGGCGGCTGAATGCCAGCAGCTGCCGGATAAGGGCGGCGGCGCGTTCGCTGCCGTTGAGGATTTCCGTCACTTCGCGGCGCACGGGATGGCCCGGTTCCAGGCGCAGTTGCATCAACTCGCAATATCCCATGATGGCGGCCAGCAGGTTGTTGAAGTCATGGGCGATGCCGCCCGCCAACCGGCCCACGGCCTCGAGCTTCTGGGATTGCCTCAGTTGGTCATCCTTGATGCGCAGGGCTTCCTCCGAGCGGCGGGCCTCGGTAACGTCGGAAACCGCCCCGATCCATTTCATCGCCACCCCGTTGGCGTCCCAGATCGCCGTCCCTTGATCGCGCCAGACGCGCCAGGACCCGTCCTGGCAGCGCACCCGGTATTCCGCCACGAAGGGCGTCCGGGCGCGTTGATGCCTTTCGATGGCCGCCGTCACCCCCAACCGATCGTCGGGATGCAGCAACGCCTCCCAGCCGTCCAGCGTGCGCTCGATTTCGCCATGCTTATAGCCCAGGCGCTCGTCGATGGGGCCGAACCATTCCAGCACCCCGGAGGCCATATCCCAATCGTAGATGAGATCGTTCCCGCATTCCGCGGCCACCCGCATCCGCTCTTCGGAACGGCGCAGGGCCTCTTCTTCGCGTTTGCGTTCGGTGATATCCACGAAAGTGCCCATCACGCTTTCGAGGTTTCCCTGCTCGTCCTGGATCGGGGATCCGTAGACGATCATCCGCGTCCGGCGGCCGTAACGGCCCACGACTTCCACTTCGTAATGCGATCTTTGTCCCGCCCACCTGCGCGAGCCCTCGCGGCGGATGGTCTGGACGCTTTCGGCGGTGAAAAACTCCTCGTAAAGCTGGTCGGACCCGATCAACTCGGCGGGGGAATCCAGCTCCAGGAAATCGCTCATGGCGGGGTTCAGGTGAATGGTCCGCCCGTCCCGGCCGAGATGCCAGATGCCCACCGGGCTGTTTTCGGCCAAGGCGCGGTAGCGCATCTCGCCCCGTTGCAGTTCGAGTTGGGACTCGCGTTTGAATGATTCCAGTTCCGCCCGGGCCTGGCGCAGGGCTTCGCCGTCGGTGCGGTGCCGGTCCCCGCGCACGGTGGCTTCCCGGCTGAGTTGCGAAACCTGGCGGGTGCGGGCGCGCACGCGCCTGAAGAGCAACCCATTCAGAGCCAGGCTTGCGGCCATGGCCGCGAGCCAGAATTCCATCCGATCAATGCCTTTCTCCCGGTTTCCGCCGGGCCGGGGCCATCTGCCTGCGGCTCGATGCCGAGCCAGGGAGCGACAAGCAGGATTGTATTATAAATGACGGTTTCGAGCCAATCGTTTTAATGCCGGAGAAGCTGGGCGCCGGTCAATGCCAACATGGCATAAACGAGCCAATCGAAGGCTTTTTGCGGCAAAAGACGGTTGGCCAGCCACCCCACGGCTACTCCGGCGGGAATACAGGCCAGATAGCGTAAATCCATTTTCAGCGAATCCGCGGTGATAAGTCCCGAAAGCACGTACGGGGGCACCTTGATGAGGTTCAAGACGGTAAAAAAGATGGCATTGCTGGCCACGAAAACCGTCTTGTCCGTTTTTTGCGCCAAAAGGTAAATGGCCATGATGGGCCCCGCCCCGTGGGCGATGGTGGAGGCGAATCCCGCGGCCATTCCGGTCAGCACGGCCGCGGCCAGGGAGGGTTTCCAGGCGCGGTCCGGATACCACCAGTTCCGGAAGATGAGCAGGCCCGTGAGGACCAAAGCCGTGGCTCCGATGGAAACCCGCAGCAAAGGTTCGGAAATATGGCGGACGAAGATCATCCCGATGGCGACTCCGGCCAGGGCCCCCCAAAACGGGACGCGGATGAGATTCAAGTCCCATTTCTTCCAGAAGGCCGAAAGGGTGAACATGTCGGCGAGGCAAAGCAGGGGCAGGATGATGCCGATCGCCTGGCGCGCCGGGACCGCCGTGGCCAGCAAGGGGGTCGTAAGCATGCCCAGGCCGGTGGCGAAGCCGGCCTTGGAAAGCCCGATCAGGAAAGCCCCCAGGTAGGGATAGAACCAAGCGGATGCGGGAGGCACGCTTATCGGGCCACGATCTGCGCGCGCACGGTTTCCGCGGCGGCCTCGCCTTCCAGATAGGCAATCAGGGCCAGCGAGAATTCCTCGGCGGTGCCGGCGCCGCGCGAGGTGATTACCTTGCCGTCCACCACCACCCGATCACGAACGTAGGCTTTCGCGATGGGCGTCAATTCGGCTTCGCGCGCCGGAAAGGAGGTAATCGTATGCGCCTGCGCCACTCCCGCGTCGGCCAGGATGACCGGAGCCGCGCAGATGGCCGCGATCGGCGTTCCCTCGGCATGGCAGCGGCGCACCAATTCCGTTACGCGCGCGTCCTTACGGAGCTTATCCACGCCCGGCCCGCCCGGCAGGATCACCATGGAGAAGGCTTCGGAAAGGCAGTCGTCCAGCATGCGATCCGCCTGTACCTTGACCCCCCGGCCGCCGGCCACCAACAGGCCGGGGCCCGTAGAAGCGGCCACCGCATCCACCCCGGCCCGGCGAAGCAGGTCCAACGGGGTAACCGCCTCCATTTCCTCGAAGCCCTCGGATAGGATCAAGAGCGCCCTTTTCATATTTTGTCCCTTTACGCTGAGAACCTTGGGCTATAAAATAAGTTAAGGATCCCGAAGGAAACGGGCTCGGCCGTCGTCGGCCGCGGGGAAAACATGCCGGACCGGATCATCAGGGCAACCGGAGAGGTCGCCGAATTACGTTTCGTCCTGGTGGACGCCACCGAGGCCGCCAATCTCATCGGCGGTTACCATGACGCACATGCATTCACCCGCATACTGCTGGGCGAGACCGTGGTCTCTTCGCTGCTGCTGGCCTCCGGCCTGAAGGGCAACGGAACCGTGCAGGTGAAGTTCCAGTACTCCGGGGATTTCTCCATGGCGACCGCCGACGCGACCCCGTTGGGTTTGGTCCGCGCCATGATCCCCACCGCGGACGTGAAGCGCATCGGGGATTTCGAGCCCCTGCTTTCGCCGCAGACCATGACCGTCCGCAAGCTGAACGGGAAAGGCACGGCGCTCTCCGAAGGCATCGTGGAGATGCCTTCGGACAAGATCGGGCCTTGCACGGCCTTCTACCTGATGCAAAGCGAACAAACGAAATCGGCGGTGGGCATCATGGCCCGGCCGGCTTCCGCCGTCCGCAATGATCCGGGACGGAAGGCACTGGAGGAGAACGCTCCCGCCGACTCCCTGGCTTTCTGCGGCGGCTTCCTCGTGGAGGCGTTGCCCAAGGCGGACGCGAAGACCCTGGCCATCCTGGAGCAGGTCGTGAGGGACATGCCGTCCATCGAATCCTACCGGTCGGAGGGCGGCGGCCTGGATCTGGAAAAGATGCTCGCGGATCTGGCCGGCCCCTTCCGCTACACCGTCCATCGCGAGATGACCGTGCAACCCTTTTGCCCCTGCTCGGAATCCGGCGTTATGAAGGCGCTCTCGGGGATGCCCCGCGAAGAGCTGGAAGAGGTGGTCATCAAGGGCGAGACCCTGGAATTGCATTGCGAGTATTGCCGGAAGCGTTATCTCGCCACCCCCGCCATGATCCGGGGATTGCTCGACGGGATGAATGAGGAGCCCGGCGAGGATGGCCCCGAGGACGGAAGCCCGGGCGGGGAAACGGAAGATTTCCAAGGTTAGGCGGCCGCCCGCCGGGCGGCCTCGGGGCCCACGGCCAGGGCCTTCGGGTACGGCCCGTTCCGGTAGTCCGCGCCGGCCTTTTAGGCTAGATTTTGGCTCCTGCCGTATTGTCCTTGGCGCCGGTCGGCATGGAGCCCCCGGCATCCGGCGCATAGGTCCCCCCAGAGGGGTCAAGGGAGCGAATAGTGGCCATGGTCGATTGCCGCGGAAGGAAGGATCGGTGACCTCGGAACCGAAGTCGCTGCTCGTCCTGGAATCCGATGACGGGATCCAGGAGATGATCCAGTCCATAGTCCTCGACCACGACCTATCGATGCACTCCGCTTTCGGCATGGAGGACGCGCAACGCCTGCTCGGAATGGGCCGGACCCTGGCGTTCGCCTTCAACCTTTCCCTGATCGGCGAAGATCCCGTCGCCTTCGTGCGCCGGTTGCGCCAGGAACATCCCAATCTGCCCCTCATCGCCCTGGTGGATTCGGCCCACCAGGATCTCATCGTGGCCCTGATGCAAACCGGCGCCTATGCCTGCCTGTCCTTGCCCCTGCAATTGGGCGATTTGGCTTACAACCTTACCAAGATCCTGGCCAGCATCGCGGACGCCTATAATCCGTTCGCCATGAGGTACGAGGAACGCATCCTCATCATGCCCAACGATTTCGCGCTCGTGATGCAGGTGGCCAAGAACCTGGTGGAGTCGACCCTTCCCTTGCACGAGAAGAATCGTTACCACATCATCCTGGGCTTGTCCGAAGTCATAAACAACGCGATCGAGCATGGAAACCTGGGGATTTCCTTCGAGGAGAAAAGCGACGCGCTAAAGGCCTCGCGCTTCTACCCCCTGGCCATCGAGCGTTCCCACAAGGAACCCTTCAAGGATCGCGTCGTCACCATCCGCTCCCGCGTCTTCCCCAACCTGCGCCGCATCGAGTATTTCGTGGCCGATCAAGGCATCGGCTTCGACTGGCGCTCGCTTCCCGATCCGAAGGAAAAGAGCAACCTGCTCAACCGCAACGGGCGGGGCATCATGATGGCGCGCTACGCGTTCGACGAGATGATATACAACGAAACCGGCAACGAGGTGACCCTGGTGGTCAACCTGGACGTGCCCTACCGTGGGCGCAGGAACTGAGCATGGCCTATTTGGCGATGGCGCGGAAATGGCGCCCCAGGAATTTCGAAGACATGGTGGGGCAGGATCATATCGCCCAGACCATCCGCAACGCCATCGAGGGAAAGCGCATCTCCCACGCGTACCTCTTTACCGGGACGCGCGGGGTGGGCAAGACCACTTCGGCGCGCATCCTCGCCAAGGCGCTGAATTGCAAGCAAGGGCCCACTCCCACCCCGTGCGATGCCTGCGATAACTGCAAGGCCGTGAACGCCGGCAGTTCGCTGGACGTGCTGGAGATAGACGGCGCCTCCAACAACAGCGTGGACGATATCCGCGAGCTGCGCGAGAACGTGAATTACGCGCCCATGAACGGCAGCTACAAGATCTACGTCATCGACGAGGTCCACATGCTGACCAAGAACGCGTTCAACGCGCTTCTGAAGACGCTGGAGGAGCCGCCGCCCCACGTGGTATTCATCTTCGCCACCACCGAGGTCAACAAGGTCCCCCACACCATCCTGTCGCGCGTCCAGCGTTTCGATTTCAAGCGCATTTCCGAGCAGAACATCCGCGAACGGCTGGAATACATCTGCGCCCGCGAGGGCATCCGGCCCGAGCGGGAGGCCCTGGAGGCGGTGGCCCGCAAGGGCGACGGATCGATGCGCGACGCCTTGAGCCTGTTCGATCAGGTGTACGCCTATGCCGGCGCGGACTTCACCCTGGAGGCGGCCCGCAAGGTGCTGGGATTGCCGCGCGAGAGCCTTTGCGACGGCCTCATCCGCGCCCTGGTCCAGCACGATCAGAAGGCCTGCTTCGGAGCCTTGCAGGACGCCCAGAACGAAGGCATCGAGATCCAGGATTTCCTGATCGCTTTCGGCGAATACCTGCGTAACATGCTTTTCGCCCGCCAAGGCGTGAGCCCCGCGGCCTTGGGCCTGTCCGAGTCCCGCCATGCCGAACTCGCCTCCGTCGCCCCGGAGCTGCGCGACGGCGATCTCATCCGCTTCGCCAAGCTGGTTTCCGACGTCCTGGCTTCCCTCAAGTCCGCGGCCCATCCGCGCCTGGCGGCCGAGCTGGGCCTGGCCCGCATGGCCGCCCTCGATCGGGTGGTGACCTTGTCCCAGGTCCTGGGCGCGGGCGGAACGCAAACGGCAGGGCCGGAGCCCGCCAACCCGCCGCCCGCATCCGCAGCCATCGAATCCCAACCCGGCATGGTCAGGGCCGCCCCCGGCCTGGCAGAGGCCAAAAAAAAAAGCCCTGAACCGATAGCCGCGGGCCTGCCAATTCCTCCGACCGTCGCCCCGGCCGCGAAAGCCGCCGGCGGCGCCACGATCGGCGCCACGGAACCCAATGGCTTCCAGGCCCCGCAAACCGGCGCGGCCCATTCCCCCCGCGCCGAATCCGCCGATCCCACCGCTTTCGAACCCGGGCACGTAGTGGTCGCCACCTTGGCCCCGGCCCGGAACCTGGCGCCCGCCGGCCTCGATGAGCGGCCGGGTCCGTCCGTCGAATCTGAATACGCCGACGTGGAGGCAGATCCCGATTACCCCGCCGATGCCGAAGACCCCGACGCGCCGCCTTCGCATATGGCCCCTACGCCTCCCGGGTCCCGGACGGCCAAGCCCGCCGAGGATCCGGCCGCGGTGCCGCTGCAAGATTCGCCGTCCGCCCTGCCGGCCCTTTGGCCCCGCCTGGTGGCAGAACTATGCGCGGACCGGCCCTTGCTCGGATCGCACCTCCAGCGCTCGCGCCTGGTCTGGGAGGATGGGGAAACGCCCGGGTTACGGTTGGTCTTCCTGGAACGCGGCGCCTGGTCCCTGATCGGCGAAGATACCGATACCCGTAAGGCCATCCAGGCTTTTCTGGCCTCGAAGGCCGCAGGCGGCCGCGAGGCGCCCGTGCGCTTTTCCCTGGATCCCGATGCGGCCGCGAGCCCGCCCCCCGCGGCGGCCTTCGCGGAGAACGATCCCATGAAGAGGGAGCCGATCATCGGGTTCATCCAGGAGTTGTTCGAAGGAAGGATGCTGTGAGAAACAGGAAGGGACTCGACTCATGAACATGCAGAAGATGATGAAGGAACTGCAGAAGATGCAGGGCAAGATGGCCAACGTGCAGAAAGAGCTGGAAAGCTCCGTCTTCGAGGCCGATGTCGGCGGCGGGATGGTGAAGATCGCCATCAACGGCAAGTACGAAGTGCAGTCGGTCAAGCTCGCCAAGGATGCGGTCGATCCCGACGACGTGGAGGCCCTGGAGGATTTATTGCTGGCGGCTTTCAACGCGGCCAAGGCCAAGGTCGAAGCGGCCTCTTCGGAAAAGATGGGCGGACTGACCAAAGGCCTGGGCATCCCGGGCATGTAATCATGCTAAGTTAGGGAGGGTTGTGCCAAAAAGACAACCCTTACGCGTTATGGCACGAATCCCGAATTCTTAAGTTTTGAACGGATGCAAACCCTACTGATCCTTCTGAAATTCCTGGTGCCGCTCGCCTACGTCGCGACCACGGTCCTCTACGCGCGTCTTTTCTTTTCTCCGACCGAAGATAAGTACGCGGGCAAGGCGCATATCGGGATGGCCGTGTCGCTCCTGGCCCATACCGGCCTTTTGATCGCCCTCGGGTTCTATTTAGGCCGCTGCCCATTGGGCACGGTAGGCGAAGGCCTCCTGTTCCTCGCCTGGATGGTTGGGGTCATCCAGTACCTTTCCGAATGGTTGGCCGATACGCGCCGCCTCGGCTTCTTCACCCTGCTGCCCACCTCGTTCTGCGTCCTTATCGGCGTGTTCTTGCAGCGCCCCGATTACGCCCTGCCCGAATCCTTGCGCAGTTCGCTGCTGGTGTTCCATATCGTGGCCAGCCTGGCGAGCTATGCCTGCTTCGCCCTGGCTTCCATCCTGGCCGCGCTCTACCTGGTCCTGCATGGAAAGCTGAAGCACAAGAACTTCGACATCACTTTCCGCAAATTGCCCCCTCTGGACAAGCTCGACAAGCTTTCGGCCAATTGGTCCTTCCTGGGCAGCGCGACCATGGTCATGAGTTCGGTCATCGGCATCTGGTGGGTGCGCAAGGACGGCCTCGCGGGCATGAGCCCGCGCGAAGCGGCCATCTACCTGGTCCTGGCCGTTTTCCTGGGGGCGGCCTTCTCGCGCCGCCTCTTCGGCTTGCGCGGGAAGCGGCACGCCATGGTGGTCCTGGCCGGCTTCGGGGTGCTCTTGCTGACCAACCTGATCGGCACCCACGGATTTTCCGGCTGATGGATAAGCGGCCAGACAGCGTCCCCGCCCACGCCTTCGTCCTGGGCGCCAACCACCTTACCGCCTCGGTCTCGCTGCGCGATCGTCTGCTATTCTCCGAAGCCGAATTGCCGCAATTCTGCCAGGCCCTGTTGCAGGCTCCCGGCATGCGCGAAGTGGTGGTGCTCTCGACCTGCAATCGTTCGGAGATTTACGGGATTTCCTCCCAGCCGGCCCAGATCCGTCCGCTCATCGAGAAATTGTGGGGGACCGTCAAAGGCGTAAGCGAAGACGAGATCCGCAACCACGGGTATTTCCATATGCAGGGCGACGCCGTGCGCCATCTGTTCCGGGTGATCGGATCGCTGGACAGCCTGGTCCTTGGGGAGATGCAGATCTTCGGGCAGATCAAGGAAGCCTATCGCATAGCCGTCGAGGCCCGCTGCGTGGACTTCTACCTGAACCACCTGTTCCAGGCCGGCATCCACGTGGGCAAGCGCGTCCGCAGCGAGACCGCCATCCACGAAGGGGCGGTGAGCATTAGTTACGCGGCGGTGGAACTGGCCAAAAAGGTGCTCGGCGAATTGAAGGGCAAGACCGTGGGAGTGGTAGGCGCGGGGGAAATGGGCGAGCTCGCGGCCCAGCACCTGCACAAGGCCGGCGCGGCCAAATTCATCTTCTTCAACCGCACCCTGGCGACAGCCGAGAAGCTGGCGGCCGGCTTCGGCGGCGAATTGTGCCTGCTCGCCGACCTGGGCAAACGCCTCCCCCAATGCGATATCCTGGTTTCCGCCACCGGCGCCCCCGATATCGTCATCACCAAGGCGCACGTGCACGACGCCGCGCGGCAGCGCGGGGGCCGGCCGCTCTTCCTCATCGACATCGCCGCCCCTCGCGACATCGATCCCGAGGCGGGCCAGGTATCCAACGCCTACCTCTTCACCATCGACGACCTCAAGAACGTGGTGAACGAGAACGTGGCCCAGCGCAAAGAGGCCTCGCAGCGGGCCCTGACCATCGTGGAGGAAGAGGCCGCCAAGGTGGACGGCTGGTTCCAGGGATTGGACGTGGTGCCGACCCTGCGGGTGCTGCGGGACAAATACCAGGGCATGGTGGACAAGGAAATCGAGAAGTGGGCGGCCGGCCAGCCCGACGAGGTGCGCAAGAAGATGGAGGCCATGGGCAAGAGCTTGCTCAACAAGTTCCTGCACCATCCCAGCACGCGCCTGAAGCTGCTGGGCGAGCAGGGGGACGGCAAACGGGCGAGCTATTTCGCCGAATTGCTCTTCGCCCTGGAACAGGAAAGCGGCGAAAGCAAGGAAAGCGGACATGGCAAAGGCTGAAGGCAAGACCGGAGAAAAGAAGAAAAACGCGGGAGCGACGGGGCCCGTCGCCGGAACGAAGGGGTCCGCGGGCAAAGGCCCGTCCCCGGCCAAGGGTTCCTTGATCATCGGCACGCGCGGCAGCGCCCTGGCGCTCACCCAGTCGAACATGATGGCCGAGGCCCTGCGCAAGGCCCACAAGGGCCTGGACGTGCGCCTGGAGATCATCAAGACCGTCGGCGACGCGGATCAGAAAACCAAACTGCATGCTTTCGCCGGCATGGGGGTTTTCGTGAAGGAGCTGCAGACCGCGCTCCTGGAAAAGCGCATCGATTGCGCCGTGCATTCCCTGAAAGACGTCCCCGAGGACGAGCCCGAGGGACTGGTGCTGGCCGCCTTCCCCGAACGCGAGGATCCGCGCGACGTCTTCATCTCGGACGGGCGCGCCTTCCGCGCGCTGCCCGCGGGATCCAAGGTGGGTACCGGATCGCCCCGGCGCGTTCTGCAACTCAGGGCCCTCCGTCCCGATTTGGAATACGTGGGGGTTAGGGGCAACGTGGATACGCGCATCGGAAAGGTGCGCAGCGGCGAATTGGCCGGAGTGGTGCTGGCGGCCGCGGGACTGCGACGGCTGGGCCGCGCCGGCGAAATCACCCACGCCTTCTCCTTCCAGGAACTGATCCCCGCCATCGGCCAGGCCAGCCTGGGGATAGAATGCCGCGCCGACGACGCGCGCGTGCGCAAGCTGTTGGAGGCCCTTGACGATCCCGAAACCCATGACGCCGTGACCCTGGAACGCGATTTCATGAAGCGCATCGGCGGCGGCTGCAAGGTTCCCATGGCCGCCCACGTATATCCGTACGGCGAAGGCTTGCGCATCCTGGCGGTGCTGGGCAATCCCGCCACCGGCGTTCTGGCCCGCATCGAGCAGACCATCGAAGACGACGAAGAAGACGAAATGCTGGAGGAAGTGGCGCAACGGATGGAGTCGGAATGCCGGGACAAGGGCATCCCCCTTCCCCATGAGGTAGCCGATCACGCCTTGCTGGCCGATGGCACCTTCGGCGCCTCCGCCTTCGAGGAGGAAGACGCCGAAGGGCATGCCCCCAGCAGGGGGGACGGCGTTCCCAAGGGGAACGGCGTTCCCAAGGGGAACGGGCCCTGATGGCCGTAGTCCTCAACACCCGGCCCGCCGATCAGAATTCCGGCTTATCGGCATTGCTGAGGGCCGCCGGTTTCGAGCCTTTGGAAATCCCATTGGTCGGCATCGAACCCGAGCCCGATGGCCTGGAACGTCTCCGCCGCCTGCCGCCCACGGGCTTCACCGGCATCTTCCTTTCCAGCCCCAACGGGCTGCGCCAGATGGCTTCCGGACTCATGCCGGCCGAGATCGAACCTTGGCTGGCCAAGCCCTTCTACCTGGTGGGCCCCAAATCCGGAGACCTGGTCCGCGAACATGGCGGCCGCGTCGCCTTCCACCCCCGCGAGGCCTCGTTGGAAGGGTTCCTCAAGGAATACTCCCCCTCGTCCCAGGGTAACGCCGGGGTGACGGGCCTGGTCCTGGCCCAACGTTGGCTGCATCCCTGCTCCGCTTCCACCCGCCTCGACCCCGCGGCCTTCCGAAAAAGGGGCGTCGAAGTGGAGAACGTACCCGTCTACCGCCCGGGCCCGAACCCGGAGGCCCCCGGCCTCCTGGCCCGGCACGCCCCGTCCCTGGACGCCATCGTGTTCTGCTCCGGATCCGCCGTGGCCCATTTCTACGCCGCCGCCCCGCCCGCCCTCGCCGCCCGCCTGGGCAAGAAGGACGGCATCCTGGCGGTGTCCATCGGGCCTTCGACTTCGCAAGCTCTGATCGAAAAGGGCGTGGACCAACGCTGCGAGGCCGCCCAAGCGGATGACGCGGGCCTGGTCGACGCGCTGAGACAGGCATTCGGATCGCGCGCCACCCGCATCCTCGCGCGCACGACTCCCCCGCCCAAGCCATCGGAGAGGAATCCATGACATCGACCCATGCCGGCCGCTATGAACGCGCCAAGCAAATCATCCCGGGCGGGGTCAACTCGCCCGTGCGCGCCTTCCAGTCCGTGGGCGGGGCCCCCGTTTTCATGCGCTCGGCGAAGGGGCCCTATATCACCGACGCCGATGGCCGCGAGTACGTCGATTACGTCTGCTCCTGGGGTCCGATGATCCTGGGCCATGCCCATCCAGCCGTCATCGATGCCGTCGTGAACGCGGCCCGGAACGGCACCAGCTTCGGCGCTTGCACCGAGGCCGAAACCGAAATGGCCGAGGCGGTGCGCGACTGCGTTCCTTCCTGCCAAAAGGTGCGCCTCACCTGTTCGGGCACCGAGGCCACCATGAGCGCGGTGCGCTTGGCCCGGGGCTACACCGGACGCGAGAAGATCGTGAAGTTCCGGGGCTGCTACCATGGCCATGGGGACAGCTTCCTGATTTCCGCGGGCTCGGGGGCGCTTACGCTGGGGAATCCCTCCAGCCCGGGCGTGACCAAGGGTAGCGCGCAGGATACCCTGCTGGCCGAATACAACGACCTGGCCTCCGTGCAGGCGGTGTTCCGGGCCAACCCCGATTCCATCGCCGCCATCATCGTGGAGCCGGTGGCGGGCAACATGGGAGTCCTGCTTCCGGAACCCGGATTCCTGCAGGGGCTGCGGGACTTGTGCGACGGGAAGAAAACCTTGCTCATCTTCGACGAAGTCATCACCGGGTTCCGTCTGGGACTGGCGGGCGCGCAGGGTCACTACGGCGTCACCCCCGATCTGACCACGCTGGGCAAGATCCTGGGGGGCGGATTGCCGCTGGCCGCTTACGGGGGCCGGGCGGATATCATGGACATGCTGAGCCCCGTGGGGCCGGTCTACCAGGCCGGAACCCTGGCCGGGAATCCGGTCGCGACCGCGGCGGGACTGGCCAACCTGCGCGAGCTGCGCAAGCCGGGTTTCTACGAGACATTGAACAAGCGGGCAGAAGGCTGGGAACGGGATCTGCGCTCGGCGCTCTCGGGGCTGAAGTCGCCCTGGTGCCTAAACCGGGTGGGATCGATGCTGACGGTCTTCTTCACCGCCGGTCCCGTGCGGGACTACGATTCGGCCGTCAGAGCGGATGCCAAGCTGTACGGCCGTTACTTCCATGCCATGCTCGACCAGGGCTTTTACCTGGCGCCTTCCCAATTCGAAGCGGCCTTCCTCTCGGCGGCCCATGACGACGACGTGCTCGCGAGAACGGCGGATGCCGTAAGGAAAGCGGTCGCAGCGCTGGGATAGGCTCCCGGCCGGGAGTGGAAGCCTGGTGCTTCCCGAAATACCCTTCTCTTCCCGGTCGCATCCGGTCCTTCCGTAACGATCCGTTACCGATCGGTTACCCCGCGGCAATCGGAAAAGATTTCCCGCATCCGCGATCACTGAGAGGCTTTCCATTGCCTGCGCGCTTGGCTGTCCTTGGCAGGATTGGCCTGCCTGACGGCGGCGAACCTGGCGGGCCGGACTTGAATTTCGGCCCAGACTGACTTTAGCCGGCTCCGATGATCCACGCTAACCGCCAATAGCGGGAATACGTACGGTGCGATGCCAGAGCAACCCGTCGGGCCCGATCAGGCGGATCTCGCGCTTTCCCCAAGGATAATCCTGCGGCGGCTTGGCCCGGGTGCCGGGAAAGCCATAATTTCCTTGGCGGCGAGAGTCATAGGGTTTCCTGCGTTCGGGTCCAAAATGCCTGGCTATTCCCCGGTAAAACGCCAAGCGAACGAAATGTCTCCCGGATCCATTCACCGTAACCTTGCCAGGCGACTTTGGATTACCTTTAGAAACCATAACTTGGGGTAGGTCAAACGGATGCGGCCCCCTCAGGAATTGAAATCGCAACGATAGCCGGGAAGGGTTCCATGCAAGGGGATTTCCGTTCGCAGAGGGGGTTCACCCTCGTTGAAGTGCTGGCCGTGCTCATCATCGTGGCCATTTTGGCCGGTATCGGGACGCCCATCTACCTGAAATACATCAAGAGCGCCCGCTCGGCGGATGCGCAGACGACCATCAGCGCCATCGTCACCGCCAACAAGATCCATTACCAGAAGACGGGCCGTTACGTCAACGATTTGGCGGTTCTCAAGAAGGAGGACGGTTTCCAAATCGATCCGGCCACGGAAGTGAACTGGAGATTCGAAATCGGGGCCTCGGACGACCAATTCACCGACCTCAAAGCCACCAGCACGGAGGATATGCCGGGCGGAGCGGACAAATCCGTGGAATACAAGGTGCAAACCGGAAAGTTCACCGGTTATGGCATAGACGATTGAATTTCGCAGGCGGCTGAGGACGCGGACCCCGGTCCGGAAAACCTACCAGGAATCATGGTCTTGCAAAGGAATCCCCAGGAAAGCGCGAGACGGCGGGAAGCGGGCTCATCCCGTCCCGTTCGCGCTCCTTTTGCCCGTTCCGCCCGCGGTCCGCTGCCCGGCGCGCTTCGCCGCCCCCTTTCCGGTCGAGTTCGCGGCCCGGCTCCCATCTTGGCTGCCGGATTTTCCACCCTGGCCCTGGCCGCCGGACTTGCCTATGGCGGAAGCTGGGAAATCGGCGCCTCCTTCCCGGCCCCTTCCGGCGATACCAACGGACTCACATGGGACGGACAGGCCCTCTGGCATACCAACGACGTCAATCCCATCGTTTACCGGATCGATCCGAACACCGGCAAGGTGATCGGAACGGTATCCTCCCAGATCGACGATCAAGGGGACCTGGAGTTCGCCGGCGGATCCTTGTGGATCGTCTCCGAGTACGATCATTACGTCAAGCGGATGGATCCCAAAAGCGGGAAGACGGTCGACTCGATCAAGGTGCTGGGCCTGCCGGACAATCAGCCCGGCCGCAATCGCTTTCCCGAATACCAGTTGGAGGGGCTCACCTATGACGGCCGCAATATCTGGACGGACGGGAACCATAGCACTCTGGTCCGGATCGACCTCAAGACGCGAGCCCAGCACATGTACGAAATGCCCTACGAAATGGGATACATCGATGGGCTGACCTGGGCCTTCGATCACCTTTGGGTGGTCACCAACAACGCGACCATCTACGAATTGGATCCCTGCACACTGGGCGTCCTCGACAAGTTCGCCGCGCCCGCCAACGTGAGCTCCGGCCCGGAAGGTTTCGCCTTCGACGGGGAAAACCTCTGGTTCGCGGACAATGATCGCGACCAGATCTACAAGATTATCCTCAAGGATAAGATCCTGACGAAAAGATCCGCTGAGGCGGTAAGGGCCGCGGGCGCGAAGCGCGAAGCCTTGGCCAAGGCCGCCGCGAACCTGGCGTGCAACGAGGGCACGCTCCTGACGCCGCCCCCGGATCCGGTTTCGCTCCGGACGCATCCGCGTAATTCCGCCGCCGGCCGCCTGTTCGCGACGGATGCGACGCTGTCCGGCAGCCCCGGCATCGTCGATGCCCTGGGCCGCCTCCGGAACCTGCCCGTCGCGGAGGCGAAGTAAAAATGGACATCCGCCAACTGCTCGTCTTCGCCAAGGACAGGGGCGCTTCCGACCTCCACCTGAGCGCCGGGTCCGTGCCCATCGTGCGCATGGACGGGCTGCTCCAACGCCTGAAGGCGCCGGTCCTGGCCGACGATGAGCTCCGCGAAGCCTTGTACGGCCTTCTCCCCTCCGCCCAGAAGCAGGCCTTCGAGGAGAAACAGGAGTGCGATTTCTCCTGGGCCCTGGACGAGGAGACCCGCTACCGCGTGAACATGTTCCGCCAATTGAACGGCATCGCCGCGGTGTTCCGGGTGATCCCGGTGCAGGTGCGCGGCTTCGACGATCTCGGCCTCCCCGAGGTCCTCAAAGGGCTGTGCCACCGGGATCGGGGCCTGATCCTGATCACCGGGCCCACCGGCTGCGGCAAATCCACCACCTTGGCCGCCATGGTGGATTTCATGAACGAGACCCTGCAGAAGCACATCATCACCATCGAAGATCCCATCGAGTTCATCCACAAGGGCAGGAACTGCCTCATCAACCAGCGGGAGGTGGGGCAGCATTCGCGCTCCTTCGCCTCGGCCCTGCGCGTGGCGATGCGCGAGGATCCGGACGTAATCCTCATCGGCGAGATGCGCGATCTCGAGACCGTGCAGTTGGCGCTTACGGCCGCGGAGACGGGGCATCTGGTGCTTTCCACCTTGCACACCAGCGACGCGGCCAAGACCATCGATCGCATCATCGACATCTTCCCGGCCGGCGGCAAGGACCAGGTACGTACCATGCTCTCCGAATCCCTGGTGGCCGTGCTCAGCCAAAAGCTTCTGCCCCGCAAGGAAGGCAAAGGACGGGCGATGGCCATGGAGATCCTGCTCGCCAACACCGCCATCCGCAACCTGATCCGGGAAGACAAGGTCTACCAGATCGCCAACGTGCTGCAAGCCGGCGGCGCCCAAGGCATGGCCACTTTGGACATGTCCCTGACCGACCTGGTCAAGCGGGGCGTGGTCGCGCGGGAAGAAGCCGCCAAGCTCGCCGCCGATCCGGCCAAGCTCAAGGCCGCCTGAAACCATGCCCGCCGCCTTCCACACCTTTTCCGGCCGCCGGAACGCGGCTCCGGCGGGGCCTTCCTGCGGATTCACCCTGCTGGAAGTGATGACCGCCCTGATCATCACCGCGGTGGTGGCGGTGGCCGCCTTCCAGGGCTTCGCCTACGGGGCGGTGGAATTGCAAAGGCTGGGCTATCGCCGGCAGGCCCTGGCTTTGCTCGACGGAGAGATGGAATATTGGCGGGGGCGTTTCCAGCAAGTCGATGCGGCGAACCCGGTGTCTCCCGCCGAGGCCGGCGCGCGGGCGCGCAATGTCATCCTCGATCCGGTATCCACCCTGGCCTTCAAGGTTGAATCGGATATCTCGGACCTGAAAAACCGGCCCGATCGACATCTGCGCTACCAGATGGTGCGTGTCATGGTGAGTTATCGCCAGGTGGATCTCGCTGATACCCTGATCCTGGAACACGCGCAATATGTGCGGTAGCAGTAACATAAAGCGGATTGGGCGTAGGGGCGCCGGCGGGCGGTCCGAAGCTACCCGAGGGGTCACCCTCCTGGAAGTCATGGTCGCCTTGATGCTTGGGGGCACGGTCCTCCTGGGCTTGGGATTCGTATATGGGCTGAATTACGGGCTCTGGATGCGGGGCCGGACCGCCATCCTGATGCATTCGGGCGCGACGCGGGCCATGGAGGAAATCGGCCGCGACGCGGGCCACGCTTCCGATTTCACAATCCCGGGCGAAAACGAATTGCGTTTGCTCTTTCCCGCTTCGCCCTTGGGCGGCGTCCTGCCTTCGGAAATCGTCTACCGGGTGCGCGAACGGCGCCTATGGCGCGACACCTCCCTGATCGTACCCCAGCCGGGCGATACCAATCTGGGCGTGGCCGCCTTCCGTTGCGATACCAGCGCGATCGCCGGCACCGCCATCCGCATGCTGACCGTGCGCCTCGCCCTCTACGCCGAGAACGGGAAGGATGCGCCCGCCGATACCATGCGCTTCGAAACCACGGTGTTCGCGCGCAACCGGGGCCTGGGTACGACCACGGCCCCCTTGCCCGCCACGGGATCCGCCGGCACGACCGGAGGCTTCCTATGAGGCCGGCCCGTAAACCGCATCGCGATCCGGAGCGGGGCAGCGCCCTCGTGGGGGCCATGGCATTCATGCTGGCCCTCGCATTCCTGACCTGGGGATACCTGCGGGTCGCTTCGTACGAGGCGGAGGACGTGCAGGCGCGCCTCGAGGACGCGCGCGCGCGCTGGTCGGCGGAAGCGGCCTTGTCCCAGGGCCTGGCGCATATCAACAAGCTGCCCGAACCACGGGATACGTCCTTCGAAGCCCAGCCCCCGGGCCGGTATCCCAGTCGATACCGTATCCGCTCGACCTCGAATGCCCGCTTTCCGCGTTGGCTCATCAGCGCGTACGCCTATAGGAAATCCCTGGATGGGCCCGTCCTATGCAGCCTGGCGGTGGTCACCCAGGCGGGATCCGATGCCCAGCATTTTTTCCTCCTGGAAGGCAGCCACGGGAATTCCTTCTACTTCACCGGCGACACCATCGACGGGCCCGTGCATACCAACACACGCTTCGCCATCGCCGGCAGCCCCGTATTCCTGGACTCGGTCTTCGAGATGGGCGGTGGGGCGCAAGGCGGCTATATCACGGACCCGGGATTCCCCGCCTCGCCGATCCTCCTGAAAGCGAAGCCCCGGGACGGACCCGTTTACCGTTTCGACCACATGTCGCGTTGGATCCGGCAAGTGGATCCGGAATGGATCATCCGGCCGGACGCGGGCCAGGTCGCCGAGATCACCTTCAACGGGCAGATGATGGAAACGCGCTACCGCGACCGCACCCAGCCGGACGCCTGGTCCGCGCCCGTCACGCGCGCCCTGCCGAAAGCGGGAGGCATATTCGTGGAGGGGGAGGTGGAGGTCAAGGGCGTGCTTGCCCGCACCGTGACCTTGGGGGCCAGCGGCAACATCGTCATCACCGACGACCTGGTCTACTCGGATGCCGACCCCGTCACCGCCAAGCCCAGGGAAGGTTCGACCACCTTTCTCGGCCTGATCTCCGAGAAGAACGTCGACGTGCGCCAGGTCCAGCATTCGGAGGCGCGCGGGGAAGGCATCCGCATCGACGCCTCGGTAGTGGCCATGGACAAGTCCTTCCAGGTCGTCAATTACCGCGCCCATTCCTGGGACATGGGGAGCATGCACTTCTGGGGCACCATCGCCCAGGTGGAACGGGGCCCCATCGGGGCCTTGAAGGCCAACGACGCGTTCCGCGGCTACCATAAGGATTGGCATTACGATCGCCGCCTCGAGAAGCAACCCGAGGCCCATCCCTATTTCCCTCCCCTGCTCACCCAGGAAGGTTTCATGGTCATGACCCCGATTTTCTACGCGCCCTTGGGCTGGGTGGCCGCCGATGTTTAAGGGGCGCGAAAGCGTATTGGCGGTGGACCTGGGGAGCGCCAGCCTCAAGGCCGTGGAGCTGGAGGCCGACAAGGGCCAGGTGCGCGTGCGCCGCGCCGCCAGCGTCGATCTGCCGCTTCCCCCGGACGGGGATCGCGAGAACCGGCCCGATCGCAAGGCCCGGTTGATCTCGGGCCTGGGCGATCTGCTGCGCGAGATGGGCGTGAAGCCCTCCAAGGCCCGGGGCCTGGTCAGCAGCCTGCCCGCGCCCCTGGTTTCCATCAAGCAGATCCGCTGCCCCGCCCTGCCCGATGCGGAAATCCGCTCCGCCCTGGTCTTCGAGGCCCGCAAGCACCTGCCCGTCGAAGGCGAGGTCCTGATGGATTACCAGGTGCTGGCCCGCCGGCCCGAAGAGCTGGAAGTGCTGCTGGTCGCCACCGCCAAGCAGGCCGTGATGGGGCATTTGGCGACCCTGGAAGCCTGCGGCTTGAAGGGCGGCATCATCGAAGCGCCATCCCTGGCCCTCTGGAACGCCTACCTGGAAGTGGAAAAGCCCGCCGAAGAAGAAGCCATCGGCCTCCTGCAGATCGGGGCCGCCACCTCCAGCCTCAGCTTCTTCCGATCCGGGGGGCTATTCTTCACGCGCGAAATCCCCATCGCCGGCGACCGTTTTACCGCGGACGCGCGCGATCGTTCCGGAAGCGATTTCGTCGCGGCGGAAAAGGCCAAGGTCGCCCATGGCCTCTTCGGAAATACGGAGGAAGGGACCGGGGCGAAGGCGGCAGGCCTGGCCTTGGAGCTGGAAGAGGAAACCCGGGGCGTCAATCCGGCCTTGCAGGATCTGGTGCGCGAGCTGCAACGATCGATCCGCTTCTACCTGAAGGAAAGCGGGCGGACGCGCATCGCGGGACTGGCCCTGGCGGGCGGGAGCGCGGCCGGTCCGGGCCTGGACGGGCATCTGGCCAAGGAGTTTGGAGTCCCGGTCAAGCGCTTCGACCCTTTGGCCCGGCTGGAGCGGGCGCCCGGCGTCCAGGTCGGGAACACGATGCAATTCGCCCAAGCCATCGGCATGGGCCTAAGAGGAATGCATGAGCTTTTTCCGCATCGATTTAAATAAGCTGGAAGATCCTTCCGTGGCGCTCCGCAAGGAGCGGCGGGAGAATTACGTCTTCCTGTGCCTGGCGGCGCTCTTCGCCGCGCTGGTGGTATGGTCCTCGCGCTCCACCTCCGATCTGGGCCGCAAGCTGAAGGAGCTGCGCGGCCTGCGCGCCGATCTCCAGTCGCAACTGGACGCGGTCCAGCGCGACTCGCAGTACGTGAGCGAAGACGACGTCCGCTCCCTGTTCGACCTGGAACGCAAAAGGGTGCTCTGGACCCGCAAGCTCGTTTCCCTGCCCGAGCTGGTCGGCCAGAAGATCGTCCTCACCGACGTCCGCTACGACCATGGGCAGTTGACGGTGCAGGGCCTGGCCGAGGCGCCGCCCGCGGGGAACCGTTTCGAACTGGTCTCCGCCTTCATCGATAGGCTCAAGGCCTCCACCGACTTCGGCCGCGACTTCGCCAAGGTGGAATTCCTCTCCTCGCATCGCCTCGACTACCAGGGGCAGAACCTCCTCAGCTTCCAGGTGCTATGCCGTCCCAAATGAAAAAGAACAACCTGCTGTACGGGATAGGCCTCGGCTCCGCCCTCGTCCTGGCGGCCGCGCTGGCCATCGAGATCTTCGCCGTCGCCGGCCCGCGCCCGGTCCGCATCAAGCTCTTGCACAAGCAGATCAAGGAATTGCAGGAAAGGCTCATCAGCGCGCAGATCACCTCCCGCAGCCTCGACCAGGTGCAGGGCCTGATCCAGAAGAACCTGGCCTATTCCTCCAGCGATAGCCTGGCCCAGGGGGGTTCGCTCAATTTCCTGACCGACCTGCACCGGGTGCTGGACAACCTGCGCATCACCATGGTTACCCTGCAGCCCAAGCCCGTGCGCCAGGCCGGGCGCTTCATCGAAACGCCATATGATCTCGAGATCATCTGCGATTACCGGCAGTTCGCCGATCTCGCGGAAAAGATGGAGAAATCCCCCCGCCTCATCTCCATCGCCTCGTTCCAGATGGACAACAACCTGGAAGGTTATTTCACCGACGGCTCGCCGGGCGCGGCCGGCCGTTGCCGCATCCGCATGCAGATAACCACCTTGACCTTGGTGAGGAAAGGCTGATGCATCCCTCCAAGCGTTATTGGATCCTGGTCCTCGTGATCCTGCTCGTCGCCGGGGCGGTCAAAAGCCTGTTCCTGGATCTGGAAACCCGGGCCCTTTTGAAGCGCAGCCTTCCCAAGAGCATCGGGATGGGCGACTCCTTGCGGACCATGGCCGAAGGGCTGGAGCGCGAATTGTCGGAACGCCTGGCGTACGCCGCCCCCGCCCTCCGCGACCCTTTGGCCCTGAAGCGCGTGGTCAAGGCCCCGCTGGCCTCCGACACTTCCGGCGAAGGGGCCGAAGGCCGCATGCGCCTTTCGGCCACCCTGGTTTCGCCCGGCAATTCCATCGCCATCATCAAGTACAAGGGCAAAAGCCATACCCTGCGGCTGGGGGACAGCCTGGACCAGCACGTGGTCAAATCCATCGACAAACGCACCGTGGTGCTCGATTACCAGGGGAAGGCCGTGGTGCTGGTGAACGAACCGGCGCCGAAGGCGGAAATCCAGAGCGAAGGCGGGAAACGCCGGCTCGAAGACCTGGAACTATAGAGGTGTTATGCGCAACGCGACGACTGGCGGGCCCAGGTACGGGGAGGAAGATGAGCGACCCTAGAGCAACGGAACGGAAGGGCAATGCGGCGGCCGGCCGCCTGCGAGGACTCGGAGTATACCTTCTCCTCGCGTTCGCGGCGGGCCACGCGCGCGGCGCGGCCGATCCCGCTCCCTCCCGCCAGGCCGGCAAGATCGCGGTCACGGGGAAGGCGTCGTCTTCCGACACCGCGCGCGCGGCCGACTCCGGACGGCTTTCCACGGGCGCGGCCTCTCCCGAGCAAGGCCTGGAAACCCTGGTCACCCTGGACGCCGACGACGCCTTCCTGCCCAAGGTGCTGGCCGCCCTCGCGGAGCGCAGCGGATTCAACGTCGTATCCGGCCCCGAGGTCAACAACCTGCAACGCATCTCCATCCACCTCAAGGATACCCCCGTGGAGGAGGCCATCAACCTGGTCGTGCGCGCGGCCGGATTGTCCTACGAGATCGTGGGCCATTCCTTCCTGGTCTCAGCCCATGAGAACCTCAAGAAGGAAGTGGGCCTGAGCCCTTACCTGGTGGAATTGGATTATGCCCGCGCCTCCGAAGTGAAGCTCCTCCTCAAGGACCTGTCCGGGAACATCCAGGTGGATACCGCCCGCAACGCCCTGCTCGTTTCCACCAGCCCCAAGACCATCGCCGAGGTCCGGCGCGTGGTGCAATCCGTGGACCGGCCGTCCAAGCAGATCATGCTGCAAACCCGCGTCATCGAGGTCTCCCTGGAGCACGTCGAGAAGCTGGGCATCGATTGGGAGAAGCTTTCGCAGCTCACCACCATCATCGCCGAGGATCCCTTCGATCCGATCCTGGGGGCCCGGGCGCCCACCGAGGCCGATCTCGGGAAGAACGTGCTGGGGCAGCTCCCGGAAAAGCTGCCTTACCAGAAAATCGACGGATTGAACAACGTCGGGCACTTCGGGCGGCAGTTGGCGGCTTTCAACATCACCCTGGATTGGCTGCTGCGCAACAACCTGGCCAAGGTGCTCAATTCCACCAAGCTCACCACCATGAACAACCGCGAGGCGAACATCTTCGTGGGCGAGGTCATCCCCTTCCTGGTGCAAAGCCAGCAGACGGCCCAGGTGGAACGCGAGGAAATCGGCATCAAGGTGCAGATCACGCCCCAGATCAACAACGACGGGTTCATCACCGCCAACATCAAGCCCGAGGTGTCAACCATCTTCGAGCTGATCGACGGCCGCATCCCGCGCAAGAAGATCCGCACCGCTTCCACCACCGTGCTGGTGCGCGACAAGCAGAAAATCTATATCGCCGGCCTCATGAGCGACGAGACCTCCAACCGGGAGACCAAGGTCCCCTTCTTCGGCGATCTGATCGGCATGGGGAAATGGTTCAGCCACCAGGACCGCACGGATAAGAAGACCGATCTCGTCATCGAGATCACGCCTTATATCCTGAACAACGCCGAAGAGGTGGATGCCGTGATGGCCGATTCCGCCTTCCGCACCCGGGAACTGGATTCGGCCCGGTCTCGCCTGGCGGAGAAGGACCTGCCTGCGCCCGGGCCCACCCACCTGGCCCTGCTCCCCGAGCCCGTCGTCCTCAAGCCCTACCAGTACGTGATCAGCGCCCACGAAATCTCCATCGGGCAATACGGCAACCTGCAGATCACCTACAGCCCCTGGCAGACCATCGGGCGGCTGCGGTTGGGCATCAAGTACATGCCCGCGGCCTCGGTGGCCATCGGAATGGGATGGAGCCACGGGAATTACCAGGGCGAATCCAAATACGACCTGGGCCACCGCCTGGGCCTCTTCGTCTCCAAGGGCCTGGTGGATACCCGCTTCTTCGACTGGTTCGGCACCCTCGATCTGCAAGTCGGGAATTACCCCGGCTTCGGGGCGGGCACGGGCATCAGCTTAAACTTCTGGGATCGCGCCTCCCTTATGGCCGAGATCAGCAACAACTACGTCCCGCAAACCCCCGATCCGGCCAGGGAATACTGGGATCCCTGGGCCACCGCGGCCCTCCGCATCGCCTGGCCCGGCATCAAGGGCCTTTCCATCGATCTCGGGTCGAGCCTCCGGGCCAAGTCCTACCTGGATCGGCCCTTCGGACCCGCCGATCCCAATCGAAGCCTGCGTTATAACCTGCGGCCGTTCTCCCCCCTGGCCTACCTGGATCTGGCGTATGCGGGAATTTTCTGATCCCATCCGCGCGCGGGCGCGGAACGGAGGTAACATGCAAGTGACTGCAATCGCGAAGACGGGGAAGTCGGGAGCCGCCCGCCTCGGGTGGGTATCCGCCCTGCTCATGCTGGGATGCTTGGCCGCCTGCGACCGGCGACAGCCGATCACCGACGAGGCCGGGGACGGCAGGCCCCCGATCCTGGAGCTCACCACCGATCGGCAAGCGGTGACCGCTGTGAAAGACACCTTTCTCACCATCCGCGCCGTGCTGGTCAACGCCAACCACGGAACCCTCGCCAACAAGCGCATCGATTTCCAGGCGCGCGTCGGCTTCATCTCCACCCACGACAGCACCAACGACAGCGGCGTGGCCCAGGTGTATTACTACACCCGCCTGCAAGGCCTGGCCGCGGCCGTCAACGATACCATCACCGGTTCCTTCGCCTACGACGGCCCCCGCGGAGCGACCCAGGTCACCGATTCCCTGATCATCCATCTGGTTCCGGGATCGCAAACCACGGGCGACTCGGTGGGATCCCTCACGCTCGCCACCAGCCGCACCAACGTACAGGTGAAGGGCACGGGCAACAACGATCAGGCCAACGTCTCCGCGCGGGTCTACGACGGGTTCGGCGCTCCCGTGAAGGACGGCACGCGCGTGTCCTTCCGTCTCCTGCGCGGACCGGGCGGGGGCGAATCCCTGGGCGGCGGCGTCCTGGATACGGCCTCCACCCAGAACGGGGCGGCCACGGTCACCTTCCGCTCGGGCACCCGCATCGGCGTAGTCGAGATCGAGGCCACCAGCGAAGGGCACTCCGCGCGCCAGTCCCTGCTCACGGTCACCTCCGGGCCCCCGGACCAGCTCAGCATCATGGTCCGCAAGGATTCCACGGCTACCGCCGGCAACCGCTGGCTGATGCAAGTCCAGGCCGTGGTCACCGATGCCTACCTCAATCCGGTGAAGGATTCCATCGGCGTCCTGTTCACCCTCGATCCCAAGCAGGTCGACTCGTCCGCCGTCTTCATCCAGGGAAGCGCCTATACAGGCAATCCGCGCTGCGCTGATTCGACCCGCGTGGATTGCAAGCCCGTCTCCGGTTCCGCCTTCACCAGCATCGCATACCGAAGCGAAGTCATCTTCGATTCCCTGGCGGTGATGGGCGAAACCAGCACCGGCAACCGCGTCATCCGCGGCAGCCTGGCCTTCGTGGCTCCCTTGCAAAGGCCCACGGTGCGGGCCAATTACTACGGCGGGGCCGTCTTCGCGCCCCCCGGTACGGCGCCAAGCGACACGGTCCTCATCCATGGGATCCTGGCCGACGGATTGGGCTTCCCCATCCCCGGGGCCCGGCTTTGCATCGCCACCGACGGGGGCGTCGCGGCCGACACCTGCCAGGCGACCGATAAGACCGGCCAAGCCGGTTTCCGTATGACCATAAGCAACCGCGATCAGACCAGCCTGGACGGCAGCCGCGTCATCAACGTGAGCCTGATCGAGCAAAGCACCGGCGCCATCGGGAAAACCTCCTTCCTGGCCATTTTCAATTGAGGCAAAAGTGAACGAGATGCTCGAACCCATCGGACAGATCCTGATCAAGAAGCGCAAGGTCACCCAGGCTCAGGTCGAGGAGGCGCTCCAAAAACAGAAAACCGTGCGCCGCAAGCTGGGGGAACTGCTGGTCCTGGCCCAGGCCCTCGCCGAGGAGGACGTGCTGGAATCCCTGTCCCAGCAAATCGACATTCCCCTGGCCGATCGCCGCCTGCTGCAGACCCCCTCCCTCGATCTGGTGCGCCTGGTGCCGGAGCCCTTCGCGCGCGAGAACGGCCTGCTCCCCTTGCGCAAGCACGAGGGCCGCGTGGAAGCGGCCATGGCCGATCCCGAGGATCTGGCCACCATAGATAACCTCAAGCGCTTGGTGAAAGCGGACATCGTCCCCCTGCTGGCGGGCCGCGCCTCCATCGAAAGTTCCATCGCCAAGGCCTACGAGTCCATCCGCAAGACCGGCGAGGTGGATACCGTGCTCAGCGGGCTGGAATTCGAGATCCGCGACGCCGAAGGCGGCGAAACCGTCGATCTGTCGCTGCAGAAGGACGTGGACGACGCCCCCGTCGTCAAGCTGGTCAACCTCATGCTCACCCAGGCCCTCAAGGACCGCGCCACCGACATCCACGTCGAGCCCGGTACCGATCGCATCACCGTGCGCTACCGCGTGGACGGGGCCCTGATCGTCGCCATGACCGCGCCCCTCAAGAGCCATCCCGGCGTCATCTCCCGCATCAAGATCATGTCCAAGCTCAACATCGCCGAGACCCGCCTGCCCCAGGACGGCCGCTTCTCCCTGCGCCTGGCCGATCGCGAGGTCGACGTGCGCGTCTCCATCCTCCCTTCCGTGCTGGGCGAAAAGATCGTCATGCGCCTCCTGGACAAGGGCTTCTTCGACTTAAGCCTCGCCAATCTCGGCTTCGAGCCGCAGGACCTTGCCCTGTTCAAGCGCGCCATCCGGCATCCCTACGGCATCATCGTCATCTCGGGCCCCACCGGCAGCGGCAAATCCACCTCGCTCTATTCCGCCGTGAAAGAGATCAAGTCCGTGGAGGACAACATCGTCACCGTCGAGGATCCGGTGGAATACCAGATGGAAGGCATCACCCAGGTGGCCGCCAACGACGCCATCGGCCTCACCTTCGGGAATTCCCTGCGCTCCATCCTGCGCCAGGACCCCGACAAGGTGCTGATCGGGGAAATCCGCGATCGGGAAACCGCCGACATCGCCCTCAAGCTGGCCTTGACCGGCCATCTGGTCTTCACGACCCTGCACGCCAATGACGCGCCGTCCACCATCACCCGCCTGGTCGATATCGGAGTGCCATCCTTCCTGGCGGGCTCGTCCCTGGTGCTGGTCATGGCCCAGCGCCTGGTCCGCAAGATCTGCGGCGATTGCAAAGAGGCCTACCAACCGACCCCGGAGGAATGGGAACAGCTGGGGGCGGGGGCCGAAGCCAAGGGCCACACCCTCTATCGCGGCAAAGGCTGCCCCAAGTGCCGCGAGACCGGCTACTACGGCCGCATCGGCATCTTCGAGCTGATGACGGTGGGCCGGCCCATCCGGAAACTGATCCTGGCCGGCGCCGATCAGGAAGCCATCCGCCAGGAGGCCCTGGCCCAAGGCATGCGGACCCTGCGCCGCAGCGCCCTGGACAAGCTCTTCGCCGGCGTCACCAGCCTCCACGAAGTGCTCAAGACCACGGTGGAGGAAGCCTGATGGCGTCTTTCCGCTACCTGGCGGTCACCGCCAAGGGCGAAAGGGTTTCCGGCGATCTCAAGGCCGAAGCCATCGAAGGGGCCATCCGGGAACTGCAATCCGAAGGCCATACCATCATTTCCCTGCAACCCGTGGATAAGACGGGCGCCGGGGACGACAGCCTATCGGGCCGCCTGGCCCGCGTCGTCCACGGCCTGAAGACCCACATCCCCTTGCGCGACGTGGTCTTCTTCACGCGCCAGCTCGCCACCATGTTCTCGGCCGGCATGACCCTGGAACGCTCGGTCTCCAACCTGATCGCCAACGAAGCCAATCCCCGCCTCCGGAAAATCCTGGGCGCGGTCGCCGCCGACCTGCAGAAGGGCCAAAGCCTGTCCGAGGCCATGGGCCGGCATCCGGGAGCCTTCAACAGCCTATTCGTTTCCCTCATCAAAGCCGGCGAAGCAGGCGGCAGCTTGGGCCCCACCCTGGAGCGCTTGGCCGAATACCAGGAGCGCAGCGAAGAAGTCCGGCGCAAGGTCATCTCCTCGCTGTATTACCCCGTCTTCGTGCTCGCCTTCCTCGCCCTGTGCGTGGCCATCCTGGTCCTCAAGATCGCCCCCATGTTCGACCGCGTCTACAAAAGCTTCGGCGCCGACCTGCCGGCCCCCACCCGCCTGCTCATGTCCGTCAGCAATTTCCTGGTCCGGAACCTGCCCTTCGGCATCCTGATCGCCTTTGCCATCGGCTTCGGGCTTTTCCTGTTCGCCCTCTCGGACCGGGGTCGTTGGTACCTCGACGCCATCCGCCTCAAATTGCCCGTGTTCGGCAGCCTGCTGAAGGACGCCACCATGGCCAACTTCTCGCGCACCTTCGGCCTTTTGCTTTCGAGCAGCGTGCCCGTGGTGGATTCCCTGGCGCTGGCGGGCCGCACCGTGAGCAACGTGCTGGTCAAGAAGGGCGTGGATTCGGTGCGGGAGCAGATCCAGGACGGGCAAAGCATCCACGCGGCGATGCGCCGGGCCCTGGTCTTTCCGGCCATCCTGGTGCAATTGGTGGCTACGGGCGAGGAAACCGGCGAGGTGGAAAAGCTCCTCTTGAAGGCGGCGGACTATTATGAAAAGAAAGTGGACACCCTGATCGGGCGCCTATCCTCTCTGATCGAACCCATCCTCATCGTGCTCATGGGAGCGGTGGTGGGAACCCTGGTCATCGTGATCTATCTGCCCATCTTCTACCTGGGGATGGCCATGAAACGGGGCATGCGCTAGGGGAAAAATCGATATTAGATAGAAGCCCCCGCGCGGCGCGGGCCCGCCCGCAGTCCTACAGCCGGGCGATATCCAGGCAAGGAGTCGATCCATGAGCTTGCTGCAACCAGGCCAGACGGCGCCCGAATTCGCACTGCCCGCCACCCCTGATCAAAAGGTCTCCCTTTCGGAATTCCGCGGGCAGAACCTCATCCTCATCTTCTACCCCGCCGATTGGAGCCCCGTCTGCTCCGACGAGCTGGCGGTCTTCAACGAGATCCTTCCCATGCTGAAGGATTACCACGCCCAAATCCTGGGCATCTCCGTGGACGGCCCCTGGTGCCACCAGGCCTTCCGGCAAGCGCGCAAAATCAAATTCCCTTTACTGTCCGACTTCGAACCCAAAGGCGAGGTCGCGCGCAAGTACGGCGCCTACCGCGAAGGCGACGGGACGAGCGAACGGTCCCTCTACGTGATCGATGGCGAAGGCGTCATCCGCTGGAGCTACCTCTCGCCCCTGGGCGTGAACCCCGGCGCCGACGGCGTCCTGGACACCCTGGAATCCCTGAACCATGCGGAGGTCTCCCGATGAACCCCCAAGCCCGGCTGCGCCTGCCCGTCAACGAGAAGGACCATAAGCGCGGATCGACGAACGCGCCCATCGTGATCGTCGAATACGGGGATTACCAATGCCCCCATTGCGCCCGGGCCTATCCCATCATGGAGCGGTTGATCGAATCCCTGGGCCATGACCTGCTATTCGTGTACCGGCATCTCCCCATGGCGGAAAACCACCCCGACGCGCCGAACGCCGCCCGGGCCGCGGAAGCCGCCGGCCGGCAGGGCCGCTTCTGGGAAATGCATACCCTGTTGTTCGAAAACCAGAACTCGCTGGATTCCGAGAGCCTGGTCAGCTACGCCGAAGCGCTGGACCTGGATATGGGACGCTGGCTGCTCGACATGGACAGCGACGCGATCGAAGCCAAGGTCGAGGAGGATTTCAAGAGCGGCGTACGGAGCGGGGCGAACGGGACGCCCACGTTTTTCGTGAACGGGTTCAGGTACGATGGGGATTGGGAGTACGGGCCGTTCATGGAGGCGATCGCCTCGGAGATTCCCTCACGGTGAATCCGGGCGGCTGAGATTTGCCAGAGGCCTTTGGAACACACTCCTAAATTGCATGACATTTTAGGAGTATGTTCCAATCGGGTTTTTATTTCCTACTAGACAGATATTCCTTGATAGGCCGCAACCTTTCCGTTTTTTCCCCGCCCTTTTCATATCCCTGCTCGACGACATCTTTAGGAGTCAAGCCATCGGCATCTTTGATTTCCAGGTCCGCACCCTTCTCAACCAGATATTTTACGGCCTCCAATTGCCCCCAAGCGCAAGCGATGTGAAGAGCGGTAGTCCCATATTCACCCTGGGCATTGATGTCAGCTCCGCGTAGAATCAGCTGTTCCAGGATTCTCAAATCGGCAGGTTGCCGACCCTGCACGGCGAACCAAAGCGGGGTATTATTCCCGTCTCCGTTGGGCAGACGTTCGTTTCGAATGTTGGGATCAATGCCGGATTCGAGCAGAGCGCGAACCGTTTCCGCCTGGCGTTGCCTACAGGCGATGTGGATTTCGTGGAAATCGGTCGCGAAGGCTTTGCCTCGATTCGACCAATCGGACATGCGCACCTCCCAGCTTCGTAGAACTTGTTTTAGAAGCCTTATCCTCTGACTGGCTTCAATATTGCCTTGATGTCCGGATCTTTGACGTAGGCCTCGGGGTATTTTCCCAATTTATTTTTGATGGCCGGGTTCGCTCCCGCTAGGAGCAAGGCCTCGATGATTTGTTTGGCTTCCCCCATTTTGCCTTTTGTCTTCGGCGCGCCCGTACCCACGACGGCCCGATGCAGGGGCGTTGATTTTGATTTCCTGTCCTGGATGTCTAATGGGACCCCTAGCCGGATCAGCTCCTTTACGGCCGCGACATTGCGGAACCGGACCGCCCGGTGGAGGGGCGTGACGCCATTCTTATCCGTTTCGTTCGGGTTGGCGCCGGCCTTGATGAGGTACCGGATGACTTGGATCTGGGTTTTGGGGTCCGCGTCATGGGCGCTGCATGCGGCCAGGAGCGTGCCACCGATATTTTCTTTGGTAAGGGAATGCTTCTTTAAATCGGAGAAGTTCAACTTGAAGGCGGCTTCCAGGATTGGATTCATGTCCTAGCCTTTTAGGTTTCAGACATGCTTCTTGCAATTTGAATCACCTCGCTATTTTCCAACCCTTTCTTCAATAGCCGCTCCGTTTCATTTCTATAGTCTATACTCGCATTCCCATTTTGCTGGATTCTTAATCTTTGAACGATTTTCTCGATCTGATTCCATTCGTCGCCGGTTAAGGTTTCGTCCAAGCCGTTTTTTTGGGATGCGGCCCAATCCTCAACAATGCCGTTAAATTCCTTGTACCTTAACATTTTCAATTTGGTTATCAGATAAACCTCCGCTTTAGGTGTCTTTTGGTAGCCATCATTCCCTTTCGGATTTTCCGGCTGCTTCGCTAAGCATAGCATAACCGGCAGAATCCAAGGACGGCAGCTTCTTCAAAAAGGCGACAATCGACCATAACTCATGTTCATCATGGGTCGATCCGAAAGCCGGCATACCGCTCATTTTGATCCCGTATTTCGTGATCCAATAGAGCTCGCTCGGGCTCCATTCCTCCGCGGGATGCTTAAGCTTGGGGGCCCTCGGGTAAAGCCCTTTCGCATATTCGGAGGCGGACACCCCCGGGGCCCCATGGCAATCCACGCACATTTCCTGATAATGGCTGAATCCGGTATTTATCATGGCGGTATCATCCAGGTTGGGCGCGGTTATGGCCTTGGCATGATGCTTTACCGAATTATCCACGGTCATCGAGATCAGCCTTTTGACTAGGGGCCAATGGGGTTTGGCGGCGGATATGTCATAGATTCCGGAATAAATGAAAGCGAGTCCGGCCAGAATCAGCAAGAGAAGAAGGGTAAATAGCCTTTTCAAAACGCCTCCGGATCAATATGAACACGTGAGATCAACCTATTCGACCCACCGAGCAAAGTACGTGACGGCCGCGCTTAGGCAGGTTGAATCGATTGTTATACAGATCACCATGTTTAATGGCCTTAAAAGTAGATTTTGAATTTTCTAGTTTCGCAGAAATTTCAAGGTCCCATTTACCCGATATTTCTGATCCTTTTTCAGGAAATATTTCGTTAGCTTTTCATTAAGCTTAGAAGAGTTCGCTCTGATGCGAGATGTGGTTCCATAGGACCAAGTGGTTGTTTCTCGTCGCAAAGATAACCCTGAGGAGTCTTTGTCCACTTCTTTAATCAGCAATCCGTTTTTTAGGTAGTAGGTTTTGGTCCAGGACTTATCCATTTTCGCAATTACGCTATCTGGCAAGTAATAGGTGTATTCCCATATATCTGGAACCACAAGCTGGCCCAATGGATGCTCAGTTGCCTTCTTCGTCAAATTGCCGTTCGAATCATATGTAAATTTGATTTTTTGCTGATCGGAAAACAGCTGGCCATTATCATACGCTTCCCCGGAAATGTACACGGAATCCAATATATCCCCGATGTAGTAGCAGTAGGCCGTTCCATATAGATAAGCTTTCCAAGTATCCAGTTTTCCATCCTTGTACGAATAGGCCTGCGCGTGTAACTGCGGGGTAGTAACATCGACAAGGTCCTGAGTCGAAAGGGCTTGGTGCTCTTCATTCAATACCGTTTCCGTAGAGAACAGCAACTCACCTTTTTTATATTGTTTGACAAATGTTCTTTGAGGTCCGTCCCAGGTTCGTATAGTTGTACGTGCCACTGCATCGGCACCATCAGGCACCCTCAAACTGGAACTAGGCAAGGCGTCCATTTCCAATGGACCAATTGAAAATGGCAAAGAAAACAGCATCATCTTCAAAAAAGGTTCGAGCATAGTTGCCTTTAAACTAAGGGATCAGAGATTCGGCTTACGGAAAGCTAATTACAAGCCTTTGAATAAACCACCAATGGCATTTTGAACTTCTTACTCATCTTGGAGTGCTGCAAACATCTAGGCATTCCATGTTCATTTTTTCGCAAAGTCCGGCTGAAAAGGTAATTCGCCCCCTGGAGCGCCTCCCGTAGGAAGACCGGAAGACACGCCTAGTGCGGATTCGGAAGCTAACGGGCAAATCGGTGGGTGAAGTAAACCGGAAGCTCCTGAAACTGATTCAGAGCCACCGTATTCGAACCATTACGGTGGACAATGGCTGTGAATTTCACGGTGCGTAGTCCGTTCAAAATGACCGGTGATTCCATTTCAAAATGACCGGAGCGTCCACTTTCAAAATGACCCCTCCGATGACCTATGGGCACACGTCCAGAATGTATCCGCTATCGGTCATTTTCGTCAACGAGTTGTGCCTCTTTTCGAAGACTATCTCCCTTCAAAGACAAGATCAACGCACCTCCAATTAGCCGGTCGCAGATGGCATCGGCAGTAGTAGGATCGGGAAGTCGCGTATGCCAGAGTTCCACAGGGTATTGCGAGGTGACCAGGGTTGAGCTCTTCTGAAGTCTTTCTTCTAAGACTTCCATCAGATCGGCTCCCTCTTGCTCCGTAATGGCACCGATGCCGAAATCATCGAGTAAGAGAACTTCGCAAGAAGCGAGTTTGTCCAGGTACTTCAAATATTGTCCACATCCTCTGGCGCTGCGGATTTCTTCAAAGAGTCTTTTGTAACTGATCTTGAGGCAGGCGTAGCCCAATTTGCATGCTTCCAACGCAATGGCCTCGGCCAAGTAGGTTTTGCCGGCACCGGTTGGTCCTAAGAGCAGGATATTCTGGTGTGCCTTGATCCAATGGGGCGAACGAAAGGGATTCAGGTCACTTTTATTAAAGCCCCTTTCGGGTTTGTATTTGACGTTTTCCAAGCACGCTCCTTCCGGTTTGAAATTCGCACGACCGATTAGCCGGGAGAGTTTTCGATTTTTCCGGGCATGATATTCTTCCTCGACAAGAAGGCCCAGGAACTCTTCGCAGGAAAATTGCTTGTGCTCACCTTTACCGATGCGCTCCTCCATAGCTCTTGCCATGTGGGAAAGCCGTAATGTCCGCATTTGGGTCAAGGTTTGTTCAATGTGCATTGCGATCTCCTAGGTGGGGTTTTGTTTGAAATAGGCCCCACCTCGGATATGGGCATGCTCAGGAGGTGGAGGCAGGGTGAGGGAGGTTTGAGCGACCTCTTGGGAAAGCGGTTGCTTGTCCAAATGGGCGTCTAAGATCGAAAGCAGATCCCGGCGCCGATTCATCCCGAAGTGCACCGCCCGAGCCGCTGCATTCTCAACACGCTCGCGTCCGAAGCGGGGGACCAAATCCAGAAGTCCCAATGCGGCCCGGTAGCCCTGTTCGGGATGTTTCTTGTTCAGAAGGACAGCTTCGATCAGCTGAGTCATTTTCGGGCCCACCAGGGAGGCTCTTTGCGTCAGCTTGTCGGGCGAGAGTCCGCGGAAAAATCGGTGGTTCTCCGGCATATGCACGGCCAAGGTGGTATGGCCAAAGTTCGCGGGCGCCAAAGAGTGGCTGGCGACGCGTTCGCCGGCATGATAAAGCTGAACGGTCTTTCCATCGCAGTGAACATCCACGGCCATTCCAACCAGAGTATAGGGAACGCTGTAGTAGTGGCTTCTGAACTGAATGTGATAGTCGGGGTGGACTTTGGCGTCGAGCTTCAACTCTTTAAGGGCAAACTCATCCGTGGGAAGCGGCTTGGCAAAAGGCTTGTCGAGGGTTTCAAACCGCTCTCTTCGCGAGACCTTGAAGACCTGCATGTTCTGGTCATTAAATTCACCGGTCAAGGCAAGAACAGCCTCTTGGACCTCGGCGAGCGAAAACAGAAGTCGGTTTCGAAGCCGTCCCAGAATAAACCGTTGGAGGTGAAGGACGTTGGATTCGACCACAGCCTTGTCCCGAGGCTTTCGGGGTCGCGCCGGCAAAATGGCGGTGTCGTAATGCTCCGCCATCTTTGTATAGAGCGGATTTAAATCGGGGTCGGTGAATGAGGCTTTAAGGACCGCGGACTTGAGATTGTCGGGAACCAGGGCCCTCGGTACGCAGCCAAAGAACCGGAATGCACGTACATGAGATTGAACGAAATCCACGGATTTTTGAGACGGAGTCACTTCGCAATAGCTGAAGCTGGAGGCGCCCCAACTGGCCACGAACATTTCCACCGGGACAAGTTCACCGGTTTGCAAATCGAGATACGACGGCTTATCGCCGCTATAGTCGATGAACAATTTGTCTCCCCCTTCATGGGTTTGCCTTAAGGTGACATTGTGTTTTTGACCCTGCTCGGAAAGCAGCTCATAGAACCGGGATCGCCCCAGGCCATTAGGGTATGCCTCGCGGTATTCCTTGAAGAGCAAGCTGGCGGTGACATGAGGCCGTGCCAGCTCCACAAGGAGCCGTTCGAAATCCGGTAACGGTATTTTTGTGGAATCCGGATCGGATGGCTTTTTGGGGTAAAGCAGCTGGAGGAGTTCCGCTTGAGAAAGCGATTCGGACAAAGGCCAGGAAAGCTTCGAGGCCTCGAAACGCTGAAGGGCGTTAAAGACACTCCCTTTGGAAATCTTGAGCGCGTCGGCAATCCTCTGGTTGCTAAGTCCCCCGCTGAAATGCAGCCTTAGGATGTCCATGATTTTCCGCATAGGTAAATGTCCCCGCACCACTGCCTCCTTATAAGTAAGGAGGGAAAAATGTGTTTCCAATGGACCCCTACGGAGGTGGGGAGAAGTGTGTGCGGAACGTCCGATTCACGACCGAAAACCGGTCATTTTGAAGCGGACGAGGCGGTCATTTTGGGGCGGACGCCCCGGTCATTTTGCGGTGGACGAAGCGGTCATTTTGATCCGGACAGCCCGGTCACTTTGGAACGGATTATGCATTTCACGGCTTCCAAGAACTCGAGAAGGCGACGGGGGTGAGATTCTATTTCGCGAACCCGCATTGTTCCTAGGAACGAGGCAGCATCGAAAATATGAATGGTCTGATCCGGCAATATCTACCCAAGTCCATGATTTTCACAAAACTGACCCAGGCCAAATGCTCATTTATCGAAGCTCGATTGAACGGGAGGCCAAGGAAAATATTGAACTTCAAAACGCTGGAGGAGGTGTACTATGGCAAATAGGGACTGTGGCAGTTACTGTGCAAAACCGCTCGGCGTAGCACACAAGTTACCCATTACACGTCTATTTTTCTTTTCTTGGGTCAATAATTCGGGCATCCTTCTTCAATGGCCTCATATTTTGCCTCTGCAATGCAATTTTCCCCACTACATGTACCCGTGTCCCTGAAACAGTCATTTGTTAAAATATTTGCCCGAATCGTCCCAGCGCCGTGGTTATTGCGAGCACGAAAGTAAATAATTGTTTTGGCTGGGACGGAGCCCAGGCTTATAACTGTGCCTGGGACGACATTGGAATCAATATGAGTGACACCTCCAAATGAATATTCGATGTCTATTGGACCTGGGGGTTCCACCGCGTCCGGACGCAATTTTACTTCGATTCCTTTTTGGATTGGCTCTATTTTGGTTGCATTTGTTTCGCTGTTGCACGCAAGCAAACAAGCACCAAATAAACTGGCTGTGATAAGGAGGAGTTTATTCTTCATCATTCACCTCAACTAGGAGTAACTCTTTGGCCAAGGAAGAGACGTTTATTTCCATTTTTTCCCGTCCGTATCGCTCGATTAATCCGCGAAGCTGTGGCCCCCATTCCTCCGGTGTGGAAACGACGGGCGAATGGGGGTTCAGGCGCGACCTTTGCCGTGTGAGACCGGGCCGTAATGACCCACCCGAGCAAAGGGCGTGACGGCCACGCTGAGTCGGTGTTGAATCGGTTGTTATGCTGCGGCGCAGTGTACTTCAAATCGATCTTCCTTTAACTTAAGGCGTCAAACCGCTCCTTTTAACACACTTCTGCTCAGACCTTGACCTGCAAGATGGCCAACCCGTAAAATTTACCCAGACCGCCTAGAATCGTGAAAAAAGGGCGGTTAACAGTTCAACCTTTTCTCGTCTAATATGCGTAGATAAAGTTTAATTTGTACTTAATATGGTAACCTGAGTGAGGATATGAAGACTTCGGAAAAAAATCAAAAAATTCGAGTAAGCCTCGATTTAAATCGAGAAATGAAAGAAGTTTTGGATGAATTGTCTGATGTGGAAGGCGTCTCCCAGGCCGAGATTCTTCGGAGAGCTATTGCCTTGTTTCGTTATGCGAAAAAAGGAGAGAAAAAAGGACAGTCGTTGGCAATGGTCCAGGATGAGCAAATAAAGTCGATATTGGTTGGATTTTAGGCATAGAACTGGTCCAACTACCTCAAATTCCCCAAATTTGGCCCCTCCCCTTAGCCCCGATTCCGGGGCTTTTTCATTTTCCGCTTTACAAACGCAAACCATTCGGATACCTTATATTTTGATCAAATTATACTCATTTTTTGAGGGCTACGGGATACTAGGGGCGGGCGACATAAAATGAAGAAGGGTCAGCCGTATGGCTTCAGAAAAATCAAGTAGAGATGTCGATGTTTTGAAAGAGGGCATGGAAAATGCCAAGGTATATGACTTGAGCTGGGAAGCGGCTAAAGAGGAACGGAAACATAGGTTTCAGGTCGAAAAGGTCATCGTGTACTCCCTCACCGCCTGCTTGTTCCTCACCCTAATATCTTCACAAGTACTCAATTTTATACCCGAGACAATGCAGGACCGATTAGATAACTCCAAGCTTTGCTTTCAACTTATACTGACCAGCCTCCTAAGCTTCGTCGCCGGAAAAGGAACCAGTCAGAAATAGGTATGCATATGTTTTTTGTAAATAATAAAACCAAAAATAGTTACGAACCTATAGAGTCCAACCAGGACCCATCACTTCCTAGTATCCAGGTTCTTTATGAAAAATATAGAGAAATGGTTTTTGTTATTTGCAAGCGGTACGCGAAAAATATTGACGATGCCAATGATTTGACGCAAAATGTCTTCTTAAAAATTATTTCGGCGCAAAGTTCGTTTCGAGGTGAGTCTCAGATTTCAACATGGATTTATAGAATCACTACATATGAAGCGATAGACCATCTTCGCAAAAACCAAATTCGAAGACAGCGTGAAAATGAGTTCCGGGTACAGTATGAGGAGGAGTTTCAAACAGAACCTACCCCTGATGTTGGATTCGAAATAGATCGACGCGCACTCCACAATGTTCTATCCAAAGTAGGGGAAACTGATCGCTTTATCCTGTTAAAAATTGTTGAGGGAAAAAAGCAAAGTCAAATTGCAAAATTTCTCGGTGTTTCGAGGGTTGCAGTTTTCAAAAGGCTTTCCAAAATGAGAAACCTATTTGCCGAAGAATATTTTACTAAGCAGTCCGATATATCATGTAATTCAAAGTCGAACTCCGTGTTTAATTGCCATTTCAATTATGAGGAACTTAATAGTGACAAGATCGATATTGATTTGGTGGAATCTCTTGGCAAACCACACAAGACCGATTATCGCTTGTACAAATCAGAGTCTGGAGATTCAGAATACAAATGGAGAATGGAGAAGCCTATTCCGATTTGCAGGAATGAAGGCGCTCATACTTGCAAAGGCTATTTGGGCGGTCCTAAATTGAATTATTGTGATTCATTTTCCAGAATTTCTATAGTACCTAGAGAGGAGACGACCGCTCTAATTCTGAAAAATAGTCACTGTAATAAAACCGATACACAGGACTTCAAAAAATGGGATGTACCTGACACAATAAGCGATTCGAAAATGCTAATTCTACCTAGCGAATTACCGAGAAAATCGAATCGAACGTGTCTCGGTCTAAATTCTCTCTCCAACTGTAGTTTGGACGTTGCGACTTCCCATCCGGCTGTATTCGAATATTAGGCCTTTCATAATAAAAAGCCGGATGCCATTTCAGAGGTTTGGTTCATTTGGATTTCGATACGAAAACAAATGATTGGAAAGGAATTACTGCTGGTGCAAGTAAAAATACCGAGAAACAATATTTGTACAAAATCTAAGACTCGAAAGAGGCCCTATGGCCACACCCTTTCTGAGGGGTGACTGTCAGGCGAATACGATCACATTACATACAGTTCCCCCTCGATATTTTTCCGTCCGTATCGCTCGATTAACCCGCGAAGCTGTGGACCCTTTCCGACCTGACCGGCCTGGAAAGGACGGGCGGAAGGGAAGGGGGTTCCGGCGCGACCTTTGCCGTAAGACCGACCCGTATTGACCCACCCGAGCAAAGGGCGTGACGGCCACGCTGACTCAGGTTGAATCGATTGTTATACGGAAAACCACTAAAGATGGTCTTATATTTCCTAATCTTCGCCCGCATCCGCTATAGAATCTATTCTATCCCCAAACTTTGTGGCGATCAGGCTAAATTCATTAGGATGTGGCTTCATTTTATAGCAATCAGCCTGATAACCTTGGTTTCGCAGCAATTCGATAAACCTGGTTTCGTTTTCAAATTTCCAGCCAAAATAGACGTCCTTCAAAGCTTCAATTGGAAAGGGAATCGGATATTCCCCGTTCTCATTTATTTCATTTAAGCTGCCGATAATACGGACTGTAATGTGATCGTATTCGCCTGACAGTCACCCCTCAGAAAGGGTGTGGCCATAGGGCCTCTTTCGAGTCTTAGATTTTGTTTAGCGACAACTCTAACCTTGAAAGGAATCACCTATGACCACGTCGGAAAAGATAGCACGCCGCAAGCTCTCGTTGTTGGAACTGGCCAAGGACATGGGCAACGTCTCTAAGGCCTGCAAAATCGTGGGCTATTCCCGCGAGCAATTCTACCAGATCCGTCGCAACTTCCAGACCTTCGGAGCCGAAGGACTGGTGGACCGCGTTGCTGGTCCCAAAAATCCGCATCCCAATCGCCTGGACGAAGCGGTGGAGCAGGCCATCCTGGATTACTGCCTGGAACGCCCTAGCCATGGGCCTGTCCGTGTAGCGCACGAGCTTGCCCTAAAAGGCATCAACGTGAGCTCAGGCGGTGTTCGTGGCGTCTGGCTGAGGCACAACCTAGCCACCAAGCATGAGCGCCTGTTGCGCCTTGAAAAGGCGACGCAGGAGAAGACCACCGTCTTAACCTCCGAACAGATTCGGATTCTCGAACGGTTCAGCCCGGAATTCAGGGACCGCCACATCGAGGCCCCGCACACCGGATCCTTGGTGGCCGTGGATACATTCATGGTCGGCACTTTGAAGGGCGTCGGGAAGGTCTATTTGCAGACGGCCATCGACTGCCACTCCCGCATCGCCTTTGGCCGCTTGTATACGAACAAGCTGCCGGTGACGGCCGTCCACTTGCTCAACACCGATGTGCTGCCCTTTTTCGAGCAGGAAAAAGCGCGTATCGAAACCATACTGAGCGACAATGGGCGCGAATTCTGCGGACGCCCCGATCAACACCCTTATGAGCTGTTCCTACAACTTGAGGGCATTGAACACCGAACCACCAAGGTGAGACGGCCCCAGAGTAACGGGATAGCAGAACGGTTGAATCGGACGCTCTTGGATGAGCACTTCCGCATCATGGGCCGACAGAAGTGGTACGAGAGCGTCGAAGAGATGCAGGCTGATTTAGATGTCTACCTGCGCCAATACAACTTCGAGCGTCCGCACCAAGGCCGAGGTATGGAGGGAAGGACTCCATACCAGGTCTTCAAAATTGGGGTAGTGGAAATTAAAATTGAGGAGGAAAACGAGGTCCCGGAAGCAGCCTGACCAGCTACCTCTCGGAAGAGGCTCTTGTCAGGCGATATCGATCACTGTACATACGGACTTCTTCTTCGTATTTCCAATCCAAATGTTTTCTACGAATCAACTTCTCCCATTCTTTTTCGTTTCGCTTGTGGTCTGGATCTATTGTCGGAACAATTTTTATTCTATTTGAATCATACTCAACAGTGGCCAGGTGCTTTTGCTCAATGTTCATTTTTGTGGTCTCGAATCCCAGCACAATCCCTTTGTGCTTTTCGCTATAGTGACTCCACATCAATATGCTTGAGTTTGTCCGAGATAGGCAGAGAAAACCAAAATGTTCGCTTAGGTCATCCAAAAATCTTTCAATATGAACCTTATATGTAAGCGGCACGTCGGTTTTGTATATGTCGAAAAAGAAATCGGGATTCTTTTCTAATTCCTTTTGAAACTTAGCATAGGATTTCGGATACCCAACCCTTTTAAGATCTCGGTAAAATATTCTTCGAAGTTTACTTTCCTTCATTTCTCTATCGAAGTCAGGTCTCTTAACTTCCAATTCTGTCTGACCAAGAAGCTCGAAGGGGTCATTCATTTTATTCGGAATAGACAATCGCAAATACTTGACCTGGAGAATCCTCTCCGCATCCTTCTCCTTGCAATAGAGAAAAAGCTTCATTATTCCTTTATTCTACGCTCAATTTTTATTCCTGACCGTATAACGCTCGATTGAGCTGACGTCCTGTGGCCCCCTTCTGGCCGGCCTGGAAAGGACGGACAGAAGGGGGTTCCGGCACGACCTTTGCCGTGAGACCGATCTCTTTTGACCCAACCGAGCAAAGGGCGTGACGGCCACGGCCGTTCAGATCGAATCGATTGTATACGGCGGACCACTAATAGTGGTTAATTTAGTGTCCGATTTACACAGATATTATTTATTACCGATTGCTGCATTGAATTCATCTATATCTAAAATTGAGTTTCGAAGGGAGCGCCAATCGTCCGGTGGCACGTCTGAAAATTTTAATTCATCGTCTTTAAATAGACCTTTTGTTTCGTGAACAGTTGAGATTAAATCGACATAACAGCCATAATCGAGCTTGTACGCATCATATTTTACGCCGGGGTCATATTTTGAAGAGATATTTTTCTTCAGAATATGAAGTAGTCGAGCATCAAATAATTCATCAATTATTTGATGCCGCCTACCACTCTTGAGCAGGAACCCGCGGGCCTTTTTTTCTTTGATAACTTTTTCTTTCAACCAAGAAAACAGTCTAGAAACAAGATCCCTCGAGTTGATCGGAGCTTCTTTTCCGGATTGGTACCAGTTCCGGGAGGCTTTTCGAATATTATCAATGCCGATTTTCTCTTCCAAAGCATATTGCGCAGCCAGGGATAGGATATTTATCGCATCTCTAGGAACCCCTTCGGACGCACGAATAAGCTCTTCAAAGGTATTTATTTGTGTAAATGATTTTTGAATAAAGTCACTCGATGTGGAAAAGGATATGCCTTGTTTTTTAAGGATTTCGGACCCAGAAAGATGCCGAAGAAATAAATTTCCGAAAAACTTTCTTGAACTAAGAGGATCATTGTCGAATACCATGAAGTCGTCCAAGTTAGTGTCTGCAGAAATATCGGCACCCACTTCAATTCCGATGTAGTCACCTTTAACCATTGGTAGTTGAAATTGAGAGCGAAACTCAATGGCTGCTATTTTCACGGTGCATCGTTGGATAGGAAATAGACAACGCCTGAACATATCCGCCAAATAGGGCTGAAGCTCCATTGGAATGGAGCTCCATTCGTCAAGTAAAAGAATTAACCGTTTACCTTTTATTAATTCTATGAGTTTCTCAATAGTCCTCTTCACCGTACCAAAATGGATGCTATATTGAGTTGTGCCAGTTTGAGAATACTTGACCTTTTCCCCAATACTCTCCGTCCTGCTTCCGCTGGTTGTGAACCCTATTTTAAGTTCCGTTTGTGAAACGGATGCATCCAGCCCAGAACTAGTTTTGTTTTCCCTTGCTGAATCCATCTCTGATTCACTGGTCGTAACCCCTTTGATTACTACTTTTGTAGACTCTTCTGCCAAAGTATCAAGAATAGGCCCTGCTTTGCTTAAATCAAATTTTTCAGAATTATCAACGAATGTTTGGAATAAGTCTTCATGCATTGCTGATAGAGTGTCTGACAACAGCCTTGTTGCTCTTTGAGTCAATGGAATTCCTTGATCGGCATAAAGACCACCGGTAGAGCCTAAATTCGATAGGTCAATATATATGCAAAGATTTCCACTTTTTGTTTCTTCTTCCCTTAGATAAATTAGAGCATGAGTTTTTCCCGTGCCCCGTCTTCCATAAATGATTTGATGATCCTGGTTCGACAGTAACGTGAACAATGGGCCAACATCAACGAAGGATTGGACCAGTTGATCAGGAGCAGCTTTTTCCGAGCGCTTAGAAAGGCTCATCAATGATTTATTGATTACAAGGCTCATTTCACTCCTTTATATCAAAGTTCTGAGCGGCACTTTGGGTCAAAATGTAATATATGGACTGAATTCTTACTTTCATATCCCGATAATAATACCTATAGCCCTTCTTTATTCCTACACAAAAGCGACTCGTTATTCATTGGATCTATTAAACAAAGAGCCATTTGGATCTTGTATTGAGTGTAGCAGACCCTTTATTCGGTCCGTATAACAATGAATTATCCCGACTCACAACTCTCACCCCATAAAAAGGCCCAGCCTCTTATGAGGCCGGGCCATCAACACCGCCAATCGAGTCCAGCTACGGTGTTGCCGATTGCGATTGAGGCTGCGGCGCTGTTTGTGCCGGTATGGTTGTGGTCGAAACGGGGGACTGTAAGATTGGACCAGGTTCGATAGGACCAGGAAAGACGATGCAGCAGAGCTTGCAACAAGGGTATGCGGCGGTATAATTCACGTCGGCAGTGACCGGATCCGTGGTAGTTCCCCGATCAACCGAAAAAAGCACATTATTCTTATTCCACTGCGTGAATTTTGTTCCTGATGCATTCGTACTATCAGTGGTGATATTCCATTTGCTTCCGAAACTGGCGGAGGTAACCACTGAATCCGGCCCGGACCCGATGAGACAACGCCGGATGAGACAAAGTCTCGGGTCGGAGCAAGTCGTAACTTGGTTAACACAGAGGTCATGCCCAAAAACTTTTAACGTAAAAGTCCGCACCGCAAAAGTCGCCGCCACGTCGTGGTTAGCCTTTAGATCGGTCAAAGTGTAGACAGACGAATCGATCTGATGCTTGGTCAAGCTGCCCAACACATCCGCCCCATTATCAGTGATGGCCGAGATCCATACCCCCGTCGAGGGCGAACCCGAGAGCATCGTGATGGTTTGCGCGCTCCCCGAATCCACTTCCGTTGTTCCCGTAGGCGAAATAGTCCCGGTCCCACTAACACTGGTGGTAACGGTATATGTCTTCTTGAACGATGCCACTATCGTGATGTTCTTCGTCACCTTCGTTAGCTTATATGTCTTCGCTCCGAACAAGGACGACGAGCCCAAGGTGGATAGTCCCGTCCCGGTCGCGCTATCCGTCACCGACAGGATACGGTACCCCACCAGCGGGGTCACCGTAATCGACGTATCCTTCCCGTGCTCGATCTGGACGCTGGCATGGTCGAACGCGCCCCCCACGAATCCGGAAATCTTTCCGGTAATGGTATAGACGTTGATCGCGAAGCTTCCCGTCGCCCGCACCGTCGCGGCCTTCACGGTCAGCTTGGCCGGGTTCACGGTCGAATCCGCGGCGGCCGCGAATGTCCCGGACCCTTCGGTCAAAGACCATTTCGTGAAATGGAAGCCCGTCGAATCGGGCGCCTTCAGATTGACCACGGCCCCCAGCGGGGCTTCCAGCGAATCGACCACGACGATCCCGGCGCCGATGGCGCGCGAGACAATCACCTTGGCGCGGCGGACCACTTTCACGGTATAGGTCGATTTGGTTTTGCCGTCCTGGGCGGTCACGTTGATCTTGAAGAGGTTGTCGCCCACGTCCAGGGCCAGGGCGCTGCTGACGCTGCCCGAGGCCAGGGCCGTATCGTTCACCGTCAGCTTGGCGGCGGGATGGGAGGCGGTGGGCTTCACGATCACCGAGGCCACCTTGAAGGCAACGGTATCGGCATAGTCGAAGACATCGCTCTTGAAGGCGGGCTTGAGCGCGAATCCGGAGGGCACGAGGTTGGCCAGGCTGGCGTCGGCGCTGGGGGCGCGGGTGACGGCGATGCTATAGCTCTTCTGCGTGCCGTCCTGGGCGGTCACCACGATTTCGAAGGCCTTCAGGGTGGTTCCCACGGACACCGCGACCGAATCGGAAGGCTTGCCGGAGGTGGCGGGTTTGCCGTTGATGAGCAGGGTGGCCGCGGGGTCGGTGGTGGTGGCGGTGACACCGACCAGGCTATCGGCGTATCCGACGGCCAGGGAGTAGGCTACCGTCACCGGCTTGAAGGCGGGCGTCAAGGTTCCGGCGGAAGGGAGGAGGCTGGACAGATCGTTGTTGGATTTGGACGGCGGCAAGAGAGTCACCACCATGGTGTCCTCGGCGCTATTGTCATCGTCATCGGTGACGCGGCCGACCACCACGACTTTGCCGGTATCCCCCGGCACCACCAAGGTCGTATCCTGCTTGCCCAGGTTGAGGAAGGAGGCCGAGCCTACCTTGAGCTCGCGCTTGGCGATGGCCCCGAACTTATCCGTCCCCTTGACCGAGAAGGCTACGGGGGAGCCGGCGATGACGGCGATGTCGGGCCCCATATCGGCGGTCGGGGGATCGAGCACCACGGTGACGAGGACCGAGTCCGTGCCGGTTTTGCCGGCGTCGTCGGTGGCGTAGAGGGTGGCCGCGAACTTGCCTGCCTTGGCGTATCGATGTCCGCCCTTTATGGAGGCGGTGGAATCGTTGGCCTTTACGCTATCGTCGAGCTTGCCGTCGCCGTCGTAGTCCCAGCCCACCAGCACGACCTTGCCTTCCGCATCGCGGACCCTGGCTTCGAGGGGGACGAAGTCCTTGACGGAGACGAGGGTGTCCTTGCTCTTGGCGACGGTTTCGGGGGGCTGATTGCCGATGTCGACGGTAACGGTGGCGGTGGTTTCGTTGCCTTCGCTATCCCGCACCAGGAAAAGGACCTTATGCGCGCCTTCCTTGGTGAAGATGGCGGTTTGGGCCGGAAGGTCGGCCACGGAGCCCAGGAACGGGCCGGGCAGGCTGTCGTCCCAGGCGCCGTCGCCGTCGAGATCCCATTTGAACATCACGATGGAGCCGAATTCCTGGACGGCCTTGGGTGAGAAGTCGATGGGGGAATTGACGGCCGCGCCGGGCTTGTTGGAGACGGTGAGCACGGGGACGTCGCGCTTGACGCGGATGCGCGCGCTCGCGGAGGCCTCGCCGTACTTGGCCTTCACGGTGGCGGAACCTTCCTTGAGGCCGTGGACGCGGCCCTTGTCGTCTACCTTCACGACGGCATCGTCGGATGAGGACCAGGCGATTTCGCCGTCCTTGGCTTCGGGGGCGGTGGAAGCCTTGAGAACGGTATCGGGCCCGCCCAGGTAGAGGCTGAGGGAATCGGGCTGTAGCGAGATGCTGCGGCCCCCGGTCGATCCGACCTGGACCACGATCATGGCCGTTTTGGATGTGTCGCGTTTGGCCCGGGCCCGGATATGGGCCGTGCCTTTCTTGAGGGGGATAATTAGGGCTTCCGTGGAATTCGGGCCGTTGGGCAGGTCCAGGGTGGCGACGGAAGGATCGTCGACGGACCAGAAGACGGATTGTTCGGCGAACTTGGGAAGGATGGTGGCGGTGACCTTGACCGCGGGGTCGCCTTCCTGGAGGCTCAGGGATTCCGGAGAGAGGGAAAGCGAATTGGGGAGGGCTCCGGGTTCGGATAGGGTGTCTACCACCACTTTGCCGCCTTCGTCGTCGAAGGTGCGGTTTTGCTCGGCGCAGACCGAGCCGTCCTTGTTCCAGCCCAGGACGTGGACCTGGGCCCGGCCGCCCTTGTATTGGGATCCGTCGAGTCCATTCAAATCATCCAGCGACTTCAGGGGTCCCTCGAAGAGGGTGTCCAGAACCTTGCCCGAGGTGTCGAGCAATTCCACCCGCAGGCTGTCGCAATGGGCCCAGGCCGAATCGGGGGCGAGATTGAACTTGGTATCTCCGTCGACCTGGTTCAACTGGCAGGCCCAGAGGACAAGGAGGCCGGCGAAGGAGGCGAGGGCGGCCAGCGCATAGGCGCGGGGACGGATGGAGGCTTCGGGTCTGTTCATGGCTTCCTACTTGGCGGCCTGGGTTTGGTTCGGGATGGTGATGGTGTGGTTCGAAGGCGTTTCGTCCGAGGACAGGATGAGGTACGCCACGGTTCCGGCCGTCAGGAGGCCCACGCCTCCGGCAATCCACATGCCCTTGGTCTTCCAGAAAGATTCGTTTTCCGGGCGCGATGCTTCCTGGTATTCCTTGGACGGGCCGGCGGGCTGGGCGGCCGCGGCCTGTTCGGCATGGGCGGCCGATCCGGTGGCGGGCTTTTCCGGCGAGGAAATCTGGGTGCTGTCGACGCCGAAGCCTTTCTGGCGGGCCACGAACTCCTTGCGCACCCTTTCGAAGATGCGATCGATTTCGTCGCTGACGAACATATCGACGAGTTCGGCGGAGGGCATCATCTCCAGCAAGCGGTACATGTAATATTTCCCCTTCTCGCGCGTTTGGGGATTGGCCGAATAGACCACGGCCAGGTGCTTGGAGATGAAGATGCTGTCGTTGCGGGAGTAGGTCTTGTTGACTTTGGTGAAGGAGTCGATCAGTTTGGTGACCTTCTCGAAATCCCCTTCGTTGTAGGCGTTGTGGATCGCCTTTTGATCGAGGGCCGATGCCCCGGATGCCTGAACGGCCCCGCCGGGGGCCGCGGGGGCGGACGCGGCGGCGGGAGGTTGCGCCGCGGGAGGGGTTTGGGCCGCGAACGTCGAGGCGACGAGGAACAAAACCAAGGCTGAACTGATCGGATTGACGAGGACGCTATGCATGGGAAATTCCCCGGAAGGAAGGATGATGTCGAAGGCTCGCAAAATCTAATTATTCCGCATGTCCGGTCCCGGTGATATCGCCGGGGCTAAATCCTCAAAACCATGCCGCCTGGGCCGGCCTGGTCGTACTGAGGTATGGAGAACGGAAAACCCTTAAGGCGTAACAGCGGAAGCGGGGGGATTTCCGGAACCGGAATCACCGGTGGCGGGCGCCACGTGCACCAGCAAGGTGTCGAAGGCCGCCAAGCTATCCGAATCGATGACCCTCAGGATACAGGGTAGATCGCCGAGGGACTTGGGGGCCGGCAGGGCGGTCTCGATCTGGGGAACCGGCGTGAAGGGCCCGCCGCCGATGCTCCAGGCCCGGGAAACGATGGGCCCGAACCCATCCTGTCCAGCCGCATGCAGAAGGATCAAGCCTCCGGACGGGACCGTCGTATCGGGGCCGGCATTGGCCCAAGGGGGATCGAGTTCCACCTTCACGTTCACCTTGGATTCCGTAACCCCCTTGCGCAAGTCCCAGACGCGCAAGGTGCAGACGTGCCGGCCGGAATCGGGGTACCGCAGGCCGAAACGGATGCGGGCCTGGATGCCGAGGATGACGGCCGAGTCCTTGGGTCCGTCGGGGCCGCATTGCCAGGCGTACGAAGCCAGGTCGCCGTCCGCATCGTAGACTTCGGCAGGCAACGGAACGCTGTCGCCGATGGACACCGTGGTGTCGGAAGGAAAGGCCGACAGGACAGGCGGATGGGCCTGGGCCGTAATGGTGCCGGGTACGGACGAGGCCGAAACGGAATCGTCGAACAGCTCGATGCGCAAGTCGAGCAGCCGCTGGCTGCGGCCTTCGTACAGGCGCGTCTCCCGGTAGGCGAGCCGGCGGCCCTGGAAGCCTTCGATCAGGATACGCGCGGTCTCGCCTGAATAACTGCGCGCGGGCAGGCGTTCCAGGCGTTTGAGATCGGGCAAGGTATCGTCATAGAGGGTGGCGACCCGGCGGCCCGTGGTATCGTCCAGGTTGATGGCGATGCGGGAGTAGCCGAGGAGGGCGGGACCGGCTTCGAGACGGAAATAGGTTTCCGGCTCGTTCGAATCGAGGCAGGCGGAAACGCCCAGCGCCCCGGCCAAGGCCAGCAGGCGCATCCGCTTACTTGGACAGGCTCGCGGGAACCGCATAGGTTTTTCCCGGCCCACCGCCGTCAGAGCCGGTGTGCCAAAGGGTGAAAGCGATGGCCGCGATCGCGGCTCCTCCGCCGATCCATACTCCCGGCTTTTTCCAGGCGGGACGGGAGGAATCGGACTCGGAACGGGCCTGGTCCGAAGCGGCGACATCGGTCTCTGAGAGGGCAAGTGAAGCAGAGGTCGAAGCGGGCGTCGTCGCGGCCACCGTGGCCCCGGGCCCGGTAGGGCCGGAAACCGGGGCGCTCCGCTTGGCGGGCGGGAGAGCGTCCCAGCGCGTATAGGTTTTCATGGGGGCGGTTTCGGAACGCACGACGGCGGCCGGCCGGGATCGCGCCTTTGGCCTGGGATCGGCTTCGGCCGTCTTGGCCCAGGCATCGGAAAAAGCGGGTGCAGAGGGAAGGGAGGCGGCAGCGGGTTTGGAAATGGCCGCAGGCTTCGGATCCGGCGCCTTGGCGACGGCGTTGGCGGCGCGCAAGTCATGCTCCTTGCGGACCTTCTCGAACACGGCGTCCACTTCCTCGCCGACGTACATGTCGAGCAGATCGGCGCGCGGGGAAAGATCAAGCAGGCGGAACATGTGGTAACGGCCCAGTTCGCGCGTGGCCGGAGCGGCCGCCAGCACCACGGCGAGATGCTTTTCCGCGAACGCGCTATCGTCCTTGCCGCAGGCGCATTCGCCTTTCCCGTACGGGGCCAATTCGCGCAGGATGCGCTCGAATTCGCCGTCGTGGTAGAGCGCATGTATGCGTACCCGGTCCAAGGGCCGGCGCGGCGCGGCCCAGGACATGCCCGCTCCGGTCAGGAGGGCGGAAAGGACGATGATGCGGCGGGCCGGTAAGGCCATGGATTCGCTCCGGGAAAGGATCGGCGGAAGGCCGCCTTCGCGATCCGATCATAAGGACGGGAGGGGTGGGAAGCAAGCACGGAAAACGGACGCCCGGCCGCAGTAACCTGTAAGTTAACGTGGAAGCGGGCGCGGGACTTGAAGCTGGAGTGGAACGCGAAGCCGGGCTTTAACTCCGGAGGCAAGGAAGCCCGCTCCGCATCGGAGCGGGCGAGCCGTCAGAGCGTGTATTGGACCTTGAAAAGGCCGGCCCCGACGGATGCGGGAACGGGCAGGAATTGGCTGTACGCGTCATTCCTCTCGGCGGCCCGGCCGGACCAGACCAGCTTGCCCTGGAGATCGTACAGGGCGAATCCGCGGTAACCGAGGGGCACCTCGATCTGGCGTTCGGCGCCCCAACCCAGGTGGATCAGGCCGTTCTTGCTTTTCTGGAATCGCGAGGCCTGATCGTTGCGGAGGGAGACGGCCGGGGCGCAGGTCTGGCCGGTGTACTCGAGGCGGTAGATGCGCGGCGGCGAGGAGGAGAACGGCGCCGGCATGGATCCGTCCGTGGTGAAATTGTACAGGTTGAGATAATCCAACACGTACATCACGCCATCGGGAGCGATGTAAACCTCCAAGGGGTGGACGAATCCGCTGCCGGAACCCGTGAAGAACTTGGCGCGGGAAACGATCTGGGTATTATCCGCGTTCAGGGTCTGGGCCATGATGGCGCTGCCGTTCTTCCAGTCCGTGGCGAACCACATGCCGTCGAAATGGCCCGGCAGCTTCTTCAGCGAAGTCTGGGCCGGATTGTAGCGGTAGATGGGTCCGGTGACGGCGGCGGCCTGGCTGTAGCCGTAAATCGCGCCCTGCGCCGGCGGAAGCTTCTTGACGCCGGTGTTGTTGATACCCGTATTGGCGGGCGCGGCGGGATCCTTGACGGGTTTGGAATGGTACTGGTAGTGCGGATTGCCTACCGCGCCCGCGAAGTACGGCCAGCCCATGAAGCCCGGATGGGAGACGAGGTTCAATTCCTCCGTCACCCAACCCATGTCCGGGCCGACTTCGCCCCAGACCAGGAGCCCGTTCAGATCGTCGACGGCGATGGTATAGGGATTGCGATGTCCCATGGTGTAGATCTCCGGCCGGATAGTGGCTTGCTCCTGGGGCGAGTACATCGACGCGAAATAATCCCGGAAATTGCCCGCCGGAATGGTGTACTTCCCGTCCGGGGTAGGATGGATACGCAGGATTTTCCCGCGCAAGTCGTTGGAGTTGGCCGCATGGCCTTCATCATCGGCATCCTGGTAGCGGGTATCGATGTAGGCCAGGGAGTCGGCCTCCCCCACCCCGCTTCCCATGCCGGGATTCAGGGAATTGTTCCCGACCGAGATCCAGAGATCGCCTTTGCCGTCGATGCGGATGTCCCCGCCCGTATGACAGCAATAATTCTTCTGCGTGGGCCAAGCGAGGATCACCTTCTCGGAGGACATGTCCAACGCGTTGCCGGTCACCGTGAAGCGCGAAAGATGGGAAGAGTCGACCGTGGCGCTCTGGTAATCGACGTAGATCCAGTGGTTGGTCTCGAAGTCGGGGTCGATGGTGAAGCCGACCAGTCCGAATTCGTTATTGATGTTGTTTATCTTCTTGTGCAAAGGGGACGTGGTCGGGTAGGAATTGATCTTCCCGAGCTTGGTCACCTTCGATCCGTCCGCGCTGACCATCTTGATGGCGCCGCCCCGTTCCGAGAAGTAGATCGAGCCGTCCTTGGCCACCGCGAAACGCGTGACCTCGTCCAGGGTCGGGTCCTTGGTCTTATCCAGGACGGTCACCTTGGTGAAATTGGCCTGGGTCACGTCCGGGCAATTGGGCGCCTTGAAGGTGTCCTGGGCCCGTACGATTCCCGAACCCGCCCACGCCGCCAAAATCGCCGCGGTCCATTTGCCATTCATGCGCATGCAAAACCTCTCAATCCAGAAAAAAGAAGCATCTGGTTCTTAGTTACCTTTCCTGGCCGAAGCGTTTTAATCCCCCCGGAAGGCCGGCCATCCCGGGCCGCCCGGGAACCTGACCCCGGAGGACCCAATGCTCGCGCCTACCCCCGCCCTCACCCGTTCCCTCATCCTTGCCTGGGCCGCATGGACCGCGCTCCCGGCGGCGGCTTTCCGCATCGCCAAGGCCGATTTCCCCCGTTTTGCGGGTTCCATCGACTGCCATTGGGACGGGGAATCCTGCCCGGGAGCCGCGGACGGCTTCGCCGTCAAGGGTCTGGTCGGGGGCGAAATCGCCGATCCGGCCGCAGCCGAATTGGCCACCGGGGGAAAGGTAGTGGTGGGATTCCTGGAAGGCAAGCCGTTTTCTTGGCAGCGCTACTCCGTCGACTTCCCTACGGCCAAAACGCGGTGGGTGGTGCTAAACGAGCTATCCTCGGGCGATCAGAATAATGTAATCCTCACAATGTGGAGATCCGTCGGCGACAGCCTTGAATTCGTGAAAGCGCATACCCAGGCTTTTCCGCTCGATTTGGGGGAAATGTACGTATCCGCCAAGGCCCCGCTTCCCGACCATTCCCTGCTCGTCATCCTGAAGGGGGAGGGTTCGGATGCGGGCGTGACCTTGCAAGACTACCGTCTCTTGCGCCTGCAGGCCCCGGATAAGGTCACCGAAATCGCGCGCCGGACCAACAAAAGCGAGATCGCCGTCCAGAAGATCCTGGAGAAGATCAACAATGACGAATCCGTGGAGGCCGTGGTCGATTCCTCGCTGGCCTGTGAAATCGTAAAGGGCGCCAAGGCCCCGTCCGGCGGGCCTTTGCTCCGCTTCGTGAAGACCAGGACCCGGGTCCTCTACACCAAATCGGGGCCCCAGGAGACTCCCATGGGGAAAGAGGAGTCGACCATGGATATCTGGAAACTCGCCAAAACGGGACAGGCTTCCCGCTAGCATCCGCTTCGGCCCTAGGCCTGAATTCCGGCGGGAAACCTCCCTTTGGGAGCCTGAATCGGGGTTTTCCGCGCGGATCCGCCCTGCCGCCCGGGCCGGCGCGTTGACCCCGCTCATACCGCTGCCCTATAATGGTCCGGGTATCCGGAGGCCCCGCATGGAGTTGCGCGTCGAAAAAGGCGGCTTGGAAGCGCGGCTCCGTCTGGTCCCCGTGAAAACGGAAACCGGGGGATATGTCGTCCCCTCCTTGGCCGAGATCGAGATCTACCTCAAGGAAAAGGGCGTCCGGGCCCCGATGGACGTGGCCTCGGTCGAGGCCGGCTTCGAGCGCCTGGCCCATGGCCTGTCCGCCGAGCCGATCGCCGCCCGGGGCAAACCTCCCCTGCCGGGCAAGGACGGGACGATGGAGTTCCTGATCGATTTCGGGACCGGTTTCGTACCGCCATCGGCGGAGGCGGGAGCCGTCGACATGCGCGCCTCCCTGATCCGTACCGTGGCCCCGGGCCAACCCCTGGCTTTGGTGCATCCGCCCACCGCGGGTCTGCCCGGCCTGGATGTATTCGGCCAGATGGTGGCATCCCAACCGGGCAAGGTATTGCAGCCGCGCCTGGGCGCGAATACCATGCGCTCCGAGCACGACGCGAATCTGATCGTGGCCAAGACCTTGGGGCATGCCCGCCTCCGCGACGGCGTGGTCGAGGTGGAGGAGTTCTACCTGGTGAAAGGGGACGTGGATTACGCCTCGGGGAACGTCGCCTTCCCCAAGTCGGTGCAGGTAGGAGGAGACGTAAAGGCGGGATTCGCCGTGGAGGCAGGCGGAGACGTTGAGATCCAGGGCTTGGTGGAGGATTGCTCGGTGAAGGCCCAAGGCAAGGTGCTGGTGAGAGGGGGCTTCACGGGGCAAGGGAAAGGCGTGGTGCAGGCGCGCGGCGAAATCAGCCTGGGTTACCTTTCCAGCACATTGGGATCCTAAGCTTAGAATTCCACGTGGACAAGTTGTC
>JADMIO011475765.1_pt1 | contig 64797 bp, 54 predicted proteins | sample 8958161 | NCBI WGS metagenome assembly JADMIO01 (sample SAMN16585339, study PRJNA669376) | soil metagenome | isolation source: Crop rotation soil | place: USA: Cullars Rotation, Alabama | collected 2011 | reverse complement strand
GCCGCGACTTCAAGTCACGTGAATTCCAAGCTTCGGATCCCACTGTGCTGGAAAGGATTCGGAGCTCATGACCTGCCCTGGCTGACCGGAGGCCTGAACGTTGCTCGCGCGGCGTCCACCTCCGCCCGAGTGCGGCAAGTGCGCTCGTGGTCGTTCACCAAGCCCATCGCCTGGGAGAACGCGTAGGCCGTCGTGGGTCCGACGAAGCGCCAACCGCGCTTCTTGAGCTCTTTCGACAGCGCGGTGGCCTCCGGGCTGGTCGAGCGCACCACGAAGCTGCCACCCGCAGGCTCGCTCTCGTATCGCCACACGAGTGCGGCGAACGATCCTTCCCGTTCGATCAGCGTCTCGGCTGCTCCTGCGTTGGCGATGACCGCCTCGATTTTGCCCCGGTGCCGCACGATCCCCGCATCCCCGAGCAGCCGCTCGACGTCGGCCTCGCCGAACCGCGCCACCCGCTCGATGTCGAACCCTGCGAACGCGGCCCGGAACGCAGGACGCTTGTTCAGGATGGTTCGCCAGCTCAGGCCGGATTGGAACGCCTCGAGGCTCAACTTTTCGAACAGTCGCCGGTCATCGTCGACCGGGAAGCCCCACTCTGCGTCGTGGTATGCCGCCATCGCGGGCAAGCCGCGGCTCCACCCGCAGCGCCCGAGATCGTCGGCGAAGTCTTCATCGTCCATCCCCCGAGCCTGCCAGCCGGGTGTGACACGAGGTCAGGGGGTTCGGCGTGGAGCGGGTGACGGGAATCGAACCCGCGTTCTCAGCTTGGGAAGCTGATGTTCTGCCTCTGAACTACACCCGCAGAACGGAGAGACCCTAGCCCCTCGCCAGTTGGCGGCTTCAGGAGATCGAGGCGTAGAGGGCGTCGATCAGGGCTCGGTTGCGGCTGCTCTGCCAGCGGGGGATCACGTGGTTCATCACGTAGCCGAAGCCCACCTCGGCCACCGGATCGGCGAAGCCGAGCGCGCCGCCCGTGCCGAAGTGGCCGAAGCTCCCGGGGTTCGGGCCGAACGGCCGGCGGGGCGTGGTCGGCGTGAACCCGAGCCCGAAGGTGACGTCGTCGCGCAGGATCGGGCAGTACCCGGTCGACTGGGCGCTCGCCGCCTCCCGCAGCAGGTCCTGGGAAAGGAGCCGATCGGGCCCGGCCAGCTGTGCGTAGATGCGGCTGATGCCCGACGCCGAACCGTGCCCGCACGTGGAGCCGACCTGGGCCGACCGCCAGGCCGGCGTGTTCACCAACCCCACGGACGAGTAGCCCGGCGGGTTGAAGTGGGACAACGCGTTCAGAAGGTCGTCGCCCGTGAGCTGGTCGAACTCGAACTCCGGCACCGGGTCCGGCCAGTCCCACAGCACGTCGGCGCACCGGTGCTGCTCGTCGAGCGGCACGCCGATCCACACGTCGGCGCCGAGCGGCTCGGCCAGGTCGCGCAGCGCGTCGCCGGGCATCGCGCCGCCCACCCGTCGGATCAGCTCGCCCACCAGATGGCCGTAGGTGTTGGTGTGGTAGGCGTGCCGCTCGCCGGGCACCCACCACGGCTCCGCGGCGGCCAGCGCGCCGGTCATGCGCTCCCAGTCGAACAGGTCCTCGTCGGTGAGCCGTTCGCGGATGGCGGGCACTGCGGCGCGGTGGCAGAGGGCGTGGCGGATGGTGGCGCCCTCCTTCCCGGCCGCGCCGAACTCGGGCCACACCGAGGCGATCGGGTCGTCGAGGCCGACCTTCCCGGCGTCGACCAGCTGCAAGAGGAGCAGCCCGAGCAGGGACTTGCCCACCGAGTAGAAGTCGCAGATCGTGTCGGCCTGCCAGGGCTGGGTGCGGGCGTCGTCGGCCCAGCCACCCACCAGGTCCACCACCACGTCGCCGCCCACGCTGATGCAGACGGCGGCGCCGGACTCGCCCCGCTCGGTGAAGTTGCCGGCGAACGCCTCCCGCACCTGCTCGAACGCCGGGTCGCAGTGGCCACTGACCGGGACGTCCATCCGGCGAACGTACCGCCCCCCGCCGTCCTGATTGCGAGCTCCCGCGCTGCGCTTGGAGCTCGGGCTTCGCCATCTGGGTGTCGTCGGTGGCGCTGCTGCGCCTGGCGGACTCCGCAGCGATCTAGGGTCCGGCCCGTGATCCTGTCCGACCACAGCATCCGCGAGGCCCTCGCCGACGGCCGCATCGAGATCGATCCGCTCGACGAGTCGTTCATCCAGCCGTCGTCGGTCGACCTCACCATGGACCGCTTCTTCCTGGTGTTCCGCAACCACACCGAGCCGTACATCGATGTGAAGAAGAACCAGGAGCAGCTCACCGAGATGGTGGAGATCGATCCGGACGGCTCGTTCATCCTCCACCCGGGCGAGTTCGTGCTGGGCTCCACCGCCGAGCGGGTCAAGCTGCCGAACGACCTGGTGGCCCGGCTCGAGGGCAAGTCGAGCCTCGGTCGCCTCGGCCTGCTGATCCACTCCACGGCTGGCTTCGTCGACGCCGGCTGGGACGGCCACATCACCCTGGAGCTCTCCAACGTCGCCACGTTGCCGATCAAGCTCTACCCGAACATGAAGATCGGCCAGATCAGCTTCCTCACCATGACCACCGAGGCCGACGTCCCGTACGGCTCCGCCGCGGTGGGCTCCAAGTACCAGGGCCAGCGCGGCCCGACCCCGAGCCGGTACTACAAGAACTTCGAGTAGCGCCTCAGGGCCGGCCGGTGAGCGTGGCCGGCGGGGCGGCGTTGCTGGTGTTGGTCTCCGGCACGTAGGTGCGGCACGGCTGGCCCCGCAGCGCCGGGCAGGCCGGCAGCGGGGTGGGCACGTTCACGCTGGGCACGACCGGCAGCAGGATCGACGACGGCCGGGCCACCGAGCGGGCGATCGAGTTGGTGGGCGTGCCGCTCAGCGTGTCGAAGCCCCAGAACGGCCGGTCGCCACCCGGGGCCTCGATGGTGACCCGCAGGCGGGAGCCGGCCCGGAACGCGTGGGCGAAGGGGAACAGCTCGACCCGAACCGGGGTGAACTGACCGGCGGGAAGGTCTTGGGCGTCGGTGCGCAGGTCGGTGTGGACCGGGCGCAGCGCGCTGGTGCGGCTGGGGTCGAGCTTGCGGTGGCTCGCCCGCAGCCAGCCGTTCTGCACGTAGGTCTCGCTGCCGTCGGGCCGGACCTCGCTGACGGTGACCTGCAGGTCGGTGTCGAGGGCGGACGACTTGAGCCAGAGGTCGACGCTGCCGTTGCCGGCCACCACGAGGTTCGAGCTGAGCGGGTCGGTGACGTAGGAGAGCGACTTGCCGTTGACCACCGGCGTCCAGTTCCAGTTGGGGAGCTGGCGCCAGGTGTCGGACGTGCCGCCGTTGAAGTCGTACTTCGGGCGGACCGACGGATCGGACACGTAGCTGTCGATGGTGTCGGCACTGTCGTCAGCGGCCGTGGGCGCGGTGGCCGTGAGGGTGCCGCCGCTGCCGAGGTACCAGCGCGTGGCGGCGATCTGGTTGGCCGGGATCGGCCACGAGTTGAAGTCCGCCTCGAAGCCGGTGGCCGGCAGGCCGGGGTCGAAGCCGGGAGCGCCACCGGAGTCGAAGAGGACCCGCACCGACGGCTCGGCCTGGTACGCGGCCAGGGCCTGCGCGTAGGTCATGCCGGTGAAGCGGTCCTGCGGGAAGGGCACGGGCACCGCGTCGGGCGCGCTGATCACCTGCTGCTCGATCAGTGGTCCGATGGCTCGCAGGGTGGAGCCGTCCGGGACCTTCCTGGCCACGTAGAACTGCAGGAACTCGAGCCAGCGGGCGAGGATCTGGGGGGTCAGCGCCTCGGTGTGGTTGCCGTTGATCAGCTCGAACTTCTTGACCGGCGCGCTGGCGAACTGGTCGAGCATGTTCGGGAAGTGGCCGCCGGTCTGGTCGTCCTGCCACGCGCCCGCCAGGAACACCGGCACGTTGATCCTGTTCACGAACGTGCGCGGCGCCAGGGACCGCCCGAGGTCGTAGTCGAGCGGGAAGTACGGGTTGTCCCCGATGATCTTGAGCATGTCGGGGTTCTGGCTGCGCAGCTTCTGGTTGGCGATGCAGGTCTGGTCCCCGTCGTCGATGCGCTTCTGCGCCCAGGCCTGGCCGAAGCGCTGCTGGCCCGGCGGCACCGGCATGGCTGACTTGCCCTGGTTCACCCGGTCGGTGACCCACCCGAGGGCGAAGCCGTCGTTGAAGATGCCGCCCGGGTAGAGGGTGCCCTGGTAGCTGTCGTCGAGCACGCTCAGCGGGGCGAGGGCGGCCAGGCTCGGCGGCTGGGTCTGGCCCACGAACAGCTGGCTGATGCCGGGGTAGGAGATGCCCACCATGCCGACCTTGTGGTTGAGCACCCAGGGCTGGGCGGCCACGGTCTCGATGGCGTCGTAGCCGTCGGTGCTCTGCAGGTTCTCGAAGAACTGGAAGTCGCCGCCGGAGCAGCCGGTGCCGCGGATGTTGATGCCCACGGTGGCGAACCCGAGCAGGTTCGAGATCTGGGTCATCGGCTGCGGCGCGTCGGGGTTGGCCGGGTCGTAGCCGGAGTACTCGATGACCGTGGGGTACGGGCCCTTGTCCGGCGGCCCGGGCAGCCGGACCATGTAGGAGAGCTGCACGCCGTCGCGGGTGGTGAGGTAGCCGTAGCCGTTGGTGAGCGTCTGGCTCGCGTAGAAGGAGTGCGGCGGGTTCTGGCCCATCGACGTGACCGACACGGGGTCCGATGGCGCCACCGTGTTGGTGTCCACCCGGCGCACCCGGTAGCCGTCACCGATCGGCAGGTAGCGGAAGATCACCTGGCCGCCGTCGTCGGCGGTGCGGGTGAGCACGGTGTCGCCGGTGGTGTCCACCGACGGCAGCACGTTGCCCTTGGCGTCGATCACCTGCAGCTTGGCGCCGGCGGGCTGGCCGTCGACCCGGATCTGGCCGACACTCGTGTGGGCCACGACCTTGTTGGCTTCGGGCGGGACGGTGCAGGCGGCCGCTGCGTAGAGCAGCGCGGTGATCCCGATCAGGCCGAGGGCCCGCCGAGCGGTGCTGGAGGTGCGTCGTCGCACGTTGTGGTCCCCCGAGGACGTGGTGGTTCCGGCGATTTGGGCGGGCCGCAGGCTATCCCTCCGACCTCCGTCGGCCACAGCGCCCCGGAGATCAGCCGACGGGCAGGTGTTCGTCCTCGGAACCAGGTTCGCCGGAGGCCGGTTCCGGTTGCTCCTGCGGCTCCACGACGTGGTCGCGCAGGTCGATGACGGGCTCGTGCTCCGGCTCGGTCGGGACGCCCCGGAGCGACCGCGGCCGAGGTCGGGGAGCGCCGTAGGACATCACCAGCAACGTGAACAGGGCAGCCAGGCCGAGGGCCCGGGCGGTCGGCCCGATGTGGTGCTGGATGGCCAGGATGTTGAAGAAGTCGGTGCAGGCGTGGACGGCCACGAGGGCGAACACGCTGCCGGAGCGGTAGACCACGAGCGCGGCCAGCGTGGCGAAGCCCAGGAACGGCAGCGCCTCGGCCAGGCTGCCCATCTGCATCCGATGGCCGGGCAGGGACACGAACCAGAGGCCGGCGATCACGAACCCGATCACCCGGGCCCGGTGGGCGCGGACACCCCAACCGACCAGCGCGGCGCTGATGACCAGCGGCACGGCCAGGCGGTAGACGAGCTCCTCGTCGAGGGCAGCGCCGAAGATGGCCGGCACCGTGAGCCAGTCGCCGAGCTTGATGAACTGGATGGCCACGGCGAAGAGGGCGATGGAGGCCGCCGCCCAGAACACGACCTCGGCGTGGACGTCGTAGGTCTTGCCGAAGAGGCGGCTGCCGAGCACGGGCACGAGCAGCAGTGCCGGCACCACCGAGGCGGACAGCTCGTACCGACCGACCGGGATGCCCGGCAGCAGGTTGAGCAGCGAGGCGACCTCGGTGAGGACGGTGACCGACGCGACCACCAGCAGCAGGCGCTGCGTGCGCACCGGGAGCGCCGGGCGGGCGATCGGCTTGGTCATCGGCCGGATCATCATCGGGCGGATCCCGCCGGAACCACCGCGGGGGCGGCGCCCGTGACCGTGGTGTCGAGATGGGGGGCCGCCGGCTGGGGATCGGCGGCCCCCTGTCCGAGAGTAGCTCTCAGCGCAGCCACGGCGACTCCGATCTGGTCGTCATCTGGCTCGCGTGTGGTGACTGCCTGGAGGAGGAAGCCCGGTGACATGAGGGCCCGGCCGTACCAGGTGGTCTCGTGCTTGCCGGCGAAGCGGATCAGCTCGTAGGCGATGGCGGCGATGACCGGCAGCAGGAGCAGGCGGGAGACGACCACCAGCTGCCAGCTCGGGCGCCCGAGGAAGAGGTGCACGGCGAGGCTGACGATGACGACGACCAGGAGGAAGCTGGTGCCGCAGCGCGGGTGGCGCCGGTCGAACTTCCTGATCTGGGCCGGCTCGAGCGGTAGCCCGTGCTCGAAGGCGTGGATCGTCATGTGCTCGGCGCCGTGGTAGGCGAACACCCGCTGGATCTGCTTGGAGCGGGAGAGCAGGTACATGTAGCCGAACAGCAGGCCGAGCCGGAGCCCACCTTCGACGAGGTTGAAGCCGAGGCTGCTCTCCGGTCCGACCGCGTGGGCGACCAGGGCCGGGGCAAGACCGAACAGGCCGATGGCGAGCACGACCGCGACCACCAGCGAGATGCCGATGCCGCTGTTCGTCATGCCGCCCTCGTCCGCGGGAACCCGGTTGCGGGCGCCCCACGTGGTGGCCTTGGTGCCGAGGCCGACCGACTCGACCAACGAGATCACGCCACGGAGGAGCGGCACCCGCCGCCACTTGTCGACCTCCGGCGAGAGCTCGTGGTACGTGGTGGTGATCGATCCGTCGGGGCGCCGCACCGCAGCACCCCAGCACTGACCCCGCCGCATCATCACCCCCTCGACCATGGCCTGGCCGCCGATCGGACCGGGGTCCTCCGCCGGTGTCTCGTGCTGGTGGTCGTGGTGTCCGCTCATCGAAGTCTCCTGCTCGCCCCGGGACATGCCCGAACCTAGGCCGAACGACCCAGGAACCGTCCGGACGAATCGGGGCAAATGGGGTCAAACCGGGACGAAGAATTCCTGGTATTTCTCCTCATGTCCCTGCGCGGGCGACCGACGAAGCGGACCAACGTGGGCGAACCGCTCGGCGACGGTGCCGTAGGGTTTCTTGCACAGGGAGCGCAAGCAGCGGGATCAGATCGGGGATGGTCGCACGATGGGGATGCGGGAGACAGAGGTCGGCGCAAGGTCCGGTCGTCTCGAGCCCGACGCCAGGTTGGTCCGCCCCGACCTGGTCTGTCCGGGGGCGCAGAAGTCCGCTTCCACCTTCCTCTCCCGCTGGCTCGACGCCCACCCCAACATCCACATGCGCCGGGGCGAGTACCCCGGGTTCGAGGACCCCGACTACGAGCGGGAGAAGCTGACCGACCTCGAGCTCGCCCTTCCGCCCGAGATCGCCTGCTACGGGATCCGCCGAGCGGACTACCTCACCGACGCCCTCGCCGCCCAGCGGCTGCACGAGCACCTTCCCGATGCTCGCATCCTGATCACGCTCCGCGATCCCGTCACCCGTGCGATCAGCGGCTACCACCACTACGTGGCCTACGGCCTGCTGCCCCCGCGGTCTGCAGACGCCGGCCTTCGCCGCATCTTCGGCGGGCCCACGGCGGGCAAGCCGCTCTCCCAGGCGGAGCGGAACGTGCGGGACTACGGCGAGTACCCCCGGCACGTGGCCCGCTACTTCGACCTCTTCGGCAGGGAGAACGTCAAGGTCGTGCTGCAGACCGACCTCGCCGAAGGGTCCGCCAAGGCGACCTACGCCTCGCTGTGCGAGTTCATCGGCGTCGAGCCGCTCGACGTGGAACCACCCGGCAAGCGGGCGCAGCGCACGACCACGAACATGCTGGCGCTCAAGGCCAGGAGCTTCGGCAACCGCTACCGGTACGACCGCCACTTCGACCGGGCCCGCTCCTACTCACGCGAGAAGGCGGCGCTCCCCGGCTGGCAGCAGTTCGTGATCAAGGCGAGTGCACGGGCGCAGGAGCTCGTCGTCGCCAAGCTGCCGGCCAAGGACGACCTCGTGTCGGCGGAGACGCTCGCCGCCATGCACCGCCACTACGACCCGCAGATCCCCGAGCTCGAGCAGCTGCTCGGCCGGGACCTCTCCACCTGGCGGCACGACGCCGCCGCGTCGGCATCCGGCTGAACCGCCGGGTCAGCGGAGGGTCTTCTGCACCTCGGTGCGGAAGGCGGCGCGCTCCTTCTCGGAGCGGCTGAGCACGTCGGTGACGGTGGCGGTGACGGCGGAGGCCTCGACGGGACGGTCGAGGTAGCCGTCGACGCCGGCGGACCAGGCCAGGCCCTGGCCCCGCGTCTGGTCGCTGATGAGGATGACCCGCACGGACCGCACGGCCTCGTTGGGGTGGCTGCGCAGCTCCTCGACGATGCGGAGGCCGGGGTTGCTGGCGCCGCCGCCGAGGTCGACCACCGCGAGGCCGGGCACGTCGGAGGTGATGGCGGCGAGGTCGGCATCCTCGCCGAAGGCACGGCGCACGTCGTTGCCCGTGGACTCGAGCACGCGGGCGAGCACCTCGCCGGCGTCGGCATCGGAGCTCAGGAGCGTGATCGTGGTGGGGCCTTGGGGCTCCTTGCGCGACTTGCCTTTGCCCGGCATCAGTCTTCGACGGTCTCCATGATCTCGGCGGTGGCCCTGGCTTCTCCGGTCTCGATCGCCTCGAGCAGGTGCATCGCGATGTCGGCGACCTTGACCTCGTCCTCTTCCTTGCCCATGCCCTTCACCCCATCGTCGATCATGATGTAGCAGAAGGGGCAGGCGGTGGCGACGCGGCTGGCACCGGTGTCGACGAGCTCACGCGAGCGCTCGTCGTTGACCTTGGTGCCGATGGTCTCCTCCATCCACATGCGGGCTCCGCCGGCGCCGCAGCACATGCCCTTGGTGCCGTTGCGCCCGGCTTCGACGATCTCGATGCCGCCGAGGTTGCCGATCACGTTGCGCGGCGCCAGGTAGACGTCGTTGTGGCGGCCCAGGTAGCAGGAGTCGTGGTACACGACCCGCTCCTCGAGCTTGGCCTCGGTGAGGTCGAGCTTGCCCTGGTCGATCAGCCACTCCAGGAACTGGCTGTGGTGCACGACCTCGTAGGTGCCGCCGAGCTGCGGGTACTCGTTCATGAGCGTGTTGAAGCAGTGGGGGCACTGGGTGATGATCTTGCGGACGGCCATGCCGTTGAGCGTCTCGATGTTCTGCATGGCGAGCATCTGGAAGATGTACTCGTTGCCCGAGCGGCGGGCGGGGTCGCCGGTGCAGTTCTCGGCCGGGCCGAGGATGGCGAAGTCGATGCCGGCCCGCTGCAGCAGCTTGGCCATGGCCTGGGTGACCTTCTGGTTCTTGTCGTCGAACGAACCGGCGCAGCCGACCCAGTAGAGGTACTCGTGGTCGAGCTCCTCGGTGCCGTCGACGATCTCGATGCCATCGAGCTTGCTGGCCCAGGCGGCCCGGTCGTTCTGGCTCATGCCCCACGGGTTGCCGCTGTTCTCCATGGAGCGGTAGGCGCTGCCCAGCTCGGTGGGGAAGTTGGACTCCATCAGCGACAGGTAGCGCCGCATGTCGAGGATCTTGTCGAGGATCTCGATGTTGACCGGGCAGATCTCGTCGCACGCCTTGCAGGAGGTGCAGGACCAGACCTCTTCGGCGGTGATGCGGTCGAACACCGAGTCGGAGGCGATGGTGATCTCGGGGACGGTGCCGATCGGGGGCGACACCACCGGGGTGCCACTGGCCGCCATGACCTCGCCGGTCTTGAGCACGATCTCGCGGGGGTCGAGCGGCTTGCCGGTGGCGTGGGCCGGGCACACGCTGGTGCAGCGACCGCACATGGTGCAGGCGTCGGTGTCGAGCAGCTGCTTCCAGGTGAAGTCCGGCACGGTGGAGGCGCCGAAGCTCTCGAGCTCGGTCTCCATGAGGTTGGGCATCGGCTTCATGGCGCCCTTGGGGCGCTCACGGTCCCGCAGGTACATGTTGAGCGGCGAGGTGAAGATGTGGCGGAGCATGGTGACCGGCAGGATCACCAGGAACCCGAGGAACGCCAGCACGTGCACCGCCCACCAGAACTGGTGGCCGCCGTTGAGCCCGCTCATGTTCTTGATCAGGCCGCTGAGCGGGTACCCGATGAAGGACCACTTCTCGTAGTCGGGCCGGCCCTCCAAGGCGATGCGCCACGCCTCGGCCAGGAAGCCGGTGACGGTGATGACGAAGAACGTGCCGAGGATCACCACGTGCTCGGGCTTGGTCTTGATGCGGATCCGGTACGGGCGCTGGACGAAGCGCCGCACGATCGCCCACACCACACCGATCAGCAGCAGCGTGCCGCCGAGGTCGCCGACGAAGGAGAAGCCCTCGTAGGTGCCCCCGTGCAGGAACTTCAGGTCGCTCGGCATCTGGTGGTCGATCTCGGAGATCGTGGTGACCGCCAGCAGGATCAGGAAGCCGAAGTAGATGAACGAGTGCATGACGCCGGCGGCGGGATCCCGCAGCAGGGTCTGCATGTAGACGCCGGCGCGGAAGTCCTCGAGGCGGCGCTTGGCGTTCTTGGCGTTGGTGCCCCGGTTGTCCGGCTGGCCGCGCTGCCAGTTCTTGACCCGTTGGCTGAACATGACGCCGCCGTAGACGATGGCGATCGGGATGACGATGTAGAAGGCCAGCTTGAAGAAACTCGGGATGCCGCCGAACACCTCCCGCTGGACGCCGCTGTCGTCGTGGGTCTTGACGAACAGCGGGACGAGCCCCGAGATCACGGTGACGATCGCGAACGCGACGCCGATCCCCAGTGCGATGTGCTGTGGACGGACCCGGAAGGGGGCCTTGTCCTGCGGTGCTTCGGTGGTTTCCGAGTCGGTCGCCATAACGCGCGGAAACTTACTCCGAGCGGCAGTTTCGAGCGGAACTCCGCGACCTGGGGTTCCGATGGCTTGCAGGAGTCGTGCACGTCTCGTTCACAGCTACGAAACGAAGGCGAAACGTTCGTTGCTTATCGTCTACGGCGATGACGACCGTCGCCGAGGTTGACGTCGAGCTGGTCCACTGGCCAGCCGAGGAGAAGCGCCGCCAGGAGCTACGGGATGCGTCCGCGCCCCGTCTCCTGCTCGTGGAGGACGGCGCGCCGGCGCCCGTGATCACCACGACGGACGAGGACTGGGTCCGCATGCCGGCCGCCGATGCCGACATCCAGGCCCGCATCGCCGGCCTGGCCCGACGGGCCGGGGGTGACCGAGAAGCCCGACCCGAGCTCGATGACGACGGGCTGCTGCGCATCGGTGCCGACTGGGTGTCCCTGCCGCCGGTCGAGGCCCGCCTCACCGGCGCGCTGCTGGAGCGCTTCCGCCTCGTCGTGAGCCGGGACGCCCTGTCCCGGGCCGGCTGGCCCGACGGCGCCCCGGGCCGCAACGCGCTCGACGTGCACATGCTGCGGCTGCGTCGCCGGGTGGCCCCGCTGGGCCTGGCGATCCGCACCGTCCGCTCCCGCGGCTACCTCCTGGAGCCCGCCTCCACGCCCTGAGCGCTGTCGCGGGACATCCCTCACGCTTCGTCGCGGGCGATTCGGTCCGTGCCCGGCTCACATCGGTCGTGGGGCGGCTGGGCAGGGCGGCGGGGTCGGGCTGCCCGTCTTCGTGTGCCATTCGGGGTCTCGTGGAACCCGTTTGGCACACGCTCGGTGTCGCTCGCGGCCGATTCGGACCTGAATGCGGCTGGGGTGCGCACTCAGGTCCGAATTGCCTGCCAGCGCGTGGGCGTCAGCCCTTGGCTTGGTTGGCCACGGCTTCGGCGGCCTTCTTGATGGCTTCGGGGTCGCCCAGGGCACGGTCGAACACCGACATCGGGGTGGCCGGGCGGAAGTCGTCGTCGAGCTCGTAGACGAAGGGGACACCGGTGGGCAGGTTGAGGCTGGCGATGTCGTCGTCGCTGATGCCGTCGAGGTGCTTCACCAGCGCTCGCAGGCTGTTGCCGTGGGCGGCCACCAGGACCACCCGGCCGGCGGCCAGGTCGGGGACGATGCCGTCGTACCAGTACGGCAGCATGCGGGCCACGACGTCGGCCAGGCACTCCGAGGCCGGGAGCACGTCTGGCGCCAGGTGGGCGTAGCGAGGGTCGCTGTTGGGGTCGAACTCGTTCTCGGGAGACGTGGGCGGCGGCGGCGTGTCGTAGCTCCGGCGCCAGGTGAAGACCTGCTCTTCGCCGAACTGGGCGGTGGCCTGGGCCTTGTCCCGGCCGGTGAGGTCGCCGTAGTGGCGCTCGTTCAGCCGCCAGCTGCGGCGCACCGGCAGCCAGAGCAGACCCATGGCGTCGAGGGCGAGGTTCGCGGTGCGGATCGCCCGGGTCTGCAGCGACGTGTGGACGACGTCGGGGAGCACCCCGGCCTCGGCCATGAGCGGGCCGGCACCGGCGGCTTCGGCCCGGCCCTTCTCGGTGAGGTCGGCGTCCCACCAGCCGGTGAAGAGGTTCTTCTCGTTCCAGGTGCTTTGGCCGTGGCGGAGCAGGACGAGGGTCGACGTCATGGCGGCGAACGGTAGCGGTCGCCGATCGGGCGGTTCGAAGGCCCCGGGCGTGCTTGGGCGGCTCCCGCACGCGCCCCTACGCTCCTGCGCCATGACGGCCACCGTCGAACGATCGACGCGCGAGCCGCGCTCACGCCGGTGGCGGCCCACTCCCACCACGATCCTGCTCCTCGCGGTGACCGTCGTGGCCTGCCTCGGCCTGGTGGGCAACGTGGTGCAGGCGGCCCGCCACGGCTGGGTCCTCGAGGGCGACAACGCCGCCATCGCCATCAACACCTTCGACACCGCCCACGGCCACTTCCGCATGGTGGGCGTGCACTCGAGCGCCGTCACCTACGCCGGGATCGGCGACTTCTACCACCCGGGCCCGATGCTCTACTGGGTGTCGGCCATCCCGGCAGGGTTGTTCGGGTGGGGCCCCGGCGGGTTCCTGTTCGTGGCCGCCCTGATCAACTGCGCGTCGTTGGCCGGCATCGCCGTCTTCGCCCGCCGGCGGGCCGGCGACCGCGTGGCCACCGTGCTCATGGCCGCCGCCGCGCTGCTGGTGTGGGCGGTCGGCCCCGAGATCCCCCACGACGTCTGGAACCCGCACATCGCCATGCTCCCGTGGTTCCTGGCGCTGGTGCTGATCTGGTCGGTGCTCGAGGAGGACCGCCTCGCGCTGGTGCCGCTGGCGTTCGTCATCAGCTTCAGCGTGCAGGACCACTTCAGCTACCTGCCGCTGGTGGGTCCGCTGCTGCTGGGCGTGCTCGTCGCGCTCGGCCGGCGCCTGTGGAAGCAACGCCGCGACGAACCGGAGCGCTGGGCGGGGGAGCGCAAGGGCTGGCTGCGCTGGGGCATCGCGTCGGTGGTGGTCTTCGCCCTGTGCTGGCTGCCGGTGGTGATCCAGCAGTTCACCGGCGACCCGCAGAACATCAGCCAGCTGATCAAGTTCGTCCGCAAGGGCTCCCCGACCGGTCGCCAGGGCATCTCGTTCGCGTTCGGCCGGTTCTTCGGCTTCTTCGGGTCCCGCCCGCTGTGGCTCGACCGCAACGTCGGGTTCTTCGACATGCTGCGCGACCCGTCGGTGCTCGACGTGGTGGTGACCCTGGTCATCGTCGGTGCCGCCGTGTTCCTCTGCTGGTACCACCTGCGTCGGGGCAACAAGACGATCGGCCGGCTGCTCGCCCTGTGCATCGCGTCCATGGGCCTGCTGTTCGTGTCCGCCGTGTCGCTGCCGAAGGAGATCTCCTCGGCGCTGCCCTACAACTACCTGCCCTGGTGGCCGGTGTGCCTGCTCACCCTGTTCGGCATCGGCTGGGGCGCCGCCGTGCTCATCCCGGCGACCGGGTGGCGACGCTTCGTGCCCGCCGTCGCCCTGGTCTGCGCGCTGGGCCTCGCCATCGCCACGGTGGCCGGCACCGATCCGGCCGGCGACCGGTCGATCTGGGCGTTCCCCGCCATCCGCACGCTCAACGAACAGGTCCGCAAGAACCTGCCGAAGGACGGCCCGTACTACGTGCAGGACCGCGGCGGCATGGCCTTCCTGTCTCTGGCCAACCCGCTGATCCTCGACCTGATCCGGCACGGCTACGACGTGCGGCTCGGCACGAACCGCGAGCCGTCGCTCGGCACCTTCCGGCGCGTCGACCCGAAGGACCTGAAGGGGATCGTGCTGGTGACGTCGGGGAAGTTCACCGGCTCGCTGCCGAAGGGCACGAAGCTGCTGGCCCACGTGCCGGTCGGGCCGAAGACCCCCGCCACCGACGACACCGCCACCTCGTACCCGGTGAACGTCTACCTCCTCCCGCCCTCCGCCCTGAAGGAGATCGGCGGCTACCAGCGCAACGCCAAGTAGCGCGCTAGCTGCCCATGGGTTGGAGGAGGATCGCCACGTGGGTGGGCGTGCCCGGGCCGTGGAGGTGGGTCGGGCCCTCGTAGACGAGGCGGCGGCCGAAGTCGCCGCGCTTCCCGCTCTCGATGTTGTCGGGGTCGCTGGTGAGCGAGACCATGATCCGGTAGTGCTCGCGCTCGGCGGTCTTGAGGTCCGTGGTGGCCCGGAGGCCCTTGCGCTCGTAGGCCACCAGCAGCGCGTTGGTCTCGTACGGCAGCGAGCCGAACCCGAGCGCCGGCACCAGGTAGACGCCGTCGTAGCGCTTGGTGAACCCCAGCACCTTGGGGGCGAGCTGGGCCGACAGGTCGGCATGGTCCTGCTGCGGTCGCTGGCCGAGGGTGGTGGCGACGCTCGTGGCGATCGCACCGGCGAGCAGCAGCAGGCCCACCACCCAGGTGGCCCGGCGCACGTCTCCGGCGTGCCACTCCGCGGGACGGTCGTCGAGGATGGCTCGGGCCAGGGTGAAGAAGGCGGCGATCCACGCCCATGCCGCGATCGGCCGGCACCAACGGACCAGCCATTCGTACGGCACGCCCCGGATCGCCACCAGCCCCACGAAGCAACCGGCCATGGCCAGCGCGCACAGGCCGAGCAGCGAGCCGGCGGTGCCGTCACGCCGCCTTGCCGCCACGACCGCAGCCAGGGCGAACGTGAGCCCCAGGGGCAGCAGGTCGAGGATGCGGCCGGTGCCGGCGATGCGGTCGGCGGCCACGCCCACCTGCCGCTCCGGCGCGCCGAGCCAGGGACCGGGCACCCCGAACTGGCGGGCGAACATGGCGGGCGCGCCGCTCCAGCCGACCTGCCCCTTCTCCGAATCGCTGACCGGGGGACCCGGGTCACGGACCTGGTCGACGATCGCCGACAGGTTGCCGCTGTCGCGGACCTGATCGATCAGCGGCGGGGTCCACATGGCCACCAGCACGAGCGCGGCGGCGATGAGCGGTGCGACGGGCTTCAACAGCGGCCGGCCCGACCGACGGTCGGCCACCACGCGGGCCACGAGCGCATAGGCCACGATCGCCGCCACCACCGGCAGGAAGCCCAGGTGGGCCTGCACGATCAGCGACGCCAGGAACAGCATCGCCGGCAGCGCCCACCGGGCCTGGCGGCCGTGCCCCCACGCCACGGGCACGAGGAGGGCCAGCGGCAGCACGGGTAGGTACGGGTTCCACGGGTCGGCCAGGAAGCGAGCGCCGACGCACAGCACCAGCAGGCTGATCACCGGGAGGGCGCAGACGGCGAGCAGGCGGTCGAGGCGGCGCACCACCAGGGCGATCGCCACCAGCACCGCGAGGTTCCAGACCGCGGCGGCGCCGAGGATCCCGTGGGCGGCGCCGAACAGCCGGTAGGGCCCGGCCAGCAGGTAGAAGGGCCACGGCCCGGGGTGGTGCCAGCCGAAGCGGGAGTACGCGCCGATCAACGGGGTGGACGACGTGCCCACGTCGCGCACGCTCGACTCGATCAGCGCCCAGTCGGAGACCGGCAGGAACGGCCGGCGCAGCGCGGAGACCAGGGCGACCGCCGCGGGAGCCGCCAGCAGGGCGGCCAGCACGAGCGACGTGGGGTCGAACCACCCGACGGCAGGGCGAGCCTCGGCGACGGGCTCGGGCACCGGGTCGGCGCGCTCGAGAGCGATCTCGCCGCCGACGGTGCTCATGGGGCGAGCAGTTTTGTCAGCCGACCATCTTGGAGTCGAGCTCGCGGATCTTGGTGGCCAGCGCCGCCATCACCTTGTGGGAGAGGCCGGGGATCTCGTCGAGCAGGCCGGTGAACTCACGGGAGGTGAGCACGAGGGCGCGCATGGGGGTCTCGGCGACCACGCTGGCGGTGCGGGGGCCCTTGTCGAGCAGGGACAGCTCGCCGACCGTGTCCCCCGGGCCGAGGGTGGCGAACTTGCGGCCGTTGCGCTTGACCGCGGCCCGGCCCTCGAGGATCACGAACGCCTCACGGCCGAGCTCGCCCTGGTCCACCAGCTGCTGGCCCTCCTCGATCGAGATCTCGTTCGACGCCTTGGCGATCTTCTGCAGCTCGCGCTTGGAGCAGGACGAGAAGAGGTTGATCGAGGAGAGGTGATCGATGTGGGACGCGCGGGTGGCCATGGCGCGGGAGTTTACGTGTGACAGCCATCACGGCCTAGCAAAACTTTGACCGCCTGAGTTGATGGTCTGACACTCAAGTTTTATAGTGGCGGTCGTTCAAACGTTCGCACAACGGAGGCAACACACCATGCCCAAGGCCGTCGGAATCGACCTCGGCACCACCAACTCGGTCGTCAGCGTGCTCGAGGCCGGCGACCCCATCGTGATCCCCAACGCCGAGGGGTCGCGCACCACGCCTTCGGTCGTGGCGTTCTCCAAGTCCGGCGAGGTGCTGGTCGGCGAGGTCGCCAAGCGCCAGGCCATCACCAACCCCGATCGCACCATCCGGTCCGTCAAGCGCCACATGGGCACCGACTGGTCGATCGAGATCGACGGCAAGAAGTACACGGCGCAGGAGATCTCGGCCCGCACCCTCCAGAAGCTGAAGAGGGACGCGGAGGCCTACCTGGGCGACACCGTGTCCCAGGCCGTCATCACCGTGCCCGCGTACTTCAACGACGCGGAGCGCACCGCCACCAAGGAGGCCGGCCAGATCGCCGGGCTCGAGGTGCTGCGCATCATCAACGAGCCCACGGCCGCCGCGCTCGCCTACGGGCTGGAGCGCGAGGGTCACGACGAGACCGTCCTGGTGTTCGACCTCGGTGGCGGCACGTTCGACGTGTCGGTCCTCGAGATCGGCGAGGGCGTGTTCGAGGTCAAGGCCACCCACGGCGACGTCAACCTCGGCGGCGACGACTGGGACCAGGCGGTCATCAACTGGCTGGTCGACAGCTTCAAGTCCGGCCACGGGATCGACCTGTCCAAGGACAACATGGCCATGCAGCGCCTCAAGGAAGCTGCCGAGAAGGCCAAGATCGAGCTGTCGCAGGTCCAGTCCACGCAGATCAACCTGCCGTACATCACCGCCGGCGCCGACGGGCCGCTCCACCTCGACGAGCAGCTCACCCGGGCCAAGTTCCAGGACCTCACCTCCGACCTGCTCGACCGCTGCAAGAGCCCGTTCGAGCAGGCCATCAAGGACGCCGGCCTCAACAAGGGCGACATCGACCACGTGATCCTGGTCGGTGGCTCCACCCGCATGCCCGCCGTGGTCGACCTGGTCAAGGAGATGACCGGCAACGACCCCAACAAGGGCGTCAACCCGGACGAGGTCGTGGCCATCGGCGCCGCGGTCCAGGCCGGCGTGCTCAAGGGCGACGTCAAGGACATCCTCCTGCTCGACGTCACCCCGCTGTCGCTCGGCATCGAGACCAAGGGCGGCGTGATGACCAAGCTCATCGAGCGCAACACCACGATCCCCACCAAGCGCACCGAGGTGTTCACCACGGCCGACGACATGCAGCCGTCGGTGGAGATCCACGTGTTGCAGGGCGAGCGGGACATGGCCCAGTTCAACAAGACCCTGGGCAAGTTCCAGTTGGTCGACCTGCCCCCGGCGCCCCGCGGCGTGCCGCAGATCGAGGTCACCTTCGACATCGACGCCAACGGCATCGTCCACGTGTCCGCCAAGGACCGGGCCACCAACAAGGAGCAGTCGATGACCATCACCGGTCAGAGCTCGCTCGACAAGAACGTGATCGACCAGATGGTGAAGGACGCCGAGTCCCACGCTGAGGAGGATCGCCAGCGCAAGGAGGAGGCCGATGTCCGCAACCAGGCCGACTCCCTCGTGTACCAGACCGAGAAGCTCCTGAAGGACCAGGGCGACAAGGTCCCCGGTGACGAGAAGGCCGCGGTCGAGTCCGCCCTCACCGACCTCAAGTCGGCGATCGGCGGCGAGGACATCGAGGCGATCCGCAGCGGCACCGAGAAGCTCATGACCGCCAGCCAGACCTTCACCCAGAAGCTGTACGAGCAGGCCTCGGCGGAGAACGCCGGCCAGTACAGCGGCGACCAGCCCGGCGCCGACTCGGTCCCGGACGACGACGAGGTCGTCGACGCCGAGATCGTCGATGACGAGGCTCCCGAGTCGTGACCGATCCCAGCGAGCAGGTGCGACCCGAGCAGGGAGGGGCAACGGCGCCCGACCCCGCTCCGGGTGCCGCCGACCCGGCCACCGCGCCGGGCGGCGGCGCGCCCGCGGACGACGTCGGATCGGTGGAGGACATCGTCGAGGTCCTCGAGGTCACCACGCGCGAGCGGGACGAGTACCTCGACGCGCTCCGCCGCAACCAGGCCGATTTCGAGAACTACCGCAAGCGGGTGGCCAAGCAGCAGTCCGACGCGGCCGACCACGCCGCCGGCGCCCTGGTGGACAAGCTCCTCCCGGTGCTCGACGCGTGCGACGGCGCGGTCCGCCACGGCGCCACCGAGGTCGAGCCGATCTTCGCCGCGCTCCTCGGCGCGCTCGAGAAGGAGGGCCTCGAGCGGCTCGACCCGCAGGGCGAGGGGTTCGACCCCAACCTCCACGAGGCCGTGATGCACGAGCCTGCGGAAGACGGCGACGAAGGCACCGTCGTGGCCGACGTCATGCGCCCCGGCTACACGTGGAAGGGGCGAGTGATCCGGCCGGCGATGGTCAAGGTCAGGGGCTGACCACCGGCCATGGCCCCACAGCGCGACTGGATGGAGAAGGACTTCTACAAGGTCCTCGGCGTCAGCTCGACCGCGACGCAGAAGGACATCACCAAGGCGTACCGGAAGCTGGCGCGCGAGAACCACCCCGACACCAACCCGGGCAACGCCGCGGCCGAGGAGCGGTTCAAGGAGATCTCCGCGGCGTACGACGTCGTCGGTGACGCCGAGAAGCGCAAGGAGTACGACGAGGTCCGCACCCTCGGTCCCCTCGGCGGCTTCGGGGGCGGCGGCAGTGGCGGTGGTGGCCCGTTCGGTCCGGGCGGCTTCACCGTCAACGCCGAGGACCTCGGCGGCATGGGCGGCGGCCTCGGCGACATGCTCGGCAACCTCTTCGGCCGCGGCTGGGGCGGTGGCCCCGGGCCCTCGCGTGGGCCTGGGCCCCAGCGCGGCGACGACCTCGAGACCGAGCTGCACCTGTCCTTCGTCGACGCCGCCACCGGCGTCACCACCACCGTGCACCTCAACAGCGAGGCGCAGTGCCACACCTGCCACGGCAGCGGCGCCAAGCCCGGAACCTCGCCGGTCGTCTGCCCGCGCTGCCACGGCCGCGGCGTGCTCGACGAGAACCAGGGCCTCTTCAGCTTCTCCTCGCCATGCCCCGAGTGCGGCGGCCGCGGCATGAAGGTCGTGGAGCCCTGCCCCACCTGCCGGGGCGCCGGGGTCGAGGTCCGGCCGCGAGAGGTCAAGGTCCGCATCCCCGCCGGCGTCACCGACGGCAAGCGCATCCGGCTCAAGGGCCGGGGCGGGCCGGGTCGCAACGGTGGCCCTCCGGGCGACCTCTACGTCATCTGCCGGGTGTCGAGCCACGAGCTGTTCAAGGTCGACGGGCTCAACCTCACGATCACCGTGCCGGTCACCTTCGCCGAGGCGGCGCTGGGGGCCGACATCAAGGTCCCCACCCTCGACGGCTCCACCGTCACGTTGCGCCTGCCCTCCGGCACCGCCAACGGGCGGACCTTCCGGGTCAAGGGCCGGGGCATCGACAACGGCAAGCGCAAGGGCGACCAGATGGTCACCGTGGAGGTCGCCGTCCCGCAGAAGCTCTCGAGCGCCGAGAAGAAGGCGATCGAGGCGCTGGCGGCGGCGGCCACCGAGTCGCCCCGTGACCACCTCGGGGTGGCGTGATGGCCGAGCCGGACGAGCCCCCTCCGGGCGCGGCTTCGGCGCGCGCCGTCTACGTGATCTCGGTGGCGGCCGAGCTCGCCGGGGTCCACCCGCAGACCCTGCGCATCTACGAGCGCAAGGGCCTGGTCGATCCCGCCCGAACCGGCGGCGGCAGCCGCCGCTACAGCGACGCCGACATCGCCCTGCTCCAGCGCATCCAGGACCTCACCAACGAGGGCCTCAACCTGGCCGGCGTCAAGCGGGTGCTCGAGCTCGAAGCCGAGCTGCAGCGCCTGCGCGACGAGCTCGCCTCCCTGCGCGAGGGGGCGAGCCAGGCGGTCGAGGACACCCACCGCCAGTACCGGCGCGATCTCGTCCCGCTCCGCCAGAGCCTCACCATCTTCGAGGGCCGGCGGCGCAAGGCCTGAGCCGGCTGGTCGATCACGAGGTCGGCTGGCCCTTCGGCACCAGGTACACCGACGTCGTGGATTCGGCGTCCACGCGGGCCCGCTCGTAGGTGACGATCTCGGCTTTCAGGTCGGCCGGCATGTCCAACACCAGATCGTGCTCGGCCAGGTAGCCCAGGCCGCCGGTCTCGAGCAGGCCGGCTATCACCCCGCGCTGCACGAGCCGGGCCGGGTGCTGGAACGCCTTTTCGATGCCGTCGACGGTGGGCTCGGCGCCGAGCAGGTTGCGCAAGAGGGCGCGCTGCTCGGGGGTGGCCGCCTGCTGGGCGAGCACGTCCCGGAGGAGCTCCCTGGCCTCGGGGGCGAGCTCGATCCGGTCCATCCTCGCAACGCCGCGGAGGATCGCCGGCTCGAGGTCCGTGCGGGCCCGGCCGTGGGCCTCCGACCGGGCGACGAGATTGCCGATCGGCGGCACCGCCTGCCCCTCGCCGGACACCAGGACGAGCATGCCGCCCGGGTTGTCGGTCCGCGTCCAGCCGGACCCGTAGGCCTGCTCGTCCTGGTAGGCGAGGCGCACGTTCATGCCGTGCTGGTCGAGGCTGCGCAGGAGGCCGGGCTCGATGCTCAGATATGCAGTGAGCCCGCGGACCTCCAGTCCGTAGCGCCGGTCGGTCTTGAGCTTGGCGGTCAGCTGCCGGGTCAGGGTGCTCACCACCACACCGTCGCGGCTCGCTTCGTCGCTGCCGCCGCTGCCGCTGAGCGGTGCGGCGGTCACCGCGGCGAACAGGACGAGCACGCCGAGCACGGCCACCGCACCCCATGCCAGCCGGGCGGGGCGCACGAGCCGTTGCAGGACCGGCATCGCCAGGGCCAGCACGCCGGCCACGACCGCGAACCAGGTGAAGGGCCCCACCGCCCAGAGGTAGCGGAAGCTCTGGCGGTCGAGGGTGTTGGGGGAGAACTGCATGGTGGCGAACACGCCCACCCCGGCGGCGCCGGCGACGAGCAGCAGGCTGCGCCTCGCCTTGCTCTCCGTGCCCCAGACCAGGAGGCCGATCAGCGCGACCCACAGCGCCACCGCCGTGGCCCAGGTGATCGGCCCCACGGGCGCCAGCCACCGCTCCCGACCGGTCCAGACCGCAGGCAGGCCGTAGGTGGCGGCGAGGAACCGTCGGGCCGTGCCGGCCGGCAGCTGGGAGGAGCCGCCCGCCGGCCCGACCCCGCCGAGGATGGCGGACAGGTTCGGGTGCTCCGACGTGAGCTGCTGCACCAGCGGCGCGACCCAGCAGACGATCGTGACGCCGGCGGCGACGCCCAGCGGGACCCGGAGGCGCCGGACCGAGTCCCCCTGCCGGGCCTCGAGCACCCAGGTGACCACGCCGGACCCGACCGCGACCACGCCGACGACGGCGGTGACGACGCCGTAGCTCAGGTGGGCCTGCACGCACAGGCTGCCGGCGAGGATCGCCGGCGCCAGCATCCACGCATCACCGGCGGCGACGCCCCAGCACAGGACGAGGAAGGCGAGGAACGGGAGGGCCACCAGCACCGGGTTCAGCGGTTGGCCGAGGCTCGGCCCTCCCAACGAGAAGCACAGGAGCGCGGCCGCCAGGAGCGCAAGGACCGCGACGAGCGGACCGGCCCGGCGCAACGCCGCCCAGGCGATGGCGAGGACCGAGACGACCTCCACCAGGACGATCCCCACGAGCAGGCCCACCGGCGAGTGGCCCGACAGCGCGTACGGGATCGAGAGCGACCAGAACAGCAGGGGGCCGGGGTGGTTCGCCGATTCCGCGCCCCCGGTGTACCCGGAGAGCGACGACGGCATCCCGAGCGACGGCGAGTTGTCGCCGAACACGTCGCCGGCGCGCAGGGCGATGATCGAGTTGTCACCGGTCGGCACGTAGTGGTCGGCGCCCACCCGCACGGCGTTCACGATCAGCGGGAGGCACACGAGGACGATGGCCACCAGCACGACCGGCTGGTCGCGCAGCCGGTACCGAGGTGCGCGCCCGGACGAGGCCGCAGGTCCTGGGTCGACCTCGTCCTCCATCCCCATGCCGCACTCCCCCCATGCCCTGCCGGGAGGGACGGTAGCCGGACAAAGGTTGATGGCATCATTGTCAAGTTTCCTGTTGGCGGGTAAGCTACCCTCATGCCCCTACAGCCTGACCGGTGGACCCAGAAGACCCAGGAGGCGTTCGCCGCCGCCAACCAGTCCGCCAACGCCAACAGCAACCCCGAGATCACGCCCGACCACCTCTTGGCCGCCCTGCTGCGCCAGGAGGACACCGCGGTGTTCCCCACGATCGAGCGGCTCGAGATGAGCCCCCTCTCGCTGCGGAACCAGGCCGACGATGCCGTCGCCAAGCTCCCCAAGGCCTACGGCGGGGCCGACGCCAAGCTCAGCCGCGAGCTCCAGACGATCATGGAGAACGCCGCGCAGGCCCAGCTCGACATGGGCGACGACTACCTGTCCGTCGAGCACCTCCTGCTGGCGCTGGCCGAGCGGCTCGGCCTCGACCGCGAGCAGGTCCTCGCCGCCCTCCAGGGCGTGCGGGGCAGCCACCGCGTCACCAGCCAGAACCCCGAGGACCAGTTCCAGGCCCTCGAGAAGTACGGGCGGGACCTCACATTGGACGCCCACCGGGGCAAGCTCGATCCGGTCATCGGGCGCGACGAGGAGATCCGCCGCACCATCCAGGTGCTGAGCCGCCGCACCAAGAACAACCCGGTGCTGATCGGCGAGCCCGGCGTCGGCAAGACCGCCATCGTCGAGGGCCTCGCCCGGCGCATCGCCGACGGCGACGTGCCGGAGGGGCTCAAGAACAAGCGCATCATCGCACTGGACCTGGCCTCGCTGGTGGCGGGCGCCAAGTACCGCGGCGAGTTCGAGGAGCGGCTCAAGGCCGTCCTCAAGGAGATCACCGACGCCGAGGGCGAGGTCATCACCTTCATCGACGAGCTCCACACGCTGGTCGGCGCCGGCAAGGCCGACGGCGCCATGGACGCCGGCCAGATGATCAAGCCCATGTTGGCCCGCGGCGAGCTGCGGCTCATCGGCGCCACCACGCTCGACGAGTACCGCAAGTTCATCGAGAAGGACGCGGCGCTGGAGCGGCGCTTCCAGCAGGTCTACGTCGGCCCGCCGTCGGTCGAGGACACCATCGCCATCCTCCGCGGCCTCAAGGAGCGATACGAGGTCCACCACGGCATCACGCTCTCGGACTCCGCCCTCGTGGCCGCGGCGGTGCTGTCCGACCGCTACATCACCGGCCGCTTCCTGCCCGACAAGGCCATCGACCTGGTCGACGAAGCCGCCTCCAAGCTCCGCATCGAGATCGACTCGAAGCCCGAGGAGCTCGATGTGATCGACCGCCGCATCCAGCAGCTCGAGATCGAGCAGCTGGCCCTCCAGAAGGAGTCCGACGAGGCCTCGGCCGACCGGCTCGCCACGATCGAGGAGGAGCTGGCCAACCTCAAGGAGCAGTCGGCCGGCATGCTGGCCCAGCTCGAGGGCGAGAAGAGCGCCATCGTCACCATCCAGGAGCGCAAGGCCGAGCTCGAGCAGCTCCGCACCGACCTGGAACGCGAAGAGGACCTCGGCAAGGCCGCCGAGATCCGCTTCGGCCAGATCCCTGCCTTGGAGCGGGAGGTCGAGGAGGCCACCGCGCGCCTCGCCGAGCTGCAGGTCAACCAGACCATGCTCAAGGAAGAGGTCACCGAGGAAGACGTCGCCGAGGTCGTGGCCAAGTGGACCGGGGTCCCGGTCAGCCGCCTCATGGAGGGCGAGGTCCAGAAGCTCGTCCGGATGGAGGAGGTCCTCCACGAGCGGGTCGTGGGCCAGGAGGACGCGGTCATAGCGGTGGCCAACGCCATCCGCCGCAGCCGGGCCGGCCTGTCCGACCCCAACCGGCCGATCGGCACGTTCCTGTTCCTCGGCCCCACCGGCGTCGGCAAGACCGAGCTGGCCCGCACCCTGGCCGACTTCCTGTTCGACGACGAGCGGGCCATGGTCCGCATCGACATGAGCGAGTACATGGAGAAGCACTCCGTGTCCCGCCTCGTGGGTGCGCCCCCCGGCTACGTCGGCTACGACGAGGGTGGGCAGCTCACCGAAGCGGTGCGCCGCCGGCCGTACTCGGTGGTGCTGCTCGACGAGATCGAGAAGGCCAACCCCGACGTCTTCAACATCCTGTTGCAGGTGTTCGACGACGGCCGCCTCACCGACGGCCAGGGCCGCACGGTCGACTTCAGCAACACCGTGCTGATCATGACGTCGAACCTGCCGGGCGACCCTCGCGACTTCTTCCGCCCCGAGTTCATCAACCGGATCGACGAGATCGTCCGGTTCCGGGAGCTCGGCCGGGAGGACATCTCCCACATCGTCGACATCCAGCTGGCGTCGCTGCGCAAGCGGCTGGCCGACCGGCGCATCACGCTCGAGGTCACCCCCGCTGCGGTCGAGAAGATCGCCGACGAGGGGTACGACCCCGCCTTCGGCGCCCGCCCGCTCAAGCGGGTCATCCAGAAGCAGGTCGGCGACCGCCTCGCCCTGCTCCTGCTCGAGGGCAAGGTCGCCGACGGCGACACGGCCACCGTCGACGTCGACGCCGAGGGCGAGCTGGTCATCAACACCTGATCACACCGAGGGGGCCTGGGCGGGCAGCGCTTCCGGGGTGGCACGATGGTTCGGTGCAGACCGACCTGATCGAGGCCACCCCGGAGGTGCTCGAGGAACGACGGCGCACGGGCACCGACAAGCAGGACGAGCGATGGGCCGGCGATTGGCACCTCGTGAACCCTCCGAAGTACTGGCATGCCTGGCTGAACACCCAGCTGCTCCTCGCGCTCGCGCCGCGCGCCGCCTCGCGGGGGCTCCGGGCCCACGGTGACGGCACCGGGATCTTCGCCGCGGCCGACGACTGGCGGGTGCCCGACCAGGCCTACGCGCCGACGGAGGCCGTCACCGCCGACGGGCTCGTCACCGCCCGGCTTGTGGTCGAGATCCGCGCACCGGGTGACGAGACGTACGAGAAGCTGCCGTTCTACGCAGGGTGCGGCGTCGACGAGGTACTGGTGGTCCACGAAGACCGAACGGTCGAGCTCTTCGCACGAGATGGCGACTCCTACCGGCGTGTGCCCTCCGGCGAGGCCGGCACAAGATCCGACGTGCTCGATGTGGACTTCCTCACCGTGGACGGGCCAGCACTGCGCATCACCGACGCGACGGGCCTGGTCGCCGAGGTCTGACCCTCACGACCGGTGCCAGAGGGCCACCACGGAGGAGCCTGTGTGCGCTACCACGGCGCTGGCGCCCGTGGCGAAGGCGATGGTCTTGCCGTCACCCGAGGTGGACGGCGAGTGGCTCCAGCCCGTCCGCTCGCCATCGGTGACCTGGACGAGTTGGTTCGGTCCGAGGTCCCACACCCACACGTCCCAGGTCCAGGTGGCGGGGTCGTCGCCGAGGATGTGGGGCTGGCGCTCGAACGACACCGACCCGCCGTCGGCCGAGATGGCGGGGTTGGTCCGGTACCCGCTGTCGGGCGTGGGGTCGACCACCTTGGTCGGCGTTCCGGTGTGGTCGTCCCAGACGATGACCTGGCTCACATCCTCAGCTATGGGTTGGTCGTAGGCGATGCGGTGGCCGTCGGCGGAGATGTGGCGGACAGGGCCAAGTCGATGTCGACGTCCGTGCCGGTCGCACGGTCGCGTCGGTGGACCCTCGTGCCTGTCGCAGGGCCATCAGGCCATTGGACGAAATCCTGCACGAAGCTCAGGTACCGGCCGTCCGCCGAGAGCGCTGGGTCCAGCGCCGGGCGGCCGGGGTTGCCTGGACGTTCCAGCGTCACGGCCCCAGTCGAGCGGTCGACCGAGACCATCGACCCGGCGATGTTGCCGCCGGGGACGAGATCGGTGGCCTGGGTCGTGAAGGCGAGGATCCGGCCGTCGGCGGAGATGGCCTGGGGTCGGTGATCGAGGTCACCGGCCCCGTCGTCCACGCCGGAGTCGGCGTTGCCGTGGGTGACCTGGGAGAGCCCGTGGGTCGTCCGATCCCAGACGAAGACGTCGCGGTGGTGGGGCCCGGTGCCGAGCAGGTCGGCCGACGACGTGAAGGCGACGTACCGCCCGTCGCCGGAGATCGAGGGTGCAGCCGCCCCGTGGGCGATGAAGGTGCTGGAGGCGGTGGTGCGGTCGTACACGTACAGGTCGGACGCGTTGGCGTCATCGCCGGCGAGGAAGGCCGTCCATCGACCGTCGACCGACTCCGCCGGCGCGCTCGTCGACGAGCCGGGAACCGTGACCGCCGTCGTCGTCGGTGCTGGCGTGCACCCGCTGAGGACCAGCGCCAGGGCCACCACGGCGGCCGCCAACGGCGTCGGGGCGATCCGTCGCATGCTCCGGGGCATCACGACCGGTGCCAGATCGCGATGGCGGAGAGGGCGCTCGTGGCGCCGGGCACGACGGCCGATGCGCTGGTCATGAACGCCACGGTTTTGCCGTCTCCGGACATCGAGGGGAGGTGGCTCCACCCGGTGGCGCCGCCGGCGGTCACCTGGGTCACCGCACCGGTGCCGACGTCCCAGACGTAGACGTCCCACGTGGCGGTGGCGATGTCCTTCCCGTCGTAGAACCCCTGCCGGGCGTAGGCGACCGACGTTCCGTCGGCCGAGATCGACGGAACGACCTGGTACTGAGCGCCCGTCGTCGGGCCGTACGTCGTGGTTGGTGCTGTGGTGCCATCGCCCGCGCCCCAGACCACGATCACGGAGGTCCGGTCCGGGTCATACCCTGCGTATGCGACCTTCGACCCGTCCCCCGACATCGAGGCCGATGCCGTGACGCCGATCTCGACCTCCTGGTTCGTCACCCGGTCGTGGCGGTACAGCGTGCCGGCGTCGACGGTGGGCGAGTGGACGATGAACGAGGCGAAGCGGCCGTCGCTCGACAGCGAGACGTAGCTGAGCGAGCCCCCGCCGGCCTGGTGGACCTCGGTGGTCGCGCCGGTGGCCCGGTCGACCTCGACGACGGCCCCGGCCGGGTTCCCCCCGGGAACGAGGTCGGTGGCGGCGGTTGCGAAAGCGACGGTGGTGCCGTCGGCGGAGATGGCCAGGGATGCGTGCACGGCGTACTGCTCATCGGCTCCGGAGTCCTTGCTTCCGTGGGTGAGTTGGGTGAACGTGCCGCTCACCCGATCCCACGTGAACACCTGGCGGTGGGTGGACCCGGTGCCGAGAAGGTCGCTCGGCGACGAGAACGCGACGTACCGCCCGTCGCCGGAGATGGCCGGCAGCCCCGTGTCGTGGGCGACGAGGGTGGTGGTCGCCGTCGTGCGGTCGTACAGGTAGAGGTCCGAAGAGCCCGGCGGGTACGACGGGTCGTTCGCCTCGAACGCCACCCAGCGGCCATCGGCGGAGATGGCGGGGGCGGTGCTGCTCCTGCCCGGGACCGTCACCCCGACCGTGGTCGGCGCCGGCGTGCAGCCGCTCAGCAGGGCCACCACGGCGATCGCTGCGAGACCCGTCGTCCGCCAGATCCCCCGGCTCATCCTGCGGCCCATCACGACCGGTGCCAGACGGCCACCGTGGCCGTCGTGTTGGACGCAGTCGGGACGACGGTGGACGCGGTGGTCAGGAAGGCCACGGTCCTGCCGTCGCCGGACATCGACGGGTAGACGCTCCAACCGGTCCGCCCTCCTTGGGTGACCTGGGTCAGCGTTCCGGTGTCGATGTCCCAGACGTAGACGTCCCACGTCATCGACTCGGGGGTGACGCCATCGAAGAACCCCTGGCGAGCGAACGCGATGGCCGAGCCATCCGACGAGATCGACGGCATCCCTCGGTAGCGAGCCCCGGCTGCGGGGTCGACGGTGGTGGTCGGCGCAGCGGTGCCATCACCTGCATCCCACAGCACGGTCACGGAGGTCTGGTCCGAACCGAATCGCTCGTAGGCGACCCTGGAACCGTCTCCCGAGATGGAGGCGCTCAGAGCGTCGTCGATGGCCAGGTCCGTTCCGGTCGCCCGGTCGAGCCGGTGGACGGTGCCCCTCGGGAAGTTCCGAGCGTGGACGATCAGCGACGCGTACCGCCCGTCGTGCGACAGGTCGACATCGGACAGGACCTGTCCCGCGGACTCCCGAACCAGGCTGGTGGCACCAGTCGTGCGATCGACGGCGAGGAGCGCCCCGCTCGTGTTGCCGCCGGGCACCACGTCCGTCGCCGCGGTGGCGAAGGCGATGACCGTTCCGTCTGCCGAGATCGCCGGGCGTGACCCAGCCCCCGAATCCTCATCGCCCGAGTCGGCGTTGCCCCGGGTGAGCTGGGCGAGCGCGCCGGTGACGCGGTCCCACGTGAACACCTGGCGGTAGTAGGTGCCGGTGCCGAGTGGGTCGGCGTTCGTCATGAAGGCGACGTAACGGCCGTCGCCGGAGATGGCCGGCAAACCGGTCCGGTGGGCGACGAACGTGGTCGTCGCGGTCGTTCGGTCGTAGACGTAGAGATCGCCGGGTGCGTTCATCCCCGGTTGCGCCACTGACAGGAACGCGATCCAGCGGCCGTCGGCGGACACGGCGGGCGCCGTGGTGTTCATGCCGGGGACGCTGACCCCGACCGTGGTCGGTGCCGACGTGCAGCCGGCGAGCGTGCCGGCCATGACGACGGCGGTCAGTGCCACCAACGCCGCCGATCTCCAGGTCCGTCGTGTCATCCCGCGCTCCTCCGTCACCCCATCGGACGGATTCCGGGCCACTTGAGCAACGGATGCCGGGCCCTGTCTGGGCTGGGACTAGGTTCGCGGACCGTCCCAAACGGCTTCGAAGGATCGTGCACGTGCCAGCAACCGTGGTGGTCGGCACCCAGTGGGGCGACGAGGGCAAGGGCAAGTTCACCGACCTGGTCGCCAAGGAGATGCAGCTGGTCGTCCGCTACCAGGGCGGCCACAACGCCGGGCACACCCTGGTGGTCGACGGCGAGAGCTTCGCCCTCCAGCTGCTGCCGAGCGGCATCCTGTACCCGCACATCACCCCGGTCATCGGCAACGGCGTTGTCGTCGACCCCCGGGTCCTGATCGCCGAGATGGACGACCTCACCCGCCGGGGCATCGACTGTTCCAAGCTCAAGGTCAGCGGCAACGCCCACCTGATCCTCCCGTACCACCAGGAGCTCGACCGGCTCATCGAACGGCGGCTCGGCAAGGCCAAGCTCGGCACCACCAAGCGAGGCATCGGCCCGGCGTACTCCGACAAGGCGTCGCGGGTTGGCATCCGGGTGCAGGACCTGCTCGACCCCAAGATCTTCCGGGCCAAGCTCGACGTGGTCCTCAAGGAGAAGAACCAGGTCCTCGCCAAGGTCTTCAACCAGCTGCCGCTGGACTTCGAGGAGATCGCGTCGGAGTACCTCGACGAGTGCCTGCCCCGGCTCGAGCCCCACATCGCCGACACGGTCAACCTGGTCCACGACTCGCTCGAAGCGGGCGAGCACGTCCTGTTCGAGGGCGCGCAGGCCACCTTCCTCGACCTGGACCACGGCACGTATCCGTTCGTGACCTCCTCGAACCCGATCGCCGGTGGCGTGTGCGTGGGCGCCGGTGTCGGACCCCGCTACATCGACCGGGTGATCGGCGTGGCCAAGGCGTACATCACGCGGGTCGGCACCGGGCCGTTCCCCACCGAGCTCGCCATCTCCGACGATGCGGTCGGCGGCAAGTCCCGCGAGGGGGTCTCCGAGGAGGAGATCCGCCTCGGCGACCACTTCGTGAACGTCGGCCGCGAGTACGGCACCAACAGCGGCCGCCGTCGCCGGCCGGGCTGGTTCGATGCGGTGATGCTCCGCCAAGCGGTGCGGCTGAACTCGCTGTCCGAACTGGCCATCACCAAGCTCGACATCCTCGACCAGCTCGACACCGTCAAGGTCTGCGTGGCCTACGACGTCAACGGCAAGCGCCACCAGCACCTGCCGTACCACCAGTCGGACCTGCACGCGGCCACCCCGATCTACGAGGAGCTGCCGGGCTGGAAGACCGACCTGAGCCAGGTCACCGAGGCCCACGACCTGCCCAAGGCGGCCCACGACTACCTGGACCTGCTCGAAGCGCAGGTCGGTGTCCCCATCACCCTCGTCGGCACCGGCCCGGGCCGGGACCAGTTCGTCCACAGGAAGGACCGGTGAAGGTCTGCGTCGTCGGGGGCGGCGGGCGGGAGCACGCGCTCGCGTCCCTGTTGAGCCGCACGGCCGAGGTTGTGGTCACGCCGGGCAACCCCGGCATCCCGGGGTCCGTCTCGACCCCGCCCGAGGACATCGAAGCCGACCTGTTCGTCGTCGGTCCGGAGCAGCCGCTGGTGGAAGGCCTGGCTGACCGGCTTCGCGCCATGGGGAAGCTGGTGCTCGGCCCCGGCGCGGACGGCGCGGAGCTCGAGGGCTCCAAGGCGTTCATGAAGCAGGTGCTGGTCGACGCCGGCGTGCCCACCGCCCGCTACGGCGCGTTCGACGAGGTCGGGCCGGCGCTCGACTTCCTCCGGTCGCTCCCCGGGCCGTGGGTGGTCAAGACCGACGGTCTCGCCGCCGGCAAGGGGGTGCTGGTCACCGACTCCCTCATCGAGGCGGAGGACGACGTCAAGGCCAAGCTCGCCGGCGAGTCGTTCGGCGACGCCGGGCGCAGCGTGGTGATCGAAGAGGGCATGGCCGGCGAGGAGCTGTCGGTCTTCGCGCTCTGCGACGGCACCCGCGCCGTGTACATCGGCAACGCCCAGGACTACAAGGCGGTCGGCGACGGCGGCGTCGGCCCGAACACCGGCGGGATGGGCTGCTACTCGCCGGTCCCGTTCGCCGACCAGGCGCTGATCGACCGGGTCATGGCCGAGGCCATCGAGCCCACGCTCGCCGCCCTGGTGGCGCGCGGGATCGACTACCGCGGCTTCCTCTACGCGGGGCTCATGATCACCACGGAGGGCCCCAAGATGATCGAGTACAACGTCCGCTTCGGTGACCCCGAGGCGGAGGTCCTGCTGCCCCTGCTCGAAGGCGACGCCGCAGCCCTGTTCGCCGAGGCGGCGGCCGGTGAGCTGCGGTCGACGCCGTCGTTCTCGGACGATGCGTGCGTCACCGTCATCTGCGCGAGCCACGGCTATCCCACGTCGCCCCGCACCGGGGACCGCATCCACGGCATCGCCGAGGCCAGCAGCCTCCCGGGCGTCGAGGTGTTCTGCGCAGGGGTCACGGCGGGCGACGATGGCACCCTGCGCACGGCCGGCGGACGTGTGCTGGCGGTCACCGGTCGAGGCTCCGACCTGGCATCGGCCCGCTCCACCGCCTATGACGCAGTGTCTCGCATCTCGTGGTCCGGGATGCACCACCGAACCGACATCGCGCGGCTCTGACCGCGCCCAACCCGAGGAGAGCACGTGGCGTACAAGGTCGGGATCCTGATGGGGTCCCCGAACGACGGCGACAAGATGAAGGCGGCGTCGACGACGCTGGAAGGCTTCGGCATCGAGGCCGACGTCCGGGTCCTGTCGGCCCACCGCAACCCGCACGACGTGGTGGAGCTCGTGTCCGGTGCCCGTGAGAACGGCTACTCGGCCTTCATCTGCGGCGCCGGCATGGCCGCCCACCTGGCCGGCGTGGTCGCCGCCCACACCACCCTCCCCGTGGTCGGCGTGCCGCTCTCGGGCGGTGCCATCAACGGCGTCGACGCGCTCTACTCCACCGTGCAGATGCCCAAGGGCATCCCCGTGGCCTGCGTGGCCATCGACGGCAGCCTCAACGCCGCGCTGCTCGTGGTGGAGATGCTGGCCATCAGCGACACCGACCTCCAGGAGAAGCTCGTCGCCGATCGCGCCGAGCGCGCCGGCGGCAACAAGAAGTAGGCCCGGAGCGGGCCGGCCCAGGCCGGCTTCTGTGTCGCCGAGTGGTCGCTGACCGACCACTTCGCGACACAGAAGCGGCGAGCTACAGCGGCGTGGCCGGTTCGAGGAGGAGCACGCGGTAGCCGTCGCCGGGGAGTTGCAGCTTGCGCAGCTCTTCGAGCGTCGAGCGGTGGGCGCCGAGGCCGAGGTAGTGCTCGAAGACCGCTGGTGAGGTCACGATGAGCTGGCCTTGTGGCGCGAACTGGCCGAGCTGCTGCTTGACCCGGTCCTGCAGATCGACCTCCCGTCGGCGCTCCGACGGCTTCAACGGGTCGTAGTCGACGATCACCTTGCCGCGAGGGTTGGCGTGCCAGCCCATCCGCAGCTCCCGTCCGGCGATCACCTGGATCGTGGCGTCGCTGCGCTTCGCCGAGCGGGTCCGCCACCCGCCGATCGTCGTGGCGAACGACGGCTTGAGGTACACGTGGTAACCGCGGTGCTCGAGCTCGGCGAGCAGCCCCATGCTCACGGCGCCGAGGTCGAACCGGTCGATCGGGTCGAGGAAGTAGTGGCGGTCCTTGTGGAGCGCAGCGGCCGTCGGTCCGGAGATCTGCCGGACCGCGGCCGAGAAGTTCGGTTCGGGCAGCGGCGTCGGCACGCCCGCCGCCAGGACCACCACGGACAGGGTGACCGCGGCGGCCGTCGCGATGGCGAGCACCGGCCGGCGCGCCCGCTCGACGTAGGGCAGGGCGAGCTCCACCAGGCACCAGGCGATGGCGACGTCGAGGAGCAGGACCAGGGCGGCCCACCACTCAGCGATGTAGGCGACGAGGATGCCGGTGACCCGCGACGTGGCGAAGAGGCCGAAGCCGACCCCGGTGACGGCCAACACGAGCAGCCGCGCCGGCCGGACGCACCCCCGCCGCCACGCCACCACGGCCAATGCGACGCTGGCCAGGATCAGCAGGACCGCACCAGTGGCACCGCTCGTGCCCAGGAGACCCAGACCGTTGACGCCCTGGTCATGGAGCCACGCCTGGGGCGGGCCCACCTGCTGGCCGAACACACCCACCGCGTACTCCCACGAGATCTGCTTGCCGACCGGGTTGGTCAGCCCGTCGAGGATCTCGCTGAGGTTGCCCGGGCTCCCGGTGAGCTGCTGGATCAGCGGCGGAAGCCAGAGCGCCACGGCAAGGGCGAGGCTGCCCCACCCCCACGTCGCCCAGCGGCGCCAGCCCGGGGCGGCCGTGGCAGCCGGGACGGCAGGTTCGTCGGAGGCCGCAGCCGGCTCCGGCTCGTCGACATCACCTCGGCGCCGGGCCGACCACGCAGCTCCCCATCGGCGACCGGGCCCGAGGATGGCGAGCACGACCGCCGGGCCGGCCACGACGGGTGCGTATCCCACGTGGGCCTGCACGGCGAACGTGCCGGCGAGCACGGCCAACGGGAGCATCGGCAGGTCGCCCTCGGACGCGGCCCAGGCGAAGAGCAGGTACGCCAGGTAGGGGAGCAGCGGCGCGTAGGGGTTCCACGGGTCGAGCAGGAACGCGAGGCCGAGGGTGTGCACCAGCGCTGCGCTGGCGATCCAGAGGAGCACCAGCAGCCGGTTGCCGCCGATGCGCCGGGCCGCCCAGCTGGCGCCGACCAGGGCGGCCACGTTGACCACCGCGGTGCCGGCCAGGACCCCCGTGTCGCCGAACGCCCACTGGAACGGGGCCAGCACCCAGAAGAGCAAGGGGCCGGGGTGGGCGAAGCCCAGCCGCGAGAAGGCACCGACCAGCGGGGTGTGGGCGCCGCCGGTGTCGCGGATCCGGAGCACCTCGATCGCCCAGTCCGACGAGGCGTACCAGTGCTGGCCCACCAGCGACCCGATGAGCACGACGGCCAGGGCTGCACCGGCCGCCAGGCCCAGCCAGCCCGGGACCGATCCCGGGCGCACGGCGGCCAGGCGTTCGCGGACCTGCGGGCGCGGCAACGCGGGGGCGGCGGCCCCCACCCTCGTCTCCGTGCCAGCGTCCATCGCCGAGCCGATCTCCTGGTGCGACCGGCCGCACGATGCGGCGGGCCCTCGCGCCGCCCGGAGAGGCTAACTGGTGGCGCGTCCCCAACCGGCGGCAGGCGAGCGGCTCGGGATGGTCCGGGTCGGCGCCGGGATCACGCCGGGCGACGGCGGCGCCGGTGCTGGTTCCGGTGCGCCCGCCTTGCGGGCGGCCTTGGCGGCCACCTTCTCGGACTTCTTGCGCTCCCGGTCCATGCGCTTGATGTCACGGGGGGACATCAACGGACGGTTGGCGGCAGTGCTGCGGACGCCGGCGGCTGTCAGAGCGCAGTTCAGGCAGTACGGGGGTTTGCTGGGGCCCTTGGCGAACACCAGGCAGCGACCGCAGAACAGGTAGCCGCAAGCCAGGCACTGACCCTCCGCCATGTCGAAGTGGTGCTTGACGCACGTATCGCTCATGAGATTCCCCTCCCTGGCAACGTCCCTATCGACCGCGCGTCCGCCGACTGAAGAGAAGTAGGCCGAATGGCCCATGTGGGGTGGGCAGTAGGATGGGGTGGTCGCCGACGAGGAGCCGCTCTTGCCCAAGCCCCAGCTGCCCAACGTGCTGGCCAGCCGGTACGCCAGCGCGGACATGGCGGAGCTGTGGTCGGCCACCCGCAAGGTCGTGCTGGAGCGGGAGCTGTGGTTGGCGGTGCTCAAGGCCCAACGGGATCTCGGGGTCACCGTGCCCGACGGCGTGGTGGAGGCCTACGAGGCGGTGGTCGCCCAGGTCGACCTCGACTCGATCGATGCCCGGGAGCGGGTCACCCGGCACGACGTCAAGGCCCGCATCGAGGAGTTCTCGGCGCTCGCCGGCCACGAGCACGTGCACAAGGGCATGACCAGCCGGGACCTCACCGAGAACGTCGAGCAGCTGCAGGTGCGGCAGGCGCTGCAGCTGGTGCGGCGGCGCATGGTGGCCGCGCTGGCCCGCCTCGGCGCGCTGGCGGCGGAGCACGCCACCCTGGTGATGGCCGGCCGCAGCCACAACGTGCCGGCGCAGGCCACCACCCTCGGCAAGCGGTTCGCCAACGCCGGCGAAGAGCTGCTGCAGGCCCTGCACCGGGTGGACGACCTGCTGGCCCGCTACCCCCTCCGGGGCATCAAGGGCCCGGTCGGCACGCAGCAGGATCTCCTCGACCTGCTCGGGAGCGCCGAGCTGGTCGACCAGCTCGAGACCCAGGTCATGGCCCACCTCGGGTTCGACGCCACGCTCACCAACGTCGGCCAGGTGTACCCCCGGTCGCTCGACCTCGATGTCGTCAGCGCGCTGGTGCAGGCCACGTCGGGCCCGTCGAGCCTGGCCAAGACGATCCGCCTCATGGCCGGCCAGGAGCTCGCCACCGAGGGCTTCGCCCCGGGCCAGGTCGGCTCCTCGGCGATGCCGCACAAGATGAACTCGCGATCCTGTGAGCGCATCAACGGCCTCCACGTCATCCTCGGCGGCCACCTGCACATGGTCACGTCGCTCAGCGGCGACCAGTGGAACGAAGGCGACGTCAGCTGCTCGGTGGTCCGCCGGGTGGCCCTGCCCGACGCCTTCCTGGCCGCCGACGGCCTGTTCGAGACCTTCCTCACCGTGCTCGACGACTTCGGCGCCTACCCGGCGGTGATCGAGCGGGAGCTGCAGCGGTACCTGCCGTTCCTCGCCACCACCAAGGTGCTGATGGCGGCCGTGCAGGCCGGCGTCGGCCGCGAGACCGCCCACGAGGCCATCAAGGAGCACGCCGTCGCCGTCGCCCTCGCCATGCGGGAGAAGGGCGCCGACGAGAACGACCTGCTCGATCGCCTCGCCGCCGACGACCGCCTCGGCCTGTCCGAAGCCCAGCTGCGAGCGCTGGTCGCCGAGCCCTTGTCGTTTGTGGGCACCGCGCCCGGGCAGGTCGCCGCCTTCGTGGCCCAGGTCGAGCAGGTCGTCGCCGCCGACCCCGACGCCGCCGCCCACGCCCCCGCTCCCATCCTTTGAAACCCTGTTCCGGGAGGAACTGAGATGCCAGACACCATCGACCTGCCGCACCTGTACAAGGGCAAGGTTCGCGACCTCTACGACGCCGGCGATGACCGCCTCCTGCTCGTGGCGTCCGACCGCCTGTCCGCGTTCGACGTGGTGATGGCCGAACCGATCCCGGACAAGGGCCGGGTGCTCACCGGCGTGTCCGCGTTCTGGTTCGACAAGCTCGCCGACGTCTGCCCGAGCCACCTCATCTCCACCGACCCGGCCGACTTCCCCGAAGGGGCACGGGACGTGCCGTACGTGGCGGGGCGGTCGATGCTCGTGCGGCGGGCCGAGATGCTCAAGATCGAGTGCATCGTCCGCGGCTACCTCACCGGCTCGGCGTGGAAGGAGTACAAGAGCTCCGGCACCATGCACGGCACGAAGCTGCCGGAGGGCCTGCTCGAGTCCGCCCAGCTCCCGGAGCCGGTGTTCACGCCGTCGACCAAGGCCGCCGACGGCGACCACGACGAGAACATCAACTTCGACCAGGCGGTGGAGATCGTCGGCGCCGACCTGGCGGAGAAGGCCCGGTCCATCTCCCTCGAGCTCTACAGCAAGGGCGCGGCGCTGGCCGCCGAGCGCGGCATCCTCATCGCCGACACGAAGTTCGAGCTCGGTCTGGTCGACGGCGAGCTGGTCCTGGCCGACGAGGTGCTCACCCCGGACTCCTCCCGGTTCTGGCCGGCCGACTCGTGGGAGCCGGGCAAGACCCCGCCGTCGTTCGACAAGCAGCCGATCCGCGACCACCTCGACGCCCTCGACTGGGACAAGAAGCCCCCGGCGCCGCCGCTGCCGCCCGAGGTCGTGGAGGCCACCACCGCCCGCTACCGCGAGGCCTACCAGCGCCTCACCGGGGAGTCGCTCGACACCTGGCCCGGCGCCTGACCGGGCCGCCGGAGCGCCCGGTGGCGTGTGCCAGGATGGCGCCCATGCGGTTCTCCGTCGTCGTCGACGTCACGTTGCGGGACGGCGTGGCCGATCCCCAGGGCCAGACCATCGAGCGGTCCCTCCCCACCCTCGGCTTCGAAGGGGTCTCCGGGGTGCGGGTCGGCAAGTCGATCCGCTTCGAGGTCGAGTCGGCTGACGCCGCCTCGGCGGAGGCCGAGGTCGCCGACATGGCGGCCCGCTTCCTCTCGAACCCGGTGATCGAGGACAGCACGGTCACCGTGTCGGCGCTCGCCGCGCCGGGCCAGCCCGCCTGATGGCTCCCCGCATCGGGGTCGTCCTCTTCCCGGGCTCCAACTGCGAGCTCGACGCCCTGGAGGCCCTCACCGCGCTCGGCGCCGACGCCGAGGTCCTGTGGCACGGCGACGCCACCGTGTCCGGGGTCGACGCCGTGGTGGTGCCGGGCGGGTTCGCCCACGGCGACGCGCTGCGCCCTGGCGCCATCGCCCGGTTCTCCCCCGTGATGGAGGCCGTGGCCGCCTTCGGTCGCGACGGGGGGCCGGTGGTCGGCATCTGCAACGGCTTCCAGGTCCTCACCGAGGCCGGCATGTTGCCGGGCGCGCTGCAGAAGAACCGGGGCCTCAAGTTCTTGTGCACAACGGTGGAATTGCGCGTTGAAACCACGCAATCAGCGTTGACGAACCAAGCCGAGGCCGGACAGTTGCTCCGAGTACCGGTCAACCACTTCGAGGGCAATTACACCTGTTCGGAAGAGACGTTGGCCGCTTTGGTCGACCAAGATCGAGTGGTGCTCCGGTACACCGAGAATCCTAATGGATCGGTGGATGAAATAGCGGGGATCACCAACGAATCGCGCAACGTGGTGGGCTTGATGCCGCACCCTGAACGCGCCATCAGCGACCTGTTGGGGTCCGCTGACGGGGTGGTGCTGCTGCGCAGCCTGCTGCACGCCGCATCGGCCGGCGCGTCCGTCTGATCCCGCTGCCTGGTCTTCGATTCCCGACCGCCACAGCCCGGTGAGCCCCACCAGATGGGGCCGTGGCGGCCGGTTCGAAGGGTCGTCTAGCGGGCGGCTCGGCTGATGCCGGCCTGCTTCAGCACGGAGGCGTCGACGCCGCTCTCCCGCCAGGCGGCATAGGTGATGCCCTTGCGATCGCTGTAGGCAGCGGCGACCTCGATGAAGTCCGCCTCGAGCTCGGACAGGTCCATCACCTGCTCGCCGGCGGCGAGCTCATCGCCGAGATCGATGCGCTCCTGCACCAGTTGCACCCGCTTCAGGGCGTCGGCCGTCTCCAGCTCGGTCTCGATCTTGTCGAGGCGCTTGCGAATGGAATCCGGCGTGCGCTTGCGACCTCGCTTGGGCTTGTGCGCATCGAGTGCTTCTAGGTAGTGGCGGACCTTGCGGCCTTGCTCACGACCTTCGGCCAATGCGGCTTTGTGATCATCGGACATGGTTCGTGTTTTCTTACGTGGGGCCATGGGTTCAGGAAATCACATTGAGTGGTATTTCAGCAAGGCACCCCCTTGTTTTGCGGTCGATTTGTCACAATCTTCACTCGGTCTGGGAGGTTGCAGGTCGGCGGTAGCGTGGGGCGGGTGACCTCGTCTCCCGACTCGGAGCCCATCCACCGGGCCCTCGGCCTCACCGACGCCGAACTGGCCGACATCACCGAGATCCTGGGTCGCGAGCCCAACCACCTCGAGCTCTCGATGTACTCGGTGATGTGGTCCGAGCACTGCTCGTACAAGTCGAGCCGCATCCACCTCAAGCGCCTGCCGAGCAAGGGCGAGGGCGTGCTGGTGGGACCGGGCGAGAACGCCGGCGTCATGGACGTGGGCGACGGCATCGCCGCCGCGATCCGCATCGAGAGCCACAACCACCCGAGCTACATCGAGCCCGCCCAGGGCGCCGCCACAGGTGTCGGCGGCATCCTGCGCGACATCTTCACCATGGGGGCCCGGCCCATCGCCGTGATGGACCCCCTCCGCTTCGGACCGCTCGACGACGCCCGGAGCCGGTGGGTCGCGGAGGGCGTGGTCAGCGGGATCTCCGGCTACGGCAACTCCGTCGGCGTGCCCACCGTGGGCGGTGAGGTCGTGTTCGACGAGTGCTACCGGGGCAACCCGCTCGTCAACGTGCTGTGCCTCGGGCTGCTGCCCCGCGAGCGGCTGGTGCTCGGCCAGGCGTCGGGCGTCGGCAACCTCGCGGTGCTCCTCGGCTCCTCCACCGGTCGCGACGGCATCGGCGGTGTGAGCGTGCTGGCGTCCGCCGGCTTCGACGAAGGCAGCGAGGACAAGCGCCCCTCCGTGCAGGTCGGTGACCCGTTCGAGGAGAAGCGGTTGATCGAGGCGTGCCTCACGCTGCTCGACGCCGGGCTGGTGGTCGGGATCCAGGACCTCGGCGGAGCCGGCCTCACCTGCGCCACGAGCGAGACCGCCAGCCGGGGCGGGGTCGGCATGGACGTCGACGTGCAGGCGGTGCACCGCCGCGAGGCCGGCATGGAGCCGTTCGAGGTGCTCACCAGCGAGAGCCAGGAGCGCATGCTGGCCATCGTCACCCCCGAGGGGATCGACGAGGTCCTGCGGCTGTGCGCCCGGTGGGAGGTCACCGCGTCGGTCATCGGCACCGTCACCGAAGGCGGCCGCCTGCGCATCCTCGACGGCCCCGACGGCGAGGTCCTGGCCGACGTGCCCGCCGCGAGCCTGCACGATGCCGCTCCGCTCTACGACCGGCCCATGCAGGAGCCCGCCGGCCGGGCCGAACGCCTCGCCGACGAACCCCCGGCCCCCGATCCGGCGGCCGCGGCGGACGACCTGCGCGATCTCGTGATCGACACCTCGTGGGTCTGGCGGCAGTACGACCACCAGCTCTTCCTCAACACGGTCGAGGGCCCCGGCGGCGACGCCGTGGTCCTGCGGCTCAAGCACCCGCTCACCGGCGCCGACACCGGGCGGGGCCTGGCCATCACCACCGACGGCAACCACCGCTGGTGCGCCCTCGACCCCCGCCAGGGCACCGCCCTCACCCTCGCCGAGTCGGTGCTGAACCTGGCGTGCGTGGGGGCTCGCCCGATCGCCGTGGTCGACTGCCTCAACTTCGGCAACCCGGAGCACCCCGAGGTCATGTGGCAGCTCTCCGGGGTGGTCGACGGCCTGGGCGAGGCCTGCGCCGCCTTCGGCCTGCCGGTGATCGGCGGCAACGTGAGCCTCTACAACGAGTCGAGCGGAGTCGACATCGACCCCACGCCGGTGCTCGGCGTGCTCGGCGTGGTCGACGAGCTCCTCCGCCGCCCCCCGGGCGTGGTCCTGGCCGACGGTCACGAGATCGTCCTGGCCGGCGACGGCGCCACCAGCCTGGCCGGCTCTGCATGGGCCTGGGCCAAGGGGCACAAGGGCGGCACCCTCCCGGCGTTCGACGCCGTGGCCCACACCGCGTTGGCCGGCGTGGTGCGCCAGGTGGCCGCCGAGGGCCTCGCCACGGGCGCCCACGACGTCTCCACGGGCGGGCTCGCCGTGGGGCTGGCCGAGATGGCCGTCCGCAGCGACACCGGCTTCTCGGTGTCCGGGCTCGACGCCACCGAGCTGTTCGCCGAAGGTCCTTCCCGGGTGCTGCTCAGCGTCGCCCCAGACCAGCTCCAGGGGGTGCTCGACCGCTTCGCCGCCGCCGGCGTCCCCGCTCGGTCGATCGGCTCCGCAGGGGGCGACCGAGCCACCGTCGAGGGCGTCTTCGACCTCCCCTTGGACGAACTCGTCGCCAGCTGGCGGGACCGCCTTCCGACCGCCTTCGGCGCCGGCACCACCCAGGGCTGAGGCCGTCCGGGAGGGAACTGTGGAACCTGGCGGACTTCGTGCGAGACTGGACCCCGTGACCGACCGGGTTGAGCCGACCCAGCCAGCCGCCACCGAGGACGATTCGCCCAAGGAAGCTTGTGGGGTCTTCGGGGTGCATGCCCCGGGGCAGCCCGTGGCGCACCTCACCTACCTCGGCCTGTACGCCCTGCAGCACCGGGGCCAGGAGTCGGCCGGCATGGCGGTGAGCGACGGCGACTTCGTGCAGGTCGTCAAGGAGATGGGTCTCGTCTCCACGGTCTTCAACGACCAGCGCCTGGCCGGCCTCGAAGGCGACCGGGCCATCGGCCACACCCGCTACTCGACCACCGGCTCGAGCACCTGGCGCAACGCCCAGCCGGTGTTCCGGTCCACCGGGCGCGACCACGCCGGGTTCGCCCTCGGCCACAACGGCAACCTCACCAACACCGAGCAGCTGGCCGCCGAAGCCGGCATGTTCCCGGGCACGGTGGCCAGCGACAGCGACCTGGTGGCCGAGCTGCTGGCCAACGAGCTCGTCCGGGCTGACCAGGCGCAGGACTCGGCCGAGGCCGTCGAGTTCTGGTCGGTCACCACCGGCGAGCGCGACGACCGCAAGGCCGACGGCCTCGAGCGGGCCCTGGTGCGGGTGCTGCCCCGCCTCGAGGGTGCGTTCTCGTTCGTGATCATGGATGCCGAGAAGGTGGTCGGCGTGCGCGACCCCAACGGCTTCCGGCCGCTGTGCATCGGCAAGCTCGACGACGGCTGGGTGCTCGCCTCCGAGAGCCCCGCCCTCGATGTCGTCGGCGCCGAGTTCGTCCGGGAGGTCGAGCCCGGAGAGATGGTCGTGATCGACGACGACGGGCCGCGCTGCACCCACCCGTTCCCCGCCGACCGCATCAACCCGTCGCTGTGCCTGTTCGAGTTCGTGTACTTCGCTCGGCCGGACACACGCCTGCTCGGCCGGAGCGTCCACCACGCCCGGGTCCGCCAGGGCGAGCTGCTGGCCGATCAGGCCCCGTTGCCTGCCGAGACCGACTTCCCCAACGCCGAGGCCATGGTCATGGGCGTTCCCGAGTCGGGCCTGCCCGCCGCCGAGGGCTTCGCCCGCGCCAGCGGCATCCCCTACGGCCAGGGCCTGGTCAAGAACCGCTACATCGGCCGCACCTTCATCGCCCCGAGCCAGGAGATGCGGGCCATGGGCGTGCGGATGAAGCTCAACCCGCTCAAGGAGAACGTGGCCGGCAAGCGCTTGGTCGTGGTCGACGACTCCGTCGTCCGGGGCACCACCCAGAAGCAGCTCGTCAAGATGCTGCGCGAGGCCGGCGCTCTCGAGGTCCACCTGCGCCTCACCTCGCCGCCCATCGCCTGGTCGTGCTTCTACGGCATCGACACGGGTGAGCGGTCCGAGCTCCTGGCCGCCAGCCTCAGCGTCGAGCAGATCGGCCACGAGCTCGACGTCGACTCGATCGCCTACATCGATCTCGACCGGCTCCGGGAGTCCACGGGTGTGGAGGGCGAGCAGTTCTGCGACGCCTGCTTCACGGGCAACTACCCGGTGAAGGTGCCGGAGACCCTGCACAAGGCGGTGCTCGAAGGCGCCGGCGGGACGCTGCCCATCGAGTCCGAGAACATCGAGACCGCCCGCACCCTGCTGGACCCCGACACGCTGCTGGCTCCCGCCCACGGTGCCGCGCGAAGGGCCTGAGCGAACCGACATGGGAAAGACCTACGAACAGGCAGGCGTCAGCATCTCTGCGGGCGAGGAGGCCGTCGACCGGATCAAGGACAAGGTCCGCAGCACCTTCCGGCCGGAGGTCATCGGCGACATCGGCGGGTTCGGCGGGCTCTTCTCCTTCGCCAACCACCGCTACCGCCACCCGGTCCTGATCAGCTCCACCGACGGCGTCGGCACCAAGGCGCTCATCGCCCAGGCGGTCGGCCGCTTCGACACCATCGGGCTCGACCTGGTGGCCATGTGCGTCGACGACATCGTGTGCCAGGGCGCCGAGCCGCTGTTCTTCCTCGACTACATCGCGGTCGGCAAGCTCGACCCGGACCACATCGAACAGCTCGTCGAGGGGGTGGCCGAAGGTTGCCGCCAGGCCGGCTGCGCGCTGATCGGCGGCGAGATGGCCGAGCACCCCGGCGCCATGGAGCCCGGCGAGTTCGACCTCGTCGGCTTCGCGGTGGGCGTGGCCGAGCGGGACCAGCTGCTCACCGGCGCCAAGGTCGCCCCTGGCGATGTCCTGATCGGGCTGCCCTCACCCGGTCTGCGCAGCAACGGCTACTCGCTGGCCCGCAGCGTCCTGCTGGGCGACGGCGAGCGCCAGCTCACCGACCCCGCCTACGAGGGCGCCCCCACCACCCTGGCGGACGAGCTGCTCCGGCCGTCGGTCATCTACGCCCCGGCGGTGGCCGCCGTGCAGCGGGTCGTCGACATCCACGCCGTGGCCCACATCACCGGCGGTGGCATCCCCGGCAACCTGCCTCGGGCCCTGGGCAAGCACGTCGACGCCATGGTCGACCCCGGCACCTGGGAAGCGCCCCGGATCTTCAGCGAGATCCAGCGCCTCGGCGACGTCAGTGACGACGAGATGCGCAAGGTCTTCAACCTCGGCATCGGCATGGTGGTGGTGGTCCCGCAGGAGGACGCCTACCGCGCCCTCGACGTGCTGCGCACCAACGATCAGCGCGCCGTCCAGATCGGCGAGGTCACCAAGGGCGACGGCTCGGTCCGCTTCCTCTAGCAGCGAGAGGCAGCCCAGCCGCCAGGCGGCCGGCGGCCGGTGCCGGACCAGCATCGGAGCGTGTGCCATCCAGGGTCCGTGGGACCCGCGATGGCACACGAAGATCGTCGGGCGGCACGCGAGCCTCGCCAGCGTGTGCCAGACGGGGTCTGTGAGAACCGGGTTGGCGCACGGTGGTTCCTCGAATGGGTGCCCTGTCGCGGGACATCCCTCACGGATCGCTCCCTGGAGCTACTCGCTCCAGCCGATGCGGCACCAGGTGCGGTGGTGGCAGGTGGGGCACACCATCCAGTGGCCGTACTTGCGGCCGGGGATCCAGGCGGTGAAGGAGAGCAGCCGGACACCGAGGTCGGGGAGGCCCAGCCGGGTGCGGGCGCCGCAGCTGTCGCACTCGACCAGTGCGGTGCCGGACTCGTGCTTGCCGGTGGAGAAGAGGGCGTCGCGGCCCGCTCGCTCCGGCCCGGCGCGGAGGTGGTCGGCCGGTGCCTCGACCGGTGCTTCGAAGAGGGCGCGCTTGCCCTTGGGGTCGAGCGAGTTCGATCGGGACGGTCGGGCTCGGGCGGCGTGGCGATCGGCCATCAGGGCTCCAGTTGGGCGGCGAGCGCGCGGTAGGCGATGGCGCTCTTGGACGAGGGGGCGTGGTGCAGCACCGAGCGGCCCTGCCCGGGCGCTTCGGCGACCTTGACCGACTTGGGAACGGGCGGCTCGAGCACGGTGAGGCCGAAGTTCTGCCGCACCGAGGCGACGATCTCGTGGGCCAGGTTGGTACGGCCGTCGAACAGGGTGGCGATGGCGCCGATCACCTGCAGGTCGGGGTTGGTGTAGTCACGGACGTCGTCGATGGTCTCGAGCAGTTGGCCCACGCCCCGCTGGCCGAGGCTCTCGCACTGCAGCGGGATCAGCACCTGCTTGGCGGCGGTGAGCCCGTTGATCGTGAGGATCCCGAGCGACGGCGGGCAGTCGATGAGGACCACGTCGTAGTCGTCGGCGACCGTGGAGAGCGCCTTTCGGAGCACGTACTCGCGCCCGGTCTTGGTGAGCAGGTGGAGCTCGGCGCCGGCGAGGTCGATGGTGGACGGCAGCAGGTGCAGCTCGCCGCCGTCGGTGGGGCTGCCGTTGGCCTTCGACCGCCGGCTGGCCTCGAGGTCGACCTTCACCAGCACGTCGGCCGGCTTCGTGCGCTTGAGCATGACGTCGTGGACCGACGTGTCGAGCTGCTCGGGATCGATGCCGAGCGCCCAGGTGAGCGAGGCCTGCGGATCGAGGTCGACGAGCAGGACCCGCCTGCCGCGGTCGGCCCAGGCGGTGCCGAGGGCGTGGACGGTGGTGGTCTTGGCGACCCCACCCTTCTGGTTCGCCACGGCGATCGTCCGGCTCACCGACCCCATCCTACGAGGGCCTGACGACCGCCCATTTTGCCGACCGTGTGCACATCGGTCGCCTCCCCGAAGGGCCGGGCGCCAATCGCTCGACCCGAACTAGGGCAGGACGGTGCGGGTGTCGCGGCCCGAGCGGAGGACGGTGCCGGGGCGCTCGCCCACGGCCTCGCCGTCCACCACGGTGGTCACGCCGTTGACCAGCACCCGGGACACGCCGGTGGACGCGGCGGTGAGGCGGGGGCTGTCGCCGGGCAGGTCGTGGACCAGGGTGGCGTGCTCGGCGCCGACGGTGTCGGGGTCGAAGATGGCGATGTCGGCGTGGAAGCCCTCGGCGAGCTGGCCACGGTCGATGAGGCCGAACAGGTCGGCCGGCACCTTGGTCATGAGGCGCACGGCGTTCTCGACGGACGTGAGCTGGCGGCCGCGCAGGCAGTCGCCGATGAAGCGGGTGGGGTAGGGCGCGCCGCACATGCGGTCGAGGTGGGCGCCGGCGTCGGAGCCGCCGATCATGGCGCGGTCGTCGTCCCACACCTCCTTGCGCAGCGCCCAGGACGCAGGGTCGCCGTCCGGCGGGATGGGCCACAGGATGGTGCGCAGGTGGTCGGCGATGACCAGGTCGAGCAGGGCGTCGAACGGCTCCTGCCCGCGCTCGGCGGCGATCTCGGAGACCACCCGGCCCTTGAGGCCCTCGTTGGCCTCGGAGTAGGTGTCGCCGATGATGTAGTTGGCGAAGTCGGCGAGGCGGCGGAACACGCCGGCCTCCTCGGACTGCGAGCGCTCGAGCATCATCGCCCGCACCTCCGGCTTGCGCAGCTCCTCGATGCGCTCGGGCACCGGCCGGCGGAGCACGTCGCCCCAGCCCGGGATCAGGAACAGCCCGCAGTGGTTCAGGAAGCTCATGTTCATGGGCACCTGCACCGGCATGGTGAGGGCCACGACCCGGCCGCCCTTCTCCTTGGCGGCGTCGCCGGCGGAGAGCTGGCGGGGGACCCGCTGCGGCACGGACGAGTCGACCGTGAGCACGTTCCAGTTGAGCGGCCGCCGGGCGGCGGCGCTGAGGTCGGCGAACAGGTCGATGTCGTCGTCGCTGAACTGGTCGAGGCAGCCGTCGAGCATGCCCTCGAGGGTGGTGCCCTCGTGGTTGCCGACCTCGCCGTAGAGGGCCAGCAGCTCGTCCCGGCTGGCCCAGCGGGAGGCGACCGGCTGGCCATCGCCGTCGGAGTGCGTCTTGGAGAGCGTGGTGGAGAAGCCGAGACCACCGGCCTCGATCGACTTCGCCAGCTCGGCGCGCATCTCCTCGATCTGCTCCGGCGTGGCCTCGTTGCCCACGGAGTCGGCGCCCATCACGTAGCGACGGATGGCGCAGTGGCCCACCAGGAAGCCCGCGTTCACGCCGATGTTGCCCTCGAGGCGGTCGAGGTAGTCGGCGAAGGACTCCCACTTCCAGTCCGCCCCCTGCTCCAGAGCGGGGAGGGCCATGCCCTCGACCTGGGCCATCATCCGGCGCAGGTAGTCGGCATCCTCGGCGTGCAGCGGGGCCAGGGTGAACCCGCAGTTGCCGCCGATCACGGTCGTGACGCCGTGGACGTTCGACGGGCTGGCCGCCGGGTCCCAGAACAGCTGGGCGTCGTAGTGGGTGTGCGGGTCGACGATGCCCGGGGTGACCAGCAGCCCGGTGGCGTCGATCGTGGTGGCGGCAGCCTCGGTGGTGGTGCCCGGCTCGGCGATGGCCACGATGCGACCGTCCCGCACGGCGACGTCGGCGACCCGGGCGGGTGCGCCGGTGCCGTCGATGACGGATCCACCGGTGATCAGGACGTCGAGCATGGGGCCTCCCTGGTTTCTGACGCCCCGTCAGATTAGACGCCGTGACCGGAGATCAGGCCAGGGAGCTCAAGCGAGGGCGTCGGCGAGGGCGCTGACCACGCGGTCGACCTTGGCGTCGTCGAGGTGGTCGTGCAGTGGCAGTGTGAGCGCTCGCGGGGCGGCGTCGTCCGCTACGGGAAGGCCCGTCGGACCGATGTCGGCGTGCTCGGCCAGCCAGGGGAAGAGGTGCAGCGGACGGAAGTGCACGCTGGTGGCCACCCCGGCGTGGCGGAGCACCTCGATCACCGCGGGTCGATCGGTGCCCTCCGGCAGCAGGATGCAGAGCAGGTGGTCGGCGCTGCCCGGGTCGAAGGTCTCGGGCACCAGCTGGACGCCGGGGATCTCGCCGATGCCGGCGCGGTACCGCTCCACGATCTCGCGCCGATGGGCCTGCAGGGCGTCGAACCGGCGGAGCTGGCTGCGCGCCATGGCGGCCAGCACGTCCGGCAGGTTGGCCTTGAGGCCGGGCCCGACCAGGTCGTAGATCGGCGACGCGCCGGGCCGGTAGCGGTTGTGGGCGTCGGAGCTCATGCCGTGCAGGCGGAACGAGCGGGCGAACTCCGCCAGCTCGGGGTCCTGGGTGGCCAACGCCCCGCCCTCGGCGCAGGTGAGGTTCTTGGTGGCGTAGAAGGAGTACGCCGCGCCGATGGAGCCCTGCCCGGCGATGCGGCCGCGGTGGTCGGTGGTGCCCAGGGCGTGCGCCGCGTCCTCGATCAGCGGTACGCCGGCATCCCGGCAGAGGTCGTGGATCGCCTCGTCGACGCCGACGCCGCCGAAGTGGACGGCGACCACCGCGTCGAGGCCCTGCTCCAGCGCCGCCGACAACGACGCGGGCGCGAGGTTGAGCGTGCCGGGATCCACGTCGAGCAGCACCGGCCGGGCGCCGTGGTGCATCGACGTGGTGGCCGACGACACGAAGGTCCAGGTCGGCACGGCCACCCGTGCGCCGGCGGGCAGGCCGAGGAACGCGTAGGCGATCTCGAGCGCCGCGGTGCACGACGCCATCGCCACGACGTAGGTGGGATCGGCGGGCTCGGGCACTCCCTTGGCGAGGTAGTCGGCCAGCTCCCGCTCGAGCTGCTCGTTCTCCTTGCCGGTGGTCAGCCAGCCGCTGCGGAGGACCGCGGTGACCGCCTCGATGTCGTCCTCGGTGACCGAGGGTTCGGCGAAGCCGATCCACTCCGGCGTGGCCGGCTCCACCCGATCAGCGGGAGAACCAGGCAACGGTGTGCTCGAGTCCCTCTTGGAAGGACACCGAGGGCTTGTAGCCGATGTCCCGGCCGGCGGCGCTGATGTCGGCCTTGGTGTGGCGGACGTCGCCGGGGCGAGGGTCGGTGTGGGTCGGCTTCGGCTCCACGCCGAGGATGTCGCCCAGGATCCCCAGCAGGTCCATCAGCGTGTACTCGCCGCCGCCGGCGATGTTGTACGCCTTGCCGCTGCACTGCTCGGCGGGCGACGAGGCGGCGCCGAGGTTGGCGGCCACGACATCCCGGATGAAGGCGAAGTCGCGGCTCTGCAGGCCGTCGCCGTGGACGATCGGCGACTCGCCGGTGCGCAGGGCGTCGATGAAGAGCGGGATGACCGCTGCGTACTGCGAGTCCGGCCGCTGCCGGGGCCCGTACACGTTGAAGTACCGCATGGACACCGTCTCGAGCCCGTAGAGCTCGGCGTAGACCCGGCAGTAGTGCTCGCCGGCCAGCTTGCTTACCGCGTACGGGGAGCGAGGGGTGAGCGGCTCGGTCTCCGGCGTGGGCATCACGTCGGCCCCGCCGTAGACGCTGCTCGACGACGCGCTCACCACCCGCCGGGCGCCGGCCTGGTGGGCGGCGTGGAGCACGGCGAGGGTGCCGTGGGTGTTCGCGGTGTCGGACGGGAGCGGCTGCTCGACCGAACGGAACACCGAGCGCAGCGCAGCCTGGTGGAAGACCACCTCGACGCCGTTGCAGGCCTTGCTCAGCAGGTCGAGGTCGGTGATGTCCCCCTCGAAGAACTCCGCCTCGCTGTTGATGTTCTCGCGGAAGCCCGACGAGAGGTCGTCGAGGACCCGCACCTCGTCACCCTGCTCGAGCAGTGCGTCAACGATGTTCGAGCCGATGAACCCGGCTCCCCCAGTCACCAAGGCCAGCATGGGCCGGACCCTATGCCACAACTGTCAACTGATCCCATCCGACGGATCGCGCGGTCCGGCTAGTTCTTGACCACCCCGGCGAAGGAGGTCAGCGGGATGTCGGACGGCCGCACCCGGCCGTCGACGAGGAACACGTCGTAGGCGCCCACCGAGCGGTGCTCGTAGGCGAGGTGGTGGGCGGCCACGTAGGCCCGGAGGCGGGTGGCTGCGTCGCTCTTGCCCTTGCGGAGCACGTAGGTGGAGCGGGGAGCGGACTCGCCCTGCTCTTCGTCCTCGCTGAACCTCGGCACGGCGTAGGAGGAGGCCACGATCCCGTGGTCGGACAGGAACGTGAGCTGCGAGCCGGCCACGTCGGTGATGGCCCGGTGCACCCCGCGCCGCTGGAGCAGGTCCACCACCTGGTCGATGCCCGGCGACGCCACGAACTGGTCCGGCTCCTGCTGCTCGCCGACCGCCCGCAGGCCGACCAGCCCCCACATGGTGAGGACCAGGACCGCGCCGGCCAGCACCGGGTAGGCCCACCGGCGTCGGCCCTCGTCCAGCGATGCCGGCACGATGCCGCCCACCACCAGCGCCAGTGCGGGGAGCATCCCGTAGAGGTAGCGGGGATCGGGACCGGCGTACGCGGCCAGCCCGTTGAACGGGTAGAGCACGGCGTAGCCGAGCACCAGCGCGGCGAGCAGGCCGGGCGCCCGGTCCCGGGTGCGGACGGTGGCCGCCACGACAGCAGCCAGCACCAGGATCACGACGACCGCCGTGGGGAGCAGGCGGCGAGAGGCGTCGAACGGCGTCTCGAACCCGCTGATGACGGGGAGCCGGTCGAGCAGGTCGCGGAACCGGCCGAACCAGGTGGTGCCGAAGCTCGGTGGCGCGTCGAGCGACTTCCAGCTGTTGCGCAGGTTCCACACCCACCACGGCGCGCCGGCCACCACCGCGGCGGCCAGGGCCTTGGGCGCCTGGCGGACGACCTTCGGCTTCCTTGCCACGGCCCACAGCACCGGCGGGGCGATGACGAGCACCGTGAGCGGTGAGGTCCAGACGCCGATCCCGACCACGGCGCCCAGCAGCCACGGGTCCCACCCCGACGCCTCGTCCACCAGTCGCAGCGACAGGAAGATGGCGGCCGCCGCCACCAGCAGGATGGCGCCGTAGAAGCCGCGCTCCTTGGTCGACTCCCACACCGCTGCCGCGGAACCCATCCACACCACGCCGCCGGCCAGCAGCGCCGGCACCCGGCCGTCGAGGAACCGGCGCCCGGCCCGCCACACCAGCGCGGCGGCTGCCAGGTGCAGCAGCATCGGCACCAGCTTCACGGCGAGGGGGCGGTGTCCGAACACGGTCTGCGACAGCCACACCAGGAAGGTCTCGGCGGTGCCGCCGTAGGCCTGGCGCGGGAAGAACGTGCCGATGTGGGCGAGGCTCTGGGCCTGGAGGCCGGCGGTGGCCTCGTCGAGGTCCATCACCCCGAGGGGTCCGCGCAGCACCCAGACCCGGATCGCCACCCCGGCGAGGAGGACGGCCGCGGTGACGACCGCGATCGGATCGTGGAGCCACCGGTCGGCCAGGGCGCGCCAGCCCGGGCGCGCGCCCACCTCTCCCGTCACGGCTCAGCGCTCGGTGTTGGCCGGCGTGCGCAACCGGCGGCTGGCCACGACGAGGGCGACCAGGCTGAGGACGCCGAGGGTGGCGAAGGCGGCCGGCCAGAGCCGCTTCTCGCCGGTCTTGTTGCCGATCTGGCGCAGCCCGTTGAAGGGCGAGTCGACCGAGAGCGGGCCGAGGCGACGATCGGCCACGACGTCGGCGGTGGCCATCAGCGGGTTCACCACCAGCACCACCCGCGGCGGGTGGGCCGGCTTGTTGCCCCGTGCCTTGTCGATGATCCCGCCACCCACGTAGGCGACGAAGCTGCCGCCGATCAGCAGCACCACCACGGCGTAGGCGGCGACGGTGGCGGTCTGCACCCGGCTGAAGAAGGCCGAGCACGCCAGCGACAGCGCGGCCAGCACCAACCCGATGCCGAGGACCGCGGCGACGGCGGCGACGACCTGGTTGATGGTGACGCCGCCGATCACGTAGGCCACGGTCAGCAGCGGCATCGAGGCCACCAGCAGCAGCACCAGGAAGGCGATGGCGGCGGCGAGCTTGCCGAGCACGATGGAGCGCGGCCGCAGCAGCGTGACCTGCAGCGGCACCAGCGTCTGGCGCTCGCGCTCCCCGGCGATCGTGCCGGCGGTGAGGGCCGGGACGATGAAGAAGACGAGCAGCGTCAGGAAGAACACGACCCACTGGAACATCGCCCGGCCGACGCTGGCCGTCTCGGTGGCCGCCGGTGGGTTCAGCAGGTCGGTGGTGCCCGTCTTGGCCTGGTAGGTGAGCCAGACCACGATGGCCAGCACCAGCAGGTAGATCGTGAGCATCGCCGCGGCGCGGCCGCCGCGCATGCGGACCCGCAGCTCCCGGGCGAGGACCGGGTTGGAGCGCCTCACGTGCCGGCCTCCCCGAGATCGCCGCCGCCGTCGAGCCCGTCGGACGCAGCCTCCTGGTCGTTCGGGTCGGGTTCGACCTCGTCGTCGGGGTCGGCGGTGAGCCGGAGGAACAGGGCCTCGAGACCGGCGTCGGCGTGCACGAACTCCACGACCGGCAGCCCGGCTTCGACCAGCCGCCGAAGCAGGTCGCGCTGGTGCTCCTCGTCCTTCACCGTGATGGTGCGGGTGGCTCCTCCTTCGAGGCGCACGCGGATCGCCCGGCTCCCGCCGAGCTTGGCGAGGATCTCCCGTGGCGGTCCGTCGGCGAGGAGGCGGCCGCGCTGCAGGATCGCCACCTCGTCGCAGAGGTCCTCGAGCTCGGCGAGGATGTGCGAGCTGATGACGATGGTCTTGCCCTGGCTGCGCAGCCGTTCGAGCAGCTGCCGCAGCTCCACCCGGGCGCGCGGGTCGAGGCCGGATGCGGGCTCGTCGAGGATCAACAGGTCGGGGTCGTGCAGCAGCGCCCGGCTCAGGCTGAGGCGTTGCTTCATGCCGCGGGAGAGCGCGTTGACCATCGACCGCCGGCGGTCGGCCAGGTCGGCCAGCTCGAGCACCCGGTCGATCTCCCCCTTCCACGCCTTGCGGGGCAGGTCGTAGGCCGACGCGAAGAACCGCAGGTACTCCTCCACCCGGGTGCTGTCGTAGAGGCCGAGCACGTCGGGCACGTAGCCGAGCTTGGGCCGCAGTGCGTAGGGGTCCTTGCGGGGGTCGACGCCCAGGACCCGCAGGTCGCCGGAGGTCGGCTTCAGGAGTGACGCCAGCATGGCGAAGGTGGTGGTCTTGCCGGCGCCGTTGGGGCCGATGAGCCCGAACACGGTGCCGGGTGCGACGTCGAGCGAGAGCTGGTCCACCGCGACCACGTCGCCGTACCGCTTGGTCAGGTCCTTGGTCCAGATGGCCGGCTCCGGCCCGACCGGTTCCGGTGCCGCCGGCGGAGGAGCGGTGGCGGTGTCGGTCATCGCTGGCTCACCAGGAGCTCGCCGGTGCTGTTGGACGGACCGTTGAACTGGACCGCCACCCGCACGTAGATGACGCCGTCCTGGTCGGCGACGGCCGGGAGGTCGACCAGGCTCGGTGGCCCTTCGAACGACGGCGTGACCGCTCCGGGGTCGGAGCCGTTGGCGGTGCCGGCCGAGCCGTGGATCGTGACCCAACGGGTGCCGTCCCAGACCTCGACCTGGCTGAGGGTGACGGGCACCGAGATCTGGAGGTCGTCGGCCTTCACGGTGCTTCCGGCCGGGATCACGAAGCGGAACACCGCGCCGGCGGCGGGGCCGGAGCCGTCGGAGACCCGGGTCCTGGTGGGGCCACGGAGGAGGTCGCGGCGCACGTCCATGCCGGTCAGCTTCGCTCCCGGGACGACGGTGGACCGCGCCACGATGGCGGTGCGGCCCTCGGCGCTGGTGCCGAGCACCCCCGTGGGATCGAGGTTGTCGGCCCAGCCGACGGCCACCGCGGAGCCGGGGCTGCGCAGGTCGGGCCCGAGCTGGCGGGTGGTCTCGCCCCAGAGGGCGAGGTCGACCGGCCCGGTGCGCTGGTCGACGGTCTGGGTGGCCACCGACGGCCAGACCTTGGCCTCGGGCGCGCCGTAGATGGCCTGCAGGTCCTTGTTCGAGCCGGACAGGTCGGGGGACGCCACCGAGAAGGGCTTCGACGCGCCGGGCAGGAGGTCACCGACCAGCACGCTGCGGTTGCCGACGAACACCGCGGTCTGGTGGAGGGTGCGCCTGGTGGTGTTGCGGACCGCGCCGCCCACCGATCCGTCGTCTGCCGAACGGGCATCGATCACGAGCTGGCTGCTGGGTTGGGCGGGACCGCGGCCGCCGAGCACCGCGAACTCGCCGCCCACCAGTGACACCGTGGAGATCGTGCGCACCCCCACGGTGGTGGTGACCTCGGCCTCGGGACGGCCGTAGAGCTCGTTGGCCACGTTGCCGCCCCACCACGATCCGGGGAACGACACCGATCGGTCACCGCCCTGGCGGGAGAGCACGCCGACGAAGCTCTGGTCGAGGTCGACCCCCTGGGTCTCGAACACCGACGCGCTGAACGCCGTGCGGGTGTTGTCGCGGGCGTTGCCGCCGATCCACCAGCCGCCGACGGTGAACCCGATGGCGAGGAGCGGCACGATCACCCACGCCAGCTCGGCCCGGTGCAGCTTGTGGAGGATGAAGAAGGTGATGGGCCCGGCCAGGAGGATGTAGCCGAGCAGGAACGCCAGCACCGAGCCGAGCGACGGGATGCGCAGGCCGCTGTCCTTGGCGATGGCCTGGCCGACCTCGCCTCCGGCGAAGCTGGGGCTGACGATGTCGGGGTCGGACGGGCCGACGGTGGGGGTGGGCTCGATCTCGCCCTGCCACTTGCCGGCGGCGAGCTGACCGCCCGTGAGCCGGACCTCCCCGAGGGCGGCGTTGACCCGGGGCTCGGCGGCGGTCGGCTGCCACGCCGCCGGCAGCCCGGCCACGGGGCCGTCCTTCGCATCGACGAGCAACCGGCCGCCCGACGCCAGCCACGTGAGCACGTTGAGCTGCTGGTCCTTGTCGAGCCGGGCGAGCTCGTCGGCCGTGGCCGCCAGCGTGCCCAAGGGCTGCAGCGTGCCCACGACCCGCAGGGTGGCCGGGTCGACGGTGACGAAGCGGGCGGTGCCGATCGGCACGGTCAGCGGCTCCGTCTCGGGCGGCGGCGACTGACGGGCCAGTCCGGGCAGCACGCCGACCAGCTCCTCGTCGCCGACGGGGTTGACCGTGGCCTTGCCCTGGTCGGTGGTGCCGCCGTGCTGGGCCGACACCGCCACCTCGAAGGTGCCCAGGTCACGGGGTGCGCTGACCGCCACGGTGGCCCGGCCGACTCCGTCGGCCGATCGCGTGACCTTGGTGCGGGTGATGGTGGTGCCGCCGTTGCCCGACTGCACCCGCACGTCCACCGTCGGGCTGGCGGCGGCCGCACCCGACAGGGACACCTGCACCGGCAGCAGCCGACCCGGGCGGGAGAGGCCGGCCCACCCCGCTGTCACCTGGACGGGGTCCCCGGCCGCCCGCCGAGCCGCGTCAGCGGGGGTCGACAGGGCGCTCCACGCGGCCATGGCCACCGCCAGGAGGACGAGTGCAGCAAGAGGTCGGCGGACAGGGGCGATGGCCGCCATGATCGCGTGCAGGCCCCCTGATTCCTGTCACACACGGTCGATACGGTGGCCCGATGGCTGTGCGAGCGGTGATCTTCGACTGGGGCGGCACCCTCACCCCCCATGCCGACATCGACCTGCTCGAGCTGTGGCTGCTGGTCGGCCGCCACCTCGATCCGGAGCAGGCTCCCCTCATCGCCGCCCAGCTGCTGCAGGTGGAGGAGCGGTTCTGGCAGCGCACCACCACCACGCAGGAGAGCGGCACCCTCGACGACATCATCGCCCTCGCCGCCCAGGAGCTCGGCCTCGAGTTCGCCGAGGCGGTCCGGCGGGAGGCCGCCCACCTGCACCTCGATGCCTGGGATGAGCGCCTGTCCCCGCACGACGCCGATGCCGCCGAGGTGCTCGACGAGCTGCACCGCCAGGGCATCCGCACGGGCCTGCTCTCCAACACCCACTGGCCCCGCGCCTTCCACGAGGAACTGCTCGCGCGCGACGGCCTGGTCGACCGGCTCGACGCCCGGCTCTACACCTCGGAGCTCAGCCACCTCAAACCCCACCCGTCGGTGTTCCTGGCCGCGCTGGAGGCGGTGTCCCACGATCAGCCGAGTGGCCCGATCGCGCCGGCCGACGCGGTGTTCGTGGGCGACCGCCCGCAGGACGACATCGCCGGGGCCAAGGGCGTGGGGATGAAGGCCGTGCTGCGGCCGAACGGTCAGGTGCCGGGCGGGCCCGTCGAGCCGGATGCCGTGATCGGCTCGCTCACGGAGCTCCTGGCGGTGGTGGAGCGATGGCGGTGATGTCGTTGGCCGGCGCCGCCAGGGTGGGATCGGCGTCGGGGTCGATCGGGCGCACGGCGGTGGGGTCCGTCGGGTCGTCCCCGGGCTGAGGACCGGCAGGCTCGGTGGTTCCCGGGCGCGGAGCCGGTGCCACCACGGTTGGCGGGTCGTCGGCCGCGTTGGGCGGCGCCTCCGACGGCTGGGCCGCCTGGTCGAGGTCGGCCACGATCTGCTCGACCTCCATCCGGGCGGCGGCGATGCGGGATCGGCAGTAGGCGATGAGCTGCGACGCCCGCCGCACCTTGCCGGCCAGCACGTCGACGTCGAGGTGGTCGTCGTCGAGGTCGACCAGGATCTGCTCGAGCTCGTCGGCGGCGGCCCGGTAGGAGACCGGATCGGTGGGGTCAGCGTCCATGGCGCTCCGCAGTCTGCTCGGCCTCGCCGGTGGCCTCGACCACCGTGCTGGTCACCCTGCCCTCGGCCACCGTGGTCACCAGCCGCTCGCCCGGCAGCAGGTCGGCCGCCCGTCGGACCAGCGTGCCGTCGGCGCGGTGGGTGAGCGACCAGCCGCGGGCCAGCGCACGGGCCGGGTCGGCGCCCCGCACCACCGCATCGGCGGTGGCCAGGCGGTGCTCGCCTCGTTCGAGCGGCCGGCCGGCCAGGTCGGCCAGCGCCGCCCGGGCCCGATCGATCCGCGCGTCGGCCTGGACGGGCAGGAGGGCGGCGGCGCGCCCGAGGCGGGTGACGGCGTGGTCGCACGTGGTGGCCTGGATCGCCAGCGCCCCGCGGGTGGCCCGGCGGGCGTGGCGGGCGGTGTCGGTGGTGGCCAGCTCGGCCTCCCCGAGCCGCCGGTCGGCCCTCGCCGCCACGGCCTCCCACGCGCCCTCGACGTCGATGAGGAACCGCCGGACCTGCTCCACCAGGGCGGCGGCGCAGGCGGTGGGCGTCTTGGCCGCGGTGTGGGCCACCAGATCGGCCACGGAGGTGTCGACCTCATGGCCGATGCCGGTGAGGACCGGCACGTCGAGCAGAGCGATGGCCCGCGCGACCTGCCCGTCGTCGAACGGGGCGAGGTCGGTGCGGGAGCCACCGCCGCGGACCACGGCGATGGCGTCGAGCGGTCGGGCGGCCAGGGCCTGCAGCGCGGCGACGATCGACGCGGGCGCGGCCTGGCCCTGGGTGCGGGTGTCGACCACCGTGATCTGCCAACCGAGCCCGCTCGTCTGGAGCTCGGTGAGGAAGTCGGCGTGGGCGGCGCTCCCGATGCTGGTGACCAGCCCGAGCCGCAGGGGCACCGGCGGCAGCGGCAGCAGGCCGTTGCGGTGCAGCAGCTTCTCCTCGTCGAGCGACGCGATGAGGCGGTCGCGGTCCTGGCTCAGCCGGCCCAACGTGTAAGCGGGGTCGATGGTGGTCATGCGGAGGGTGAGCCGCCCGCCGGGCCCGTACCACTGGAGCCGGCCTCGGATGCGGGCCTCGATGCCGTCGGTCATCCGCATCCCTGCGGCCGACCGCCGGAGCAGGGCGTTCACCGAGCGCCGATCGCTGTCGAAGAGGGTCACCGGGAGCTGCGCCGCCGAGCGGGCGCCGAGGGCGCTCGGCTCCACCAGGTCGAAGTACACGTGCCCGTTGGCCGACCGGTTCAGGTTCCGCAGCTGGCCCTGCACCCAGACCTCGGCGGGGAACGCGGCGGTGAGCAGGCGGGCGAGCTCGGCGGAGAGCTCCGCCACCGCATAGGTCCGCTGCCCGGCCTCGTCCACCGGCCCAGTCTGCCTGCTCGCGCCCGGCCGTCCCGGGGGCGGCGGCACGGGCCCACGGTTCGTGCGACGATGACCCGGAACGGGCGACGACCACGACGACGACACCACGAAGGAGCACCCATGGGGGACCGAGCCCGAGGACTTCGCCGCGCGGTGGCCGTGGTCTCGTCGGTGGCCGCACTGTCCGCCCTCGCTGCCATCGCCCCGGCAACCGTCGCCGGGGCCCGCCCTGCGGCGCCGGCCGCTCCTACCGCGCCCGCCGTGGACGGCACCCCCGCCGACGGCGCCATCCCCACGCTGCCCAAGGCGTCCGGGTACGTCACCCAGGTGTACCGGTCGCTCCTCAGCCGGGTGCCGAGCCGCGCGGAGGTCGCGTTCTGGGGTGATCGCATCGACCAGGGCTCGGCCCGGTCCGCCGTCCGTCCGATCCTCGACTCCGACGAGCTCCTCGGCCGCCTGGTCGACGACGCCTACCAGGACCTCGGGCGGAGCGCGGACGACGACGGCCACGCCTACTGGCTGGCCCGGCTCCACGATGGCCTGAGCGCCGAAGGCCTCCTCGTGTACTTCCTGAGCTCCGACGAGTTCTACGGCAACGCCGGGGCGACCCCGGACGGTTGGCTCGACGCGCTGTACCAGCACCTGCTCGGCCGGCCGATCGATGCCTCCGGGCAGGCCTACTGGAGCGCCAAGCTCCAGGCCGGCGCGCCCCGGTTCGCGGTCGTCTACTGGCTGATCCACACCGCCGAGTTCGCCGACAAGACCGTGGCGGCGGCGTACCGCCAGGTGTTCGACCGCCCGGTCGACGCCGGTGCCGCCGCCTATTGGCGAGGCCAGTTCGTCGCCGCCAACATCGGCCGGCTCTCGCTCCTCGAGGCCCTCGAGACCAGCTCCGAGGCCACCACCTTCGGCTGCGATCCGCTGATGGGCAAGAGCTGCCTACTGCCCTTCCCGAACGACTTCTTCACGGTGCCGGACGACCAGGCGCTCACCGGCAAGCGGGTCGCGTTGCGCCAGTCGATGCTGCCCGCCAACAACAAGGGCGTGCGGCCCGACCCGCGGCCCACCAACCGCAGCGACGGGTTCTCGCCCGGCCAGGCCGCGCTGGTGTCGATCCCCGCCATCGACCTGGCCAAGACCGGCGCCGCGCCGATCACCGACATCGCCCGGTCGCTCGACCCGAACGCACCGATCGCCGTGGTCGACGCCGACACCGGCGAGCACATGCCGATCTGGACCGAGCTCGACAGCAACCCGCCGCCGGCGGGCTGGCCGGACAACCGGCTGCTCTACATCCGCCCGGCCCGCAACTACACCGCCGGCCACCGCTACATCGTCGTGCTGCGGAACCTCGTCGACGGCAACGGCTCACCCATCCCGGCGAGCGACGCCTTCGCCCGCTACCGGGACAACCAGCCCGAGCCCGGCAACGTCGACGGATTCGAGGCCCGGCGCCCGCACATGGAGCAGCTCTTCGGTGAGCTGGCCAACGCCGGCGTCGCCCGCAACGACCTGTTCCTCGCGTGGGACTTCACGGTGGCCAGCACCATGAACACCACGGGTCGGCTCCTGCACATCCGCGACGACGCCTTCGCCCGGCTCGGGACGGCGGCGCCCACGTTCCACGTGACCCAGATCGACGCCAACCCCACCGCCGGCGTCGCCCGGCGGGTCATGGGCACGTTCAACGTCCCCAGCTACCTCACCCAGGACGGCCCCGGTGGGCAGTTCAACGAGGGCCCCGACGGCCTCCCCGCCTACGCCGGCCACGATCTCACCACCACCTTCACCTGCCTGGTCCCCACGGCGTCGCTCACCACGCCCGGTCGAGCCACGGTGTACGGCCACGGCCTGTTCGGTGGGCAGGACGAGGTCAACTCGAACCCCGAGGTGGCCATGGCCGTCAACCACGACATGGTGTACTGCGCCACCGACTGGCTCGGCATGGCCGAGCCCGACCTGGGCACGGCGTTCGACATCCTCAAGGACGTCTCCGGCTTCCCGAAGCTGGCTGACCGCACCCAGGAGGGCGTGCTGGCCACGCTGTTCCTCGCCCGGCTGATGAAGCACCCGCAGGGCCTCTCGTCGGATCCGGCGTTCCAGTCGAACGGCCAGCCGGTGATCGACCAGTCCGACGTGTTCTACGACGGCAACAGCCAGGGCGGCATCCTCGGCGGGCTCACCACCGCGGTGTCCACCGAGTGGACGCGGGCGACGCTCGGCGTGCCCGGCATGGACTTCAGCCTGCTCGTCGAGCGCTCGGTCGACTTCGACCCGTTCAACCAGGTCCTCACCAGCACCTACACCGACCCGATCGAGCGCACCATCGGGCTGCAGGTGCTGCAGATGGAGTGGGACCGCTCGGAGCCCGACGGCTACGCCGCCCACCTCACCGACGACCCGCTGCCCGGCACCCCGGCCCACCAGGTGCTCATGCACGTCGCCCTCGGTGATCACCAGGTGGCCACGGTCGCCGCCGACAACGAGGCCCGCACCGCCGGCATCCCCGCCCACGTGCCCGCGGTGGCGTCGGGCCGCAGCTCCGACGTGACACCGCTCTGGGGCATCGCGCCCATCCCGGGCTACCCGTCGAACGGGTCGGGCATCATCTACTGGGACTCCGGTAGCCCGGTGCCGCCGACCACCAACACACCGCCCCGCAACGGCCACGATCCCCACGAGGACCCCCGCCGCTCGCCGCTGGCCCAGCAGCAGAAGTCCGACTTCCTCACGACGAACGGCGTGCTGAACGACCCGTGCAACGGGCAGCCCTGCACCGCACCACAGGTCTGAGCCCGCTCAGCTCCTGAGCAGGCGGGCCACCGCGTCGACCGCCTCGCGGACCTTGGCTTCGCCTTCGGCCTCGCCGGCTCCGGCCGCCTCCATCACGCAGTGGTGGACGTGCTCGTCGAGCAGGCCGAGGCCCACCTTCTGGAGGGCCTTGGTGACCGACGCGATCTGGGTGAGCACGTCGATGCAGTAGTCGTCCTGCTCGACCATGCGCTGCAGGCCGCGCACCTGACCCTCGATGCGGCGGAGGCGCACCAGGTGCTGCTCGCGGTTCTCGCTGTATCCGACCATGCAGAAAATGGTAGCACAAGATAGGGGAGGGGGGTATGGTATTGGCATGAGTGAGACCGTTGACATCCCCGTCGAGGGCATGACCTGCGCCTCCTGCGTCAACCGGGTGAGCAAGGGCCTGGGGTCCGTCCCCGGTGTGGAGGCGGCGGACGTCAACCTCGCCACCGGCCGGGCCACCGTCACGTTCGACCCCCACCAGGCCACCACCATCGACCTGCGCACCAAGGTCGAGGACCTCGGCTACCAGTCCCCGCCCGAGCACCAGCACGATCACGGCGCGGTCGAGGTCGAGGACCTGCGGGCCACGGCCCGCAGCCTGGCGCTGGCCGCCGTCCTCACCGTTCCGCTCCTGCTGATCTCGATGGTGACCAGCCTGCAGTTCGAGGGGTGGGGTTGGGTCGCCCTCGCGCTCGCCACACCGGTGGTGTGGGTGAGCGGGTGGACCTTCCACAAGGTCACCCTCGCCAACCTGCGCCACGGCGCCGCCACCATGGACACGCTGGTGTCGCTCGGCACCGTGGCGGCGTGGACCTGGAGCACCGTGGCGCTGGTCTTCCTGGGCGGCGGCTCGACCGACTCGATGGACGGCGGCCCCGAGCTCTACTTCGAGACGGCCGCGGTGATCGTGACCCTGATCCTGCTCGGGCGCTTCTTCGAGGCCCGGGCCCGCCGCCGCTCGGGCGAGGCCCTCCGCTCGCTGAGCGAGCTCGGTGCCGTCACCGCCACGCTGGAGGACGGCTCCGAGATCCCCGCAGCGGACCTGCAGGTCGGCCAGCGCTTCGTGGTGCGTCCCGGCGAGCGGGTCGCCACCGACGGACGGGTCGTCGACGGGCGCTCGGCGGTGGACGAGTCGCTCCTCACCGGCGAGCCGGTGCCGGTCGAGGTCGAGGTGGGCAGCCGGGTGATCGGCGGCACGATCAACGCCTCGGGCCGGCTCGTGGTCGAGGCCACCGAGGTCGGGTCGGCCACCGCACTGGCCCAGATCGTGCGCCTGGTGGAGCAGGCGCAGTCGGGCAAGGCCCCGGTGCAGCGGTTGGCGGACCGGATCTCCGCCGTGTTCGTCCCCGTGGTCCTGCTGGTCGCGCTGGGCACGTTGGTCGGCTGGCTGCTCACCGGCCACGCCGCCTCCGACGCCTTCACCGCGGCCGTCGCGGTGCTGATCATCGCCTGCCCCTGCGCCCTGGGGCTGGCCACCCCCACGGCGATCCTGGTCGGCACCGGCCGGGGCGCCCAACTGGGCATCGTGATCAAGGGAGGCGAGGTGCTCGAGTCCACCCGACAGGTCGACACCGTGGTGCTCGACAAGACGGGCACGGTCACCGAAGGCCGGATGGAGCTGGTCGACGTGGCTGTCGCCCCAGGGGTGGACCGCGACGACCTGCTGGTCCGCGCCGCTTCGGTCGAGGACGCCTCCGAGCACCCCATCGCCCGGGCCATCGCCGCCGCGGTGGAGCCCGGACGACGTCGCCCGGTGGCGGACTTCGAGAACCAGGCCGGGTTCGGCGTCCGGGGCTCGGTGGACGGTGCCGAGGTCGTGGTCGGCCGGCCGGGCCTGTTCGACGAGGTCCCCGCAGAGGTCGCCGACGCCGTCGATCGCTTCGCCGCCGCCGGCCGCACCGCCGTGGTGGTCGGCTGGGGCGGCAGGGCGGCCGGCGTCCTGGCCGTGGCCGACGCGGTGAAGCCCACCAGCGCCGAGGCGGTGCGCCGCTTCCACGAGCTCGGCCTCACGGCCCACCTGCTCACGGGCGACAACGCCCGCACCGCTTCCGCGGTGGCCGGGTCCGTGGGCATCGACCACGTCGAGGCCGACGTGCTGCCGGCCGACAAGGTCCGCTACGTGACCGACCTCCAGGAAGCCGGGCACGTCGTGGCCATGGTGGGCGACGGCGTGAACGATGCCGCCGCCCTGGCGGGGGCCGACCTCGGCATCGCGGTGGGCACCGGCACCGACGTCGCCATCGAGGCGTCCGACCTCACCGTCATGAGCGGCGACCTGCGGGCCGTGGCCGACGCCGTGCTCCTGTCCCGCCACACGCTGTCCACCATCAAGGGCAACCTCTTCTGGGCGTTCGCCTACAACGTCTGCGCCATCCCGCTCGCCGTGTTCGGCGTCCTGAACCCCATGATCGCCGCCGGTGCCATGGGCTTCTCGTCGGTCTTCGTGGTGACCAACTCGCTCCGCCTCCGCCGCTTCCGCGGCTACCGCACGAGCGCCCGCCCCGCTTCCTGACGCCAGCCGTGCGTGAAGCGCGCCATTTCCGGCGCGTTCTGCGCACGGCGGCGCGTCAGTCGACGATGACGGCTTCGTCCTCGCGGAGCTCGGCCACCGCTTCGGCGGTGCGCTCGGTGCGCTGGAGGGTGCGGTAGAGGTCGGCGTAGAGGCCGCCGCGATCCATGAGCTCCTGGTGGCGGCCGCGTTCCACGATGCGGCCCTCGTCGAGCACCAGGATCTGGTCCGCCTGGGTGATGGTGGAGAGCCGGTGGGCGATCACCAGCGAGGTGCGCCCGGCCAGGCCCGTGGCCAACGCCTCCTGGATGAGCGCCTCGTTCTCGCTGTCGAGGTGGCTGGTGGCCTCGTCGAGGATCACGATCGCCGGGTCCTTGAGGAGCATGCGGGCGATGGCGAGGCGCTGCTTCTCGCCGCCGGACAGCCGGTAGCCGCGCTCGCCGACCACCGTGTCGTAGCGGTCGGGGAGGCTGTCGATCACGTGGTCGATGCGGGCGGCCCGGCAGGCGGCATCGAGCTCGGCGTCGGTGGCGTCGGGCTTGGCGTAGCGGAGGTTCTCGCCGACCGACTCGTGGAACAGGTGCGGGTCCTGGCTCACCACGCCGATGGCGCCACGGAGGCTGTCCTGGGTGAGGTCGCGCACGTCGTGGCCGTCGACCCGGACGGCACCGCCGGTGACGTCGTAGATGCGCGGCACCAGCTGGCTGAGTGTGGTCTTGCCGGCACCGGACGGCCCGACGAGGGCGATCAGCTGCCCGGGCTCGAAGCGGGCGGTGACGCCCTTGAGGACCGGCGCCGACGGCTCGGTGGACAGCTCCACCGCGTGGTCGGACTCGAGCGAGGCGATCGACACGTCGGCGGCAGCCGGGTAGCGGAAGTGCACGTCGTCGAGCTCGATCAGGCCGGTGGCGTCGGTGAGCTCGGTGGCGTCGGGCTTGTCGTCGATCGGCACCGGCGCGTCGAGCACCTCGAACACCCGGTCGAAGGACACGAAGGCGGTCATGAGGTCGACCCGGGCGTTGGTGAGGGCGGTGAGCGGCGAGTAGATCTGCGTGACGAACGCGCCGAGGGCGATGAGGGTGCCGAGGCTGACGGTGCCGTCGACCACCATCCGGCCGCCCACCAGGTAGATGGCGGCGGTGCCCACCGCGCCCACCGCGGTGAGGGCCACCACGAACGTTCGGCTGTACATGGCCGAGCGCACGCCGATGTCGCGCACCTTGCCGGCCCGCCGGCTGAACTCGTCGGTCTCCCGCTGGCGGTGGCCGAAGAGCTTGACCAGCAGCGCCCCGGCCACGTTGAACCGCTCGTTCATGGTGGCGTTCATGGACGCGTTGAGGTTCATGCCGTCGCGCGTGATCCCCTGCAGCTGCCGGCCGACCCGCTTGGCCGGGATGATGAACAGCGGCAGCAGGATCAGCGACAGCAGGGTGAGCTGCCACTGCAGCAGGGCCATGGCGGTGAGGGTGGTGACCAGCACGACCATGTTGGAGACCACCGAGCCCAGCGTCTGGGTGACCGCCTGCTGGGCGCCGATGACGTCGTTGTTCATGCGGCTGATGAGCGCGCCGGTCTGGGTGCGGGTGAAGAACGCCAGGGGCATGCGCTGGACGTGCTCGAACAGCGCGGTGCGCAATCGGAAGATGAGCCCCTCGCCGATCGTGGACGACAGGAACCGCTCGACCAGTGAGAGCCCGGCACCGGCGAACGCCGCCAGGATCATGATCCCGGCCAGGGCGGTGACCATGGCCTTGTCCTTCTCGGGCAGCGCCGTGTCGACGATGCGGCGGATCAGCAGCGGCGGCACCAGCCCGAGCAGCGCCTCCAGCACGATGATGAAGAGGAACGCGTAGACCTTGCGGTGGAACGGCTTGGCGAAGCGCCACGCCCGCTTGATGAGGCCGCGCGACACCGACTTGCCTTGGACTTTCCAGCACATTGGGATCCTAAGCTTAGAATTCCACGTGGACAAGTTGTCG
>JADMIO012752792.1_pt1 | contig 64804 bp, 63 predicted proteins | sample 8958161 | NCBI WGS metagenome assembly JADMIO01 (sample SAMN16585339, study PRJNA669376) | soil metagenome | isolation source: Crop rotation soil | place: USA: Cullars Rotation, Alabama | collected 2011 | reverse complement strand
CTTTCCCCAGCACATACGACATTAATCGTGCCGATACCCAGGTTAGGCGCGCTGTCAATAACTATGACATCATAGTCATGAGCAACAGTTTCAATGGCCAGTCGGAGCATCAGGTGTGGATCGGTGGGCAGTTTACCTTCATCAAATTTGCCCATTAACTCAGTTTCAATACGGTGCAGAGCCAGACAGGAAGGAATAATGTCAAGCCCCGGCCAGCAAGTGGGCTTTATTGCATAAGTGACATCGTCCTTTTCCCCAAGATAGAAAGGCAGGAGAGTGTCTTCTGCATGAATATGAAGATCTGGTACCCATCCGTGATACATTGAGGCTGTTCCCTGGGGGTCGTTACCTTCCACGAGCAAAACACGTAGCCCCTTCAGAGCCAGATCCTGAGCAAGATGAACAGAAACTGAGGTTTTGTAAACGCCTCCTTTATGGGCAGCAACCCCGATCACCGGTGGAAATACGTCTTCAGCACGTCGCAATCGCGTACCAAACACATCACGCATATGATTAATTTGTTCAATTGTATAACCAACACGTTGCTCAACCCGTCCTCGAATTTCCATATCCGGGTGCGGTAGTCGCCCTGCTTTCTCGGCATCTCTGATAGCCTGAGAAGAAACCCCAACTAAATCCGCTGCTTCACCTATTCTCCAGCGCCGGGTTATTTTCCTCGCTTCCGGGCTGTCATCATTAAACTGTGCAATGGCGATAGCCTTCGTCATTTCATGACCAGCGTTTATGCACTGGTTAAGTGTTTCCATGAGTTTCATTCTGAACATCCTTTAATCATTGCTTTGCGTTTTTTTATTAAATCTTGCAATTTACTGCAAAGCAACAACAAAATCGCAAAGTCATCAAAAAACCGCAAAGTTGTTTAAAATAAGAGCAACACTACAAAAGGAGATAAGAAGAGCACATACCTCAGTCACTTATTATCACTAGCGCTCGCCGCAGCCGTGTAACCGAGCATAGCGAGCGAACTGGCGAGGAAGCAAAGAAGAACTGTTCTGTCAGATAGCTCTTACGCTCAGCGCAAGAAGAAATATCCACCGTGGGAAAAACTCCAGGTAGAGGTACACACGCGGATAGCCAATTCAGAGTAATAAACTGTGATAATCAACCCTCATCAATGATGACGAACTAACCCCCGATATCAAGTCACATGACGAAGGGAAAGAGAAGGAAATCAACTGTGACAAACTGCCCTCAAATTTGGCTTCCTTAAAAATTACAGTTCAAAAAGTATGAGAAAATCCATGCAGGCTGAAGGAAACAGCAAAACTGTGACAAATTACCCTCAGTAGGTCAGAACAAATGTGACGAACCACCCTCAAATCTGTGACAGATAACCCTCAGACTATCCTGTCGTCATGGAAGTGATATCGCGGAAGGAAAATACGATATGAGTCGTCTGGCGGCCTTTCTTTTTCTCAATGTATGAGAGGCGCATTGGAGTTCTGCTGTTGATCTCATTAACACAGACCTGCAGGAAGCGGCGGCGGAAGTCAGGCATACGCTGGTAACTTTGAGGCAGCTGGTAACGCTCTATGATCCAGTCGATTTTCAGAGAGACGATGCCTGAGCCATCCGGCTTACGATACTGACACAGGGATTCGTATAAACGCATGGCATACGGATTGGTGATTTCTTTTGTTTCACTAAGCCGAAACTGCGTAAACCGGTTCTGTAACCCGATAAAGAAGGGAATGAGATATGGGTTGATATGTACACTGTAAAGCCCTCTGGATGGACTGTGCGCACGTTTGATAAACCAAGGAAAAGATTCATAGCCTTTTTCATCGCCGGCATCCTCTTCAGGGCGATAAAAAACCACTTCCTTCCCCGCGAAACTCTTCAATGCCTGCCGTATATCCTTACTGGCTTCCGCAGAGGTCAATCCGAATATTTCAGCATATTTAGCAACATGGATCTCGCAGATACCGTCATGTTCCTGTAGGGTGCCATCAGATTTTCTGATCTGGTCAACGAACAGATACAGCATACGTTTTTGATCCCGGGAGAGACTATATGCCGCCTCAGTGAGGTCGTTTGACTGGACGATTCGCGGGCTATTTTTACGTTTCTTGTGATTGATAACCGCTGTTTCCGCCATGACAGATCCATGTGAAGTGTGACAAGTTTTTAGATTGTCACACTAAATAAAAAAGAGTCAATAAGCAGGGATAACTTTGTGAAAAAACAGCTTCTTCTGAGGGCAATTTGTCACAGGGTTAAGGGCAATTTGTCACAGACAGGACTGTCATTTGAGGGTGATTTGTCACACTGAAAGGGCAATTTGTCACAACACCTTCTCTAGAACCAGCATGGATAAAGGCCTACAAGGCGCTCTAAAAAAGAAGATCTAAAAACTATAAAAAAAATAATTATAAAAATATCCCCGTGGATAAGTGGATAACCCCAAGGGAAGTTTTTTCAGGCATCGTGTGTAAGCAGAATATATAAGTGCTGTTCCCTGGTGCTTCCTCGCTCACTCGACCGGGAGGGTTCGAGAAGGGGGGGCACCCCCCTTCGGCGTGCGCGGTCACGCGCACAGGGCGCAGCCCTGGTTAAAAACAAGGTTTATAAATATTGGTTTAAAAGCAGGTTAAAAGACAGGTTAGCGGTGGCCGAAAAACGGGCGGAAACCCTTGCAAATGCTGGATTTTCTGCCTGTGGACAGCCCCTCAAATGTCAATAGGTGCGCCCCTCATCTGTCAGCACTCTGCCCCTCAAGTGTCAAGGATCGCGCCCCTCATCTGTCAGTAGTCGCGCCCCTCAAGTGTCAATACCGCAGGGCACTTATCCCCAGGCTTGTCCACATCATCTGTGGGAAACTCGCGTAAAATCAGGCGTTTTCGCCGATTTGCGAGGCTGGCCAGCTCCACGTCGCCGGCCGAAATCGAGCCTGCCCCTCATCTGTCAACGCCGCGCCGGGTGAGTCGGCCCCTCAAGTGTCAACGTCCGCCCCTCATCTGTCAGTGAGGGCCAAGTTTTCCGCGAGGTATCCACAACGCCGGCGGCCGGCCGCGGTGTCTCGCACACGGCTTCGACGGCGTTTCTGGCGCGTTTGCAGGGCCATAGACGGCCGCCAGCCCAGCGGCGAGGGCAACCAGCCGAGGGCTTCGCCCTGTCGCTCGACTGCGGCGAGCACTACTGGCTGTAAAAGGACAGACCACATCATGGTTCTGTGTTCATTAGGTTGTTCTGTCCATTGCTGACATAATCCGCTCCACTTCAACGTAACACCGCACGAAGATTTCTATTGTTCCTGAAGGCATATTCAAATCGTTTTCGTTACCGCTTGCAGGCATCATGACAGAACACTACTTCCTATAAACGCTACACAGGCTCCTGAGATTAATAATGCGGATCTCTACGATAATGGGAGATTTTCCCGACTGTTTCGTTCGCTTCTCAGTGGATAACAGCCAGCTTCTCTGTTTAACAGACAAAAACAGCATATCCACTCAGTTCCACATTTCCATATAAAGGCCAAGGCATTTATTCTCAGGATAATTGTTTCAGCATCGCAACCGCATCAGACTCCGGCATCGCAAACTGCACCCGGTGCCGGGCAGCCACATCCAGCGCAAAAACCTTCGTGTAGACTTCCGTTGAACTGATGGACTTATGTCCCATCAGGCTTTGCAGAACTTTCAGCGGTATACCGGCATACAGCATGTGCATCGCATAGGAATGGCGGAACGTATGTGGTGTGACCGGAACAGAGAACGTCACACCGTCAGCAGCAGCGGCGGCAACCGCCTCCCCAATCCAGGTCCTGACCGTTCTGTCCGTCACTTCCCAGATCCGCGCTTTCTCTGTCCTTCCTGTGCGACGGTTACGCCGCTCCATGAGCTTATCGGGTCCACTCGCGAACGCAGAAAGGCCCACCCGAAGGTGAGCCAGTGTGATTACATTTGCGGCCTAACTGTGGCCAGTCCAGTTACGCTGGAGTCACTAGTATTTAGGTGACACTATAGAAGCGGCCGCGACAACTTGTCCACGTGGAATTCTAAGCTTAGGATCCCAATGTGCTGGAAAGGCGGCGTCATCAAATCCCGCAATTCGTCCTTCGCGCTGGGATAGAGCAGATCGAGCGCGTTGTCCTCGAGCGCGGCGTGAATGCGGGGCCGACGCGCCAGCGAGCGGCAGCGTTCTTCCAGCGCAGCCTGCCTCAGCTCCTGCAAATTGCGCAGGGCGGTGAGCTCGGTCTGAAATTGCCGTTCGAGCGCGCGTCTCGTCGAAGCCTCCACGCTCCGGTGAGCAAAAAACGCCGACGCCGCTGTCACTGCCAGGATGACGAGCATCATCGCCACGAACAGCTTCGCACGGAAGCGGGCGACGTTTGCTGACTTCGCCTCTGGCACGGCGATCACGGAAAATTCGCGCGCAACACGGTGTCCGACTTCAGTTCCACCGGGCGCTCGAGTGTCTCTTTGCTGCTCAACCAAACCTTAAGAACGAACTTCCCCGCCGGTAAGCCCGTGAGTCGGAAATTTCCGTTGGCGTCCGTGACTACGAAATGCGGCGTGTCGAGAACGAGGATAAGCCCGCGCATGTGCTCGTGGATTTCACAGCGAAGCGTCACCAAACCCGGAACGTCGAAAACCTGCGAGGGGATTGGCCGCTCGTCCGGACGGTAACGTCCAAGGTCGAAACGCTTCGGCACCGAGTAGGAAAAAATATTGTGATAGGTGTCGTCGAGATTCGGGAACTCCACCCGCGTGCCGACGCGCACGGGTAACAGCGCGGGCAGAAACGCCAGATCCTTCTGCGGGAGCTGCGCGGTGGGCACCGAAGCCGGCGGCGCAAATTGACCTTCGAGATAAACCACCGCGAGCGGCGGATTGGTGGCGAGCGCGCCACCTTTCGTCACGATGTCGTAGCGACGATTCACCACCGGCGCGCTGCGTGCAGCTGACAGCGTCACGCGACCTTCGATCACCGCCTCCGCTCTCATGGCGGAAACCAGGAGGACTGACGCCGCAACTCCCTGAATCCAAAAAGCGATTTTCATGATGCGCGAATAGTGTACCCGACGGAGCGCAAGGTGTGGATCACAGGAGCGGAAAAACCGCTGTCCACTTTCTTGCGAAGGCGTGCGATGAAAATCTCCACGGTGCGGGTGTCGTACTGGTGATCTCGCTGCCAGACACGTTCGCACAATTCCGTGCGGGAGAAAACTCGCCCTGGCTCCTGCATCAGCACTTGCAGCACGTCGAACTCACGCGGCGAAAGCGAAACCGGTTTCCCCGCACGCATGACCCGTCGATGCTGCACATCCATCTGCAAATCGCCCACCTTCAGAAAATCCGCAGCGGTGGGCGTGGCGGCGCGACGCCCGAGCGCTTCCACGCGCGCGACGAGTTCATCGAGAGAAAACGGTTTCGCCAGATAGTCGTCTGCGCCGGCTTTTAAGCCTTTCACGCGATGCTCCACCTCGCTGCGTGCGGTGAGAATCAGAACCCGCGACGGTGAATTCGCTTCACGTAATCGTCCCAGCACGCCCAGGCCGTCGAGCGTGGGAAGATTGAGATCCAGCACGATCAGGTCCGGCGGATCCTTCAGCGCGACGTTCAAGCCTTCTGCGCCATCATGCTGGGCTTCCACGACGTGGCCGTGCCGCGTTAGGGCACGCCCCACGTGACGCGCCAACTGCATTTCGTCTTCGATCACGAGGATGCGCATAAGGGAGAAAGCGACACCCTCACGTTAACTTCCCCGCGAAAAGACGCGAGCACCGACCTCGGATTCAACAGCGAGATCACTCAAGGGAACCACAACGGAAGATCGACGGAGCTGAATGTCGTCCGCGCGTTGCTTAATTACAGCCACATCCGCTCCCGCCCACGCCGCGTCCGCCGCTCGCCGACTCGCGGGAAAAAAACGTGTGTTCCGCCCCTGCCGTCGCAAGCGCATCACGGTCTGGCCGCATCGTGTAGTCCGCGAGCGCGGCACGCTCCCACGGTTGCACTTTCACGGTGCTACAACCCGTTAAGCCGCCCACCAGCGTCAGGGCACCGAAGGCGAGCAGAAGAATTTTTCGCGACGTGTTCATGGCTGATCCTCAGGTTTTATCGGCGAGCACGGTTTCGATGTGCTTCCGAATTTCCGCTTCCGTGGCACTGCCGTGGAAACCGGTATGGACGAAACGCACGCGACCATCGCGTCCCAACAAATAGGACGTGGGCATCGTCGGCACCTTCACGGCCTGCACGAGTTTCTGCTCCTGATCGAGCAACGCGGCGAAAGGCGGCTGCCATTTTTTCACGAAGGCAACGTAGGCCGGCTCCTTTTCGTCCACGCTCACGGCCACGATCACCAGACCTTTCGCGGCATAGTCCGCGTGAATTTTCGCGAAAGCCGGAAAGGATGCTTTGCACGGCGCGCACCACGAGGCCCAGAAATCCACGAGTACCACTTTGCCTTCCGTGGCGGGCACCGCCCCACCCGTGAGCGCAGCGCCGGTGAGCGACGGAAATAACTCGCCGGGCGACAACTGGGCGTGCACTGCCACACTGGACAAACTGGTGAGCGCGATCAGGAAGAGAATTTTACTGAGTGACGACATGGTTGAAAAATCCGCGGGTTTGTGCGCGAGCCGTTTCCGTGACGATCAGACCTTCGGCTCCTGGAAATGATTGGATGAACTCGATCCCCTTCGGCACGCCCAACACAAACGCCGTCGTGGAAAGCACGCCGGCATGCAGGCACGTTCCCGCAATCCCCGTGGCCTGCACACAACCGTTAGCGACGGGCCAGCCGGTGCGTGGATCGATGATGTGGCCGTAACGTTTCCCGTTCAAAGTCACGCGGCGGATGTAGTCGCCGGAGGATGCGATCCCTCGGTTGCCCACCAGCCCGACGCTGCCTGCGGTGGCGCCCGGTTGATTCGGATTTTCCAAGCCGATGTGCCACGCCGGACGACCCGGCGGTTTACCCAGCGCTCGGATGTCGTGGCCGAAATCGACCAGCACGTCGGCGATTCCGTGGTCCAGCGCAATCTGCGCAACGACGTCGACGGCGTATTCCTTGCCGAATCCGCCGAGGTCCAGCGCCATTCCAATCTCAGGCAAAAAGACTTTGCCCGGCGCGCGTTGAACTTTTTTCCAGCCCACCAGCGCACGGGCAGCGGCGATTTCCGCAGCGGACGGCATCACCGGTTGCTCGGCTTTGTAGTTCCACAGGCGCATCAGCGGCAGAAGCGTGGGATCAAGAATCCCCTGCGTGAGAAAATGCAGCGTGTCGCAGAGTTTGAAGAGCTGCTCGGTTTCTTCGTCGATCGCGACCCACTCTTTGCCCGCTGCGGAATTGATGCGGCTGATGAGACTGTCGGCGCGAAACCGTGAGTACTTGGCTTCGAAGACCTCCACCCACGCAATCGCGACGCGCTCAAACGTGCGCCCACGCTCCGCATCGAGTGTCGCATATTGAATCTCACACGTGGTCCCCATCGCGTGGAACGTGACGCGTTTCAGTTCCCCGGCCGGACCTGCGGCGATGGGAGCTGGTGTGCGGTGTGCCTGTGCGACGAGTGCCATGGCGAAATTCTACCAGCTAAACGTAATCCCGGCGTTCACGATTCCGGCTCGCGGATAAACTGACGGCGGCGTGACGTCATCTTTCCTATGCATCTCGTAGCGTTCGTATGAAACATCTGCGCGCCACGCTGCGTTAATGGTCCAAATCACCTTCAAACCGTAGTTATAACTCCGTAACGCAGAGAGGCGGTAGTCGGCGGAGTAGAACGGACCGGCGGGATTCGGCCGTCCGGTCGGCGCGTAGCCCGAGCCCGTGATATCGATCCGATAAAAGTCCGCGGCGGTTTGGTCGTAGAAGCGGAAGCCCGGCCGCAGCGTGAAGTGCTCACTTAGCTTTTGGTACCAAGCCAACTCGATCGTATGCGAGGTCGTGCCGAAGCTGTCGTGGAAAAGCCGGTAGCTCGCCTCCAACGCGCCGTGCAGCTCGGCGAAGGATCGATTCAAGGCGGTGTAAGCAATCCAGCGGTCGCGCGTCGCGGGACGATTTTCGCCGAACGTGAGCGGGAGGAAAACTCCGGGGACGATCTCGACGGTTTGCTGCACCACGCGATAGGGATCGGCGTGATAGCCGGTGCTGTGACCGTAAGTGACATTGAACGTGACCGACGTACGCGGATCGAGGAGTTGCGTAACGCCTGCGACGAAATCGGCGGTGCGCTTCTTCACCCAGTCACGTTGATACAACACGCGGATGTCGTCGTCCGTCGCGGCAGCGCCGAGCAGCAGCGTCGTGTTCTTCTGATTAAAATCGGTGAGCGTGTTAAGTGAGAGTCCGTTGGACACGTAGTCGCTTTCGCGGCTGTTCGCGAAACCGAGCGCAACGTTGATGCGCGGAAATTGCCGAGCGAAATCCGCGCTCCACGCTTTACGCCTGTCTTCCAAGTGCGAGAGCGGCACTGGATCTCCGGCTTTGGGTGGCGGCTGGCCCGTGGGTGTGGCGCCCGTGATGGTGTCGAGTACTCCCTGAAGTTTGAGACGAATATCTGAGCCAAGGTCTTGCTCCAGCAAACCGTAGTGCGACTCGACCTGCATCCGGTCGCCGGATTCACGGTAGTCCACGTACTTGTAGCTGATCCCGTTTTCAGCCTTGGCCGGCCGAAGCTGCACGAAGAACCAGGAGCCGAGCAAAATTCCCAACCTGACGGAAGGAAGGCGAAAGGAGGTGGAGCGCACGGAAGATGAAAGCATGTAACGGGCGCCGGCGGCTTCAACCCCCGTTGTCCGGAGGTTGCGTCAACGCCGCTCGAAAGTCCTCAGCCGCTCCGGCCTTTCAAGAGGCAGAAGGTAACGCTTTGGAAAGATTTGGTCCCGCCACGCCCTGCCAACTACTGATGCGCGATCTCGACCGACGAAACCTGGAGCGTCGCATTCAGCACTTTCGGATTGCTCGGCTGGGCTGCGATCGAGAACTGCGTCACGCCCATGTACGGCGACCGGCCGGCGATCGAGTAGTAATAGCGCTTCAACGCCTCCCAATCCGTCCGCTGCAAATTGATCTGCACCGTATGCACCGAGAATTGTCCGCTGCTGGAGGTCTGCGGCGCATCGTTGCTCAATGCCACGTTTTGGTCGCGCGCGAGAGCGATAAGTTCTCCCACGAGACGCGTTTCGTCCAACGTTTGAGCTGGATCGAGATTTTTGATCGCCTGCTGAGCCGCCGCTTCGATCACGCCACGGCTTTCGAGCCAGCGTTTTTGTTCAGCGAGCCGGTTGGTCAACGAGTGGTGAGCCGCCCACGCTGCCGAGGCGCGAGTAGAAAACGCTGACGCCCACCACAACGCGGCGATCGCCACGAAGAGCACGAGCATCAACTTCTCGCGCAGGAGCCGCCCAAGGAAAAATATTTTGAAAGCTCTCATGGCGTGCGCGGGTTGGGTTTCAACGCTCCCGGACGGAAGGTAATCGACATCGTAAACTGGATGCCGTTGTCACGCGCCTGTGGGCGACCGAACTCGACCTTCTCCAGTTCAGGCAGAGCCGCGAGTTTCGAGCGATAGTCGGTGACCGCGTTCGGCGACGTGCTCTGGGCTTCGACGGTGAGTCCGTAGATTCCATCCGTCGTCGTGCGCAAAAACCGAATCGTGTCGGGCTTCGTGCCGCTCACGAACAAGATCATCTCGATCGGAAGGAGACGTTTCGTAGAAAGCTCGTTGACGCGCGTGGTGAGCGTCTGCGCCGTGTCGATGCGGTCAACGACGGGCTGCTGCGCGTTGGCTTGCTTGCGCAGCGTCTTGTCCCACATCCCGAGACCGACGAGCGCGAGTTCGCCTAGTCCGAGGACCAGCAGCGCGGCGACGAGTCCAAGAAAACCACGCCAGAGGAGCAGGTCGCGTTGGCGCGAGCGCCGCAGCGCCGCCAGCTCTTCCTTGTCGCGGACATCGAGCGCCGAGGCAGAAGCGGAAGGGACACGTGACGTGAAACCTTCCGCGCGAAACGCGAATTCGCGTTCGTTGCGCGATGAAGCTGCCGCCGGTGCCGCGGCGAGGACGACGTGTCGACTGTTTGGCGCGGCGCTCAACAGCGCGTCGCGCGCCTGAGAACGTTGCTCATCCGTCGCGTCTGCTGGAACGGGTTGAAAGACGACCTTCGCTGGAATCGCCGCTGAGGCGCCGTCGTAGTAGATCGCGGTGAAGCCATTTTCGGATGGGACCACCAGCGCCGTGTCAGGCTTGATGTCACCGCCGAGGAGCGCCGCAAAACTTGGCACCACGAGTTCCGCACTACCCCACTCTGCGGTTTGGTCACTGGTGAATCGCCGACGATAGGCCGCAAAAATCAGCGCCCGGTCAGCGCCCGGCTGCCAGAAAAAACCATGGTACAACTGCGCCGGTGGAAACGGCGAAAGCGTCTCGAGCGCGAGTTCGATCTGCCCTGCGACGGCCGCACTTCCTCCGTCCGGCGCCACCGGAATTGCCCGCGTGAAGAACATTTCGTCGGGCAGAAGCACGACCTTCGGCGGGGGCGGGCCAGCTTTGAGAAGTCTAAACAGTGAAAGGGTCATGCCTTGGTCGAGGGGACAGGGGGAGGTGAAATCTCACCATTCTCTTTAATTTCCAAGAGTGTAAATGGATAGTTCAGTTTTTTCGTAGCACCAGCCGACGGATCACTGGGTGAATTTGTGAGCGCCGGCGGCGGCGTTTGGTCGGTGGTAGAGGTATTGGACACCGGCGTTTTCACAGGTTGCACGATTGTCGCCCCGCCAGCTGGCGCGATGACGGTGCTCACTCGAAATGCGCTCCTGCCTTCGTGAATCGTGATGTTGATCCGCAACGCGCTGATCTGCGTGCCGTAGTTGTCCGGAAGTTTCCCCTGACCGAGTATCTGCGACGCATCCTGCGGCGAATCGAAGTAACCGGGGCCCATCTGCGCGCGATCTCCGGTGCCGCTGAGATAGTCGCTCAACTGCCGGCGTTGCGACGGATCGAGCGTGCCGATCGCTGACAGTGTGTCTGGGCGTCCGCCATTCACGTTCGTCTGCTTGAAATCGAACAACGAGAACGCATCGACGAATCGATGCCACAACTCATTCGGCAGCCCGTGCTCGTCGTAGAAAATCTCTCGAGCGTAATCGATCGCCGCCAATTCCGAATAGCTGCGCAACGGACGCAACGGCGGCGCGTAGGGCAACGTCACGCGATCGTAGTCCGGCGAGGACATCGACGTCGGCACGTGGTCTTTTTTCATCCAACCCAGCAATGAATCCGTCAGTCGCTCCGAGTTCGACTGCGAGAGTCCCCACGCCTGAAACAGATTCATCATCGCTGTCTGATCTGCATGCGGGAGGGAAAGTTTGCCGCTCTCGTCTTCAAAGGAGATTTCCGCCTCGCAGCCTTCGCGCGGCGTCCAGCCCGCAAAGCCAAGCGGATCACTCCAACCTTCGGCCGGACTCCGCAAACCGCCGTTGACCTGACGAAAATCCTCCAGAACGCCTAGCGTCACCTCGAGCGCCGAATAAGCTTCCTGCCTCAAGCGCCGGCCTGTGGCCTCGCGCGATTCGACGATCAGATCGTCGCCGGCTTTCTCCACGAACAAGACCACCGCGAGCGACGCGAAGAGTAGCGTCACGAGCACGATCACGAGCACGGAAGCGCGCCGGGAATCAGCCTGCGGAAATTTCTTGGTGCACGTTTTCACGGTCAAAAATTCGGCAGGGTTTCCGGCGACGACGGGAGCGTGATCGCTACTTCCCGCGTGAGTTTTTGATAGGTAAATTTCAATCGCAGCCGTTGCGGGGCGACGACCTTGTTATCCGAGTCGTGCCGAAGCTGTTCTTCGTTTTTCCAGTTTTTGAAATTCGCGTCGTAGTAGTCGTAGCTCATCCCTGTCACGAGCGGCGTGATGAGCGTCTCGCGTGGCGCATCGTCGGCAAAGCGGGTCTCGAGCCTCGAGTGCCACAGCAGCCACAATCCATCACGGCCACGGACCTGAAGCGAACAGACGACCTCCGGCAGTGGGCGGTCGGGCCACGTCAGGAGGCGACTACCTTCGGGAAGTTCAAAGGTCAGCAGGTTTTCCGTGACGCCGCTTTTTGGACGAATCTCCTGCGGTGCAATCGGCGTGTCGCCGGATTTCGCCGCGGGCGGGAGCGCCGCCGATCTCAACTCCTGATCGAGAAAACGCGTCACGGCGCGCACATGTTGATCGAACAGGCGAACGTCCGTGTTGCGGCCCCACAGCTCGCCCATCGAGAACACGAATGTATTGAGCGAAACGAGGACGAGCGCAACCAGTGCGAGCGCGAGCAAGATTTCCAGCAACGTGAATGCGGATCTCGTCTCCCGCATTTGAGCAAACGCATGCCGCGAGTGCGTCTTCATCGCGTGACCTTCTCCCGCAGTTTCAGGATTCGGTCCTTCGCGTCCTGACGAAGCTTAGCCGAATCGAGACCTTCCGACCATGTTGGGCGGAGCAGCATGAACGTTTCCACTGTCGGCGGGCGGGTCGGTGCGTTGCCGGTCTCAGCGATCGTGCACGTGAACGTCACGCGAAACACGTCGGCGGTCGCGGTTTGATCGATCGTGGCTTTCCACGTGAGGTGACCGCCGCCACCCGGCACGTCGAAGTCCCCGCCGTCTTCGGCCTTCTTGCGATCGGGTTCGGCCATCAATTGCTGCCGCGCAAATCGAATATCTTCGTCGTGAGCATTGCCACGATTCACCACGTCGTACGCCTGCAGCACATTCACGTACGCGGAACCAAGCGCCACGGCTGCGACCGCGAACACCATCAAGGCGACGAGCACTTCGATCAGCGTAAATCCGCGGCGTCTCCTCATGGCGTCTTTGTGTCCGTCAAAACCGGCGCGCATGTCCATGGATCGATCGCGATGATTTGCGCCGGCCCGTTTGTCCTGAACTGCACGCGAAACGGCATGCACGTGCCATCTGGATAAAAGGAAACGAATGGCAGCGTCTTGGTATCGACGAGTTCGCCACCAATCAGGAGCGATCCTCCGCTCGACTGCGCGTGCAGGAGATCGATCGTGAGTTCGCGGTCACCGGCCACGGGAAAGTTTTGCGAAGCGCCCCCGCCATCGACGACGAAACGCTTCTCTTTCGCGTCGTAGCTGAGTCGAGTTTCCGTTTCACCCTTCAACGCAGCACGACGCGCCGATCGCGCGGCTTCCCAGAAAATCTCCACCGGACTTTTCGGACGCGAATCCGCCAAGTGGGCGCCGATCGACACCATGGCCGCGCTCAACAATCCGATAAGCGCGACCGCGAGCAGGATTTCCAGCAGCGTGAATGCACGCCGCTGGTGGCGACGGCCAGAATCAGATTGGCCCGCGGCAGGATTGCTCGACTGAGCGCGCGCCGCTGTTTCAGCGCCAGAGATTCCGCGTGCCGCAAACCACATTCCTTACTTCTCCTCCGACCAGTTACCGATGTCGTCGGCTGTGCCTTCGGTTTTATCCGGACCCTTGGAGAACACATCGTAGCCGTTCTTGTTCTTCGTGCCCGGATAGCGGTAAACGTAAGGTTCTTTCCACGGATCAACCGGCAGACGGTTGTCTTGTAGGTACGGCCCATGCCACTGGCTTGCCTTGTTCGCAGGTGCAGTGACCAACGCCTGAAGGCCCTCAGCGGTGCTCGGATAATCACCCATTTGAATGCGATACGAAGTCAGCGGGAGTTTGATCGATTCGTTGACGAAGAGTTTCGCCGTCGAAATGGACGCTTGATCAAAGATGCCGGAGAAATTGGAAACACTCAGCCCTACGAGCAGGGCAAGGATCGCCAGCGCGATCATGATTTCCAGCAAGGTGAAGCCGCGACGTAAGCTGCGGCGGGAATGAAGGGATGGGGAGTTTCTGAGCATGGGAAGCAAAAGAGTGGCTCGAAGACGTGACTTGTCGAGACGCGCGCAACGAAGGGAATGTTTCAATTATTCCACCGTGAACTTCGCGGACACGCTAACCTTTCAGTGTCGAGCGACTCCTTGTAGGGGCGCAGTCTCGCTGCGCCTTTTCTGAATAGAAACCTGACAATCACCGCCACGCTGGTGCCCCCGTCCGGACTTGAACCGGAATACGCCCCGACAAGTCGGGGCTGCTCTATCCGCACGTATCTGCGGACTCACTTAAGTGAGCGATGGCTTTCTCAGGGTTTTTCCAACTCTTCAATTTGCGTTCGAGCAAGTTGGCCTCGCGCTTGGTAGCGCATTCTCGCTTTGCAACCAAGGTCAGCTCTCCCTGCATCCGCCGCGTTGTCTGCGTTCCGCCGGCTTGATGCTGCTTCATGCGCGCCTCCAAATCAGACGTCATGCCGATGTAGTGTCGCCCTGCTTCGTCTCTCAAAATGTACACCCAATGCATGATCGCTGGTGCCCCCGTCCGGACTTGAACCGGAATACGCGGTTTAGGAAACCGCTGCTCTATCCAGTTGAGCTACGGGGACGGGATAGCGGGGCGAAGATGGAGCGAATTTGAGGTGTTTTGCATCCTAAAAATGCTCGTTGACAAGACCCCCTCCAAAACCACTGTCTGACCCTCTTTTTCTGACATGAGCACTTCCGAACAGCCCACCACGCAGAGCCTCACCCCGGACCAGATTCCGTTCACCACTCCGCAGGCGATGCGCACGTACGTGACCGACACGGGCAAGATTCTCCCACGCAAGTACACGCACTTGTCTGCCAAGCATCAGCGCGCGATCACGAAGACGATCAAGCACTCGCGCAACATGCTGCTCGCGCAGTAAGTCGCCCGCACTTCTCTTTTCAGGCCGGAGTCTTTGGCTCCGGCCTTTTTTGTGCCATGACGGCTAAACCCCTCGCCCGACTCTACCGCGGCACACCGCGCAACTTGGCGCTGCTGGCGAAAGCCTTGCGCAAGGGCGAACTTGTGGGCGTTCCCACGGAAACCGTCTATGGCTTGGCGGCGAACGCACTCGACGCTCGCGCCTGCCGCTCAATTTTTCGCGCGAAAGGCCGGCCCACGGCCGACCCGTTGATCGTGCACATCCACGCGCTCCGTCAGCTCGCAGAAATCGCGGTGCCGAATGATGCCGCGCGGAAACTCGCCCGCGCCTTTTGGCCTGGGCCGCTCACGATCGTGCTGCCGAAACGCGACGTCGTTCCAGCCATCGTCTCTTCTGGTCTGCCGAGCGTGGCGGTGCGGATGCCGCGCCATCCTCTCTTTCGCCGGCTGCTCAAACTCAGCGGCGTTCCGCTCGCCGCGCCGAGCGCGAATCCATTCGGCTATGTGAGCCCGACCTCGGCGGCCCACGTGCTCGCAGGGCTTGGGAACAAAATCCCTCACATCCTCGACGGCGGCTCTTCCCAGATCGGCGTTGAATCAACGATCGTCGATCTGCGCGACGAACACTCGCCTCGCCTGCTTCGCCCGGGCGCAATCACGCAGGAAGATTTGGAACGCGTGCTCGGTATGCCGGTGAAGAAGCCCACGAAACATTCCCAGCGCCGTGCGCAGGTCGCTCCGGGTTTGCTCAAGCGGCACTATAGCCCGCGAACGCCCTCCGTACTTCACGAGCGAATCTCCACGGAAACAGCGCGACGCTCCTCGCCCAATGAAGCGTGGCTTTTCGTGACCAAGCCCAACGGCCTCTCTGGGAAAAACATTTTCTGGCTCGATGCGCGCGGAGATCTGCGAGCGGCCGCGCGGCGTTTGTTCGCGGTGCTGCGTCAGATTGACGGCGCAGGATTTTCGAAACTCCATCTCGAGCGCGCGCAAGGTGGCGGACTCGCCGATGCGATCAATGATCGTCTGCAGCGTGCGGCGGGAAAAGGTTAGAGCGTTCTATTCCTATTCTGTCGCTTGCGTCTACCAGGTAGGAGCCTGCTCGCAGGCGATATCGGTGTGCGAAGAACAACCATCGCCTGCAAGCAGGCTCCTACCGCAAGCCGAAAGAACTCAACCTCGCGCATTCTGGATTAGAAGGGTCCGCGAGCGGACGGCCTATGCATTCCCAGAATTCGTTTCAGCGCAGCGCAGTCGCCAGCTCCGCGAGGAACCGTTCGTTCTGAGCCCGCGTGCCGACCGTAATGCGCAGCCACTCCGGCATCGCGTACGGTTTCATCGGTCGAACGATCACGCCGCGGCGTTGCAGCGCGTCGAAGATTTTTGCTCCGTCGCCGACTCGCACGAGAATGAAATTCGCGACGCTCGGAACGTACTCCAGCCCTTGCGCGCGAAAGCCGTTTTCGAGCTGAGCCAATCCGGCGGTGTTTTCCTCCACGCATTTCTTCGTGAACTCCACGTCGCCGAGCGCTGCGATCGCGGCCGCCTGCGCGATTGCGTTCACATTGAACGGCTGCCGGACGCGGTTTAGAAATTTCACGATCTCCGACGACGCGTAGCCGTAGCCGATGCGCAGCGACGCGAGTCCGTAGATTTTGGAAAACGTGCGGAGGCAAATCACGTTGCGCCCTTCCTTCAGCAGCGGCCGCAAATCCGGTGTCGGACGCACGTACTCGGCGTACGCCTCATCAATGACCGCGACGACATGCGGCGGTAGCGCGTGAACGAACGCCAGCAGTTCCGCCTCGGTGTTGGCCGTGCCGGTTGGGTTGTTCGGACTGCACACGTAAACGAGTTTGGTTCGCGGAGTGATCGCTGCGGCGATCGCCGCGAGATCATGCCGATAGTTCAACAGCGGCACCTCGATCGCCTTCGCACCAAATACGAGTGTCACCAATTTATAGACGACGAACGCGGGCGCACCCATGACCACCTCGTCTCCCGGGCCCAGCAACGCGTGACCGAGCAGCTCGATGATTTCGTTAGAGCCGTTGCCCACAATAAACTGATCCGCGTCCAGGCCCCGCGCTGCAGCGAGTTTTTCGCGCAGCTCAAAACAACCGCCGTCGGGATAAAGTTCCCCGTGCTCCAACGCGGTTTTCGCCGCCGCGAGCGCTTTGGGTGAAGGCCCAAACGGATTTTCGTTCGAGGCCAGCTTGATGATAGTGGCAGGATCGAGACCGAGTTCGCGCGCCACGTACTCGATCGGCTTGCCTGGTTCATAGACCGGCTGAGTCAGCACCGCCGGCTTCACGAGATCCTGAAAAGTCATACTCCACGCATGCACGGAATTTTGCGCGAGTGAAAGTTCGTTTCGCAAGTGGGCCCGTGTAGCGGCGAGCACCAGCAAGCCGACGCGCACCACTCGCTGGCGCTCGCGGCTACGGGCTCACACCACCCGACTCGGCACCCGCACCACCTGCATGCCCGCAGCGAGCGCAGCCTTGATGCCCGGCTCAGCGTCTTCGAACACGAGGCACTGCGTGGGCTCGACGCCGAGCAATTTGGCAGCGAGCAAAAACATATCCGGCGCCGGTTTGCCGTGCACGACGTCATCTGCCGACACCACGGCTTTGAACAGCGAGGCCAGGCCTGCCAGTTGGAGCGAGCGCCGCACGATATCGCGAGGCCCGCCCGAGGCGATCGCGAGTGGATGCGTCGCCGCGGCTTTCCGCGCAAACTCCACCGTCGGTCCGATCAAACGCGCGTCGGCTTGGAGTTCCGTGAACAGCGCCTCTTTCGCGTGAAAGACCTGCTCTGCATCGATGGTGAGTTTGTAGTGCTCGGCGATCAGTTGTGCCACCCGGCGCGTCGGCACTCCGCCCAGCGAATAGAAGAGGTTCTCGTCCAATTGCACCTTGAGCCCGGCTTGGCGCATCGCGGCATCCCACGCACGGTAGTGAAGCGGCATGGTGTCGATGAGCGTGCCATCGAGATCAAAGATGTAGCCGGCGAATTCGCCTGGAGGGATGTCGAGCTTCATGAAACCGCGCACGCCACGCGGAAAGCGATCGCGAGGCAAACGGAAACTCAGTCGACGCCTGCCACGGCGCTTCGTCGCTCGAGCAGTAGCGTGTCGCGCCACCGACCCGCCCATGCGCCGTACGTCATTTTGCCGACGCGCTCGCGTCGGCCAATAATCCGAAAGCCATGCGCCACGTGCAGCGCGAGACTCGCGGCGTTCTCCGGAAAGATTCCGGCCTGGAGCGTCCACAGGCCTTCCGCTTCCGAGCGCTCGATGAGACCGCGCATCAGCGTTCCTCCTACGCCGCGACAACGCGCCATCGCCGCAACGTAGATGCTCACCTCGGCCACGCCAGCATAGGCGCAGCGGTCAGAGGTTTTCGAAAGACTCGCCCAACCCAAGAGCGCCGTCCCGCGGGAATCTCGCGCCACAATCGAGCTAAATTTTCCCGTCGCCCATTCGACGAAGCTCTCCGGTGGACTCGCCGCAAAGGACGCATGACCGGTCGAGAGACCCTCGCGGTAAATCGCCGCTACTTCGCGCCAGTGGTCCGCTGTCATCAGCTCGATCACGAGTGACATGGCCGCGGAGGCTGACGCTCCACCTCGACGGCGTCAATCGGCGCTCACTCCGAATCCGCCAGCTTTCCGCCCGCGAGAGTCAGTTTCTCGGGATGCGCCGCCGAGCGCGGCAGTCCGAGCGCAATCAACGCCGCGGCGAGTGCGAACGCGAACGTGCCCCAGAGGGAGCCGCGAAGCCCGGCAAGTTGGAAGAGAACACCCGACAGCAGGCAGCCAACCAGGCGTCCACCCGCGTTCGCCATATAATAGAACCCAACGTTCAGCGCGACCTTGTCGCCGTCGGTGTAGTCGAGAATCAAATAAGAATGCACGGCCGAGTTCAGGCCGAACACCGCGCCGAAGAGTGCGAGTCCGCCCACGACCACCGCGCCAGCAGAAATCCCGCTCGCGAGAGAAAGCGGAATGGCAGCCGTGATCGCGGCGAGCGCAAAGGCCATGAGCACTGCCGAACGCCCCGTGGGAATTCGACCGCGCAGAAGGAACGGAGACGCGGATTGCACCACGCCATAACCGATGACCCACAGCGCCATGAACGCACCGACGCGAGCACCACTCCAGCCAAGCGCTTCGCTAAGAAACACCGGCACACCGACGACGAACCAAATATCCCGTGCCCCAAAAAGAAAAAATCGCGCGGCGGAGAGCACGTTGATCGCGCGGCTTCGGGCGAAGAGCTGTGAGAATCCAACTGTTGTTTTTCCGCGGCCAAGTTCGCGCGGTAGTGACCACCATGCCCCAAGCCACACGAGCATCAGCCCGCCTGCCATCCAATCGAGCGCGCCGATGAATCCTGCCGCACTCAACAACCATCCACCAAGAAAAAAGCCCGCACCCTTCAGCGCGTTCTTCGAGCCAGTCAGGAGCGCCACCCACTTGAACAGCTTTCCCTGCGCATCCGCGGGCAGCAGAACTTTGATCGCACTCTTCGAACTCATCTTCGTGAGGTCCTTCGCGATTCCGGACAACGCCTGCGCGCCCATCACGTAGGAAACCGAAAGCACTGCCGGCCACGCGGGATTCAGTCCTGCGAGCATGAGCAGCGCGATGACTTGCAAGAAAAGTCCGGCGAGCAACGTCACGCGCAAACCGATCTGATTCGCGAGCCAGCCACCGAGGAGGTTCGTGACAATTCCGCAGAACTCGTAGAGCAGAAAGAGAAACGCGAGTCGCACCGGACTGTAGCCCAGTTGCGCGAAATGGAGCAGCACCAGCATCCGCAGCGCGCCGTCTGTCAGCGTGAAGCCCCAGTAGGCCGCCGTCACGATGCTGTAGTTGCGGAGATTCACGACGAGAGCGACCCCGCCACTTTCCGCGCGAGTTCAGCCATGCGATTCGCGTAACCCCACTCGTTGTCGTACCACGCGTAGAGCTTCAGCATCGTGCCATCGACCACCATTGTGGATTGAGCATCGATGATCGCGGAGCGCGGATCACCTTTGTAGTCGATCGAAACCAACGGGCGCTCTTCATAGCCGAGAATGCCGGCGAGCGGTCCGCGCGTCGCGGCTGCCTTCAACAAGGTATTAACTTCCTCGACCGTGGTCGTCCGCTTCACGTGAAACACACAGTCAGTGAGCGACGCATTCAACAGCGGCACGCGAACCGCATGGCCATTCAGTTTTCCGAGCAGTTCAGGATAGATGAGCCCGATCGCCGTCGCTGAACCTGTCGTCGTCGGAATCAAACTCAGCCCCGCCGCGCGAGCTCGTCGCAAATCCTTGTCCGGCTTATCGGTGACGTGCTGCGTGTTCGTCGCGTCGTGAATCGTGGTGATCGATCCCCGCTCGATTCCGATGCCCTCGTGAATCACCTTCACGATCGGCGCGAGGCAGTTGGTTGTGCACGACGCGTTGGTGATGAGCCGGTGTTTGCTCGGATCGTAAAGATGATCGTTCACGCCCAGCACGAGGTTGATCGCGTCGCCTTTCACCGGCGCGGCAACAATCACCTTCTTCACGCCTCGTTCGAAATACACCGCCAGGTCAGACGGAGTGCGAAATTTCCCACTGCACTCGAGAACCACATCGACGCCGTGATCGGTCCACGGAACTTCGCCGGGCGTCGCCGCCTCGGTGAACGCGATCCGTTGACCACCGACGCGAATCACTCCCGATTCCGCCGTCGCCTCCTGCGACCAACGGCCTTGCGTAGAGTCGAAGTTCAAAAGATGCGCGGCACAGCCAGCGCCGCCTTTGATTTCGTTAATCAACACCCACTCGAACTCCGGCCAGTTCCAGGCCGCGCGATAGACGAGCCGCCCAATGCGGCCGAATCCATTGATGGCGATACGAGTCTTTTTCATTTTGAGAGTGCGCGCGTCGTTTTGCGGGACGCGGTCCGTAGGCGCGGCCCGGACTTTTTATTCGGCTGACATCCGCAGTCGCCGGAGTTCGGCATGCTCGGTGCGAGTTGCTTCAGACGATCGAGGTCACGCTGAAAGATCGGATTTTCCGCTGCGCAGTCCTGCAAACACGCGAGATTCGCCGTCAGCTCCACCGACCGCTTCACCGGCAATTCATAGATCATCCAATTTCCCTGACGTTCGCACTGCACTAATCCGCGAGCGCGAAGATAGGCGAGGTGCTTGGAGATTTTGACCTGAGGCGCCCGAAGCACCGCTTGAAAATGGCACACGCACAAGGGCCCTTGTGTCAGCACGTGGAGGAGGCGCAGCCGCGTCTCGTCGCAGAGGCACTCGTAGATTTTGATCAACTCCATTCGCGATTCATATGCCGGCGCAGGAATATGGATCAAGCCCAAGTTCGACCGACGCAGATTCGTAACGCGCGCACCACAAGGTCCTCACCAACAGTGGTGAGCCGAAATCCCCGTTGTCCTTTCCTCTCTTCCCACTAGCGTTCGACACCCTCCCCTATGAAAAAATACATCGTCGAGTTCATCGGCACGTTCTTCCTCGTGTTCACCGTCGGCCTGGCGGTCCGCCAAGGCGCTCCTCTCGCTCCCATTGCGATCGGCTCCGTTCTGATGGTTATGATTTTCGCCGGCGGACACATCTCCGGCGGACACTTCAATCCCGCAGTGACGCTGGCTGCTTTCATTCGCGGGCGCTGCGAGCGCAAAGATGTCCTACCCTATTGGATCGCACAGTTCGCCGCCGGTCTCGTCGCGGCACTGCTGGTAAACTACGTGCTCGGCAGCCGCGTGGATCCTCGCGCTGTCGCGCTCCATCCGACGATCAGTTCTTTCATCGTAGAATTCCTCTTCACGTTCGCGCTCGCCTGGGTCGTGCTCAACGTCGCGACGTCCAAGAATACGATGGGAAATTCGTTCTACGGACTCGCGATCGGCTTCACCGTGCTCGTTGGCGCGATCACGGTCGGCGGGATTTCTGGAGGCGCATTTAATCCCGCGGTCGGCCTCGGCGTCTTCACGATGGGTCTGGAATCGGCGAAGCAGTTTGGCGTTTACCTCGTATCCGAATTCGCCGGCGCCGCCGTGGCCGCATTGGCTTACCGCAAAATCAACGGATTGGAATGATCGCGGCGCTTTGCGCCGCGAAAGCTCCAAAGGCCAAGCTCCAAGCACCAGAGAAGCCTCAAACAAAGAATGGTTCGAGAGGTAGGAGCCTGCTTGCAGGCGATCGCTTGAGCAACTCGTAGCCGCGCGCGTCAGCGCGTGGAGTCTGCGTTCACCGCACCGTGACCGGTACGGCTACATCGCTGCAGAAAGCGCACGATATTCTCGCGTCACCTGCTCAACACCGCTCGCCACACTGGAGATTGCGAGCTTGGCGTTTGGCGCTTCCGGCGGCGCGGCGCCGCCGGTTTAGCGTCTCACGCCGCGATGAAGGCGGCTGGCGGGTTTCGCTGGCGCAGTCGCGGCCTCGGCCTGCGCTTTCTCGTCGAACAACGCAGAATAGATATAAGGGAAGCCTTCGATTTTCTTCCGCTCCACGGTGATTCCCATGTAGCGCTCGATGCTGCGGGCATCGCGCACGTCTTCCTCGGTTACTAGCGTGAAAGCGTCACCAGTCGTCTTGGCGCGACCCGTACGTCCGATCCGGTGAACATAGTCTTCCGGATTCTCTGGCACGTCGTAGTTGATCACGTGTGAAACACCCGCGATGTCCAAACCACGTGCGGCGATGTCCGTCGCGACCAGCACTTCGAATTTGCCGTTCTTGAAACCATCCAGGGCTTCAATGCGCTCACGCTGACTGCGGTCGGAGTGCATCACGCCGACGGTGTGACCCTTGCTGATCAAGCGATGCGCGATGCGATCGGCACCCATGCGCGTACGACTGAAAATCAGGACGCTCTTAAAATCTGTTTGCTCGAGCAGGAGTTGGAGAAGATCGAACTTCTGCGAAGCGACCACGGGATAAAACGCGTGCGACACCGTTTCTGCCGGCGAGCGCTGACGACCGATTTCAACTTTGACGGGATTGTTGAGTGCCCAGCCGGCGAGTTGCTCCAGCTCGGGAGGAAGCGTCGCCGTGAAAAACAGCGTCTGCCGTGCTTTCGGACAGCGTTGCACGATCCGCTTCACGTCCGGGAGAAAACCCATGTCCAGCATGCGATCGACTTCGTCGAGGACGAGAATGTCGACGTCGGCGAGCGTGCAGTTGCCCTGCTCAAGATGATCGAGCAAACGGCCGGGCGTCGCCGCGAGAATGTCCATGCCGCGCTTCAGATCCTCGACTTGTTTGCCGTAGCCGACCCCACCGTAAACAATCGTGACGCGGAGATCAGTGAACTTGGCGAATTTGTGAAACGCTTCCTCGACCTGTAGCGCGAGTTCGCGCGTGGGTTCAAGAATCAGGCAGCGAAGTTTTCCGTGACTGCCGAGGCGTTGGATAATGGGGAGCGCAAACGCGGCGGTTTTTCCCGTACCGGTCTGGGCGGAGCCAATGACGTCGCCGCCTTTGAGGACCACTGGGATGGCCTGAGCTTGGATCGGCGTGGGCGAGACATAGCCCATTTGCTGAACGCCGTAAGCCAGCGCGTCGGAAAGACCGAGCTTCGTGAACTCCGTGTCCATCTTCGGCACGTCGACGGGGATCGCCGGTTTGACCGACTCACGACGCGGATGATCGAAGGTGTCGTCCTTCCGCGGACGTTCGCCGCGTTCAGGTCCGCCGTGACTGCTGGCGCCGTGCGCAGAGCGTCCGCCGCCTTGATTGCGGCCGCGACCTTGGCCTTGGCCATGATCGTCGCGACGAGGACGCGAGCCGGCAGCGTGCGAATCACGCGAAGACGGCTGATGCCCATGGGATTTACCGTCGCGCGGACCTGAACTGGATTTTGATCCGTGGCCGCCTTGGGCAGAGTGGCGATCACCTCGGGGCTCCTGACGATGAGACGAGGAGGAGTGAGGCTTGCTGTGAGAAGAGGGCTTGGCCGGAGCAGGTTGCGCGGCGGGCTTGGAAGCGCGCGAGGGCGTGATCGAATCGCGGAGCTTCGCAAAAATTTTCTTTAACATGACAACGTAGGGAAAGGTTTAAATTCCCCGAAACCGCCGCGTTTGCAATCCTCGATGTAGCCGCCATTCCGCAGACGGACGCTTGACAAATACTCAAACGTAACTTCTATGGTTACATAAACCATGGCTGGTAATTCCCGATTCGCCGTCAGCCTCCACATCCTCGCTTACCTCGTGTATCGGGCGGGTTCGGCGGTGCCGTCGGCGGAAATCGCCGAGAGTGTCGACACCAATCCAGTCGTGATTCGACGCCTGCTTTCCGCGCTGATGAAAGCGCGCTTGGTGACCGCGCAGAAAGGTGCCACCGGCGGATTTTCTTTGGCGAGCGCACCGCAAAACATCTCGCTCCTTGATGTGTACCGCGCGGTCGAACCGAAGCCGGATCACGGGATGCGGAGCTTCTCGCCGAACCACAAGTGCCCGGTTGGCGCCAAGATCGAGTCTATCCTCCAGGGCATCTTCTTCAAAGCCCAAGCCGGGATGGAAGCTGAGTTGAGTCACGTGTCCCTGGCGGACGTGGACTCGCAACTCCATGCCGTGTGCCCCGGAAAGAAGTAACATTTTTTTGCACCTTTATGTAACCATATCGGTTACTTTTAACCTACCATCAACCCATCACCATCATGAATGCACCCGTCGCCCAAACCAACGCCTCGCCCACCCTCCTCTACATCGACGCCAGTCCGCGCGGCGCTCGTTCACACAGCAGAAACGTCGGACAGAAATTTCTCTCGGCGTGGCGCGCTTCTCACCCGAGTGCCACGGTGGTGACGCGCGACATCGGTCACGAGCCGCCTCCATTTGTCTCTGAAGCGTGGGTCGAGGGAGCGTACGCGCCGGCGGACCAACAATCTGCCGCAGCACGCGAGGCAATCGCCATCTCGAATGGCTACGTCGATGAATTGTTGGCTGCGGACCAAGTCGTCATCACCACGCCGATCTACAATCTCTCCGTACCGGCGGTGCTCAAGGCGTGGATCGATCAAATCGTGCGCGCAGGCCGGACGTTTGGGATCAACCCCGAAGGCTACGTGGGCCTGGCTGGCGACAAACGCGTTATCGTGATCGTCGCCAGCGGCGGAGACTTCCGTCCAGGAACTCCCGCCGCCGCGTACAACTTCATCGAACCCTATCTCCGCGGCATCTTCGGTTTCATCGGCATCACGCGCGTGGAATTCGTTTACGCTCACAGTTTGAGCCAATCCGAGGAAAAGCGCGCAGAAATTCTCGCTGATGCTGCATCCGCTGCGACGCGCCTCGCCGCCGTTGCCGCCTAATTGCGAACTCCGCCCGTTCCGGTAATCTTACTCGCCGCCGACGGTCGCCGTGATGGCAACACATCCATGATGTCATCGGGACATCGCCTCCTCTTCATGAAATCTCCTTCGCTCGAAATCGAATCCGTCCATCTCCGCGTGAGCGACCTCGCGCGCAGCGTTGAGTTTTACACGCGTCAGCTCGGTTTTACCGTGGCGGATTCAACGGCAGCGGCGTCCGTCGTTCTCGCCGCGGAACCCGGAGGTCGCGGAACACTCGTGCTCACCGAGGACCGCAAGGCGCATCGCGCGCCAACGGATGCGGCGGGACTCTTCCACGCGGCGTTGCTCCTGCCTTCGCGCGCCGCGCTGGGACGCTGGCTCCGTCACGCCGCCGATGCGAACGTCGAGTTCGATGGCTTCTCGGATCATGGTGTCAGCGAAGCGATCTACCTTGCAGACCCAGATGGCAACGGGCTCGAGTTCTACGCCGATCGTTCACCGGAACAATGGCCGCTCCGTCACGGAAATCTGGAAATGATCACCGCTCCGCTCAACGTGCGGGTGCTCTTGAACGACGCGGCCACCGACGATGGTCCCGTGCTCGCTGGCGCACGTTGGGGTCACCTCCACTTCCGCGTCAGCAATCTTGATCGTTCGGAAAAATTCTACGCGAGCACGCTTGGGCTCGAGCTCACTCAGCGATTTGGCGACAGCGCGCGTTTCCTCGCCGCCGACGGCTATCACCATCACATCGGCCTCAACACGTGGGGCGGAGTCCGCCAGGCACAACCCTCCGACGCGCTCGGTCTCGTGGAAGCGACCTTGAGTTCGCGCCAGGTCTCCACTGCGCAATCTGTCCGCGATCCAGACGGCATCGCGCTGCGTCTGCTGCCGCGTTAGCTGCGACAATACAGCGAAAGGCTCAGCGGAATGAGAAGCGCGACGATGGCGTCGCGTCCAATTCTACACCTCAAAGCGCAAAGGCTTCTAGCGCGGTTTAATAAAAGCTGCAGCCGCCTGCGTTCGGGAGGTAGGAGCCTGCTTGCAGGCGATCTCGACGTGCGAAGGTCAAAAATCGCCTGCAAGCAGGCTCCTACAGCGGCTATGCTACCACCTAAACCGGTCTAGAGGTTCGCTTTGATTTTCTCCAAGATCGCGATCGAGGTGGGCTCGTCGCCGAATACTCCCACGCGAATTCGAACTTTGGTCACGCCGCGCGAGACGGTCTCCAATCGCACCTCGATCTTTTTGTCGTCGGCGTTTCGCGCGACGAGTGTGTCGACCAGCGCGTCCTTGTGCTCGCTGACCTTCGCGTATTGGAGCTGCTGAATCGCGCGATTCGTCGCGTCCACCGCCTTGTCGAAGTCGGCGCTTAGCGTCGCGTCGAGCTGACCGCGCACATACGCCACCGCCGCGCCCGCTCCGGCGCCCGCCGCAACCGCGACGCAACCTGAGTTCACCGTCACAGCGGCGAACAACGCGACAGTCATGAGCAGAGCAGCAATCCGGTGAAGTAATTTCGTTTTCATAGGTTGAAGGGGTTGGAGGGAAAATAGACCCTGCCACTCAGGAGATGTTTCCCTTCGCGCTTGGCTTGGTTCACCGCCAACGCCATGGTCGCGTGCTTTCCCGCTCCTGAATGAAACCCGACGTCCTCTGGCTCGCGCGACTCTCCATCGACCAAGGTCTTCTCACTCTCAGTCAATGTAAGGCGGTGTGCGCCGCGTTGGGAGATGGCGTCGAGTTGATGGACTTTGCCCAGAAGCTGATCGACGACGGCACGGTCACGGACTTGGAGACACTGGAAAAACTCGCCGGGCTCGCGCACGTCAAAGGCCAGAAAGGTCCCCCGGCCGAAGATCCCTTTGCCGTCGAAACGGCAGGAGAAGCCGACGACGACGCGAGCGAAGCTCCCGCGCCCAATGCCGCCGCGCCGTCCTTCGCTTTCGAGAAAGTCGAGAGTATGGATGACGCGACGCTCAAGACCGGCGTGCAGGATCTCCTCCGTGCCACTGCGCGTTACGGCGCGAGCGATCTTCATCTTTCAACGGGCGCGCGTCCCTTCGTCCGTAAAGACCGGCAGCTTTCGTATCTTTCCAGCGCCACGTTGACCGCAGCCGATGCCCTGCGCCTGAACACGGCGTTGCTCTCCGCGGGCCAGAAAAAGATTTTCCTCGAGCGAAAGGATTACGACTACGCCTTGGCTCTGAGCGGCACCGATCGCTACCGCGTGAACTTGATGTTTCACAAAAACGGCGCGGCGGGCGCCTACCGGATGGTGCCGGAAAAAGTGAAGTCACTCACTGATCTCGGCTTCGCCGTCCACATCGAGACACTCAAAAAGCTTCTCTCCTATCACAACGGTTTGATCCTAATCACCGGACCCGTCGGCGCAGGAAAAACCACCACGCTCGCCTCGATGGTCGCCTATCTCAATGAGACGCGGACCGACCACATCATCACCGTCGAAGATCCGATCGAGGTGGTGCAGCCAGCGAAAGGTTGCAACGTCACCCAGCGCGAGGTGGGCCCCCACACCCGTACGTTCGCCACTGCGCTCAAGGGCGCGCTCCGCGAAGATCCCGATATCATCGTCATCGGTGAACTCCGTGATCTCGAGACCATCGAAATGGCGATCAGCGCCAGCGAAACGGGACACTTAGTGATCGGCACGATGCACACGAGCGATGCCACCACGACGCTCAATCGTTTGCTCGATGTCTTCCCGCCCACCCAGCAAACGCAGATTCGCGCGAGCGTGGCTGAGAGTCTGCGCGGCGTGGTTTGCCAGCGCTTGCTGCCGTCGACGAGTGGCGGCCTGACGCTCGCGTGTGAGATCCTCGTCAACAACACCGCCATCGCGAATTTGATCCGCGAAGGAAAATCCGCCGGTCTCCGTAACACGATGGAAACAGGTGTTCGCGAGGGAATGTGCCTCATGGACAACGTGGTCTTCGGCCTCTTCAACGAGAAGCGCATCACCGCGCAAACGGCGCTCGCCAACATTTCCAACCGCGTGCTCCGCGCCAAAATTTCCTAACATGGCCGCCATCGATCAACTCCTTCGCACCATGCTCGAGAAGGGCGGCTCCGACTTGCACCTGACGGTAGGGCTGCCTCCGAAGGCGCGCATCTCCGGAGCCATTTCGCCGATCGCCGAGCAACCGCTCGACACGGCGACGATGGAAAAGCTGCTGAAGGAAATCGTGCCCGAGCGTCGCTGGAACGACTACCTCGACCGCAAGGATCTCGATCTCGCGCACGAAATCCCCGGCGTCGCGCGTTTTCGCGGCAACTACCTCTACAACCACTGGGGCCAGGCCGCGGTCTTCCGCCAAATTCCCGCGAAGATTCTCGCGTTCGACGAACTCAAACTTCCGGAGGCGTTGAAGAAACTTTGCCATCTCAACGAAGGCCTTGTCGTCGTCACGGGACCCACCGGCAGCGGAAAATCAACCACGCTCGCCGCGATGATCGATTACATTAACACGAATCTTTCGAAGCACATCATCACGATCGAGGACCCGATCGAGTTCGTGCATCCGAACAAGAAATCCGTGATCGTGCACCGCGAAGTCGGCGAGCACACGGAATCGTTCGCTGCCGCCTTGAAAGGCGCGATGCGTCACGATCCCGATATTTTGCTCCTCGGCGAAATGCGCGAACTCGAGACGATCAAGCTCGCGCTCGGCTGCGCTTCGATGGGCATGCTCGTGTTCGGCACCCTGCACACGAACAACGCACCAAAAACCGTTGATCGCATCATCAACGCGTTTCCCGGCGATGAGCAGAACCAGGTTCGCGTGATGCTCGCAGGATGTCTCGCTGGCGTCGTAGCCCAGCTCCTCTGCAAGCGCATCCCAAAAGGCCGCTGCGCGGTGCACGAAATTCTTCTCTCGCACGAGGCGTTGCCGAACACGATTCGCAGCGGCCAGATTTCGAGTATCAAAACGATCATCGAGAGTGGCGCCGGTGACGGCATGGTCACGATGGACAATAGCCTCATGGCTCGCGTCAAAGACGGGACGATCGAGGCAAAGGAGGCGTACATGAAAGCCGCCAACAAAGCGCTTTTCGCCACGCTCCTGAAACCTGGCGACCTCGACGCCGGACACTGATCTCCCACGGTCAAGCGACCGCGCTCGCTCGCTTGACATCGCCGATGCGTCGTCCGCGTTTGCGTCATGGCTCACACCATTCGCGCCGCCACCTCCACCGACGTTCCTGTCATTCTCGAATTCATTCGAGGTCTCGCGGCGCACGAGAAGCTCTCGCACCAAGTGGAAGCATCCGAGGAGAAACTCCACGCCACTCTTTTCGGTGAACGTCCTGTGGCCGAATGTGTGATCGCGTTTGCCGAGGAGAGTCCTCCCGCCGGGTTTGCACTCTACTTCACCAACTACTCCACGTTCCTCGCGAAGCCGGGACTCTATCTCGAAGATCTCTTCGTGAAGCCGGCATTTCGCGGACGCGGCATCGGCAAAGCACTGCTCACGCATCTCGCTCAACTTGCAGCTCAGCGCGACTACGGACGCATGGAGTGGACCGTCCTCGACTGGAACGAACCCGCGATTGAGTTCTACGAATCGTTCGGCGCTCAGCGCCTACGTGACTGGCAAATCTGCCGCTTGACCGGCGAAGCTCTCACGCGCTTTCGCACCGACTTGAGCGACGCCTAGAGCAGTTCAAAGAAAACAGTGGCCGCAATCCGGATCGGATGTAGGAGCCTGCTTGCAGGCGATCCCCGTGAGCGAAGGTTCAACATCGCCTGCAAGCAGGCTCCTACATCGGCTATAGAATATTTTAAACCGCTCTTGCGGTTACTGTCGCGCGTGCTCGCGCACGAGCTTGCGCAGCACGCGAAAATCTTCCGGCAGGAAGACGTTCTCGTGTTGTTCAAACAATCCAGCGTCGCCGCGCCACCCATCGCGCAAACACTCGCGATGCTGGTCCGGTGTGAGCGCAGTCCAGTAGGGACAATCGACGCAATGCGAGCCACTCACCCGAACGAGCGCGCGCTCGAGTTGCTGACGCCGACACGTGCCGTCAGCTTCCGCTTCACGATAAGAATCCCGGCACTTTTTGAATTCGGGATGGAAACACGTCTTCACCAATTGCCGCACCGGCACAGTCAAAATTGAGGCCTCGTGAATTCCCTCCAAGATCGCCGCGACAAGTGGCTCCACTTCCGCGGCACTCATCTCGCCTGGTGAACCCATTTCATCCGTCCGGAGCGGACGAGGAAGTCCACGCGACTCAATCAAGGTCCACAGCCGCTCGCCAATATGCGTCGCATCGGTCTCAGCCGGAGGCGTGACGTTGTTTTGGCGGCTGTAGCGCGACAAGATCGCTGCGACGGTGTGAACGAATGTTTCCCGGACAGAGCCCATCGCTTCACGGCACGCGAAGCATGGTGGATGTCAACGGCGCCTCACACGGCGCAGATTGTCATGGTCACACTCTCATAGTTCGAAAACTGTATTGGTTGCAAAACCTGACCGCTAACCCTGCCAGGTTCGCAGCGTTTCCCGTATTCTCTGGTCCGTCCTCAACTTCCGCCATGATCCACTCCACCAAGACTGATCGCGCACCGCTCTACCTCGAATTGGCCGGCGAAATTCAGGAGCTCGTCGCACAGGGAACGCTCCGCGCCGGTCATCGCTTGCCGTCCGTGCGGCGGATGGCGCTGCAACGCGACGTGAGCATCTCGACCGTTATCCAAGCATACACGGTGCTGGAGAATCGCAGCCTCCTCGAAGCACGTCCGCAGTCTGGCTTCTACGTGAAGCCGCAACTCGCCGTCGAAGCGCTCGAGCCACGGATGGCGCGCCCGATGGCGAAGCCGAGTTACGTCGGAGTGAATGATCTCACCGCGGAAATTCTGACGCTCGCGTCCGACGCCGAGTACGTGCCGCTCGGCGCCGCGTGCCCGCACCACACGCTTTTCCCTACGAAGAAACTCGCACGACTCATTGGCGCTGTTTGCCGCAACGATCCGGCGTTGCTCGGCCGCTATGCGATGAACTGGGCCTACGATCCGCTCACGCGCGAAATCGCGAGGCGTTATCTGCAATGCGGCGCACCGTTGTCGCACGACGAGCTCATCATCACGATGGGTTGCACGGAGGCGCTGAACCTTTCGTTGCGCGCAGTCACGAAGCCCGGCGACACCATCGCAGTCGAGACCCCCGCGTACTTCGGGTTTTTGGAGACGATCCAAAGCCTGAATCTGCGCGTGCTCGAAATCCCGACGGATTCACGCACCGGCCTTTGCCTCGACGCGACGCGTGACGCGCTCGAGCACAATGACGTGAAGGCGATCATCGTCATGCCGAGCTATCAGAATCCGCTCGGCTCGTGCATGTCGGACGAAAAGAAGGCAAAGCTCCACCAATTGCTGGTGAAGTACGACGTGCCCGCGATCGAAGACGATGTGTACGGCGATCTCCATTTCGGCGATCGCCGGCCCAAGCCGCTGAAGGCGTGGGACACGGATGGCCGCGTGCTGTTGTGCAGTTCCTTCGGCAAGACCCTCGCGCCTTCGCTGCGCGTGGGCTGGTGCGCACCGGGCCGCTACCTCGAACGCGTCCGCCGGCTCAAGTTTACGAATACACTCGGCACGCCGGTGATCCTGCAGAAGACCGTCTCGGATTTCCTCCGCAACGGCGGCTACGATCACCATCTGCGCTCGATTCGTCGCGCCTACCAGAATCAGGTGCACGTTTTCTCGCAGGCGATCCTGCGTTATTTCCCAGAAGGCACACGACTCAGCCGTCCGCAGGGAGGCTTCGTTCTGTGGGTCGAAATGCCGAGCGGCGTCGACACGCTTCGCCTCCACCGTGACGCGGTGCGCCAACATATCAGCACAGCACCCGGCGCGCTGTTCTCGGTGAAGGAGCGCTACCGCAATTGCCTGCGGATGAATTGCGGTCTGCCGTGGAACGACTCCGTTGAGCAAGCGCTCCGCACGCTCGGCGAACTCAGCAAGAAGCAACTCGCCGCCTAGCGACGCGGAAGCGCAATTCCCCTCGCATCGCCGAACCCATGAAAAAGAACGTCGCCATTCTCATCTTTGACGAAGTCGAAGTGCTGGATTTCGCGGGCCCGTTCGAAGTGTTCGCCGTAGCCGATGAACTTCAGCAGCACACCGCGTTCGCGACGTTCACGCTCGCGTTGAAGCCGGGGACGGTGCGGGCACGAAACGGCTTGAAGGTGGTGCCGGACTACACGCTCGAGAACTGCCCCACTCCGCACGTCATCATCGTTCCGGGCGGCTACGGAACTCGCGCGCTACTCCAGATGCCCGCGCTGCACGAGTGGCTTCGCACGAAGTCGCGCGGAGCCGAGATGGTCATGAGCGTCTGCACGGGGGCGTTGGTGCTCGGACGCGCAGGATTGCTCGACGGTCTGCAGGCCACCACGCACCACGGAAGTTTCGCTTTGCTGCGCGAAGTGGCGCCGCAGGCAGTGGTGGTCGAATCCGCGCGATTCACCGACAACGGAAAACTTCTCACCGCCGCGGGCATTTCCGCCGGCATCGATTGTTCACTGCACGCCGTGGGTCGCTTGCTCGGCGAAGCAGCAGCTTCCGCTACGGCGGAGCAGATGGAGTATCGCCGCCCATGACGCGCGCCAGCTCTCGAAGCAGTCACGTCGTCAAGTTCGCGGAGTCGGCGGAATCGTTGTGAACACCTCTGCTGCACCGTCGCGCACCGCGCTGATCCTCGCGTTTGCCACGATCTACCTGATTTGGGGCAGCACCTACCTCGGCATTCGCGTCGCAATTGAAACGATGTCGCCATTCCTCATGGCGGCGGCGCGATTCATTCTCGCTGGCGGAATACTTTATACGCTGCTGCGAGCGCGCGGGGCTGCGGCTCCCACTGCGCGGCAATGGAAGATCAATGCCATCGTCGGCACCTTTCTTCTGCTCGGCGGCAACGGACTGGTGGCCTGGGCAGAGCAACGCGTGCCATCGGGAATCACGGCGCTGATTATCGGAGTGCAGCCGTTGTTCTTCGTGCTCACGGAATGGGCGTGGCCAGGTGGTTCAAAGCCCACGACGATTTCGATGGCCGCATTGCTGCTCGGCTTCGCAGGAGTCGCGTGGCTCGCGGCTCCTTGGCAGGACGTCGCGCATGGCGGATTCGATGCGGTCGGAGTGCTCGTGATTCTCGCCGCCTGTGTGTTCTGGGCGTTTGGCTCGATCTTCTCGCGCCACTCGAAGGGTAACGCCGAGCCTCTGCTCGCCGCCTCGATGCAGATGCTCACCGGCGGTGGCGCATTGGCCGTCGTCGCGCTGATTCGCGGCGAAATTTCTCAGCTCAATGTCGCAGCGATCTCGGCGCGCTCCTGGATATCGTTCGCTTATCTCGTTGTCTTCGGATCCCTGGTCGGCTTTTCGACATTCGTGTGGTTGATCAAACACGCGACACCGGCTCGCGTCTCGACGTACGCTTACGTGAATCCGGTCGTCGCGGTTTTCTTGGGATGGCTCATCCTTCATGAACCCGTGAGTTCGCGAGTGGTCGTGGCGTCCATTGTCATCATCGCGGCGGTCGCAATCATTACAGTTGAGAAAAGTCGGCAGCCAAAACCGGTTTAAAGTGTTTCGCCATCGAAAGGTGGGCATGCCAACTCGGCTTGGCAGGTTTCTTCCTCGACGCCGAGGAGAACTAGGTATTTCACACTAGGCGTCGTTGCATATTGATTTCCACTAAGCCGCGCCCGTATCCGCCCCTTCGCCATGCAAATTTTAGAAACTCGTAGAGTGAAACGTCGGAAGAGCAGATGGGAAAAACTGGGGTGGCTCGCAGGCACGGCCGCGGTTGCGTTCGCGCTCTGGAAAGGCGGCGAAGCTGCGGTCCCGCGCTATCACCGCTGGAAACAAAATCAGGCACTGAAGCAGGCGAAAGAATTCATCACGAAACGCGACGCCCCCAACGCGCAACTCGCGCTCGAAGTGGCGATGCGCGAGGTTCCCGGAAATCCTGACACGATTCGGGTTGCGGCCGACATGTTGGAACAGGTTAACGCGCCCCAAGCCATGCGTCTCCGCCGCGCCGTGGTGCAGATCGTGCCGGACTCCGCGGAAGACGCCGGAAAGCTGGTGCTCTCGTGTCTCCGTTTTCGCGACTTCAACGCGGCGAAGGATGCGTTGAGCAGCATGCCGCCCAAAGTCGCGACGCAAACCCCCGCGTTGCGTGCCGCCTTGGCCTACGCCGTCACGACCGATGACCGCGCGGTTGCCGACTATCTTTTTCAACGTCTCGAGAAGGAAGCTCCACAAGACACCGATCTCAAACACGCGCACGCGCTGCTGCTGTTGAAACATCCAAACGAGGCGACGCGTGACCAAGCCCGCCGCGAACTCGAAACCCTCGCTCGCGAAACGCCCAGACAGGCATTGGAGATTCACCGCGAACTTGCCGGCGCCGCTCTGCAGCAAAAAGACTACGCCAGCGCGACGATCCATCTTAAAGCCGTGCTGAGCGATCCCGGCGCGACGCTCAACGACCGTCTGCAAAAAGCGAATCTCGACCTGCTCATCAATCATGTGCCCTTTGAGCAAATCATGGCGGAGGTTTCTCCCGCCGCGACGAAGACCGAGGCGGACGTGTTACAACTAGTCCAGTGGCTGCTCGTCCAAAATCGCGCCGCCGAAGCGGATCGCTGGTTGAAATCTCTCCCCGCTGAACTCCAGTCCAATCTCAGCGTGAAGTCTGCCGAAGCTGACCTCGTCGCACAGTTGAAGGATTGGGATCGCCTCGCCGCGCTGCTCCGAGAAGGCGCATGGGGCCCGATCACGAAGGAAACCCTTCGTCTCGCCATGGCCGCTCAGACGGTCGACACGCCCGCGCATCCGACCTTGCGCCACGAGACGTGGGAGATGGCACTCGCGTCCGCGGGAGGAAATCTCGGCGCGTATCACACACTGCAAAGGCTCGCCGCGATCTGGCGATGGCCCGAGGAATCCGAGCAAACGCTTTGGACGATTGCCCGGCATTTCCCCGACCAGACGTGGGCGCATCAGGCGTTGTTCAACGTTTACCGCGAAAAAAAGAATATGAGCGGTATGCGGGACATCATGAGCACGCTACGGCAGGAAGACGGCGCCGTGCCTCGCTACCATCACGACTGGGCGCTGTTGACGATGCTGGCGGAGCCGACGGCGAACTGGACTCCCGCCAAGGACACGATGAAGAAGTTGTACGAAGCCAATCCAACGAATGCGACCTATGCGACCGGTTACGCCTTCGCTCTCGCACAATCCGGAAAAACCCCAGAGGCGCTTTCGGTCGTAGACAAGATGTCTGAAAGCGAACGGAGCTATCCACCGCGGCAGCCGTACCTTGCCTTTGTTTTCGGTGTCGGCAAAAAGAATACGGAAATGGAGCATGCAACCTCGCTCGGCGCGGGTGTGAGCTACCTGCCGGAAGAGTCTTACCTTTTCACGCGCGCACGCGAAGAACTGGAGCGGAAGCCCGAGCGGCCCAAGGCGCCAAAGCCCGCTGAACCCGCCAAGACGTGAGCGCGACGGCAGTGTCGCCCGACCCGCGAAACGCGAGTTCGCTGCTGGCTTGGATTGTTGCGGCCGCGGCGGCGACCTGCTGGCTTTGGCCACTCTCGGTGAGTTGGGCCACCGCGCCCGATCTCGGCCATAGTTGGGCCGTCCCGCTGTTGATGGCGTATCTCTGGTGGGAGCGTTGGCAGGAACGTCCCGCTATCTTGCTAAGCGACCGTCATCTCTCTTGGTGGTGGATTGCTGCCAATATCTCGATTGGCGCCGTTGAGCTCCCGCTGCGCTTGCTGCTCACCCCCTTCCCACTTTGGCCGATGCTGCTTCTCATCTACAGCGTCTTGCTGGCTGGCGTTACAATAGTGGGGGCGTGGTTACTGGCCGGCCGCGACGGCGTCCGCTGGATTGCGGGCCCACTCGTCCTCATGGCTGCGGCCCTCCCGTTTCCCAGCTGGGTGCAGGTCCAATTGATCGGACCGCTTCGAGCCGGGATGGCGAATCTGGCAGCGGAGATCAGCAACGCGGCAGGCCACCCCGCGCTCGCCGTCGGCACCAGCGTACAGGTCGCAAACGCCTGGGTGGGAATCGACGAGGCCTGCGGTGGGATTCGCTCACTGCAGGCCTGCATCATGATCGCGCTTTTTTTCGGCGAGTGGTACCGCATGCGGCTCACATCCCGCGCCCTGCTGGTCGTCGGGAGCATAGCGTCCGCCATTGCCGGCAACTTCGGACGTGTATTGTTTCTTTGTCTACGGGCTAACGCCGGTGTCGGCGCCATCCACGCAGCACACGATGGCGCGGGGTGGAGCGCAATGATCGTCAGCCTCGCAATAACAGGTATAATCGGTTGGTGGGTGGGCGGACGTAAACTGCCCAAAATTCGGGCCGGCGCATCCCAAGCGTCCGCGGCGGTCACGACGTTCGGGATGAAGACCATTACCTGTACAAGTACGGGTTGGGTCGTCGCAGTCGCAGTCGTTCTCACGTGCAACGAGGTCGGGACTCGCCTTTGGTTTCGATCAGGCGCCGCCACTCGAGAGCAGATGACGCAGTGGACCGCCCGGCTTCCCGACCGTCTTTCCACCTTTCATGCCGAACCGTTGGAGGCATCCGCTCGCGAGATGCTAAAGCCTGACGTCTTTCTCGCAGGTAGATGGGAAGTGCGGCGGGATGTGAGGGCGAGCGCGTACTACGTCGCATGGACGCGTGGCCAGCTCGCCCGCTCCGTACCCTTCCTCCACAACCCGACCGTCTGCCTGCCTTACTCAGGATGCGAACTTGTAAGCGAACTACCGCCGATCACGGTGCAGTGGAAAGGTGGAACGATTCCCTTTCGCGCGTATCGTTTTCACGCGATTGGCGGCGACCTTCTCGTGGCGTTTACTATCTGGGACACCGATCGTAACACGCCGCTCAAGCAGCCAGAGGAAACTCACGGATGGAAAGACTGGTGGCTAACACAGTGGAGCGAAGTGCGCTTGGCGCGTCAGCACCAGCCGGCTCAACTCTTATCGATTGCGCTGCCGTGGTCTGATCTCGCGCGGACTGATGCACTGGCGTTGCTCACCGAGGTAATTTATTGATATCAAGTGGTTCTTTTGGAAGAGCTTGCGCATCCCTCGAATTTCACCCCCAAAGAAATCTTGCGAACTCCCGAATAATCTAGGGTATTACCCCCAGCCCATGAAACCGCTCTCCAAGCTTCTCATCCTCGCCGCGGCCGTGGTTGCCGCTTTTTCGCCATTCGCAAAAGCGCAGCTCGTCACCTACGAAACTCAAACCGGATACACTGGCAGCTCACTGACCTTCTCCACGTTCGGCGGAACGATGGGCCAGACATTTTCGAACGTATCGGCGGTTGCCTCGATGACCTATAATTTCTTCTCCGGAACTGGCAACGGCGGCGTTTCGAGCGCAACCGCATTGACCGCTACATTCGGCGAATGGACCGGATCGTCGTTCGTCGGTGGAACCACGATCAATTTTGGCACCATCAACGTTCCCGCATCAACCGACCCCTTGTGGGATTCCACTCTCTCAATTACCGGTGCGTCGTACAAAAATTTCTCATATACATTCGACCTCACCAGCGTCTCTTCGAGCTTGATCAATGCTACGTATGGGTACCTGACCGATTCTTCGAAAACGTATGCGCTGTTGCTCGTCGATCAGACCGGGAGCACGAATCTCGCGCTCGGTGGCAACTTCGCGAACAACTTCACCTATGGAGCGGCCTATCCGCTCGGCGGCAGCAGCGACGCCGTATTTTCACAAATCGTCGTTGCTCCTGGCAGTCAACAGCTCGTCCCTGTACCCGAAGCCAGCACCGTCGCAGCAATCATTGGCGGATCATTTGCAGCCGCGCTCGTCGGACTCCGTCTTCGTCAGCGTAAGCAGATGATCGCGGCACCGCTGGCGGCGTAATTTCTCTTCGAGACGGTTTTAAAAAACCTGCGGCTCTCGCCGCAGGTTTTTTTTGCCTCCATCAGCCACGATACCTTAGCCTGAAACCCTGTCGCTCGCTTGACGTGACTGCTGGTGTTGCGCTCAGGTCAACCATGCCACGTATCGCCCTGCTCGGGGATTTCTCAGAAACCGTCGTCGCGCATCGTGCCATCCCGCTCGCACTTCAGCGCGCGGCGGAAGAACTGCAGAGCAACGTGGCTGGAGAGTGGGTGCACACGTCGGAGGTGACCAACGCAGAGCGGGACCTCGCGGATTTCGATGCGCTTTGGATTGTACCGGCCAGTCCGTACCAAAACATGGTAGGCGTGTTGGATGCGATCCGCTGGGGCGCGGGAGACTCGCCGGCCAACCTTCGGTACCTGTGGCGGTTTTCAGCACATGCTCATTGAATTCGCACGCAACGTCCTCGGTCTCGCGTCCGCCGACCACGCGGAAACGAATCCCAACGGCTCCGAGCTCGTCATCGCGCCGCTTGCCTGCTCACTTGTCGAACAACGCCAGCAACTCCGACTCACGGCCGGAAGTCGCCTGGCAGCGATCTACGGGAGTGAGGCGATTTCGGAGGAGTACCACTGCCGGTACGGTCCGAGTTTGTCTTACCGGGAGCGATTTGAGAACGCCGGGTTCCGTTTCACCGCGTTCGACGAAGGTGACGAGCCCCGCGCCGGCGAGCTCTTGCCTGACCTCCATCCGTTTTTTCTCGGGACCTTATTTCAGTCCGAGCGGGGAGTGTTGAGTGGTGTTACTCCGCCGCTCGTTCGCGCTTTCCTCGAAACTGCGGGCCGGCATCCTCACGAAACGCCAACCGGGCCCGACTAAACTTGCGGACGGGGCCGCGCCGCACATGTTGCGCGCATCTTAGTATGAAACCCACGATCCTTTTCCTTGCTGCGCTCTTTCTCCTGAGCCTCACCGCGTGTGATACCTTCGAACATCGCTCCAAGCAGAAGGCCGAGACCTTTGCGTCGCTCAGCCCAGAAGCAAAGGATAAGCTGAAGCGCGGTGTCATCGAACTCGGGAACACGCCCGATATGGTCTATATCGCCCTCGGCGAACCGGACGAGAAACACGACTCCACCACGGCTCAAGGCCGCGAGACGACGTGGATCTACAACAGCTACCATCAGGAGTATGAAGGCAACGTTCACACCGGCTACCACCGGATGCTCGTCTACGATCCAGCGACGAAGCGCTACGCTGTTTTCTACGAACCGGTCTACACCGACGTTTATAGCGAACACGCGGAAGAGCGAATTCGCATCAAGTTCAAGGACGACCGCGTGATTGAAATCGAGCAGCCGAAGACCCGCTAGAGCAGGTCATTGAACACGATACCCGTTGGCGTCGCAAAAGTAGGAGACTGCTTGCAGGCGATCTTCGTGAGTGAAAATCGAACATCGCCTGCAAGCAGGCTCCTACTAGGCGCGCATCGGTTCCGCGCTAAATTCCGCGGCCTTCCTTGAAACCGCAGGCTTCGTAGTGGTGCCAGCCTGACGGAAACCCGCCGGCATCCACGGCCGCTTTCACGTCCGGGTAGCGTCGCAAATAACTGCTTTCGGGAAACGTTCTTCCCGCGAGGAAAACCTCGGGTGGCACCAGCACCGGCTGCGACAACCGTCGCATCCAATAGCCCGACGCGTGCGGCACGAGATCACCGCCGAGTGCTCGCGCGTCTGCCTCCCCATAATAATGGCACACCAGAGAAGTCCGGGTACGACGCAGATCCTTGATGGGGCTTCCCGCGTGGACCAGATCCGAGTGCCAGATGAAGACATCACCTTTCTTGGCCAGGAAGACTTTCTCTTCGATGCCACGCTCACTGAGTTCTTTCGTGATGTACTCCAGCCACACCGGCATCTCTCCGCGGATTGCGTGACGCGTCCCGTCCGAAAAATGGTGCAGCGGGATGAGATGGCTCCCCGGAAAATATGTCAGCGGTCCTGATTCCGGGTGCACATCTTCAAGCGCCGTCCATGTCGCCGCCAGCGATCCCGGCGTGCGCGGTGTCATGAAAAGCGAATCGATGTGCACATGATCAGAACTTCCTTTTTTGAAGTTCAAACTATTGCACAGCACCGCGGGCTCCTTCAGCAGCGATGTGAGCAATGCCGACAACGGCGCATCGAGCGCGATATTGCGCACGACTTCGCTGATCAAATAGAGGTCGTTGAACTTGAAGCGCTGGGTGTCGCGAAACGGCGTGTCGCCCCAGAAGGTCCGTTGCGCCGTGATGCGGCTATCGACCACGACCTCAAACGGGCGCTCAGCTAGCAGGCGATCCACCTCCGCCTTCAATTCGTCGACGCGCTGCTCGGAGAAATAACCTTCCAACACCAAAAAGCCGTCGCGATGAAATTGACGTTGAAGCGCGTCGATCTCGGAGGGTTGGAATTTCGCCATGAGACGTAAAAAGGGCAGGAGTCGATTCGCTACAAGCCACAAAGCCGCCGCGCTTTGATGCCCACCGACTCGCGATTCAGCTCAGATCGTCACAGTTTATTTTCCAAACACCCCGAGTCCGCGCTTGCCATGGTATTTTGCCCACACGTCTATTTTTCTGAGCCTCTGTCGTAACCGCGCATGCCCAGCCGTCTTTCCCAACTCATCGATCCCACCCGCATTTCGCTGCAGGTAAAGAGTACGAAACGAACGTCGGCGCTCAACGAAGTCGCACAGCTCCTCGCGACTCACCCGGCAGTTTCAAACTTCGACGGGTTCTACGCCGAATTGCTGGCGCGCGATCGACTGGATACCACCAGCCTCGGGCACGGTTTCGCCGTGCCGCACGCTCGCACCGATCATGTACAGAGCATCGTGCTCGCCATTGGTCGTAGCGACGCCGGCGTGCAGTTTGAAGGCGGCGAGATCGTTCGAATGATGTTCATGCTCGGCACGCCAAAGACCCGTCCTGGCGACTACCTGCAAGTCCTCAGCACGCTCTGCCGTTTGCTGAAAGACGCGGAGAACCGCGACGCTTTCCTCGGCGCCCGCTCGCCCGAAGAATTCATGGCCGCGCTCACCGCGGCGGAAACAAAGCTCCTCGGTCCCGCATAAACGCGGGGCCGCTTGGCATCAGCGCATCTCTCGTTAGGTTCGCTGCATGATTCACTCGTTCGTCTTCAGCGATGGGAAACTGGTCGGACGAGATTTGGAAATCGAGGCGCTGCGCCTCGTCGGCGCGGACAAAGGACTGATCCTCTGGGTCGATCTCGACAATCCCACGGATGAAGAAACGAAAACCGTCCTGGAAAGCGTTTTTCAATTTCACCCGCTTGCGATCGAAGACTGTCTCACGCCGAGTTCGCTGCCGAAACTCGAGGATTACGAGGCGTACTTGTTCATCGTCACGCACGCCGTCGATTTCACGCGCACCGAGAAATTTGCCAGCACCGAACTCGATCTGTTTCTCGGCAAGGAATACCTCGTCACGTTTCACCGCACGCCGTTGAAGTCCGTGCAGGCCATGATCGACCGCGTGACGAAGAGCACAGGGGTGGTGGCTCGGGGCCCCGACCGCCTCGCGCACAACCTGCTCGATCTCCTCGTCGACAACTATCAGCCCGTGATTGTGGAACTCGGCTCGGAACTGGAAGAGATCGAAGAAAAAGCGCTCGCGAAAACGTCCGATAATAAATTCGCCAACGAGATTCTCCACGTGCGCGGCGATTTCTCCCGACTGCGCAGCATTGTCCGTCCGCAGCGCGACCTGATCGATCGAATGGCTCGTGGTGACAGCAAGCTCATCCGCCCGTTGATGCTGCCGTACTACCGCGATCTCCGCGACAACCTCGCCCGCCTCGAGGAAACAGCCGCGAGTTATCACGAGCGTCTCATGATGGCGTTCGACATTTACCTCAATAAAGCTGCGTTCGAAGCAAACGAAGGGATCAAGTTCCTGACGGCGCTCACTGCCGTCACGATACCGGCAATGCTGATTGGCACGTGGTACGGCATGAATTTCGAGCACATGCCCGAACTGAAATCTCCTCACGGTTACGTGTGGGCCGGCAGCCTCACGGTCGTCACCACCTCCTTGATGGTGATGTATCTCAAAAAGAAAAACTGGTTCTGAGCGGTGTGAAGTCCCGCACGATTTTATCGATTCAGCTGAAGCTGTGCTGCATCGATAGTTCCTTCTCTGTCGCCCGCTTGAACTTGTCGCGGTCGCACGGTTTTCGAAACTGATCCACATGAGCCGCACCCTTGTCGCTGTCCTTTTCTCGTGCGTCTGCCTCGCTGCACACGCTCAACCCGCTGCTCCGAGCAACTCCTCTCCCCCGTCAGAGAGTGCAACCGCCGTTAACCGTTTTTACACCGAGGCGCTGGCACACGGAGCGGCGTATGAAAATCTGCGTGAGTTGACCACCGAGACTCCGGGGCGGCTCAGTGGAAGCGCGTCGCTGGAGCACGCCGTCACGTGGGCGGAGCACAAGCTCTCCGCTCTCTCACTGGATCGAGTTTACCGGCAAGACGTGAGGGTGCCGCATTGGGAACGCGGCGCGCAGGAAACTGCGCAGTTGCTCACGGCGCAGGGCGAACCGGTTCTGTTGACGATCACTGCTCTGGGTGGCTCGACGGCTACTCCAGAGAACGGACTCACCGCGGAGGTCCTCGAGGTTCAGTCTCTCGCTGAACTTACCTCGCTCAGCCGCGAGCGCGTTGCTGGCAAAATCGTTTTCTTCAATCGTCCCATGGACCCGACGAAGTTCCTGAGCGGAGAAGCTTACTTTGCTGCGGGCGATCAGAGAAACGAGGGTCCTGCAGCCGCTTCCCGCCTCGGAGCCGTCGCCGCGTTAAATCGTTCGCTCACCTTCGCGCACGACGACGTGCCGCATACCGGCACCACCCACTTTCCGCCTGGCGTCGAAAAAATTCCGGCGGCCGCTCTCTCGTGGATCGCTGCGGATCGTCTGGCGTCCGCTTTAGCCCAAGACCCCAAGGCTCGCGTCGAACTCCACACTCATGGCCATTGGCTCCCGGATGCGCCGTCGCACAATGTGATCGGCGAAATCCGCGGCCGTGACCATCCCAACGAAGTGATTCTGGTCGGCGGCCATCTGGATTGCTGGGACATTGCTCCGGGCGCGCACGACGACGGCGCCGGCGTGGTGCAATCGATGGAGGTGCTTCGCCTCTTTCGAGCCCTCGGGGTGAAGCCGCGCCACACGTTGAGGTGTGTTTTATTCACCAATGAAGAGAATGGTAGCGCTGGCGCCACGGTTTACACCTCCGCAGCGAAGTCGAGCGGTGAGCGGCACCTCTTCGCCGTTGAGACTGACAGCGGTGGCTTTGCCCCGACCGGCTTTAACTTGGGCAGCACGCAAGGCGATATCCACTTGCGCGCAGCACGGTGGCGCAGCCTCTTCGAACCCTGGGGTGTTTGGAATTTCTCAAAAGGCAGCGGTGGTGCCGACGTTCATCCATTGATGTTGCAAGGCGTGACGGTCGCCGAACTTACGCCCGACTCACAGCGGTATTTCGATTACCACCACACCCGCATCGATAGCATCGACAAAGTGAATCCGCGTGAACTGGAACTCGGCGCAGCCAGTCTCGCCGCGCTGATTTGGCTGGTCGATACCGAGGGGCTGTAGCACGCGGGCAACCGCCATTGGCACATTGGCGACCGCGCGACGAGACGAGCCACTTCCCCGCAGACACCCGCCACCTAACGCGCCGGCGCTTTCGTTCTTGCTAAAGATCGCCCGGGTTCGTCCGCTCTTTCTGTCTCATGGATAACCCGCTCGGTTCGACCCCAGAACCTTACGATGGGCTCAAAGTCCGGTCTGCGGATTTCTTCCCACTTCAGTGCACCAAGTGCCAGCGGCGGTTCACCCAGATCAATGACTTCATCGCGCGCACGACGCCGATTTTTCACTCTTCGGGCCTGATGGGCCAAGCGGACGAAGAAGGTGTGTTCGTCCTCCTCCTGCGCAATTGCCTGTGTGGTTCGTCCCTCGCTTTGCGCTGCGCTGATCGTCGCAACACGACGGAGCGCGGGCTGGTGCGCCGAAATCGTTTTCACACTCTCGTCGGTTTGTTGATCGAAATTGGGGTCGAACCAGACCAAGCGCAGCTGGAAGTTCGCCGTCTGCTCCAAGGCACGGAAGTTTGAGCGGAGATGGCGAAGTTTTTCCCGGAGCTGACTAGCTCCCATTGTAATTTCATTGGCGAACAGAAGCTGTTCTTCGTCGCCTCCGCGCCGAACGATGGCCGCGTCAACCTCTCGCCGAAAGGCATGAACATGTTCCGCGTGCTCGGTCCGCGGCGCGCCGCATACCTCGATAGCACCGGTAGCGGAAACGAAACCGCCGCACACCTCGCGGAGAATGGCCGAGTGACCTTCATGTTCTGCTCGTTCGACGAGTCGCCGCTGATCCTTCGCCTCTACGGTCGAGGGCACGCCGTGTGGCCGCGAGATGACGAATGGACGCAGTTACGCCCGCTATTCGGCGCCCCGCTGCCCGGCGAGCGCCAGCTCATCGTGATGGAAATCGAACAGGTCCAGACCTCGTGCGGTTTCGCCGTTCCGTTTTTCAAATACGAAGGAGAACGCACTCAGCTCACTGAGTGGGCCGAGCGGAAAGGACCCGAAGGCGTTGCGCAGTACTGGGCGGAGAAAAACCAGCGCAGCATCGATGGTCTGCCGACGGGATTGCCCATTCCATGATTCGCGCGCTGGTATTCGACTTCGACGGCCTGATCATCGATACGGAAACGCCGCTCATCGATTCTTACGGCGCCGTGCACACGGCTCACGGAATTCCGTTCGATCGTGCTCTCTTCGTGCGGAACGTCGGTCACGCCGACTACGCATTCGATCCGTGGCAGGGTTTCAGTCCCCACACTGATCGCGCCGCCCTCGAGTTGGAACGAAGAATCGTTAAAGATCAGCTACTCCTCCGCCAGCCCGTGCTGCCCGGTGTCGCGGACCTCCTCGCCTCGGCAAAAAAAGCGGGCCTCTCACTCGGCATCGCGTCGAATTCGGAGCACACCTGGGTCGAGCCTCATCTCTCACGCGTCGGGCTGATCCACTACTTCAGCTTCTTCGCCTGTCGCGGCGACACACCCTCGCCAAAGCCGGAGCCCGATTTGTACAAGCTCGTCCTCAACCGCTTTGGCCTCCGTGGGCACGAAGCGATCGCATTCGAGGACTCTCACACAGGCTCACTCGCCGCCAAGCGCGCCAATCTTTGGACCGTGGCCGTGCCGAACGTCTCGACGTCCCATCACGATTTTTCGCATGCAGACCTGCGCGTGAACTCGCTCGCGGAGGTGACGCTTCCTGCGCTGATTGAGAAGTTCCGCTGAAGCGCTGAGTGTCCGCGAGCGGGCGGCCCACGGCGCTTCCGGTATCTGGAGTGCGGTGGCTCGACACCGCTTTGGGACGACGCGGCTTGACGCGTCGTGTCCGAAGGGCCGTCAAGCCGGCCCGGCTAAAGCGGTGTCAAGCCGCCGCACTCCAAACGCTTACTCCAATTCACTCCAACGCGCGTAAGCTGCGGCGAGTTCAGCTTCGATTTCGTGCAGGCGGGCCGTGGCCTTCGCTACGTCAGAGCCACCCTTTTTGAAGAAGGCGGGATCCGCCAGCGTCTCAGTGAGCTTCGCCTGCTCTGCTTCCAAGTTCTCGATCTTCTTCGGCAGCGCCTCGAGTTCGGCGCGCTCCTTGTTTGAGAGCTTCTTCACTTTCGGCGCTGGGACGGAAGATGCTGCCGGTGTGCGCACGACGCGCTTAGCAGCTTCTTCCGCCGCAGCGGCGGCAACGGCTTTCGCCGCCTTCTCCTTCTGCCAGTCATCGTAGCCGCCGATGTATTCCGAAATTTTTCCTTCGCCTTCGAACACCAGCAGACTCGTGCAAACTTCGTTGAGGAAGGCGCGATCGTGACTCACGAGTAGCAGCGTGCCGCCGAATTCAACGAGCAGGTCCTCGAGCAATTCGAGCGTCTCGGCATCGAGATCGTTCGTGGGCTCGTCGAGCACGAGCACGTTGCAGGGTTTCGTAAACAGGCGCGCGAGCAGCAATCGATTCCGTTCTCCTCCTGAAAGCGCTTTGATCGGCGTGCGGGCTCGCGTCGGATCGAAGAGAAAATCCTCGAGGTACGAGATCACGTGACGGCTGCGTCCGTTAATCGTCACCGTCGTATTTCCGTCGGCGACCGCATCCTGCACGCGCATCGAATCATCGAGCTGCGCACGGAGCTGATCGAAGTAAACAATCTCCAAGCGTGTCCCTTGCTCGACCGTGCCGACCTGCGGCGCGAGTTGACCAAGCAAAAGACGGAGGAGCGTGGTCTTGCCCGCGCCGTTCGGGCCGACAATGCCGATCTTGTCGCCACGTTCAATGCGCGTGGTGAGATCACGCACGATCCAGCGATCGTCGTACTTAAAGCCTGCGCCCTCGCACGCGATCACCTTGAAGCCGCTGCGATCTGCTTCCTGCGCCGTGATGGTCGCTTTGCCGGTGCGGTCACGACGTGCCGCGCGCTCCGCCCGCATTTTTTCCAGGGCGTGAATGCGATTGTTCGCGCGGGACCGCTGCGCTTTTACGCCGCGGCGAATCCAGACTTCCTCCTGTGCGAGCTTTTTGTCGAATTGCGCGCGTTCCACTTCCTCGGCTTCGAGTACGGCCTGCTTGCGGGTGAGAAACGTGTCGTAGTCACACGCCCAGCCAATGAGTTTGCCGCGATCCACCTCGACGATGCGCGTCGAGAGTTTGCGCAAGAACGTGCGATCGTGCGTCACGAAGAGCAGCGCTCCACCCCACTCCAACAAAAACTGTTCGAGCCACTGGATGGATTCGAGATCGAGATGGTTCGTCGGCTCGTCGAGCAGCAACAATTGCGGTGCTTCGACCAAACCTCGCGCTAGCAACACGCGACGCTTCTGTCCGGCGGAAAGCGATGCGAACTCCGCGTCGGTCGGCAGACCCATTTGCTCCAGCAGACGCTCGACCCGATCATGGCGTTCCCAGTCGTTATGATCCTCGTAAGCGCCGCCCTCGCCTTCCACGACGGTGCGTACGGAGCCGGTCATTCCCACTGGCACTTCCTGGCGCAACGTCGAAAACACCGCGCCTTGTTGGCGAAAAACTTGTCCCGTATCCGGGTTCAGCTCGCCGTTGATGACCTTCATCAAGGTCGACTTGCCCGCGCCGTTGCGCCCGACCAAGCACACGCGTTCACCGCGGTCGATCTGAAGATTGACGCGATCGAGCAACGGCGCACCACCGAAGCTCAGGCTGACATCGAGAAGACTGACAATGGCCATGGGAACCGGCCAGCTTGCACGCTTCCCCGCGCCCGAGGCAAGACGCCCTTTCAACCGTTTCCCGCAAAAACCACTTCATGCTTAATACGCATGAAGCGAACTTGCCGTCATGGGTGCGACAAAGCGATTGCCCGCAGCCGACGGGCGGCTCTTTCTCCATCGCAATGCCGGAGTCCTCCGCACCAGCACGCTTCAATGTTCTCGGCGTCGGCGTGTCGGCCCTCACGTTCGCGAAGGCGCGTGATCTGATTCTCAGCGTTCGCGGCAAGTTGCGCCAAGGCTACGTGTGCGTGTGCACCGTGCATGGAATCAGCGAGGCGCAAGACGACGTAGAGTTCCGAAAGATTCTCAACGCGTCTTATCTCACCACGCCGGACGGCATGCCGCTGGTGTGGCTCGGACCACGCGGTGTGGAGCGCGTGTACGGGCCCGATTTGATGATCGCAGTCTGCGACGCCGGACGCGCGACGGGTTTGCGGCACTACTTTTACGGCGGCACGCCCGGAGTCGCGGAGGAACTTGCGCAAAATTTGGCGTTGCGCTTTCCAACCCTGGAAATCGCAGGAACGTTCACGCCCCCTTTTCGTCCGTTGACGGATGCGGAAATTTCCACCCTGCAAGAAGAGATCACTCGAACGCGACCCGACATCATCTGGGTTGGCCTGAGCACTCCTAAGCAGGAACGCTTCATGGCCGCGCATTGGCAATCCCTCGACGCCGGCCTGCTGATCGGCGTCGGCGCCGCGTTCGACTTCCACACCGGACGCGTCCGACAAGCGCCCCGCTGGATCCAGCGGAGTGGCTTCGAATGGCTGTTTCGCTTATGCATGGAGCCGAAGCGACTCGGCCCACGTTATCTGAAAACGAATCCGCGCTTTCTTCTGCGAATCGCAGCACAACTCAGCGGTTTGAAAAAATATCCTTTGGAATAGCTCGCGTTCCTCGCCACAAACGCGCGCGCTCCGCTACGCTCCGCGTTTCAGTTTGCCGTCGGAGAGAATTCGGCAGCGGAGGCCGCCACGGTTTCGGAGCCAGGCTTCGGCTCCGGGTTTGAGCGCCGTGTCCATCCAGTAGCAGGGCCGGCACTCTTCGACCCCTTCCAAAGCCACGCCTTGAATCTCGAACCGCATTCCGATGAGTGCGTTCAGGTCGGCTCCGTGCACAAGGAGGTTTCGGCGGAGTGCGGCAGGGCTGACACCGCTCAATCCCAACGCCCGGCAAAGCTCCGCGAAAATTTCGGCGGCGAATAACGTCACCTGTCCTTTGTAGTCTGGCCGGTAGTCGAAAAAGCGATCTCCGCGAAGACCGCGGCCGGCGACGCACTCCACTTCTCCCAATTCAACGATCCCGTGCTGCGCGCGCGGTTGTCCGTGATGCCCGAAAAAATCGTGACCGGGAGAAATAAAGATGTGTTCGATCGTGAGCATTCGGAAAATGAGGGCGAAGGAGACGCGACTCGAAGCTAAAGGCTCAAAAGAATTTCGCCGTTTACTTCCCGCACGGGATAAACCTTCACGCATTCGCCGGCCTCGCTCCCCTTGCCCGTTGCCAATTCGAACTTATGCGAATGCAACGGACAGATCACCTTGCCGCCGCCAGCCACGCCTTCGGTGAGCGGGCCTTGTTTGTGCGGGCAGCGATTTTGCACGGCGAAAATGCGCCCGTCGCGCTGGCGAAAAACGGCGATCTCTTCGCCGGCCACGACGTAACAGCGGCTGTGACCAAGCGCGATTTTTTCGACGCTGCCGAGATTGATGGTCGAAGTCGTGGTGCTCATGGGATTCATCCGTTGTTCTCCGCGACGCTCAGGGCACCGGCCAGTTCGGGCGCACTGAATTGCCCGGGATAAGCGGGGGACTCAGCCTCCTTCCATGGATCGACGTAGGCATCGACGGCTTTCTGAATATCCGCATCGAGACGCGCGGCGATGCCTTCGCTGTCCTCAATAAGAATCTGCTTCAAGGTCTCGATCCCGAGGCGTTCGACAAAGTGATAGGTGCGCTCGAGGTACTTACCGTGTTCGCGGTAATACTGCATGAACCGACCGGTATACTTCAGCACTTCGTCGTGGGTCTTGACCGTGATCAGTAGATCGCCTTTCCGGATACTTCCGCCCGCCGCTCCGCCGATGTAGATCTCCCAAAAGCCGCCTTCGATTGCGACCGCGCCAATGTCCTTCACATACGCTTCCGAGCAGTTGCGCGGGCAACCTGCCGTCGCGAGTTTCATTTTGTGGGGCGATTCAACGCCCTGGAACCGGCGCTCGATTTTTTGCGCGAGTGCGATCGAGTCGCCGACGCCGTAGCGGCAAAAATCGGTGCCGACGCAGCTCTTGCAGGTGCGAAACGATTTCGTGTACGCATGCCCGCTGGGCATGCCGAGGTCCTTCCACATTTTCGGCAGGTCATCCTTCTTTACGCCGAGCAAATCAATGCGCTGACCGCCGGTAAACTTAACCAAGGGCACGTTGTATTTTACCGCGACATCCGCGATGCGGCGTAGTTCAGCGGCGGAAGTAACGCCGCCGTAGATTCGGGGAACGACCGAGTACGTCCCGTCTTTCTGGATATTGGCATGAACCCGGTCGTTGATGAAACGCGCGTCGCGTTCGTCGTCATACTCGCCGGCCCAGAGCGTTTTCAACAGCGACGCGAGACCGACCTTACTTGCTGGGCATTCCTTTCCACCGGCCAGCTCACGGAAAACAGCGCTGACCGATTTAAGACCGCGTAGTCTGATCTCCGCGACCAGTTGGGATTTTTCCAACGCGACGCCTGGGACGTAGTAATGCTCACTTGGATCGTCGATAACCTCCCCCGCGTAGGCTTCGATGAGTTGCGCGATGAGTCCCTTGCAGGAACCGCAGCCAAGTCCCGCTTTGGTGCAACCGCCGACCTTTGAAATGGAATGACACTTGCCGAGCTGGATGGCCTCCTTGATCGCGCCTTTGCTGACGCCGTTGCAGTTACAGATCTGGGCGTGATCCGGCAGATCGAACACGCTCAACACCGGTGCCCCCGTCGAGCTGCCGAACAACAAATCCGCGCGACGCGATGAAACCGCCACGTTGCCCATGAACATCTGCAAGAGCACGCCGGCAGTATCGGTTTCGCCCAGCAGGATTGCGCCCGCGAGCTTGTTATCGCGAACGATCAGTTTCTTGTAAACGCCGCGAGATGGCTCGCGATAAATGACCACTTCGTCATCCGGCAGGGCCGGCTTCGTCTCGCCCATCGATGCCAGCTCCACGCCCATGACTTTGAGCTTCGTGCCGAGCTTCGAACCGACATATCCGGCCTGCGGATTGAATCCGGTGATCACGTCGGCCAGCGTCTTCGCCTGATCCCAGATTGGATCGACCAGACCATAAATTTTTCCGCGATGCTCCACGCATTCGCCGACGGCAAAGATGTCGCGGTCGCTCGTACGCATCTGGTCGTCGCAGACGATGCCCTTGTTTACCGTGATGCCGGACATGGTCGCGATTTCGGTAATCGGACGAATCCCAGCGCTCACGACGACCATGTCGGTTGCGAGGCTCGTGCCGTCCTTGAATTCCAACCGGGCAATCCGCTCATTCTCCCGGACGATCTTCGTCGTGATTGCATCGCATTTCACCGCGATACCCATCGCTTCGATCGTGCCGCGCAGCATCTGGCCGGACTCGGTATCCAACTGCGCGATCATGAGCTGAGGCGCCGCTTCGAGAATAGTCACCTTGACGCCGTGCGTCATTAGGCCGCGAGCGGCCTCGAGTCCCAGCAAACCGCCACCAATGACGGCGGCCTCTTTGCAATGTTTGGCGTAGGCGGCGATCTGATCGCAGTCGTCGATGGTCCGAAAGAGAAAGGTCCCAGCTCCGCCGAATCCTTCCATCGGCGGAACAAACGGCCGCGAACCTGTGGCAATTATGACGTGATCGTACGGCTCCTCGATCAGCGCGGCCTCGGGCACTGCCGTCGCGTCGATGGCGTAGGCCAGCGCGTCTTTTTTCAATGGAACGCCCACAACGACCTTGCGCTGTCGGTCGATCTTCAGCGCGCGGACGCCCGCGTGCAGCGTGATGCGATTGTCGCGATACCACGCGAGCGGATTCATGAAAATCTCCGTCGCCGACTGGCTGCCGTTGAGCACGTTGCTCAGAAGAATACGATTGTAGTTACCGTAAGGCTCCGCGCCGAACATCACGATGTCGAAACGCCCGGGGGCGCGCTTCAAGATTTCTTCGACGACACGGGCGCCGGCCATGCCGTTGCCGACCACAACCAGTTTTTTCTTTGGGGTATTTAATTCCATACTAGGCGTTTTTTGGGGTGATCCAGATTTCACCGTCCCGGATCTCGACCGGGTGGCGGGGCAGCGCGCGCGGCGGAGGTCCGGCCAGCACGCGTCCGTCTTCGGCGCTGAAATATCCTTCGTGGCACGGACAGAAAAACTGCTTCTTCTCGTGCTGATAGTTTACCGGGCACATCAGATGCGTGCAGCTCTGGCTGTACGCGCCGTATTCATTTTCACCAAGCCGGACCAGGATCGCGGGGTGATGCTCGGTCGGGTAGGAAAACAGCTTGTAGCCGCCCACGGGCAATTCATCGACGCGGCAGACGCGCAGCGGTTGGGTGCCCGCCGGCACGGTAAAAATTTTGTCGCGCAGCAGCCAGCCCGCGCCGACGGCGAGCGCGGAGCAGCACGCCACCTTGCAGAATTGGCGGCGCGAAACACCGTGCTCGGCGGACTGGCGGACGGGGAAATTTTCTTTCCAGTGGGGTTGCTCGGTCATGACTGATGACAGGTGCAGTTTCCGGAGCACGGCGTGCCCACGGTGGCTTCATCCCACACGGCAGAGTTGGCGGCGTCGGGCGCACCGGCACGGGCCAGGGCAAAGGGATCGAAGTCGCGGTCTTCCCACGGCAGGAAATCCAGCACGTCAAACGGCAGTGCCTTGATCTCCGGCGAGGTCATCATGTTGACCTTTGTCCGCACCGTCTGGCGGCCGAACTGAAACTCGTTCACCGGTTCTTCCCGCCGGAATTTTTCAATATATTCGCGTGGGCCGTAGTAGAGTGCGCCGCTCGGACAAACGGTGGCGCACATCGGTTTCTTCCCGACGCTCGTGCGATCGTAGCACATGTCGCACTTCATCATCAGGTCGATTTCCGACTTCATCTTCGGCACGCCGAACGGACAGGCCAACACGCAGTTCGAACACGCCACGCAGCGAGATTTCGCAGCGCTATGCACCACTCCTTTGTCGTCCTGTTTGATCGCATCCGCCGGACAGACCTTCGCGCAGGTGGGATCTTCGCAGTGCATGCAGACCACCGGTGCCGTCTGCACGCCCGTTGAACGGTGCACGTATTCCAGATGGATCATGGACACGCCGCGATGCGTGCCGCACTCCCCGCAAGCCTGCACGCAAGCCTGGCAACCAATGCAGCGCGAGGGATCGATAAAAAACTCCAGATCGCTCTTGTTCGCCTTCATGAGTTCGCTCCGGTTGGACGCAAGGCACCGAAACTTTTGCGCAGGGGCGGCGCGTCCGCGACCTTCTCCACCTTGCAGGCACAAACTTTGTACTCCGGAATCTTGGAAATGGGATCGAGCGCGCGGTTCGTGAGTTGATTCGCCGCTTTGCGCCCAGGCCAGTGATAAGGAATGAACACGGTGTCCGGCCGGATGCTCGAGACGACTTGCGCTGGCAGTGTGATATCACCGCGGCGACTGGTAACCTTGACGATGTCGCGATTTTTGATGCCGAGTTTCCCGGCCAGCAGCGGATGGATTTCGCACAACGGCTCCGGATATTGATCGACGAGCGCCTTGATCCGGCGGGTCTGGGTGCCGCTGAGATACTGCGAAACCACCCGCCCTGTCGTGAAGAGGATCGGGTATTCTGCGTCCACGTCCTCGGCCGGCGGGCGATATTCGTAGGCGTGAAACTTCGCCTTGCCGTCCGGGTGATGAAATTTTCCACCTTCGAACAACCGCGGCGTGCCAGGATGGTCCGGCGCAGGACACGGCCAGAAAATGCCCATGTTGTCCTCAATCTTCTGATAGGTCATTCCGCTGTAATCGATCGGGCCACCCTTCGACGCGGCGGTGAGTTCGTTGAAGATCTCCTCGGGCTTGGAATAGTTGAACCACTTCTCCTTACCGAGGCGCTTGGCGAGTTCGCGAATGATCCACCAATCCACTCTCGTGTCGCCGGGCGGCGGCACGGAATTCCGCAGGCGCACGCAACGCCCTTCGCCGGTGGTCACGGTGCCTTCGTCCTCTTCCTGCAACGTCCCGGCCAGCACGACATCGGCATAGCGCGCGGTTTCGCTGAGGAAAAAATCGATGCACGCAAAAAATTCTAATTTCTCCAGCGCCTTCCGCGTGCGATCGGAATCAGGAATGGAAACCAGGGGATTAAAACTGATCGAGAGCAGCCCCTTGATTTCACCGCGCTCAATCGCGTCGATGATTTCGCACGCGGTCAGTCCCTGCTTCGGAAGCTCAGGCTCGGGAATTTTCCAGAAGTCCGCGATGAACTGCCGGTGCTCGGGCTTGTTGATATCGCGACCGCCGGGAAGTTGATTGCAGCGTTGCCCGTGCTCTCGGCCGCCCTGGCCGTTACCTTGTCCGGTAATCGTGCCGTATCCACAGCCGGGTTTTCCGATCCGACCCGTGGCGAGGACGAGGTTGATGTACGTGAGGACGTTTTCGACACCCTTAGTGTGATGCTCGATGCCGCGGGCGTGCAGGAGCATCGACGTCTCCGCCGGTCCCCACATCTCCGCCGCCTGAATGATACTCTTGGCCGGAACACCCGTGATCTTCTCCGTGACCCCCGGCGTGTATTTTTTTACCAGGTCGCGGACCTTGTCGAAGTCATGCGTGTGCTCTGCGATGAACTTTTCGTCGGTCCAGCCGCGCTCGATCATCACGTGGAGAATGCCGTTGGCCAGTGCGCTGTCGCGACCAGGCCGCACCGGTAAAAACAAATCGGCGGTGCGCGCGATCGGAGTGATGCGCGGATCAATGACGATGATCTTCGCGCCATTGTCCCGGGCACGCCACACGTAGTCCGTCAGAATCGGGAAACACTCCGCGAGGTTCGTGCCCGTCAGAATAATCGTCTTTGCGAGAGGGATATCGCTCCAGGGATTCGCCGCACGATCCACGCCGAACGCCATGCGGTTGGCGGCGCCGGCACTCACCATGCAAAGGCGGCCGTTGTAATCGATATTCGCCGTTTGCAGCGCGATGCGCGCGAACTTGCCATTCAAATACGCTTTCTCGTTCGTCATCGAAGCCCCACCCAGAAACGCCACCGAGTCCATGCCGTGCTTCTGCTGAATCGCGCGCAGCGAATCGGCGGTCTTGTTGATCGCCTCGTACCACCCGGCCGGACGAAACCCCTCTTCGCTGCGAATAAGCGGACTGAACAGCCGGTCGGCGTGATCGTTCTGCATGTAGCGGAGCACGCCTTTGGGGCAGAGTTTGCCGCGATTGACGGGGAATTCCTCCCACGGCTCAAAGCCCACGACCTTGTTGTATTTTACCTTGAGCTGAATGCCGCACTGCACACCGCAAAAACAGCAATGCGTCTTCACGAGCTTATCCGGCTCGCCTTTGTCCCAGTCGCCGGAGGGCGCGCGGTTCGGCGAGGGGCCATAAAGCTCGATGTATTTTTCTTCGGGTAAAGTGAGAGTGGCCATGGAGGATGAGATCAGCGGCCGACCGTGCGGCCTTGATTGAGGGCGAGAAGACCGCGCCGGCAGGAAGGGCAGATATCTTGGTAGTGCACCGCACCGCGTGCGTCTTCGAAGCGGTAGTTGAAGCCCAGTTCGTCGAGGATGACCTTGAGATCGTCGACGTGCATCCGGCTCGCAAAATCCGTATCGCAGCGGCGGCAGAGCGCACGAGGGCCGGCCTCCCCCACTTTCTTGTACCGGCTCACGCACAGCGAGCAGGTGCGCTGAAACATGTGAAAGAGTTTCCCAAACGGAATGTAGATCAGCAGCGCGACAACGCTCACCATATGCACGATGGCCCAAAGGCGGTGTCCGTGACCCTCGAGAAAATGGTAGCTGACCGTCAGCGCGAGCCCGGTCGCCGTCACCGCGAAGATGAGGAGCAGCGGCATGATGTCCTCAGAAAACGTCTGGGTCGCACGTTCGCCGGCATCCGTCAGCCGACGGGCGCCAGCCATGAGCAACCCGACCAGCACGAGGATGCCGGAAATGTTTAACAGATTGAACGCGAGGAAGGCTTTGACGCTGTGCACGCTGAACGTGTCGAGGTGCAGCCCGAATGCCGCGACGCGGTACATCTCGGCATTGTCCGGTGCCGATTCGAAGTGCACCCAGCCGAACACGAGGGGGAACGTGATCGCGAACGCCAGAGAGCAGCCGCCAGAAAGGCAGAGATGCATGATCCAGCGGTAGGCACTGCGCCGCCGGATAAAATCCTGCGCAACGAAATTGCGAGCGAGCGCGTAGCCCAGCGTTCCGGCGCCATAGGGTCGCGACCCCGCGTCGATTTCAATTTCTGGGGGTGGCGGCGCAACCCCATCCACGCGGCGAAACAGGAGTTGGATTCCCCGGCGAAAATACATGCGCGAAGGCGGCCGCTGCGCCCACACCGCGAATCGGTAACCCACTGCGAATGCTGCCATCAGCGAGCCGATCGCGTAGCCGGTCAGCGCCGGATCGAAATGCCGCATGCCGGTTGAGCCGACCGCGATGGCCGCAGTCGTCGCCAACGCCAGCGCTGCTCCAACCAGGAAGGCCGTGCGGTTAGGGAGTCTCATCGGGAAAATGAGGAACGACGCCTGTGCCCTGTGTGGAAGAGACTGGCGGGGCTCACTACCATTTTTTGTAGCCGAGGAACTTGCCGCTCATGGTGAGCTTCACGCGGTCTCCCTTTGGATCGGGGACACGCTCGATATCTATGGTGAAGTCGATGGCGCTCATGATGCCGGGCCCAAACTTCTCCTCGATCAGCTCCTTCATCGTGCGACCGTACACATAGATAATTTCCTGAAAGCGATACTGCAGAGGTTCCTTGGGAATCGTCGGGGCCGCTTCACCTTTGTCCGCAAAATCCACGAGCGCTGCCGCCACCGCCGGCGTGAGATCGAGCAGCGTCTGCACCCGCGAGGCCTCGTCCGCGCTCAGGGCATTTTCGCCCAGGCAAGCCGAGGTCGCATACACCTCGGAAAGGCCCGTCGCCTTCGCGATCGCCGCCCAAGAAATTCCTCGCGCCTTCTTGGCGGCGAGAATCTCCGCAGTCATTTCAGCTTTGGTCATAAATTAATAGACGTCGCGGGCATAGCGCTTCGCCGCCTTGAGCGATTGAACATAGGCGGCGGCTTCGTCCGGCGTTTTCCCACCTGCGGTTTCGATCACTCGGTGGAGCGCGACATCGACATCCTTCGCCATGCGGCTGGCATCGCCGCAAACGTAGAAATGGGCGCCAGCTTCGAGCCACGCATAGAGCTCGGCTGCGCTTTCCAGCATCCGGTGCTGCACGTAAATTTTCTCCGATTGATCCCGCGAAAATGCAGTGTCGAGCCGCGTGAGGATGCCGTCCTGCATCAGTGCGGCGAGTTCTTCACGATAGAGAAAATCGCTGGAAGAACGCTGGTCGCCAAACAGCAGCCAGTTCTTTCCTTTCGCACCCGTCGCGTGGCGGTCGTGGAGAAAAGCGCGAAACGGCGCCACGCCCGTGCCGGGTCCCACCATGATCATCGGGGTGTCGCCATTCGCCGGTGGACGAAACGCTTTGTTCGAATGAACGAAGACACCGATGCGCGTCGTTCCGGGTTCCGCGCGATCCGCCAGAAACGTGGAGCAGACTCCCTTTCGTGCGCGACCCGCGTGGTCGTAACGCACGGCGCCCACCGTGAGGTGAACTTGTCCAAGGTGCGCCTTGGGCGAAGACGAAATCGAATACAGCCGCGGTTGCAGGCGTTTTAGCAGGCGCACAAAATCGGTGGGCGCGATTTTGAAACCCGGCGCGAGGTGGAGCGCATCAATGACATGATGCGGCGCAGTCGCAGCGGCTGCACCTTGCGAACTAGCACTCACCGGCACAGCTGCGCTACAGGCGGCCAGCAGTTCGGGCGTGGGTTTGCCGAGGTCATACCACTCTGTGAGCGCATGACGCAGCGACGTGGTCGCGCCATCCGGCATCGGCACCGCTTCCTCGCCGTCACAGCCGAGTGCGGTGAGGACATCCTGCACCAGCTCCGGACAGTTGTGCGCAAAGACTCCGAGCGCGTCTCCCGCTTCGTATTGGAGTCCTGAACTCGAAAGATCGAATTCCACGTGGTGAACCTGTTTGGCGGAGCCCGGGCCATTGAGATTCCGCGAGGTCAGCAAGAGGGCCGGGAACGGATTCTTTTTTGAAAATGTCGATTCGGTTTCCGCCTCAACGGGTGCTTCGGCGGGAGCAGCCGTAGATGGCGACGACGATGCGGTTCCGCTCAGCGAGGAAAGCGTGGAGAGCGAACCGTCTAGCCACTTCAGAAACGGCTCTTCGTAATCTACGTCGCAATCGACCCGCGGGCTCACCCGCGTGGCTCCTGCTTTTTCGAAACGGGCGTCGAAATCTTTTCCGCATTGGCAGAACTGCGTGTAGTTTGTGTCGCCGAGCGCGCAGACGGAATAGTGCAGTCCGGACAACAGCGCCGCGTCTGCTGCGCCCAAGGCCGTGTGCAGGGCTTTCGCGCTGTCGGGCGGTTCGCCTTCACCATACGTGCTGACGATCACGAGGACGTTTTTTTCGCCCTTCAGCTTCGCGACGTCGGTTTGGGCCATGTCGAGCACCGTGGCCGCAAAATTTCTTTTGCCCGCTTCCTTCGCGGCCCGCTTGGCGAGCGATTCGGCCGTGCCGGTTTGCGAGCCAAATAGGATCATTAGCGGAATGAGCGCGGGCTTAGCGGCAACCCCGCCGGCCACAGCGACGCCCGGAGTGCGGGAAAACATACCGGCGAAAAAACCGTTGAGCCACGCACGTTGTTCGGCGGTGAAAGGCGCGGATTCGGGAATGAAAGGGACGGTGGACATCTGGGCGAAAAAATTGGCGGGCAGCTCGGAGGGGGAAGTCAGGAAAGTTTTTCCTGCAGCTCCTTCATGGGGTGACGGCGAACCCATTCGATGAACGTCTCGCCGCGTTGCTTGTGGGCGCTGTACGTGCCGAGAAGTTTGTCGACCAGCGGATTGATCTCGGTGGCACGAACCCCGCGGAACAGCTCGCGCGCAATCCCCTGCTCGTGATCCATTCCGCCGCCGAGCACCACGTGATAACCTTCCGCCCCATCCGGGAGTTTGGCACCGATGAAACCAATGTCGCCGCAGTAGTGCTGGGCGCAGGAGTGCGGGCAGCCAGTGAAATGAATGTTGATCGGCGATTCAACGAGCGCCTCGTCTCCGAGATGCTTCATCAATGCGACCGCGTGGCCCTTTGTGTCGGCGGCCGAATACTTGCAGCCGCGATTTCCGGTGCATGCAATGATCCCACCAGCCGCAGCCGACGCCTCATGGAAAAATCCCAGGCGGGTCGCCGAACGTTTGGCCGTCTCGACAAAAGCGTCGGGGATATGCGGAACGATCACGCTCTGCCACACGGTCAGGCGCAGTTCGCCTTTGCCATAGTTGGTCGCGAGATCGGCCAGCGCATGCATCTGCCGCGCATTCATGCGACCGACCGCCGCGCCGAGACCGAGTGAATTCAGGCCGCGTTGGGCCTGACGCGCCGCACCGAGCCAGCCGTGCTTGATCACAGGACGACGCGGTTCACAGGCCGTCAGCGGTAAACGGCCGAGCGGGAAGCCCAACTTTTTCTGGGTTTCCTCCAAATATTTTTCCACGCCCCACTTCTCCAACAGGTACTTGAGGCGGGCTTTTTTCCGATTGGTGCGATCTCCGTTTTCCGCAAAAACGCGGATCATTGCCGCGGTGACTGCGACGGCTTCGCTCGGGCGAATCAGCAAGCCGGTATCCCGCGCAAAATCGCCGTGTCCGCTGATCCCTCCGAGCTGAACGCGAAAATAGATGCCGGGCGCCGGTGGATTCGTGAGCGGAGGATTGGCCGCCGCCAGCGTTTTCTCCGTCACTCGCACCGCAAAGAAGCCGATGTCGTTCGTGTCGGCGGCAACTGAAATGCTGCCACCATTGTCGAACGCCACGTTGAACTTGCGCGGCAGTCCGTAGAGATCGCGATGATTCAGAATATAGTGGTGCACCCCTTTCGCGAACGCGCGCACGTCGAGCAACTCATCGGGATCGAATCCGCTATTCGGTGACGCCGTGACATTGCGCACGTTGTCGATCCCGGAGCCGCGCGAGGTGAGGCCCAACTCCTGCACGCGGGTGAGCACCTTGATGATGTCGCGAGGCTTGAACTCACGAATCTGAAGATTGCCGCGCGTGGTGATGTGCGCGTATCCGCCACCGAGCTCATTCGCCAAATCAGCAAGCCCGTGGAGCTGCGTCGCCGAGAGTTCGCACGCCGGAATCCGCAGGCGAAGCATGAAACTATCCTGCGCAGGAGCGACGTAGAAGAGGCCAAAATTTTTAAAACGATACGTATCCTCGACGTCCGGAAATTTATCTTCGTCCGCGTGGCGCAGCAGCCGGTCCCAAGCGTCGAGAGGATTTTCGTCGTATTTCCACCGCTCCTCTTTGCACAGATCGCCCAGCGAGGTTCCAAAAACGGTTTCCTCCGCCGCGGGCGCGGCCAAATTCGCGGTGGATGCTTCGCCCGGACTTGCGGTCAGTAGACCGGTCGCAGTTTGCCCGGCAAAAGGCACGTAACCGCTTGCTGCCACGCCGGCCATGAAGCCTTGCAGGTATTCTTTTTGCGCCGGTGCAAAGGGCGCGGAGGAGAGTGGATCGAACGTGGCTGCCACGCGCCTGTTTTAGCACCCGAAGTGCCAGCTGGAGTCATCGCCACGAATTAAAGCCGTGAATTCTTTTACAGGGTCGAATGAATTTTGTTCATCTATTCACCGAGCAAGTCGCAACGCTCCACACGTCGCTACCGCCGCAGAAGTTGCGACAGCAGCCAGAAGCAAAGCAGGACCAAAACGAGACATGCTCCTTTGTAGAAACGCAGTGGATTTCGCTCCAAGAGCGGAGCGTCCTTCCGGTGGAAGGGAGCGACTTTGCCCGGATGCTCCAAATCAAACGCCATTTCCGAAAAATTCTGATAGCGATGCTCCGGATCGGCCGTGATGGCCCGTAATATCACCGATTCAAGCCAGGCCGGCACGGCAGAATTCAATCGGCTAGGCCGTTTGGGATTAGTTTCAAAACGGGGATTTTGAAATCGTTCTACTTCGCCGTACGGGTAGCTCCGGGTGAGCACTTCGTACAGCGTGACCCCGATGGCATAGATTTCGGTGCGTTCCGAAAGCGGACCGCCTCGAAAGCGCTCCGGCGCCAGATAACTCGGGGTGCCTGCCCGTGTAGTAACGGAAAATACCTCCGCGGCACTGCCGAGATCCAGCAGAAGAAATTTCACGGTACCCGCGGAACGATCAACGAGAAGATTATCTGGCTTGATATCCCCGTGGGCCAAATCTCGCGTGAGCAGAAATTGTCCGGCACGGAGGAGCGTTCGGCCCAAAATGATCGCCTCCTCGACAGGCAGGCTCCCTTTTTTCAGGACCTCACGCAGCGTCGGCGCTTCGATGAAATCCATGACGTAGTAGCCGGGCGCGCCCATTGACGGCGTTGAAACCCGGACAAAGTCCGGTGAGTGCACCCGGGTGGCAGTCCACATTTCACGAACATAAGCATCGCGCCGCGCTTCGTCATCGACCGCTTCGCGCGGCGGAAATTTGAGGACATGGCGTGAGCCATCTGCAGCGGTGGCAAGCCAGACCCGGTCGCTTTCCTGGAGCGACCGCACCAAGCGGTAGCCGTCAATGGCGTCGCCGACATGCAGTACTGGCGCCACCACCAGTGGCGTCCGCGCGCCGTCGTCCCGCCAACCGGGTTCCAGGATGTGCAGAACGATCGCACTGGCGTCATCGCGCAGCGCTTCATTCTCAGCAGTGATTTCGGCCGCCGCGGAGACGACGGCGCGGGCACTTGCCTGCCGGCTGAGGAGTTCAGCGAGCGTTTCAACAGGTACCACGCTGCTCACGCCGTCGGAGCAGAGCAGGACGATGTCTCCGCGCTCGATCGCGCTCTCGAAGCAATGCGGCTCAATCTTGGCCTCGAGTCCCACCGCGCGGGTAAGCACATGGCCGAGGCCGTCCTCCGCGAGAGCATGCGGCTCGGTCAGCCGCGTGAGGACGCCTTTGCGCCAGAGATAGACCGGCGAATCACCCACGCTCAAACCGTAAAGCCGGTCGCCCTCGATCGCGGCCACGCTCAGCGTACAGAGCAATTCCGGAGAGTTATGCCGTTGCTCCGACTCCTGGTAAAACAGCCGATTGATTTGATTCGTAAATTCCCGCAGCGCCCGTCGTGCGCTCCAGGCTTTCGGACGCGAGAGATAATAATCGTGAAACATCTCCACCGCACGGCGGGCCGCGGAGCCGCCTTCCTTGCTCGCGCCGAGTCCGTCGGCGAGCACCGCGAGGACGCTCTCATCGCGTTCCTGAACTCGAAAAGCATCCTCCGAGGCACGCGTTGGATTCCGCGGGATGCCATGCGTCGTGCTGAGGAGCTTCATATCGAGCTCGACCTTGACGCCCGAGGCCGCCGAGTGCGAGCGCAGCAGACACTCGTTGCTAGATCCGCGCAGCAGCCGTGGCGCCCCACGTTGTGCGCCAGCGGCGCTTGACGGCGCCGAGTCCGGCCAGTGCTAGAACACAAAGTCCCGCGAACAAAAGAATGCCTGCAGAGTAGCTTCCGGTTTGTGATTTGGAGGTGCCAAACAGCATCCCAAGCACAAATCCACCCACGCCGCCGCCGCATCCGACCAAGCCAGTCATGACACTGATGTCGCGGGCGAAACGCTGCGGCAAAAGTTGAAACACGGATCCGTTGCACATGCCGAACGCGCCCGATGCGACGAAGAAACCTGCACCGCAAATCCAGAGATTGGAGGAAAACGCCGCCACCATCATCGAGGCAGCAGCGATGGAATAAAAAATTCCCAGCGAGCGAATGCCGCCGAGTTTGTCGGCGAAGGCGCCACCCATCGGGCGGCCGAGTGCGCCGACCAAGGTACAAAACGCCGCCATCTCTCCCGCTTGAACGGGGGTCAGCGCAAACTGATCCTTGAAATATAACGCAAACGCCGTCGCGAGCCCGACGAAGCCGCCGAAGCTGATCGTATAAAAAAAGCAGAACCAATGCGCATCGCGTTCCGCGAGCAGCTTGAAGTAATCCGAAAGTTTTTTCTGTTTAAAGCCCTGTGGCGTGGGTGGCTCCTTCGAGAAAATCGCATAGAGGAGAAAGGCCACTAACAGCGGAATCACGGCTGCACCAAACACGGCCTGCCAGCCCCACTTTGCCGCGATGCGCGGCGCAAGCAAATGATCGATCACAACGCCGACATTGCCTGCCCCCGCCAGCCCGAGAACCACTCCCTGCATTTGCGGCGGATACCAGCGCCCTGATTGAGGCAGGGCCACCGCAAAGCTGGCTCCCGCGACGCCTAGCACCAGACCCAATGCCAGGGCTTGGTTGAGTGAGGAGAGGCCGGTGCGCCAGGCGACGAGCAATCCCGCCATCACCACGATTTGCGCAATGATGCCCGTGGTTTTGATTCCGATACGATCGCCGAGCAGGCTCAAGGCGATCCGCAGGAATGCTCCGGCCAGAATCGGCGTCGAAACCATCAGAAACTTTTGCTGCGGAGTCAGTCCGAGCGAGGGCGCAATGACGGCGCCCAAGGCACCAAGCATCGTCCAAACCATGAAACTTACGTCGAAATAGAGAAACGACGTGGCGAGTGTGGGCCAGTGGCCGGATTTTTTGAGCTGAGCGAAATTCATAGGAGCTGCCTCCCCTATGAGCAGCGTTCAGGCCAACGCCGTCCGATCTCAGATGAGCCCCATGAATTCTTTTCGATCCTCCTATGAATGCGATTGATCAGCCTTCCTAAAAAACCGGGCCGCCTCCCCCGTGGAAGACGGCCCGGCGCTGCTGCACTCCTATCAAAAACTAAACGTAAGCTGCGTGTACACGTAACTCGCATCTTTTGAGCCGACGGTCGCGAGCGATTCCTTGATGTAGTCTCCGCGGTAGTAGTGCGAGATTCCCACCTCGAGTTGAGTCAGAGGAACGATCGTCCATCCGCCGACCAGATCCACTTCAGTACCGAGATCTTTGCTGTACGACGGATTGATGCGGAAGCCGCTGCCGCTGCCCACCGCGGAACCGGTGAAGTTACGCGGCACGCCAGCGACGTTGTACCAAAAGTCCGTCGTCTTATCCAAGGTCTGGAGATGTGTCTCAAGTGCCAGGCTGATGTTGGCGCGCGGTTTCGCCGTCAGCACAAACCGGAGATCGTGGAGATTCTGGAGACTGTTGAGATCCATGTACCCGTAATGCAGATGGGTCGTGGCGAAGAGATTTTGGAACGTCTGGCTGTCGTGATCCGTGGCGTTCTTGTCGCCCGCGGCGTAGCTGTAGAGCACACCGAAGCGCGGCTGCCAGGCGTTCTCGGTCCACGTGTAGCCACCTTGGAGAACAGCGGCCCACGCATCCTGCTTGAGGCGAGGCGCGACTGCCGCGGCAGCGACGGTCGTGGCGGCAAACACCGCGGTGCGATTGCCCGATTGATGCATCAACTCGATGCCGTAGTCCCACGCGTCATACGCCAGCGGCTTGGAACGAATACGTAGACCGGTCGTGTAGAGGTCCTGAGGTGCCGGAAAGCGGAACGGCGCGGACACGCCCGTCCAATTGTCGGTGATGATCCCGCGGCTCACGTTGCGATTATAGACGTAGGCTTCGACGATCTCCTTCGTGGCGAGCGTCGGAAAATTGAAATACAGCCCAGAAAACGTGTCCTGCGAATTCGCTTTGTTCAGGTTGTCGTGGTCGTTGTAAACCAATCCGCCGGTAAACGCGTCGACGCCGAAGTACTTGTTTTGCCAGCGAGCCTTGATCGCATCGAAGGTCCGCGCGTTGTTGTTCCAGCGGAGATGACCCAGGAGGCGCTGATCACCATAAACCAATTCCTGGCGACCAATCTTCACCGAAAACGGAAACTCCTTGTGATTTCCGATCATGATGTACGCCTGATGCAAATCCATCGGGCCATCGCGTTCTGACAAGCCCTTCCCCGCCGCGGTGGCGACGTAGCGCTCGTCGCTGAAGGAATAACTCGAGCGTCCTTCCACGAGGAAATTGACCCACTTCGCCGTGTAGCCGACGCGCGGCATCACGCGAGTCAGGTAGTAATGATTGTTGTTATCGTCGACCGCCCGTTTCGAGAAATCCCAGTTGGAACCCGCGTCCGTGAAGCCGGCGTCGTCCTTGTCTTCCCCTTTCCAGCACAGTGGGATCCGAAGCTTGGAATTCACGTGACTTGAAGTCGCGGC
>JADMIO010888869.1_pt1 | contig 64810 bp, 43 predicted proteins | sample 8958161 | NCBI WGS metagenome assembly JADMIO01 (sample SAMN16585339, study PRJNA669376) | soil metagenome | isolation source: Crop rotation soil | place: USA: Cullars Rotation, Alabama | collected 2011 | reverse complement strand
GCCGCGACTTCAAGTCACGTGAATTCCAAGCTTCGGATCCCACTGTGCTGGAAAGAACTGCGACGCCGGCAGCGCGGTCACCGGCGACGGCTTCGCGGTGCTGGCGTTCGGGAACATCACGTTCAACGGGCTGTACAACATCAAGAACACCGTCATCTCCAGCGCAACCGGAAGCTTCAACGGATCGGGGCCGGGCGCTTCGCAGACCGACAATCTCACGATGACCGGCGGAACGCTCACCGGCACGGGGTCGTTCACCGTCAACAACGGAACCTGGACAAACGGCGCGATGAGCGGCGCCGGCACGACCAACGTCGGCGGTGACTTTCACGTCAGCAGCGGCAGCACGAAGACGGTCGCGCGCACGGTCAACACCGCAGGCGCGACGACGCTCGATGGAACCGGCAACGTGAACTTCGACGTCGGCGGCGTGATCAACAATTCGGGATCGTGGACGTCTTCGGTCGGCACGACGTTTGGCGGCACGTTCCCCAACGGCGGCACCTTCAACAACAACGGGCAGTTCATCAAGAGCGGCGTCGGCACGACCGTCTTCAACAACCTCGCGGCTTTCAATAACGCCGGGCTCGTGAGCGTTACCGCAGGCGCATTGCAGCTCAACGCCGACGGCACGCACGCCGGCAGCTTCAGCGTGAGCGTCAGCGGCGGCACGCTCGACTTTCACGGCGGCACGCACAACCTCGGCACGCTTAGCGCGATCACGGGCGGCAACATCAACATCACCGGTGCGAACCTGAACGAGACGGGCGCGTTCGCCGGCGGACTGACCACGCTCTCGGACGGCACGCTCAACCTCAACTACGCATCCGCGGGAACTGCAACAACCGGTGCGATGAACTTCGGCGGCGGCGGTACGCTGCTTCGCGGCGCCAATGCGACGTTCGCCGACACCGGTAAGCTCACGTGGACCGGCGGCGTCTTCAGCGGCGCGGGCACGTTGGTCGTCACGTCTACCGGCACGCTTGCGCTTTCCGGCGGTGGCAACCGCACGCTCTCCGGCGGCGTGACGAACATCGACGGCGCGACCGACACCAGCGCCTTCACCGGTGTCGCGCCGCGGTTGCTCGTCAACGACGCGGCGATATTCAATAACCGCGCCGGCGCGAACTTCGTCATCAGCGCCGATTTCGACGTCAACACCAACGCGACTGCAGGCACGTTCAACAACGCGGGCGCGATCAACAAGACGGGCGGCACGGGAACGAGCAACTTCAACCTCGCGTTCAACAATGCCGGCACTGTCGCGATCAGCAGTGGGACTCTTGCCATCACCGCCGGTGGCAGCGACACCGGCACGTACAACGTTAGCGCGACCGATGGTCTGTTCTTCAAAGGCGGGACGCGATCCCTCTCGTCGACCGCGTCGGTGAGCGGCGCGGGCGTCGTCGGCTTCAGCGCCGGTACCTTCAACTCCTCGGGAACATACAACATCACTGGCGCGACGTCCGTCACCGGCGCGACTGTCGATCTTTCCGGCGGAACGGTCAGCAACGTCGGCAGTTCGCTCACCGTCAGCGGCGGATCACTGAATACCGGCACCAGCAACTTCAACACGACGACCCTGACGATCAGCGGCGGCAGCGCGGGCTTCGGCGGAACTGTCGGCTGCTCGACCTTCAACCTCACCGGCGGAACGCTGGCCGGCAACGGCACCGTCAACGTCAGCACCTTCATGAACTGGACCGGCGGCGCGACGATGGCTGGCGCGGGCACCACGATCATCGCCAACGGCGGATCGCTCACGATCCCCAATGCCGCGTCGAAGACGCAGTCATCGCGCAACCTCACCAACAACGGCACGGTGATCTGGACCGACACGAGCACGTCGATCACCGGTACGAATGGCGCGACGATCAACAATAACGGCACCTTCGATGCGCAGAACAACGGCTCGCTCACCGGCGGCGCAGGAACCGCCGCGTTCAACAACGCCGGGCTGCTGAAGAAATCGGCCGGCTCCGCGACCAGCGGCATCGCCTGGGCGATGAACAACAGCGGCACGATCAGCGTGCAGACCGGGACGCTGGCGCTCGTTGGCGGGGGCAACAGCAGCGGTACGTTTGGGGTCTCGGCCGGTGCAAACCTGCAATTTGCCGGTGGGACGCACGCGCTGAGCGGCTCGTCCAATGTCAACGGTGCCGGCGTCGTCGCGATCACCAGTGGCGCCGCGGGATTCGGCGGCAGCTACAACGTCACCGGCACGACGTTCCTCAGCGGCGCGACCGCGACGTTCGACGGCAACGCCGCCACTTCCACACTCACGTTCAACTCCGGCACGCTGGGCGGCGGCGGCACGCTCACGGTCAACACCGTCGCCAACTGGACCGGCGGCAACATGATCGGCGCCGGGACACTGCTCATTCCGTCGAGCGGAACGCTCAACCTGCTGTTCGGCCCGCTCAAGACCATCGACGCGCACGTTATCGTGAACAACGGCAACGCGGTCTGGACCGACAGCGGCAACTCGATCAGCGGCGCGAACGGCGCGGTCTTCAACAACGCCGGAACGTTCGATGCGCGCAACAACGTCACCGCCAGCGCCGGCACCGGCACGACGCCCGTCTTCAACAACTCGGGCCTGTTCATAAAATCGACCGGCGGGCCGACGAGCGTCGGCTGGACGTTCAATAACACGGGCACCGTGAGCGTGAACAGCGGCGAGATTGATCTCACGGGATCGGTTACGCAGCTTTCCGCCACGACGCTCACCGGCGGCACGTGGCGCATCTTCAGCAACTGCACGCTCAACCTCACCGGCGGGTCGAACGTCACCACCAATCAAGGCACCGTGCTGTTGAGCGGCACGGGCAGCAGTTTCGCGAAGATCAACTCGATCAACGACAACCAGGGTCGCTTCAGTATCGTCTCGGGGCGGCATTTCACGACCGCCGGTGCGTACACCAATTCAGGCACGACGACGATCGGCAGCGCTACCGCGCTGAAGGTCGCAGGCGCGCTCACCAACACCGGGACGATCGACGTGAACGGCGGGATGATCGTCGACTACACCGGCGCCACGGTCCTGCCCGCCGTGCAGCAACAGATCGCGACCGCGCGTGATGGCGGCGCCTGGGATCAGGCCGGCATCACCAGCACCTCTGCACGCAACGCATCGCCGACCATCACCACGCTGGGCGCGATTGAAGGCGCGACCTATCAGCAGCTCAACGGCGGCACCGCGACCTTCTTCACGCTCTCGCTCGACAATACCTCGGTGATCGTCAAGTACACGTACTACGGCGACACGGATCTCAACGGGAAAGTCGACGGCGCCGACTACGCGCGCATCGACACCAACTTCAATCTTCAAGCATCACAGGGCCTGATCGGCGGCTGGTTCAACGGGGATTTTGATTACAACGGGAAGATCGACGGAGCGGACTATGCATTGATCGACGCCGCTTTCAACGCCCAATTGGGCACGCTTCGCCCGGCCGGGAATTTCCTGATCGGCGATGATCCGAACCTCGACATGCACAGCGGTCCTGCGCTGGCGATGGTGCTCAAGCACCTCGACGAGTTCGGCGGGCAGTACGCCGTTGATTTCCTGAACTCGATCCCCGAGCCTGGCTCGTGTGTTTGGAGCGGATTGATGAGCGTCGCGTGGTTCAGCGCTGGCCGAAAGCGCTATGGTCGGCGCCGCCGACGGAATGTGGAGTCGTCGGACCTCGCTCAAGCAGGTGGTTGATCTTTTCGAGCAATCGCGGGAGGTCGATCGGTTTGGTGTCATACTCGTCGTAACCGGCGGCTAGCGCTTTTTCACGGTCGCCCTCCATCGCGTGCGCGGTCAGCGCGAGCAGCGGAATGTTCGCGATCGCGGGATCGGCGCGGAGCTGCCGCGCGGCCTCCCAGCCGTTCACATCTGGAAGCCGCAGGTCCATCAGGATCAGATCGGGCAGGAGCTCGCGCGCCATCTCCATGCCCCGCTTCGCGTTGGTGGCGAGGATGACCGTATGCCCCGCGCGACACAGCCGACGCGAGAGCATGTCGCGGTTGAGATCGTTGTCTTCGATCAGAAGAATGCGGGCCATGGCTATTTGATCGTCTGTGCGTCCTGTTTTCCGTCAAACATGTCCATCCGCTCGGTGAACGGGACGGGCCGCAGCGTGCCGACTTTCTGCATCTTATGAATCACCTCGGCCACCTCGTTGGTCCATTTCAAGACATTCTTCAAACCCTCGCGGATCTCTTCGAAGTTATCGGGCGGGTGGCGGATGAGCGACTCCAGCGTCATCGTCACCGCGGTCATCGGCTGCGCGAGCTGGTGGCAACTCTCGCCCAGCGCTTTGATCAGCACGCGCTGGCGCTCGGCCTCCATCAAAAGCGACACGTCATACTTAATCCGCAGGCAGACGTTCATGCGCGCCAGCAGAACGGGGAGGTTGATCGGCTTGACGACGTAATCGTTCGCCCCGGCTTGCAGGCCGCGGATGATGTCTTCGGACTCGCCCAGCGCGGTGACAAGAATCACGGGCAGCGCATCGTGCGTGAAGTTTTCGCGAATCTTCTCCACGACCTGCAAGCCGGTCATCTTCGGCATCTGGATGTCGAGCAGGACGAGGTCCGGCACGTTGCTCTTGAGCCATTCGAGGCACGACTCGCCGTCGGATACGGTGGCGACGCGCATACCGCGTGAGCTGAGCCGACGGACGAGCATGTCCTGGCTCAGCGGCTCGTCCTCGACCACGAGAATCTGCGGCTTGAATCGCATCATTCGATCTTAGCGCACCACGCCAGCCATATCTCGGACGACGCTTGCGATCTCATCCAATCGTGTGCCGCCCTTTTTCAAGATCTTCTGCACGTCGCCGTCGAGGCGCTTGCGGTCTTCGGCTGTCAGCTCTTTTGCGGTGAGCACGATGACTGGGATGTCGCGCCACTCCGCATGTCGCCTCAGCTCGGCGGCGAACTCAAAGCCGTCCATGAGCGGCATCATCAAGTCAAGCAGGATGACCGACGGTCTGTTCTCCCGCAACTGCTCCAGTCCCGCCCGCCCGTTCTCGGCGAGCCGCACGTCCCAGCCGGCTTCAGCGAGCGTGCGCTTGACGATATCGGCCGACGAGGTGTCGTCTTCGACAATGAGGACCGACTGCGCTCCGCGCGTGCGGCGATAGCGATCCACCACGCGGAGTAACTCGGCACGATCGACGGGCTTGGTCAAGCACGCCCCGGCGCCAAGCGCGTATCCCATGCTGCGGTCGTCGACCATTGTCAGCATGATCACGGGAATCTCACACAACTGCGGATCGCCTTTCAGTTCGGTAAGCACCGCCCAGCCGTCCATGCCGGGCATCATCACGTCGAGCGTGATCGCGATCGGATGGAGTTGTCGTGCCAGTTCGATGCCGCGCTGGCCATCGCTGGCGGTGGCAACCGAGAAGCCGTCAGCCTCGAGGATGCGGCGCAGCAGATCCTGCGATGGCGAATCGTCGTCGATCACCAGCACCGTTCGCGCCGCCGCAGCAGTCCCCGGTGCATGAACGCTCGGCGTTGGTTCTTGAGCTGACGCTGCTGCCTCCTCATCACTCAGGTGCGCAGGCAGCGTGACAATAAACGTGGAGCCCTGTCCCGGCGTGCTCTGGACGTCGATGTCGCCGCCCATTATCCGGCAGAACTGGCGACTGATGGCGAGCCCCAAACCGGTGCCGCCGTACTTGTTTGAGGTCGCCGGGTCGGCTTGGCTGAACGCCTGAAACAAGTTCTGCATGGTCTTGGATTCCATACCGATGCCGGTGTCGTGCACGGTGAACACGATCTGATCGACCGGCTGCGACGTGACGCGCTGTGCGGCGAACACGATCTCGCCGTTGCTGGTGAACTTGCTCGAGTTGCTGAGCAAGTTGAAAAGGACTTGACGGACTTTCGTCAGGTCCGAACGCATCTCGCCAACCTCAGGTGGAGCTTCGATCGTCAGCGCGTTGTTGTTCTGCTTGATCATCGGGCGGATCGTTGCGGCCACGTCCTGCATCATCAGCGCGACCGGGAAGGTCTCGGCGTGGAGCCGCATCTTGCCGGCTTCGACTTTTGAGAGGTCCAGGATGTCGTTGATCAAGGTCAGCAGGTGTTTGCCGGCCTGGTTGATCTTCTTCAGATCGTCGACGGTTTGAGTCTGGCCCTGCGCCGCGGCGTCTTCGGCGAGCATCTCGCTGTAGCCGATGATCGCGTTGAGCGGCGTGCGCAGCTCGTGGCTCATGTTCGCGAGGAACAGGCTCTTGGTTCGGTTCGCGGCTTCGGCTGCATCTTTGGCGGTCTGCATCGCTTCCTGAACGCGGCGCTGCTCGGTGATGTCGGCGCCGATGCCGCAGTAGCCGGTGATGTTGCCCTCCGCGTCGCGCAGCGCCGTGACGGAGAGTCGAACGGGAAAACGCCGGCCGGTCCTGGAGATGAACGTCCACTCGCCCTCGTCCGCCGTGCGGTCGCGCGTCTTGGTGACGAAGACGTCCAACGTCGTCTCGATCGGGCGGCCGAGCTCCTTGGTCAGCTTTCGCGCGCGCTCGGTCACTTCGTTCATGTCGAGCCACGGGTATTCGGCGCGGCCGACGATCTCTGCGGCGCGCCAGCCCAGCCAACGCTCGGCGGTACGGTTGAAGCTTCGCACCACGCCTTGGGTATCACCGGTGATGATGATGTTGTTGGCGTTGTCGAGGATCGCCTGCTGGAACGAGGCGCTCTCGCGCACGGCGTTCTCGGCGCGGTCGCGAGCGGCGGCGTAGCGGTAGATGAAGTAGAACGCCGCCGAAAGGATGATCACGTCGGCGGCGACGAAGAGCCCGAACATCGTCACCCCGCGCCCGCGGGCCGAGCTTGCGGCTTCTGCGTAATCGTGCAGCTTGCCGTTCTCGGCCTCCAGCATTTCCGCCATCACCGCGCGGAACTGGTCCATGATCGCCTTGCCGCGGCCGTTGCGCATGCGGTCGCTCGCGGCTGCCGTTCCCTGCTCCCGGAACAGCCTGATCGTCGCGCTGGCGCTGTCGATCCGCGCTCGTGAGAGCTCGTCGGCACGCTCAACCCGCGCGAGTTGCTGCGGGTCGTGCCGTACCAGCTCGCGCAGACGTGCAATTCGCCGCGGCATCGTCTGAAGGCCGTCGTTCCACGGCGCGAGATAAGACTCATCACCGGTGAGCAGGAAGCCGCGCTGGCCGGTCTCAGCATCTTGCAGGGATGAAAGCGTCGCGTGGATTTCCTGAAGCGTCTCGCGCGACCGCTCGACGCGCTGTGAGTTGTCGATGTAGCTCGTCGAGTTCGTGTAGAACAACAGCCGTGCGACGGCGAGCAGCGAAAGCGCCAACCAGAAGGCAACCACGACACGCTTTTCGGTAGACCGCTTCATGCGCCGCTGCGCATGTTAGCTTCGGGTGCGAGTTTGAGGGTAGCCGCGGACTAGAGGCCGCGGCTCTTTTCGATCGGAAGGTAGATACTGAACGTCGTCCCCTTGCCCACGACGCTTTCGACTTCGATCCGCCCCTTGTGATGCTCGACGATCTCCTTGCAGATCGCCAAGCCCAGGCCTGTGCCGCGCGACTCGTCGCCGCGCGCCGTTCCCTTGGTGGTGAAGAACGGCTGGAAGATCTTGGGCAGCAGCTTCTCTGGAATCCCCGGGCCGGTGTCGATCACCTGGATGCGCAGCTCGCCGTTCTCGTCGAGCGCGGCCGCCTTCACGGTGAGCGATCCGCCCTTGCCAAGCATTGCTTGCCGCGCGTTGATCATCAGGTTGAGCAGCACCTGCTCGAGCTGCACGGGATCGCCGAGCACGTGAAGCTCGGGTTGGACTTGAACGCGCAGGGCGATGCCGTCCTTCTGCGGGTCGCGCGCGAGCACCAGCAGGACTTCATCGATCGCCTTCTGTATCGACACGCGGCCGAATGTTGCCTCGCCGCGCGCCAAGCTCAGCATCGACGCGCAGATCTTGCCCGCCTTGCTCGACGCTCCGAACGTCTTGCTTAGCGCCTTCTTGATGATCTCCATGTCGGGTTTGTCACTCTCGGCCGACTGGAGGGCGAACTGCGAGTAGCTGACGATGGGAGTAAGCAGGTTGTTAAACTCGTGCGCGATAACTGCGGCGATGGTCCCGATGGTGGCCAGCCGCTGGCTTTCCATGAGCTGTTCGCGCAGGGCGTCAAGCTGCTGCTGGGTCTGGGTGAGCCGCTGGGTGAGATCGTCTTCGGAAACAAGTGTGGGGGGCAGATTCTCGCTCACGCTAAAGAGCTTTATCGGCGCGAGCAAGAACGGTCCTGCACAGCAGTTGCAACGGCTTTGAACTAGGGATTATCGGACGGCAAGGCTCCTTCGATGCTCGATTTTGGCAGCAAGTCGTTACAATGCCCGTTCCGAGCGGACAGCCCTGAAGAGGGTCTGTCCGCAGCATCCGAATCGGGCGACAATAGTAGTTTTGGTCGTACCCCCACTTCCGCGCAGCGGAGCGCACGCGCCAGAGGTTGAACTTATGAGTGATTCCATCCCCGGCTCGACCAAGAGCTCGCAGATGCCGACGTTGGACCCCTCAAGCGCCGCTGCCGTGGCTGCCGAGGCGCTCGAGGCCGGTGCTCCGGTTGGTTTCTCCGCGCTGTCGACCGACGTCAAGCCGCCGCCTTCACGAATTGGTCCGTACAAGCTGCTGCAGGTGATCGGCGAGGGCGGGTTCGGCACGGTTTGGATTGCCGACCAAGTTGAGCCGGTCAAACGCCGGGTCGCGCTGAAGATCATCAAGGCCGGCATGGACAGCCGCGCCGTCATCGCGCGCTTCGAGCAGGAACGGCAGGCGCTGGCGCTGATGGATCACCCCAACATCGCCCGCGTCTTCGACGCCGGCACCGCGCCCGATGGGCGCCCGTACTTCGTGATGGAGTACGTCGCCGGCGAGTCGATCACCAACTACTGCGACCGCAACCGGCTGAACATGAAGCAGCGGCTCGAGCTGTTCATCCCGGTGTGCGAGGCCGTCCAGCACGCACATCACAAAGGCATCATCCACCGCGACATCAAGCCCGGGAACGTGCTCGTGTGCCCGCTGCCGGGCGCCGAAAGCGCCAGCGCGACCAACGCCGTCGTGAAGGTCATCGACTTCGGCGTTGCCAAGGCCGTCAGTCACGTGCTGACCGACAAGACGATCTTCACCGAGCTGGGCCAGATCCTGGGCACGCCCGAGTACATGTCGCCCGAGCAGGCGGAGATGGGTGCGCTCGACATCGACACGCGCACGGACGTGTACGCGCTGGGCGTGCTGCTCTACGAGATGCTCGCCGGGGCGCTGCCATTCGAAGCCAAAGAGCTTCGCAGCAAGGGCTACAACGAAATCCAGCGAATCATCCGCGAAGTCGATCCGCCCAAGCCCAGCACGCGGTTGCGCTCGCTGGGTGCAGCGTCGGCCGACATCGCGCAGCGCCGGCAGATCAAGATTGAAGAGCTGGAAGGCCAGCTGCGTCGTGAGCTGGAATGGATCCCGCTCAAGGCGATGCGCAAGGAGCGCGAGGAGCGCTACGCCACGCCCATCGCGCTGGCGGAAGACATCAGGAACCACCTCGCCGGCCGACCGCTTGTCGCCGGGCCCGAGTCGGTCATGTACCGCGCCAAGAAGTTCGTCTACCGCAACCGCTGGGGTGTGAGCGCCGCGGCGATGGTGGCGGTGGCGCTGGTCCTGGGTGCGATCGTCTCGACGATCGGTTTTGTCAAAGCCGCCCGCAACGCGCGGATCGCCGCGGAGAATGCGCGGATTGCCGAAGTCCAGCGCGACCGCGCCCGCAGCGAGGCCGCCAGCCTGCGGCAGGTCAACCATTACAACACCGAGCTGCTCGCCAACGCTGATCCCGCGGCGGGCGAACGCAAGGACGTCACCGTGCGCGAGCTTCTCGCCGGCGCGGTCGATCAGCTCGATCACGGCGCGCTGCAAGGCCAGCCGCGCGTCGAATCGGCACTGCGGCGCACGCTCGGCTCGACCTACGGCGCGTTGCGGATGAAGGACAACGCCGAGAAGCAGTGGGAAGCCGCCCTGTCGCTGGCGAACAACTCCGCCGGCGCCGACAGTCCCGACGCCGCCCTGGCGCTGTGTGGCCTGGGTCACGCGAAGATCGACGCCGGCCAGCTCGACGACGCTCAAAAGCTGCTGACCAGGGCGCTGGCGATCCAGCGCGAGCAGCTCGACGCCGACGACTCGCAGCTCGGCGACACCATCAACAACCTCGGACTGCTCGCCGACGTCGCCGGCGACCTGAAGTCCGCCGAGGCGTCTTACCGCGAAGCGCTGCGGATCTATCAGCAGCGGCCGGAGAATACGACGCTGATCGCCGACGCGATGACGAATCTCGCCACCGTCCTGCACAAGCGCGGCGACAACAAGCAGGCGCTGGACCTGGCGACCAAGGCACTGAGCCTGCGTCGCCAGCGATTCGGCAACGATCACATCTACGTGCTGAACAGCCTGATCAACATCGCCAACATGCAGGAGGCGAACGACGACCTCGCCGCAGCCGAGCAGACGCGTCGCGACGCCGTTCGCATCGCCGAAAAACTGCTCGACGAGAAGAACCACTACACAATCCAGAGCATCGCTCAGCTGGCCCGGACGCTCTGGCTGCGCGGCGGTCCGGCACTTCAAGAGGCACAGGCAGTCGGTAACCGCGCCGTCACGCTCGCCAGTGCTGCCGAAGGCGACAAAAGCCTGACCGTCGCGCAGGCCATCGACCTGATGGCCTGCATCGCGCGCGACGAAGGCCAGACCAAGACCGCCGTCGAGCTGTTCCGCAAGGCGCTGGAGCTGCGCACGTCGATCCAGTCGAAGGAACACCCTGATACGGCCGCGGAGATGTCGCAGCTCGCCGACGCGCTCACCCGCAACGGCCAAGCTCAGGAAGCGATCGACCTGGCAACTCAGGCGCTGGCGATTCGCGCGAAAGTCTTCGGCCCAACGCACTGGGCCACGTGGAGCACCACCAGCGTGCTGGGCGGCGCGCTGGCTGCAAGCGGTCAGTACGCTCAGGCTGAGAAGCTTCTGCTTGACAGCTATAAGGGCTTGGAGGCCGGGTCTGTGCTTGGCAGCCGACCCCGTCGCGACGCTGCCGGAAGACTGGTCAGCCTCTACGAAAAGTGGGGCAAACCCGACCAAGCCGATCAATGGCGGCCGCGCGCTAAGACGCCGGCTGAGGGCAGCCGCACGTGATCGTCGAATCGTAATCTTCGATTCCCGTCACATGCTCGCTGATCGATGATTCGACGCTGACGGTTCATATCGCCCGCACAACCGACACCGTCGGTGAGCATTTTCACGATCTCCTCATTTTCTCGAACTTTGCACGTTGACCGTTTCAGCAAACCACCGCGATAGTGCAACGTCCGGCCATCTCGACTTGGAAGGGAGAGGTTGCACCGTGAGAATATGTGGTAGTTGTCTTGCCGTCTTACTCACCTGTCTGACCGCGCCCGCGGCGTTCGGCGTCATTACCGTCGGCTCGAATATCTCGACCGACGGTGGCATCCGGGCGCAGGCCGTCATCACCAATCCGACTGGCTTTGACGTCAATCAACCCGGCGTCCCCGTCACCGCAATCAGCATCATCCGCATCAACGCGTCGTTCCTGATTCGCGACTCATTGGACATCAACAACGGGCTGCTTGTGCAGAAGCACACGCCGCTCACCACGTTTGAAGCATGGGGCGACGGCAATCCGTTGACTCGAGGCGCACCGGATACAGACGATCCGCCGTTCCAGGGCCTGGCTTGGCCGTATCGGGACCGCTACGACTTCAACGCCCTGAGGCTCGATCCGTTCGACCCGATCGGCGATAACGTCGGCACGTTCTTCGACAGCCAGCCCGGCGTTTACGGGTTCGTGAACGTGGCCGGCTGGTCGCGGGGCGGGCCGACCGACCCGGATGCCGGCAGCGACATTGGGTACCTGCACCGCGGCATCACCGGGATGGGCGAAGACGCTGCGCACCCCGCGAGCTACTTCCTGTTTGACATTTCCGCGCTTGAAGGAGCTTCTGACCGCGACGTCACGCTCAAGATTTTCGCCGCCAGCGCGGTCGTGGTGACGACCGACGGACAGGGCCACTTCTTCCAGCAACTGGTGCAGATCGATGACTTTACGACGACGATCCACCTGCCCGAACCCTCGAGCATGATCGCAGGTCTGCTGACAGGCGGACTATGCCTGATGCGTCGCCGCCGCCGCGCCTGCATTCCGTTTGGTGTGAATTAAGACGCGACTCTACCGCCGGCTTGACAATACTTGGCCGTCGGCGTCGCATGGCGGCGTGAGCAGGTGGATCGGCTTGCGCCTCGCGTGCGCGGGGCTCTTTCTTGTAACCTTCGTCGCATACCTTCCGTCATTAGGCAACGGATACATCTGGGACGACGACGCCTATGTCACCAATAATGAGGCCCTTCGCACGACCGACGGGCTTCGCCGCATCTGGATCCCGGGGGCGGTGCACCAGACGCAGTTCTATCCGCTGAGCGTCACCAGCTTTTGGGCCGAATATCACCTCTGGGGTCTGCATGCGCTCGGCTACCACCTGGTCAATATGCTCCTGCACGCGCTCAACGGCGTGCTGCTGTTTCTCGTACTTCGACGGCTGAAGATCCCGGCGGCGTGGTTCGCAGCCGCAGTATGGGCACTGCATCCAATCCAAGTCGAATCCGCTGGCTGGATCACCGAGCGAAAAAACGTTTTGTCCGCAGCCTTTTATTTCGCCGCGGCCCTGTCGTATCTGCAATTCGCGTCGAGACGTCAGTGGGCTTGGTACTGCGTGGCGCTCGCGATGTTCGTCTGCGCGCTCTTGAGCAAGACGGTCACGTGCTCGCTGCCCGCTGCCCTGCTGCTGGTCTACTGGTGGAAAGGCGGCCGGCGCGGCGTGATCGAGCATCTGCGGACGCTCCTGCCGATGCTCCTGATCGGCGCCGCCCTGGCGATGCTCACGATCGCAGTCGAACGACACTACATCGGCGCGGGTGGCTATGAATTCGACTTCACGATTCTCGATCGCTGCCTGATCGCCGGTCGCGCGATCGTTTTCTACATCAGCAAGATCGTCTGGCCGTTCAACCTCAGCTTTATCTATCCGCGCTGGCAGATCGATGCGCACGCGGCGTGGCAGTATCTGTTTCCGATCCTCGCGATCGGGATCGCCGTCGTGTTGTGGATCGAGCGCCGGCGCTTCGGCGTCGGGCCGCTCGTGGCTTACCTCATCTACGTCGGCACGCTGTTCCCCGCGCTGGGGTTTTTCAACATCTACCCGATGAAGTACTCGCTTGCCGCGGATCACTTTCAGTACATCGCGGGCGCGCCGTTGATCGCGCTGATCGTCGTCGCGATCAAGAAAGCGATCGATCGATTCAGCGCGATTGAAACTTATCTCGGTGGAGTTGCGCTGTTGCTGCTCGCAACGCTGACCTGGCGACAGCAGGCGATCTACGAAAACCGCGAGACGCTGTGGCGTGACACCGTCGCGAAGAACCCATCCGGCTGGCTGGGACACAACAACCTGGGCGTGCTCCTCTTCGAAAAGGGAAAACTCGACGAGGCTTACGGTCACTACGTCGAAGCCGTGAAGCTCAACCCGAAAGATCCAAGCAATCACAACAACCTGGGCCTCGCGCTGATGAAGCTGGGCCGACCGACCGAGGCGATCGCCGAGTATGAACAAGCAATCCGTTTGCAACCGATCTACGAGAGCGCGCACTACAACCTCGCGGTCGCGCTGGCGTCGCAGGGGAAGCTCGATCCGGCAATCGCCCACTACAAGGAAGCCCTGCGCATCCAGCCAAACATGGTGCCGGCATACACGAACCTCGGTGTCGCGCTGGCGATGCAGAACAAGTTTGCCGAGGCGATCGCGTATTTCGAGCAGGCCGCACAACGACAACCGAACGAGCCCGAGAACTACCGCAACCTCGCGCTGGCGTACGTGAACGTCGGCCGCACCGACGACGCGATCGCTGCCGTTCGAAAGTCGCTGGAGCTTCGCCCGAACGACACGCGATATCAGCAGACGCTGCAGTCGCTCCTGCAGATCCGGCAGCAGCAGAATCCGGGCGCAACGCGTTGACAACCCGCCTGCGCCTCGCGGACAACTTCCGGTGACATGAGTGACATCAAGATCGGTCTGATCGGCGGCACGGGGTTGCACCAGGCATTCGTCGGTGACGAGGTTGTCGCGTGGCACGCCACCGACACGCCGTACGGAAGGGCCAGCGACGCCATCCTCGAATCGCGCTGGCACGGCCTGAGCGTTTTCACCCTGAACCGGCACGGCCCGGGGCACTTGCTCAATCCGTCACACGTGCCTTACCGGGCGAACATTTTCGCGCTGAAGCAACTGGGCGTGACGCACATACTGGCCAGCGGCGCGGTGGGATCGTTGCGCGAGGAATTCAAGCCAAGGCAGGTGGTGATCCCGGAGCAGGTGATCGACAAGACGCGCGGCGACCGCCCGTCGACGTTTTTCGAGAACGCCGCCGTCCACGTCGAGTTCGCCGAACCTTTTTGCCCGGTCTTGCGTCGGATCCTGATTGAGGCCGGCGAGGAGGGTTTGAAATCGAATCCCGAGCGCGTCGTTCATGGTCGGGGGTGTTACGTCGCGATGGAGGGCCCGGCGTTTTCCACGCGGGCAGAAAGCCTGATGCACCGGCTGTGGGGAGGCGACCTGATCGGGATGACCGCGATGCCCGAAGCGAAGCTGGCGCGCGAGGCGGAGATCGCGTATGCGCTGGTCGCGCTGGTGACGGACTACGACAGCTGGCGACCCAAGCCCGCCGACGCCCCGGCGCAGACGCCACAGCTTCTGCTCGACGAGATCATCGCGAACCTGCATGCAGCGGCTGAAAACGCGGTCGCGCTGATGCGAAAAGCCGTCCAGCTGATGGCGGCAAGACAGGATGAACTGCGCACCTCGCCGGCCCTGAGCGCGTTGAAGCTCGCCATCTGGTCGGACAAGGCAAAAATACCGCGCGAAGAAGTGCATCGGCTGGCCCCGCTGTGGCTAAAGTACTTCGGGCCCGAATCACAGGAGTAACCGCCGTGACGACACAACGACCGACCGCGCCGCTGTGCACGATGATCGCGCTGGTGGTCGTTTGTGTCTTCAGCTCTGCGCTGGTCGCGCAGGACTCGAGCATCTATGGCCGCGACGTCAATCAGGTTTACGTCCGTGACAGCGCGGGCGCGGTCGAGAAGATCGCCCTGGCCGAACGCATGGAGCACCTGCGCGAGTGGAGCAAGGCCGCCGACGCGTATCAGGACGTGCTGGCGAACTTCGGCGATCGCGTCGTGTCGAGCAAGATCGACGACGAAAAACGGATCATCCAGTACAGCAGCGTCGTCACAGAAGTTCAGAAGCGCCTAGGTCGTTGGCCGGATGAAGGCATCGCCGCGTATCGCGCGAGGTTTGAGGTCGAGGCGCAGGCGATGCTCGACAGCGCCAAGCCCGGAGATCTGGCGACGCTGCAACGGGTCGTCTCCACGTACTTTATCAGCGAGGCCGCGCGCGTCGCGGGCATGCGGCTGGTGGACGCGCAGCTCGAAGCCGGCGAGTTCGCCGGCGCGGCATGGACGGCGCAGCGCCTGCTCGACCTGTATCCGAATCTCGCCGCCGACCGCGCTCCGCTGCTCTATCGCGCCGCATTGGCCTATCACTACGGCGGCGACGACGCACAGGCGAAGGCGCGGCTGAACGAACTTCAGCAACAGTTCCCCGAGACGCTCGGACGCGTGCGCGGACAGGATGTGCGCCTCGCCGAATCGCTGGAACCCGCCTTGCAGGAGCCGCGGCCGGTCCTGGCCTCTACCGACTCCGACAGTTGGCCGATGGCGTTTGGAAGTCCGGACCGTGCGCGCATCCCCAAGGCCGTCACATCGGTCGGCGCGCGGCTGTTCAGCATCCCCCTGACGCGCGTCGAGTCGATGCTCCCGCGCGGCACCTCGCAACAGGTGCAGGCGATTAACGAACCCGACCGCGCGGCAGGTTTCATGACCGGCGTCTACCCCGCCGTCGATCACGGCGAGTTGTTCTTCCAGGACAACGTCCGCGTCTATGCGGTCAGCCTGGAGAGCGGCGTCGCGTTGCCGGGTTGGGTGCAGACTTATCCGGGCGAAGCAGGCGGACGATACACGGTGAGCAACTGCGTCCCGACGCCGCGCGGGCATGTGCTGACCGTCAGCGTCACCGACGACTCGGTGCTTGCCATCATGGGCCTGAGCGACGCGAAGATGATGAGCGGCGCCGGCTATCTTTCGCTGCACGACACGCGCCTGGTGTGTCTGGATCGCAAGACCGGCCGCGAGAAATGGGTCGTGCGTCCACAGTCGCTGGCCGGCTCGGCGCCGCCAGCCGTCGCGAATGCGCTACGCGACATGGACCTTTCTGGCTCGCCGCTCGTGGTCGGCGACAACGTCTACGCGATCCTGCGCGGTGGAAAAGGTCTGCAGTTCGAAGACTGCTACGTGTTGTGCCTCGACGTCGACACCGGCAAGTACAAGTGGGCCACGTACGTCGCGAGCGCCAACTCGCAGGGCCAACTGCTCGACGACTTCACGCTCGCCGCGCCGCAGAGCGTCTCGCACTTGGCGTACGCGAGCGGACGCGTGTTCTGCCTGACGAACCTGGGCGCGGTCGCGGCACTCGGCGCGTACGACGGCACGATTGCATGGCTAAACGTCTACCCGCGCGAAGAATTCGAAGGCGGCCGCATCGGACGGCGCTTCCAGCCGTTGCAGACGCAGACCCAGCCGCGCAAGCCTTGGACGTTCAACCCGGTCATCGTCGCCGATCAGAAAGTGTTCGTCCTTCCAAACGATGGCAAGAACCTTCACGTCTACGACGCCGGCAGTGGCAACGAGCTCAAACGCATCGACGAGAATCTCTCCATCACGCGGCGGGACGAGCCCGCCTCGCGCACGCACGAGCAGATCAACACGCTGCTGGGCGTGATGGATGGCAAACTCGTCGTTGCCAGCGATCACTATGTGCTGTGTTTCGACTGGACGAAGTTCGATTCGAACCGAATGGGCGCGCAGGACATCACATGGATCAAAGAGCTGCCGCCGCCCACCTCCGCGAAGCTCGCCGGGCGCGTCGGCGCGAGCAATCAACCCGTGCGCGGCCGCGCGTTCCTCACGACCGAACGGCTGTTCCTGCCGACCGCCTGGAACCTGCAGCCGCTGAACGTGGCGACCGGCGGCGCGATGGACACATTTCCGCCCGGCGGATGGGGGCCGGACGACGAGCCCGGCAACGTGCTGGCAACGGGCGAGCACCTGATCATCGCCGGGCCGACGCAGGTTAGCGTCTACACCGATCTGACCCTTGCATTGCGGCGCCTTGATGCGGCGATCGCCGCAGCGCCTAGTGATCCCGATGCGCGGCTGCGCTACGCCGAGATAACGTTTGTCTCCAAGCAACGTGACCTGGCGCTACAGAAGATCGACGAGGCGATCACCCTGCTCGGCGGGCGCCAATCGCTCGCGCCGGGCGCGGCGCGCGAGCGACTCTACGCCGACCTCATGACTTTCGCCCGCGGTCTAATGCGCGAAGCGAGCGGCCCTAATGCAAACGCCTCGGCCAAGAAGCTTGTCGACGAGTTGTTCGACCGCGCGGTCGACGCAGCGCAGACGCCGCTCCAGCAGGTGAACGTTCGACTCGCGCGGGCCGAGTATGCACACGGGACAAACGACCTTGCGACGGAGATGAAGCTGTATCAGGAGATCCTGACGCAACCGGCGTGGCGCAGTGCGATGGTCGCGCGCACCGACGCGGGCGGTTCTCGACCGGCCGGGCTTGTCGCGTCCGATGCGATCAGCCAAATGCTTGCGCGACCCGATGGCAAGTCGCTCTACGAGCCGTTCGAGAAACAGGCGAATGATGCGCTCGAAGCGGCGCGGGTCGGAAATGATCCGGCCAAACTGCTGGAGATCGCGCAGGCGTATCCGAATTCCAATACGTCGCGACAAGCCGCGCTGCTGGCAGCGGACGCGCTGGAGGCGGCAGGCAATCCGCGCGACGCGGTGCAGGCGCTGCGGCAAGTTTATTTCCGCACGCCCAATGCGCCGGACCGCGCGAAGATCATCGAGTCGCTGGCGCGAAATTATCTCGCGATGCCGAATCATCTGGACGTCGCCATCGCGCGGCTGGCGCAGGGCTCTAAGTTGCCCGGCAACCTCAGACTCTCGCGACCGCTGCGGCTGCCTGATGGACAGGTGCTCAAGGACGTAACCTTCGGCCAGGCGCTGGCGGCGGTGAGCAAACTGCAAAGCAACGCGACGGCGGTGGCGCTGCCCGACCTGCATCTTCCGGCAGTCGCCGCGGCGAACGCGCAGAGCCCGCCCGCATTCAAGCCCGCCGAGCAGACCCCGGTGATCGAAGGCATCACGACGCTGTGCGTACCCAATCGCGACTTCACGCGTGGCGATCGCGTGGTCGTTGAGTCGTCCGCCGGTCTTGCCGCATATGCGCCGGGAACCGATCAGCCGAAATTCAGCACGAACGCGCTGGGCGATGCACCGCGCGGGATCGCGTGGACGGGCGGGAACCTGATTGCATGGACCGCCGACCGCATCGCCATGTTTGACGGTGAATCGGGCGCAACGGTGTGGGATCTGCCGCTTTCGAGCCTGCCGTCTACCAATGCCGATGCCCCGAGCCTGGCCGCGAACGTCGACGCAAACGGCAATATCGTCGACGCTAACGCACAGCTCGCCGGATTGCAGTTGAACGGCCGGTTGGTGGTCCGAGGCGGCGGCGCGGTCGTCATCGACGGGGCGATCGTCCGGCAAGGCGGGCAGGTCCTGGTACGCAACGGTCAATTCCGGATCGGACGCAACGGCCGAGTCATGCCCGTCCGTCAGCCACCCCAACCGGCGGCGCTGAACATCCCCGCCAACGGTGTCACCGGTGAGCAGATCGTCTCGGCCGTCCCGCTGGGCGACCGCGTGATGATCGGCACCACCAACGGTCGCATCGCGGCCGTCGACCTCATCGAAGGCAAGGTGGTCTGGCAGGCCAAGCCCGTCAGCATGCCCATCGACAAGATGGCGGCAAACGATGATTTCGTCGTCGTCCGCTACAGCGATCCGGGCGGCAGCCAGCTCTTCGCGATGGAAACGTCGCAGGGGCAGATCGTGTTCCGGAGAAAGTTTTCCGCGACGCCGGTTGCGCCGCTTCCGCTGGTGAACTTCGCGCTATCCACCGACGGAACGCTCGTGTGGGCTCAGCCCGATCGACTCGCGGCCAAAGATCTTTTCGAGCCCGGCGACGACCTTCGCTACGGCGAAGGCACTTCCAACAGCAACAGTCAGACGTATCTCTCGGCGACAGGCGACGATCAGTTCGTCATCGCGGAGGGCCGCGTCTTCGCCGTCACCGACGGCGGCACGCAGGTGCGCATCCACTCGCTCGAGTCGGGCAAGCTGCTGCGCACCAACGGCGGCCAGCCGATGATCATCGCGACCGGTAAGACCGATCCGAACAGCGAAGAGCAGGCCCAGGTGCGCGTCGTGGGATCGACGATGTACATCGTTTCGCGCAAGCGGGCGCTGATCAGCGCGTATCGGCTCGAGCCGTTCGACCACATGTGGGACAGCGGCGGCACGCTGGGCGATGTAACTCCTAAGCAGGTGCTGGTCGGTCGCGACAACGTCGTGGCGGTCGGAGAATCGTACAACGTCAGGCGTCGCCAGCCCGGCAACTACAAGCTGCTGCTGTACTCGCGCGGCGTGAAAAAGGGCGTGGAAACGGGCGCGCTGGACTTCGAGCCGTACAAATTCGTCGAACCGCTGGGGGTTCTGGCGTGGCAGGCGGTGGACGGAGGCGTCTATTACCTGGCGGGCGACCACCGGCTGCACTTTCTCGCGGGAGCCGAGAAATAGCACTATAATGCCGACAGCGATGTCGGCCGTCACCGAGCAACCAACCCCGTCCATCCGCGATCGCGTGCAGGGCGTCATCGACCTGATCCGTCCCGCCGTGCAAGCCGACGGCGGCGACATCGAACTGGTGGACGTGACGCCGGAAAAGGTCGTGCAGATCCGCTTCCACGGCGCCTGTCACGGCTGCCCCAGCGCCACCATGACCCTGCAAGACGGCATCGAGCGCAACCTTCGCGAGAAGATTCCCGAGATCACGTCGGTCGTTCCGGTCCAATGAATCCCGACCACGAAGAGTGGATGCGCGGGGCGATCGCCGAGGCTGAGAAGGCGCGCGCGATTAATGAAGTGCCCATCGGCTGCGTGATCGTGCACGAACCGACCGGACGCATCGTCGGCCGCGGGTTTAACCGACGCGAGACCGATCACGATCCGACTGCGCATGCTGAGATGATCGCCATGCGCGAAGCGGGGCATACGTTGGGACATTGGCGGCTGCTCGATTGCGTGCTGGTGGTCACGCTGGAGCCGTGCCCGATGTGCGCCGGCGCGATCGTCAACGCGCGCGTGCCCAAGCTGGTTTACGGCTGCAACGACCCCAAGGCAGGCGCCGTCCGCACACTGTTCACCCTTTGCAACGACGAAAGGTTGAACCATCGCGTTGAAGTTGTCAGCGGCGTGCTTGCTCGTGAGTGCGGAGCCCTGCTGCAGGACTTCTTTAAGACCCAGCGTTCGCTCGGCAAGAAATAGCGTGGCATAGGCACCTCGCCCGTGCGCCCGAAGCATTGCGCATGGGCGAGGCGCCCATGCCACGTTTGTGCATAATCATGTGCAGTGGCACCAATGCCGAACCGCTCCCGTGAAGCACAGCGCATCATCTATTCGATGCGCGCGCTGGGCGAGCGCGACTTGCCGGAGTCGTTTGAGGTTGGCGGCAAGACCTACACCCGCGAGAAGGAGATCAAACACGACTTCTTCGCAGCGACGGGTTTTTATCTATCGACCGACGGCGCGAAGGAGCGCGTCGTGTTAAAAATGTCCCGCAGCGCTGACTTCTGCGGTGTGCCGCTGATCTGGCTGGGGCGATGGCTCTGCCGCCGCGAGATGCGCTTTTATCGCGTGCTCGCGGATCTTCCCAACGTGCCGCCGCTGCTCGGCACCGTCGGTGAGACCGGATTCGTCCACGGCTACGCCCCAGGCACACCGCTCAGCAAAGACCGGCCGATCCCGGACGATTTCTTCGACCAGCTTTGGCGGCTGATCGAAGAGCTGCACCGGCGCAACATCGCATACGTCGACACCAACAAACCGCAGAACATCCTCCACGGCGAGGACGACCGCCCGCACCTGATCGACTTTCAGATCAGCTATGACCTGGTCGACCTGTGGGACACGCGCTTGAACCGCTGGCTTCTGAGGCGACTTCAGCGCGAAGACTTCTATCACCTCCTGAAGCACAAGAAGTCTCTGCGGCCTGATCTGATGACTGCCCAAGAGACGGAACAGTCGCAGCGCCGCAGCTGGTTCATCCGCCTTCACCGCGCGATCGCCACCCCCATCAGGAAATTGAGAAGGCGCACTCTGAAGCGCCTGCGCGATTCGGGCCAACTGCTTCCCGAGGGAAGCAAATAGTTTGGCTTGACCCTATACTCCGATTCGATTGCACTGAGTCGTCAGGAGGTAGCCGTATGAACGTGCTGGTCGCCGGAGGCGCTGGATACATCGGGTCGCACACCGTCAAGCTGCTCAAGGAAACCGGGCACAATCCGGTGATCTACGACAACCTCTCGCGCGGGCACCGCACCGTCATCGACATCCTGAAAGTCCCCGCGGTGGCGGCGGATCTCAAGGACAAGCATTCGCTCATCACGACGCTGAAGGAGCACCGAATCGAAACCGTGATGCACTTCGCCGCTTATGCGTACGTCGGCGAGAGCGTCGAGAAGCCGCTCGTCTATTACGACAACAACGTCGCGACCGCGATCTCGGTACTGGACGCCATGCGCGAGGCGGGCGTGAACAACTTCGTGTTCTCCAGCACGTGCGCGGTGTACGGCGATCCCATCCGCATTCCGATCACCGAAGACGAAAAGAAGGCGCCGGTGAGCCCGTACGGTCGAAGCAAGTGGATGGTGGAGCAGATCCTTCAGGACCTGACGGTCGCGAACAAGCTGTTCAAGTACTCGGCGCTGCGTTACTTCAATGCCAGCGGGTGCGCGACGGACGGAACGCTGGGCGAAGATCACGATCCTGAGACGCACCTGATCCCGGTGATCCTGCAGGCGATCCTCGGCGTGCGCGAAGGGATCACGGTTTTCGGCACCGATTATCCCACGCCGGATGGGACGAACGTGCGCGATTACATTCACGTCGACGATCTTGCCGATGCGCACGTGCGCGCGATGGAGCGACTGGAACCGGGTCGGCCGATCTGCGCAAATCTTGGAACCGGACGCGGATTCTCAGTTCTGGAGATCATCAAGACTGCCGAGAAAGTGACCGGCAAAAAGGCGCCGGTGAAGTATGGTCCGCGGCGTCCGGGTGACGCGGTCGCGCTTTACGCCGATCCGTCGTACGCGAAGAAGGTGCTTGGGTGGGAAGCGAAATACAAAGACCCCGAGACGATCATTCGCTCGGCGTGGAAATGGTTTGAAAAGCACCCGCAAGGCTACGCCAGCAAATAGCACTATTTGCAGACCCCTCACCGCTACCCTCTCCCCGCGTACAGGGAGAGGGAGTCGGATCGCAAGTCGAGTTATAGGAAACCCAGCGCTCTCTACACGACAACGCCCGTCGCGCTTTCGTAGCTTATCTCCAACGAACAAGCGCGAAAGGAGCGTGTCATGTTCACCACTTTCTTCGCAACGACTCTTGCAGCCGTAACCGCACCCACATGGACGATGGGCCTGGCGATCACGGTCGCCGTCATCGTGGCGCTGGTGCTGCTCGCGGCGGCGTCCGTGGGCGCGCGGTACATCCCGCACGACCGCGTCGGCATCGTCGAGAAGCTGTGGAGCAGCAGCGGATCGGTGCCCGAAGGCGGCATCATCGCGCTCAACGGCGAGGCCGGCTACCAGGCTGAGCTGCTGCGCGGCGGCCTGCATTTCGGGTATTGGCGCTGGCAGTATCGCATCCATCGCGCGCCGCTGGTGACGATCCCGCAAGGCAAGATCGGTTACGTCTACGCGCGTGACGGCGAGCCGCTGACGGCGGGCCAGACGCTCGCGCGCGTCGTGGACTGCAATAACTTCCAGGACTCGCGCAAGTTCCTCAAATCGAACTCGCGTGGCCAGCGCGGCCGTCAGCGCGCGATCCTGCGCGAAGGCGTGTACGCGATCAACGTCGCGCTCTTCGTCGTCATCACCGAAGACCGCGTGTTCTTCCTCAACGCCGACAGTCGGCTTGAAGTCGAAAAGCTGATCGGTTGGCAGAAGGAGCTCAAGGAACTGAACGGCTTCAACCCCGTCGTCATCGGCGAGGAGATGAGCGCGATCGACCCGCTCAGCCCCGACAAGTCGATGGTGGTGGACTCGATCGGCATCGTGACCGTTCACGACGGCCCGAGCCTCTCGCCGGGCGAGATCATCGCACCGGCGGTGGGCAACGACCCGAGCGATCAGTTCTATCACAACAACTACCAGGACACCGAGGCGTTCCTCGCCGCAGGGGGACGGCGAGGACGTCAGTATGTGCCGCTCACCGACGGCACCTACTTCCTGAACCGCTGGTTCACCACGGTGGAGATCACGCCGAAGACCGTCGTGCCGATCGGCTACGTGGGCGTGGTCGTGAGCTACTACGGGCCGGTGGGCAAGGACGTCAGCGGCGAAGCGTTCCGCCACGGCGAACGCGTCGCGCGCGGCGAGCGCGGCGTGTGGGAACGCCCGTTCGGGCCCGGCAAGTATCCGTTCAACACCTACGCCGGTCAGTTGGTCCTCGTGCCGACGACGAACTTTGTGCTGCACTGGATCACCGGCAAGACGGAGGCGCACCGCTATGACGACACATTGAAATCGATCGACCTCGTGACCAAGGACGCGTACGAGCCGACGCTACCGCTCAGCGTGGTCGTGCACATCGACTACATGAAGGCCCCGAGCGTCATCCAGCGCTTCGGTGATGTGAAGAAGCTGATCACGCAGACGCTGGACCCGATGCTCAGCGCGTTCTTCCGCGACGTCGCGCACAAGAAGACGATGCTCGAGCTCCTGCAGCACCGCGACGAGATCCAGCTCGAAGCGCGAACGGAATTGCAGCGGCGATTCCTCGCGTTCGACATCGAATGTGTCGACGTGCTCATCGGCAAACCTGATACCGCCGAAGCGGGCGGCAAGATCGAGACGCTGCTGGAACAGCTCCGCCAGCGACAGCTCAGCAAGGAGCAGGTGCAGACGTACGAGCATCAGCGTCTGGCATCGGACGAGCAGCGCAAGCTGAACGAGGCGCAAGCGCGGGCTGCCAAGCAGAAGGAAGTCACCGACAGCCTCCTGCAGGTGCAGATCGCGCAGAACGCCGGCGACGCCGACCTTGCCCGTGCAAGGAAGCAGGCCGAGCAGACAATAGTCGTTGCCGAGGCCGAGCTCGAACGATCGAGACGCGCCGCCGAGCAGACGATCGTCACGGCCAAGGCCGAGGCTGAGCAGAAGGTGCTGGCCGGTCGCGGCGAAAGCTCGCGACAGATGCAGATCGGTCTTTCCGAGGCGACCGTGCTGCTCAAGAAGATCAGCAGCTTCGGCGACCCGCGGTTGTACGCGTTGTCGCTGGTCGCCGAGCACTTGAGCAAGAGCACCCAGCCGCTGGTGCCCGAGCGAGTCATGGTGACCGGCGGCTCGGCCGGTTCTACGGAGAGTTCCGGCCTGGTCACCCAGCTCATGAACCTGCTGATCGCCGAAAAGTCTGGCTTCAGCGTCTCGGAGTCGAAAGACACGAACGGGTTGAAGGATTTTTCGGATCGGATGACAAGCGAAGCGATTGCTTCGATGGAGGAAGCGATGACGACCACGACCGCGCGAAACTAATGATTGCCACGTGTAGCCGGCGAGCATGCTCGCCGGCTACACCGCGCGCGGATTGCTGCGTCGCGCCGAAACGACTAAAACCGCACGCATGCAAGTTAAGCTTTTGGACCTCGTCGCGCAGTACCTTCCGATCCGCAACGAAATCCGCCGCGCGATTGATGAGGTGTGCGATCAGCAGGCGCTAATCCTCGGCCCCGCCGTCGAGAAGTTCGAGAAATCGCTGGCGGAATACTGCGGGACGAAGCACGCGATCGGCGTTTCCAGCGGCACCGATGCCCTGCTCTGCTCGCTCATGGCGATCGGCATCAAGGCGGGGGATGAGGTCATCTGCCCGAGTTTTACCTTCTTCGCGACGGCCGGTTGTGTTGCACGCCTCGGCGCTCGGCCGGTATTCGTGGACATCGATCCGGGCACGTTCAACATCAATCCGAATCTCATCGAGAAGGCGATTACCAAGAACACGCGGGCGATCATCCCGGTCGACCTGTTCGGCCAGATGTGCCGGATCGAGGCGATCAACGACATCGCCAAGAAGCGTGACCTGATCGTGATCGAAGATGCCGCCCAGGCGATCGGCGCGAAACGCAACGGCAAGCGCGCGTGCTCCGACACATTCGCCGGGTGTCTGAGCTTTTATCCGACGAAGAACCTCGGTGCGTTCGGCGACGCCGGCGCGATCTGCACGAACGACGACCGCTTCGCCGAGACCTGCCGCAAGCTGCGCGTGCACGGCAGCGGGCACACGTATCACCACGAGATGGTCGGCGGCATGTTCCGGCTCGCCGCGATTCAGGCGGCGGTGCTGTCGGTGAAGTTGAAGTATCTCGAAACCTGGCACGAAGGCCGACGTCGCAACGCGGCGACGTACAACGAGCCGTTCTCCGACAGCAACGTTGTCGCGCCGAAGATCGACGAGGGCAACTTCAGCATCTACAACCAGTACGTCGTCCGTATCGGCAGCGGCAAGCGCGATCAGGTGAAGCAGAAGCTCGCCGAGCGCGGGATCGGGTCCGGCATCTACTACCCGCTGGGCCTGCACGAGCAGCAGTGCTTCAAGCATTTGGGCTATCGCGGCGGCGATCTCCCCGAGACCGAGCGCGCCTGCCGCGAGGTGCTGGCGCTGCCGGTGTATCCGGAGTTGGAAGAAGCGCAAGTGCGCCACGTCGCGCAGGAAGTGTTGAACGCAGTGATGTGACGTGGGATGAGCGCCTCGCCCATGCGGCCGAACCATTGCGCATGGGCGGGGCGCCCATGCCACGATGTGCCTACGATCAATCCGATGTCGTCGTCTGCAGCTCGTATCTATCTCCTTTCTCCCGCGAATTGTTCCGGCGAGCGCGCGCGGATCCTCATGCGCCCGCAAGCATCGTTCGAGCTCGCGATTCAGCTCCGAACGCCGATGGGCGCGGCGATCGCCGATGTCTTCTCGTTCCTCAGCGGCCTGTATTTCCGCGGAAAAGTCGCGTACGCGCGACGATTCGCGCCGCAGTCGAGCTATGTCATCACCAGCAGCCGCGGACTGCTGCCGATCAACACGCATGTCACAATCGATGACCTGACGAGCATGAAGAAGATTCCAATCGACGCCGACGAAAAGCGCTATCGCATGCCGATCGAGCGCGACCTGCGAAGGATCGCTGCCGACAAACAGCAGATTGTCCTGCTGGGCAGCATCGCCACGAAGAAATACGTCGACGTGCTGCTGCCGATCCTCGGCCCGCGATTGCTGTTCCCGAGCGAATTCGTCGGCCGCGGCGACATGAGTCGCGGCGGGTTGATGCTGCGGTGCGCCGACGAGGGCCGCAATCTCACCTACGTACCCGTCGACGGCGCGGTGCGTCATGGATCGCGCCCACCCAAACTGGCCGCGCGCCGTCTCGTGCGATAGTTTTCGCGGCATGATCAAGTTCCCCATCGGCGTGCGGCGCGGCTGGAGCGACTGGCAGCGCAATCTGTCCCCCTTTCTCGGCTGGCTCAAGAGCAGCGGCTTCGACGCCGTTGACCTGATGAACGTGTCGCCCGAAGACTTGGGGGCCGTGAAGTCAGCGGGTCTGCGCGTCGGCTCCGTCGACTTGCTCGACTTCGGCAAGATCATGTCGAGCGACGCGGGCGTGCGGCGCGACGTGATCAATCGAAACGTCGAATACGTGAAACGGATCTCCGACGCTGGCGCGAAGACGTTTTTCACGTGCATCCTGCCGGGCGATCCGAGCAAGCCACGCAGCGAGAACTACGCGTTCGCGATCGGGTGCTTCACGCCGATCGCGCAAGCAGCGGAACAGAGCGGCGCGAAGATCGCCGTCGAAGGCTGGCCCGGCTCGGCACCGCATTACGCGAGTCTGTGCTGCACGCCGGAAACGATGCGGGCTTTCATCCGTGACCTGCCATCAGGATCAGTAGGCGTGAACTACGACCCATCGCACCTGATCCGGCTGGGCGTCGATCACGTGCGCTTCCTTCGGGAATTCCTGCCACACGTGCATCACGTTCACGCAAAGGATACGGAGCTGCTGCCCGAAGCCGCGTACGAGTTCGGCCGCCAGCAGTCCGCGACGTTCGCCAAGCCGCACGACTTCGGCGAGTTCACATGGCGCTACACGATCCCGGGCCACGGCGAAGCACGCTGGCCGGAAATCTTCCGTGTGTTGCACGAAGGCGGCTACCGCGGCGCGGTGAGCGTCGAGCTCGAAGACATGAACTTCAACGGCCGCGAAGAATCCGAGAAGACTGCCCTTCTCACTTCGCTCATGTTCCTGCGAAGCTTATAGGTCGGGACTGGAGCGGTCGCGCAATACTCACTTTCGATCAGCATCGATCACCTGAATCACATCTCCCGGCCGTATCACGATGTCGACCTTTGAATCAGTCTTTGCGAGCTCTGAAAGATCGATCTCGAGCACACGCACGCCGGGAGGTTCCGCGCGGCGCGTGACGCGAACTTTGTTTCCCTTGATGATTCCCTGGCCCTGGTGAATCGCTTCGCTTAAGCGCAGGTCATCGCGATCGATAGGATGCTCGCCGGGGACGGCGAAGTTACTCAGCAGTAGGAACGTGCGACCGCGCGCCTCCTTGATGTTGACTTCGACAGTGGCATCGGGCGCCACACCAGAGTCGCGATACCCATTTGCCACGAGCTGGCTCGCCTCATCAGTCGTCAGGCCAAGAACGTGGAGCTTCATCTTAATGTTGTTCATCGTGATGTTGCCCTTCTCATCGACTCGGTGGTTCATCGCAACCTCCGGTGAGTTGTCGTTGACAGCGACGTGAATACTGAGCAAGTCATTCACCGCAATAGCGTAGGAACGCGTACCGGGTTTCAGATCCTCCTCGCGCACCGGCGAGATAATCACCTGGCGCGACTGTGTTGCGGCCGTCGTCGCGGTCTTCGGCGATGAGCGTGCACTCGTAGGCCTGGAAGTCGATGGCTCGTCCTTGTCTCGAACATCGATGTCGTCGCCGGGTCGAAGCTCGACATCGGCGACCTGACCTGCAAAAAGATCGCCAACTGAAAGATCGCGGACAATCATCTTGGCCTCGGGTCCCGGCCAGTGCCTGGTGACGGTGGCGAGCAGTCGCACGGTGTCAGCTTGCGCTGTACCCGCACCGATCATCGCCTGCTTGAGGCTGATTCGCCGTAACCCCGCCGCATACTTTCCCGGGCGCTGTACTTTGCCGGACATCGTGTAGGTCCCGATCTCCGGCGCGGGCGGCGTTTCTTCGGTCACGGGTTCAACGCCCGCAAATTCCATCTCGTCGGCGAGCTTTTCAACTTCGTTCTTCGCAGTCAGAAACTCCTTCGGATCGTTGCTTTGGAAACACAACCCGAATTGGATCATCGTTGCACGTCGCTCGGATCGCGGAATCGATTCGAGCAACTTGCGCACTGCCTGCCAGTCGGTCGGTTGGCCGTTGAGGTAGACAGAGTAGAGCCCGAGGACAATGTGCGGCGGCGTCGTGGAGTTCTCAGGAAGCGTCGCGATCGTTCCCGTGTGGGCGGATGAAACATGCGCGGCCGGCGGTGCTGACGCGCGCGTCAGCCAAATCGCGCAAATGACAATCGAAAGGATGATTGCGGCCACAATAAGTCGAATCGCGGATTTGGCGTATGACATGACCTTCCCCTGTTCTGAGCGCGCTCCCGACTACGCAGTGAGGCGAATCCAGCTCTTCGCCCGCGCCGATTCGTACATCGCATCCATTACCGCGCTGCGATAGGCGGCCTCGCAAGAAGTGACGAGCGTCGCGGGCTTGCCAACGACTGCATCGAGAAATGCGTCGAGGCCTGCCGGCTTTTGCGCACCGAGATTCGTCCACGGCGTCTTGCCGTCGGGTTGACCCTCGAACTTCTTTCCGGCGATGAAAAGCTGCTCATTGATGATCGCAGCGTGACCTTCTGTTCCGCTGAGCAGGAAGAACGCGGGATTCGCAACGTCATCCCATGCGGCCGCAAGCGTGCCGATCGCGCCATTCTTGAATCGCATCAAAGCTTCACCGGTCTCGTCGCAGCCTTCGTAGCGCGCGGTGCCGTTGTCGAGCGTGGCGATCACCTCGGTCACGTCGCCCAGGAGCCAGAGCATGATGTCCAGCGAATGCGTGCCCAGGTCGCCGAAGGCGCCGCAGCCCGCGACCTTCGGGTCAGCCATCCAGCGCCATTCATTCGAGCGATCGTTCGGCTTGGCGTCGAACCATCCGCCCAGAGCCCCGCTGTGACAGTTGCTGCCGCGGATGCGGGTGATCTTGCCGAACGTGCCCTTGCCGATGTGCTCGCGGATGAAGTTGAACATCGGCCCGCCACGCATGAAGTAGCCGGTCTGGAAGGTCATCCCCGCGCGGTCGATCGCGTCGGCCATCGCGTTGGCGTCGCGGGCGCCCATTCCGAGCGGCTTTTCCACGAATATGAACTTCTTGCGACCGCTTTTCGTAGAATCACACGTAGCGGTCACTAACTCTTCGTGCAACTTGGTTTCGGAGCAGACGATGACCCCGGCGATCTCGGGGTCGGCAAGGATCGTGCGATAGTCGCCAAGGAACCGGGCCGAAAGCTCGTCCGCCCGCTGCTGGCCGCGGGCGGCGTCGTGGTCCCAGACGCTCTTGACCTTGACGTCCGGCCGCTTCAGGACCGTCTTGATGAATCCGGGCGTATGGATGTGGGCACAACCGAGCAAGGCAAGCTGAGGAGTCATCGTGGTCTTGTCATCCGCGCATGAAAAATCCGTTATGCCGCAGGTCCCATGACATGCGGTCGGCGGCCATGATACCCATGCGGCGGGTTTTGACAGCCGCTTTACGCGCCGGTTAAGATTTCCGCCGCCGCCGCCGCTGCTGTGCGTTTGCTGTTGTGTTGTCGCAGCTGTTGTTGTCGTTCATCCCGAATATCTAAACCCCAAGATCCGGAGGAGCCCCCGTGCTCAAGCGTCTGCTGTCCCGTCATCGTCAGTCGTCGATCGCCGCCCCCGTCGTTGCTGCCTTGAAGCCGATGTTCGAAAACGTGGAGCCGCGTGTGTTGCTGCACTCGCCAACCTTTGTTTCCGTTAACGGAGACAATCGAGGTGAAGTGTTCCTCACCCTCGAAGCATCCTCTAAGATTGTTGACGCCGGCTCGATCAGTAGCGCCGCGATCCAAATGTTCACCGCGGGCGCCGACGGGGTCACGGGTACCACCGATGACGTTCGAGTGCATGCGGCATTGAACTACAACTCGACGATCGGCCGCATCACTGTCCGCGGAGCGATCCCGGCTGACCACACATATCGTGTGCGCGTCGTCGCTAGTCGCTTCACCGCCGACGGCGGGACGTTCGCCCTCGACGGCGAATTCCACGGCGCGCAGGTGCAAACCGGCAACGGCGTTGCCGGTGGCAACCTCGACGTCTCGTTCAAGCGGGACACCAGCAACAATCTGACCGCACGCATGTCCACCAGCGCCGGGACGATGAACATCGTGCTGTTCAAAGGTCAAAAGCCCAAGAATGTCAGCAACTACCTTGCGTACGTGAATACTGGGCGCTACGACAACATGTTCTTCACGCGCAAGATTGGTGGTTTCATCGTTCAAGGTGGCGCGGGCAAGGTCAACGCATCGAACCAAGTCGTTTCGAATCCGCCATTTACGAAAAACGGACAGACCGTGACCGTGCAAGGTGAGCCTGGTATCAGCAATACGCGCGGCACGATCGCGATGGCTCTTTCCGGATCGCCCGATTCGGGCTCGAATCAATTCTTCTTCAACACACAGTCGAATCCAATCCTCGACGGCACGGGCAGCGGCGGCGGACCCTTTACCGTCTTTGGACAACTCAAGGGCAACAATGATCTGGCGACGCTTGATTCGATCGACGGCAAGTCAGAAAAACGCTTGCACAATGACGTTACAGGTCACGGCGTCACGTCCGCACTCCCGAGCGCAGATCAGAACAACGTGCCGGTGAACCAAACCGCCACCTTCACCACGGCAACGGAGCAGGTCGATTTTCAGGGGACCCAGGGAGAGGTCGTCACCGGCGGTTTCAATGCGACGCGCGACCTGGTGATCGTCCGCCGCGTAGCGGTACTCAGCCGCGTCTTCGCGACGTAGATCCTCATCCCGACGCAATGAGAACGCCAAGGGTTGTGCAAGCCCTTGGCGTTCTTTGCTTCAGTTCGTGTGCCAACGCAGAATCGCGCGCTCAGAGATCTCCGCCCACTGTCCAAAAGGAGATGTTCACCAGCATGCTCACGTCCCCTTGATCGACGTAGTAACCAGTATTGGTGCCGGTCCCACCATCGATCGTGTCATCCACGGTTCCAAAGTCATCTGTGTACGAGTTGATATTGTCGTTGCCGGCCTCGCCCCACATTTTGTCGACTCCGGATCCTCCGATAATGCTGTCGTTGTTCAGGCCGCCGCGAATCGAATCGTTGCCGGCGCCGCCGGCGAGAGTATCGTTGCCATCATTGCCGTAGAGAGTGTCGGCGCCGTCTCCGCCAAGCACACTGTCGTTGCCGGCATTCCCCGTCACGATATCTGCACCAGCCTCGCCCCAGATCGTGTCGTTCCCTGCTCCACCGTACAGCAAATCGTCGCCGCTGCCACCTTGGATGGAATTTGGCGAGTCATCGCCGCCACTGATCGTGTCGTTGCCGGCGCCGCCCGACAATAAAATGGCATAGTCAAGATAGCCCAGAGAAATCGAATCAGCGCCATCACTTCCGTAAATGTAAGTGACCCATTGGCCGCCGCTTATTGAGTCATCACCGGGTCCACCATCAAAAGTCAGCGAAGACGGTACCAACCAGACCCCGTAGTACGAGCCCATCGCAGACATCGTGTCGTCACCATAACCCCCAAGGTAGATTTCCGTCGCATTGTAGTCGCCCCCACCATGATTACCGTCGCCGACGTCGTCGCCCTCCCCTGTGCTCCCGTCATTTGCGGTGGCGTCCAGCGAAACGTTCACATCAGTGTCGTGATCCGCGTAGCTCAGCACGTCTGTTCCGTGTCCACCGACAAACGTATCCGCGCCATTACCACCCAACATCTCGTCGTCGCCGTCGTAGCCGTATATGAGTTCGTCTCCGTCGCCGCCCAGGATGAGATCGTTGCCGTTCGCTCCGGCAAGAAACGCGTCGTGGTCATTTCCAACAATCAGATCATTCCCGTCGCCGCCCCAAATTGTGACCGGAACTGTGACACTCGTGTCAACCGAGAGCACATCGTCGCCCCCCGCGCCGTCAAGAAGCAGTGATGTGAGGCCATTAGGCGGCGTGTAAACGTCGTTCCCGTGTAAACCTCCGGAGGACCACGGAGCGACCAGGTCGCCGCTGCTCTCGCTCACCGTAATTCCCTCACCTCCCGACAGCCCAACGACGGTAACAATTCCTTGAGAGTCAGTACTCCAGCTGTAGTGAAAGAATAGCAATCGTCGCTCGAGGTCGTCACACGTACACCCCACAACCGCCGCGTTAAGGACACGATTTCGCTGCCGCTTTGTTGAACCTCCGTGGTGAAGTCGGTGTTGCTGGTTCCGTCGCGGCGCGAGTTGATCGAGTGTTTGAGCAACTGCGCAACGCAGATCTGCGCAACCGATTCGAAAGCGAGTGCTTCGCATGGAGCCTCCCAGCAGAATGAGTGTTCCCCTCACGACGTGATCGCCGGTCCGCCAGCGAGTTGCGGAAGCATACACAATGATCACGATTCTCTACAACTGTAGTAATACGTAGGCATGCCAACAGGCGGCTAGACCCGCAGCACGAGCGTCTTGAGCTCGGTCATTTCTTCGATCGCGTAGCGGACGCCTTCGCGGCCTTGGCCGCTGTCTTTGGTGCCGCCGTAGGGCATGTTCTCGAGGCGGAACGTGGGGACCTGGTTGATCATCACGCCGCCAACGCGAAGCTCATCGTACGCGCGGAGGATGTGGCCGATGTCGCGCGTGAACACGCCGGCCTGCAATCCGAACGGCGAATCGTTCACATTCGCGAGCGCGGCTTCGAACGATTCGTAGCGGTCGATCACGACGACGGGGGCGAAGATCTCTTTCGCGCACACGTCGGCCGTCGGCCGGCGCCGACGATGACGGTGGGCTTGATGCACGCGCCGTCGGCTTCGCCGCCGCAGAGGACTTGTGCGCCAGCATTCCTGGCGTCGTCGATCGCGCGGAGCACGCGCTGCTGGGCGTCGCGATCGATCATCGGACCGACCATGACGTTGCGATCGCGCGGATCGCCGCAGCGGATGTTTTCTTCGATGTACTTCAGCAGGCGCGGGACGAACTGGCCGCGGAGGTTCTGATACAGGAACACGCGCTGCACCGAGATGCACGACTGCCCCGCGTAGCTGAACGCGCCGCGGGCGATCATCGGGATGGCGGCGTCGAGGTCGGCATCGTCGTGGACGATGCATCCCGCGTTGCCGCCGAGCTCGAGCGTGCAGCGCTTCTTCGCGCGGGCGGCCTGCTCGTTGATCGTCCAGCCGACGGGGACCGAGCCGGTGAACGAGATGTAGCGAATACGCTGGTCATTGATGAGATGAGTCGTCAACTCGTTTGGAGAGGTAACGACCTGGAAGACGCCGGTCGGTAAACCGACCTCGCCAAATGCTTCCTGGAGCTTCAGCGCGGACAGCGGCGTGCGCGGCGACGGCTTGATGATGATCGTGTTCCCGCACGCCAGCGCAGCCGCGACCTTGTGCGCGACGAGGTTGAGCGGAAAGTTGAACGGCGTGATCCCGTAGACGACGCCTATCGGGAATCGCTTCGCGATCGCGACGTGACCGGCGCCGGACGGAAACGCGTCGGCCACGATCGGTTCGCCATGAAATCGTCGCGCCTCGTCGGCGGCGGACAGGAACGTCCACGCCGCCCGATCGACCTCCGCCTCGGCGAGCGTGATGGGCTTGCCGGCTTCGAGCATGATCGTCTCGGCGAACTCGGCGCGACGGTGCTGCAACAGACCGGCGATCTTCGTGAGCCACTCCGCGCGACGGAACGCCGGCTCGTTGCGATAACTCTGGAATGCATCGTTCGCGATGGCGGCGGCGCGATCGAGTGCCGCCGCGTCACAGACGGGAACGCGCGCGATCAGTTCGCCATTGAACGGGTTGTGAACCTCAATGCTCATCCGGCCTCCCGCGTAGGTCACGCGCGCGCGGCGGACGAGATTATAGAGTCCGGACCAGGGCGGCGAACTCGTTGTCGGTGGTGGACGGGTTCCAGGAGATCAGATCCCACTGCACCGTGAGCGTCGGCCGAGGTTGGCCGCGGCGACCGGTGAACTCAAGCTCGCAATAGTCCATGCCCGGGGCAGGGTCCTGCGCCGTGCCGGACGCATAGACCTGCACCGCTTCACCGCTGAGGTGTCGGCCGGTCTCCGCCGTACGGGCGGCGTCCTCGTCTTGATTCGCGATACGCTTCTGCACGAACAGCCAATCGCCAATCTCGGCGACGATCAGGTCGCCGTCGGCGCCGAACTTCGCCTCGTGCGACGTCGGGCAGCGTGCCAGGAGGATGTCATCGCCCACGCGACGAACGGCTTCCCATGCCTGGCGGCGCAGCAGCTTATGTCCGCCGGGCAGGTCGCTCTTTGCGTCGATGCGGATCGCGAGGCGCGTCGGCGTCTTGATCTGCGCGATCGACCACGCCGCCCACAGCGACGGCGGCGGCATCGTCATGCTTCCGGTTCGGGTCTTGCGAGCTGTCGGCTTGAGCGGGTCGAGCGTGGTCGTGACGGTCAGACGATTTCCGTGCGGCGCCAGCGCGATCTTCCGCAGTACGCGCAGGCCGAACTCCGGGAGCGGTTGCGACGTCAGCTCCACGACGTGCCGGCTGACGACGTGCGCTTCATGCGGCTCGCGCTCGAGCTGCCTCGGCGGCGGCCAGTCGCGACGCAGCAGTTGCGGCCAACGGCTCTGCGGCCAGGGCCACGCTTTGTCGCCGCCGACGTTGAGCCACTCGTCCGGCAAGCGCCGATGTCCGTTCTTTGCGCGACCGTTTATGCGCGCGGACGTCAACGGATCAAGCTTCGGGTTCTCCCAAAGAAAGTTAGGCCCGCCGTCACTCGGTGCGTAGCGGAGGATTCGTCCGCAGGAAGGGACGATGACAATTTCAGTATCTAGATTGTCGAGGCGAATCGCATCGTCCCACATGCGGTACGGCTCGCGCAAAACGCTCGACGCACCGCGGGCGATCGCGTTGCCGCCGACAGAGGGTTGCGGGAAGTGTGCACTGATCACGCTCGAACAGATGCAAGGCCGGTGCCATGCTTGAATTGCGGCGAAAACACGCAACCGCACTCCGAAGAGGTCTCGCAAAGAGCTGAAATCTGAGGAAATTCGGAATGTGGGGTGGAGATGCGCAAGCTGGGACGTCGCGCCAGCCGCGTCAGCGACGCTCGTGAACCAGCGCAGAGCTTGGCGAATTGTCACCCTCTCGTAACGGAGTGTCGCCGACGCGCAGGCATTTCCCCACACTTCGTCGCGCAGCCGCTCGCACAAGCGCGGCGCGAATGCGCAACATACATTGCATTATGTCTGTATACAATCAACAGTTTCAGGTGTGATCCGGGGTGGACCGATAAAAAAACTCATTTCTAGCGCACATTAGGGTTGACGTGTTTTTCATCATCTGCATAAAGGCATGTCGCTCGTGCTGCGGCCGTGTGTGCGAGATGTCCTGCCCGGGGCCGCCGCCTTGAACGGTTCGTGATCGAGAGTCTTCACGCGAGGCAATTGCTCACGTGCGGAGATCACGATGGCGAACCGACCGGTCGTTGGATCGTGTTCGAGTGTGAGTCGCACAAATCAGCGCGACTCCAGAGTGCGTCGTGTGACCGGCGCGCGAGCCAAAGAAAACTGACAAGTCGTATGACGGCTGTCCCAGGACGGGGCCTCACGGAGGTAGGCATCCCGAGCAGTCTGTTTTTCGTTTTGAACCGAATCCGAGTCGTTCGGGGCCGGCCCCACCACCGCGTTACGCGGGCGGGCACCGAAACGGGTCATGTGTCTCCCCCGGAAACCCGCGGGGGTGCGAAAGGAGCGTCTGTGAAAATGCAAATGCGTCACGCCCATTCCCGAGTCGGAGCACGAGCTTACCGCCCATCCAACTGCTTCGAGATACTGGAAAATAGGACCCTTTTGAACGCGATTAGTCCCGGCAATTTTGGGGCAGTCCCAAATGACGGAAATGACGACCGCGGCGGCATCCAGGCTGCGATCAACGCGGCGGGACCGGGCGACGTCGTCCAGTTTTCACCCGGCCAATACGACATCAACGGCGAACTCGTCGTCGGCAACAACAAGACGCTGCACGGCGCCGACAATCACGCCTCGAAACTCGTCTTCAACACCGGCTTCAGCCGCTACGCCATCTACGTCAACGGATCGGACAACATCACCATTGACGGCCTGGGATTGAAGGCCAACTGCGGCGTGATCTGGGGCACGACCAATGCCAACCACGTCCGCGTCACCAACAACGATTTCGAGTGGGGCTACAACGGCCAGGGTGGTGAACGGAACGCCGTGCGGTTCCTCGGCAGCACCAACGATCTGAAGATCGAATACAACACGTTCCACGACTCGCTCAGCTCGGACCGCGCGGTCATCCTGTTCAACACCACCGACACCAGCTACAGCTACAACACGTTTCACCGCATCAACGACGGCGGACACCTTGACGGCTCGCACCACAACCTGCGCGTCGTCGGCAACCGCGGCGACAAGATCCACCGCATGGGTATCGAGATCCAGGATCATGACGCCCGCGGCGGCAACGCCGGCGACGGCATCCTCGTCTCCGACAACGTCTTCTGGGACTGGTATCAGCCGTACTACTGGAGCTTCGGGATGTCGGTATCACCGGCGTACTCGCGGAACGTCGTCATCCAGAACAACTACCTGAGCGTGTTCGCGCCCGGGCAGACGCAGCCGAGCGAAGGTGGCTGGGGCGATGGCGGACGCGCGGGCTTTGCGATCGAGGCGTGCTTCGCAAGCGGCATGGTCCAGAACAACGTGGCGGTCGGCCCCTGGTTCGCGCACATCGCTGTCTCGGAACCCAACTCGCCACTCAAGGACAACAAGACCTACGGCCAGATGGGCTGGCAGCCTTACGCGGCCGAGCAGGGACAGAACGGCGTGGGATCGATCGACGACCGCGGCGGCAACGTCGCGCTGCCCTTCGACCAAGCGCCGCCATTGCCGGCACCACTCTGGGACCAGTCAAACAACAACAACAACAACAACACGAGCGGCGGCAATACCGGTGGCAATACGGGCGGTGGGAACACGGGCGGTGGGAACACGGGTGGTGGCACCACCACGGGCGGCAACACCAGCGGCGGCACGACGTCGCAGTCTTCGGATCCCACTCAACCCGATAACACACAGCAGTCGCAAGGCGGCGGCGTTCGGTATCTCAGCGACATGCCCGCGACGGCGGCGATCAACGGCCTCGGTCCGGTCGAGCGAAACGCCAGCAACGGCAGCAAGCTCCGAGGCGACGGCTCGCGCATGTTGCTCGACGGCAAGATCCACAAGCAGGGTCTTGGCGTCGCCGGCAACTCGGAGATCACCTTCAACCTCGCCGGCAAGTACACCGGCTTCTTCTCCAATTTCGGCATCGACGACCGAGCCGGCAAACACGGTTCGATGACGTTCGAGGTCTGGGCCGACGGGACGAAGATCTACGACTCGGGCACGATGACAGCGCTCACGCCCTCCAAGTGGCGCAAGCTCAACGTGACGGGCGTGCAAACGCTGAAGCTCGTCACGACCGATGCCGGCGACGGCCCGCGCGGTGACATCGGCAACTGGGCGCGGCCGATGGTCTGGTGAGCTGTCGCACCAAATATATTCTTCTGTCCCTCTCCCGGATCTCCGGGAGAGGGCAGAATGATTGCTCTGCCCGCACGAACATGTAATGCGTTGCAATTAAACACAATGAATCTGCAACGCATGTGCGGGGCGCGGCGTCTGAATTTCAGAGGAAAATTTGTTTTTCTCCGCTCATGCGCGTTGACCCGCGCCTGAGCATGGGCATAAACATCTTGTCCGCGTTCGCGGCTGTGCGGGACGTACCTGCCACCTGCCGCTCTGACGAAACGTGACTGTCGCATCCCGGTGTACGTAACTGCGTGGGAGCAGGCACCCCAGGGGATCGACGAGCGGGCAATACGCTGCAACAAGCCGACTTCTCACACGGGACCGCCCGGAGGCGCGGATCACCGAGCAATCTGAGTTTTCAACGTTGTCTAAATTCTTGATTCGACGAGTTCGAAGCCGGCCTCATCAGACGAGCAGGCGGGCGTCGGACCGGGTCATTTGTCCCCCCGGAACCCGCGGGGAAAAGGAGCGATTGTCGTGACGTACGGAGAGAATGCCTGCCTCGGGCAGGCCAATTTCGAAATTCTGGAAAAGAGGGTCTTGTTTAGCACAATTCGCCCCGCCGATTTCGGCGCGGTTACGAATGACGGAAAGGACGACCGCGCCGCGATCCAGGCCGCCATCAATGCGGCAATGAAGGATGACGTCGTCCAGTTTTCCGCGGGCCAGTACGACATCAGCGGCTCGTTACAGATTGGTGCTCACCGCACCCTGCGTGGCGCCGTGCAGGAAGACAGCACGCTGGTCTTCAGCACCCCGCGCAACCAGTATGCGATGCAGCTCACCGACGCCAGCGACATCACCATCCAGGGGTTGTCGCTTCGCGCGAACTGCGGCGTGATCCTCGCGCCTCACAACGCCCAGGACGTCAACATCCTCGGTAACGATTTCGTCTGGGGCTACGACGGAACCTACTACAACCGGCTGGGCGTGCGCGTGATGGGGCAGAGTGACCGCGTGGCCATTGATGGCAATTACTTTCACGACTCGCTGTCCAGCGATCGCAACGTCGACCTCCACGGCACGCACGATACCAGTTACAGCCACAACACGTTCTACCGCGTGCACGACGGCGGGCACATCGACGGCATTCACAACAACTTCAGCTTCATCGGGAACCACGGCAGCCAGATCAAGCGCATGGGGATCGAGATTCAGGACCACGACGCCAATCGGAATCATCCGGGCGGCAGCGGGATCTTCGTCGAGGACAACGTCTTCACCGATTGGTACAAGCCCGACCCGTGGAGCTTCGGACTGTCGGTGCCACCCACGTGGCACAATGACGTCGTGGTCAAGAACAATTACATGAGCGTGTTCGCGCCCGGCGCGGACGCGCCCAGCGAAGGCTGGGGCGACTCGATGGGCCAGGGTGCGCCGCGCCCCGGCTACGGCATCGAGGTCGACTTCACCAGCGGCTCGGTCAGCGGCAACACGGTCGTCGGTCCGTGGGTGATGGGAATTGTCAGCGCGGTCGGCGGATCGGTCGGTGGTGCGCCGCTGACGGACAACACAGCTTACGGTTCCATGCCGTGGGGCTCATTTGGTGTCGAAGGCGGCAACCGCGGCAACGGCGTGTGGCACGACAAGGGTGGCAACGTCGGCAACAAGCCGCTCGACGAGCAGCCCGACAAGCCCAAGCGCAAGAAAGAAGACAAGAGCGACCGCAAGGGCGACGACAAGAAGCCAAACACCGACGAGCCGGTAACCGAAGACTCCAGCTCATCAAACGTTGCGTTCCTGAGCGACCTTCAGCCGCAGTCCGTCGAAAGCGGCTGGGGACCAGTGGAGATCAATGCCAGTAACGGCGGAAAGGGTCGGGGCGACGGATCGACCATCTCCCTCGAAGGTAAGAAGCACGACAAAGGCCTGGGCGTCGCGATCGACTCGACTGTTGTCTACAAGCTCAACGGCAAGTACTCGAACTTCTTCTCCGAAATGGGAATCGACGACCAGGCGGGCAACAAGGGTTCCATGACCTTTGAAGTCTGGGCGGATGGGAAGAAGGTGTTCGACTCCGGCGTGCTGAACAAGGCCGACCGAGCAAAGTGGGTGCAGCTCAATGTCAAGAAGGTGAAAGAGCTGAAGCTGGTCACGACCAACGCCGGCGACGGCGACCACAGTGATCTGGGCGTCTGGGCCTCGCCGCAGGTCTGGTAGCGATATCCTCGGTACGAAGCTGGCGGGCGACCGCGCCTTCGATTTGTTCGAAGGTGCGCGCCCGCTTCGTTTTTGTGTCACTCACACCAGAATCGCATTTCAGCATGTATCCGCATTGACCTGCGTCTGCGCGAGTTGGATAACAACACGTGAGCGTTCCAAAAGCGGGCAACACTGCTGGACAAGCTGGTTTTCACACGCGGGGCCGCCCCGGAGGCGCGGCCGTCCGAGCGTGCTGAAATTCGGCTGGTCAGCCCCGCGGAGAACGAGGAGTGGGGTCATGCGTGAACCAAGCGCCGCCGCGTCGGCGCCGACCCGCCTGGAGATTCTGGAAAACAGACTCCTGTTCAACACGATTCGCCCGGGCGATTTTGGCGCGATTCCCAATGACGGAAAGGACGACCGCGTTGCCCTTCAGGCCGCCATAAACGCGGCAAAGAAGGGCGACATCGTGCAGCTCGCGCCCGGCCAATACGATGTGGACGGCACGATCGCGATCGGCGCGAAGAAACGCGTGCGCGGCGAAGCCAATCGCGTCAGCAAGATCGTCTTTAGCACTCGCCGCAACCAGTACGCCATCGTCCTGCCAAAAGCCGGCGACGTGACGATTGAAGGCATCCAACTTCAAGCCAACTGCGGCGTCATCGTCGCGCCGGGTGACGCGAAGAACGTTCACATCCTCGACAACGATTTTGTGTGGGGTTACGACGGAAAGTACTACAACCGCATGGCCTTCCGCGTGTTCGGGATGAGCGATCATGTGAAGATCGTGGGCAACTACTTCCACGACTCGCCGTTCAGCGACCGCAACGTCGACCTCGCCAGCACCTGGTCCACCACCTATAGCTACAACACGTTCTATCGCATTCACGATGGCGGGCACATCGACGGAATCCACAACAACCTGCGCTTCATCGGAAACACCGGTTCGAAGATCGAGCGCATGGGCATCGAGATCCAGGACGAGCTGGCCAGCGCGAAGCATCCGGGCGGCAGCGGCATTTACGTCGAAGACAACGTCTTCACCGACTGGTACAAGCCCAACCCGTGGAGCTTCGGCCTGTCGGTACCGCCGACCTGGCATAGGAACGTCGTGGTGAAGGACAACTATCTCAGCGTGTTTGCGCCCGGACAGGACGAGCCGAGCGAAGGTTGGGGCAATCCGCTCGGCCAGGGCAGGCCGCGGCCGGGATATGGGATCGAGGTGGACTTCACCAGCGGTGAAGTCAGCGGAAACACCGTCATCGGGCCGTGGGTGATGGGAATCTGCAGTGCCGTCGGGAAATCGGTCGGCGGCGCGCCGCTATCCGATAACTCCGCCTACGGCGAAATGGCTTGGGGATCCTTCGGCACCGAAGGTGGCAATCGCGGGCCAGGCATCTGGACGGACGACGGCGGCAACCACGGCGAAATGCCGCTCGACAAGCAGCCTAAACCGAAGCACAAAAACGGTTAGACTCCGTCCCCCCTTTTGACCTGTGACAGCGCCGCCGCGCGGTTGGCGAGTTGCCACGGGTTCCATATACTTGACGGGCTTCCATTTCAGCGAAGTTCCCCAGCGGAGGAAGACCCAAGTGGCAGACCTGAAAAACCTGAAAGGCGTGTCCGAACAGGACCGCAAGATGATCGCCGACGCCGAGGCCCTGCTCGGGCCAGAGCCGTCGTCGATGGGTTTCGTCAAGAACCTGTTCTGGGGCAATTTGCGCCAGGAATTGGTGTTCCCCTACCCGCAGGTCAGCGCCGAAGAGCAGGCCACCTGTGACAAGCTGTTGGCCGCATTGGATCAATACCTCCGCAACGAGCACCCGGCCGTGCAGATCGACCAGGAACAGCAGATTCCCGACTGGGTGATCAAGCGTCTGTTCGACATCGGCGTGCTCGGCATGACGATCCCGAAAGAGCACGGCGGTCTAGGCCTGGGCATCACCAGCTACAACCGCGTGCTCGAGCGCATCGGACGATACTGCGGGTCCACCGCGGTGCTCGTGAGCGCGCACCAGTCGATCGGCTGCAAGGCGATCATGCTCTTCGGCACGCCCGAGCAAAAGCAGCGCTGGCTGCCCCACTTGGCGAAGGATTGGCTGAGCGCGTTCTGCCTCAGCGAGCCAAACGTCGGCTGCGACGCGGGCGGACAGGAAACGCGCTGCGAGTGGAGCGAATCGGAAAACTGCTACATCATCAACGGCGAGAAAAAGTGGGCGACCAGCGGCGCGCTGTCGCAGATCTTCACGGTGATGGGCAAGCAGAAGGTCAAAGACAAAAAGAGCGGCAAGGAGATCGACAAGGTCACGGCGCTCGTCTGCACGCCGGACATGGAAGGCATCGACATCTTCCAGAAGAATCGCAGCAAGATGAGCATCCGCGGCACGTGGCAGGCGCGGATCAAGTTCACCAACGCGCGCGTGCCGAAAGAGAATCTCCTGCACCAGGAAGGCAAGGGCCTGAACGTCGCGCTGAGCTGCCTGAACTACGGCCGCTGCACTTTGTCAGCCGGCATGCTGGGCGGGGCACGGCGCGCGTACGAGCAGGCGATGAAGTGGGCGCAGTATCGATATCAGTTCCAGCGACCGCTCGCCGAGTTCGAGCTCGTCCAGCAGAAGATCGCGAAGATGGCCGCGCTGATCTACTCAATGGATGCGGTGCTCTACATGACCACCGGCATGCTCGACCGGCACGACGAAGACATCATGCTCGAGACGGCTATCTGCAAGGTCTTCAACAGCGAGATGGGCTGGCGCGTGGTGCACGAAGCCGTGCAGATCATGGGCGGCGAAGCGTTCATGACCGAGAATGAGCTGGAGCGAATCTTCCGCGACAGCCGCATCAACACGGTCGTCGAAGGCGCCAACGAGGTCATGCAAAGCTTCATCTTCGCCTACGGTGGCAAGCAGCTCGCCGAAAAGATGCTGGGCGTGCAGCAGGCCGTGGGTTGGGAGAACGACCAAAGCTTCGCGGCCAACGTCGTGCGCGGCATGAAAGGGATGTTCAACCCGACCGTCGCAAAGGCTGCGGTCCCGCTGGCGAAGGAAGTGTTCCTCGGGTGGAAATCGAATGCGCCCACGCCGCCCGTCGTGCAGCCGTCGCTGCGTGAGGCCGCAGCGCGTCTCAGCGAGTTGACGCGCGACCTCTCGTACGAATTCAAGATGGCCAGCAAGCGCTTTGGCGAGAAGATCGTCTCCCGTCAGTCAGTGCAGGCACGATTGGCCGATGCCGCGATGTGGCTGCACGCGTGGGCGTGCACGCTCAGCCGGCTCAACTATGCGATGGAGAAGAACACCGCGACCGAGCACGAAAAGGCCGCCGCGATGCACTTCTTCGATATGGCCGAGCACGAGATTGAGCGCAGCTTCCGCGAGCTGGGCGACAACGCCGACGCGACGATGCTCAAGGCCGCCGAGGCCGCGCTCGCATACGCCAAGACACTGCCGGATTCGGATTACATCGTTCCCGAGAAGTCGCCCGCGATCTCCCCGACCAAAGGTCACGAGCGGAAGCAGAAGTCGGTCCCGCAGTTCCCCGGCGACAAGCATCCCGGCGAAAGCGCCGCGACCGGTCACGAGGCGCGCGGCGAAGCTTCTGGGGGCAACGGCCAAGCCGACAGCCAGGCGCCCGACCCGACCGACCGCGCCCGCGAGACGGCAGTAGTTTGATTCTGGTCCCCTCTCCCGGAGGGAGAGGGAGAAAGACAGTATGCCCCGAAGTGTGATTCACAAATTCGAAATCGAGTACCTGCAGATCCTCGACGAGAACGGAAACGTCGATGAGAAGCTGCGCCGCGACGTCGATCTGCCCGACGCCGACGTGAAATTCCTGTACGAGCAGATGATCATCAATCGGCAGTACGACGAGGTCGCGTTTCAGCTTCAGCGATCCGGCCGGCTCGGAACTTTCCCGCAGAATAAGGGACAGGAAGCCGCCGCACTCGGCGCCGCCAAGGCGATGCGCAAGGGCCACGACTGGCTCGTGCCCTACTACCGCGAGAACGCGGCTTCGTTCCTGCACGGCCTGCCGATGCACTTCGTCTACAACTTCTGGATGGGGGATGAGCGCGGCAACCAGATTCCCAAGAACGTCGCGATGAGCCCGATCTGCGTCGAGATCGGCGCGCAGACGCTGCACGGCGCCGGCATCGCGTGGGGATTCAAGATTCAGAAGCAGGACAAAGTCGTCGTCACCTTCATGGGCGAAGGCGCGACCAGCGAAGGCGACTGGCACGAAGGCCTGAACTTCGCTGCCGTGTTCAAAGCGCCGTGCGTGTTTTCGATCATTAACAACGGATACGCCATCAGCGTGCCATGCGGACGCCAGTGTGTCGCGGAAACCTTCGCTCAGAAGGCGATCGGCTTCGGTATCCCCGGGATTCGCGTCGACGGCAACGACATCTTCGCGGTGTACAAGGCGCACAAGGATTACATCGAACGCGCCCGCCGCGGCGAAGGTCCGGCGCTGATCGAGAACCTCACGTATCGTCTTGGCGACCACACGACCGCGGACGACGCACGACGTTACCGCCCCGCTAATGAGCTCGAAGCGGCGATGAAGAAGGATCCGATCGTCCGCACGCGCAAATACCTCGAAGCGCGAAAGCTCTGGGATCAGAAGCAGCAGGATGCGATTGAAGCGAAGGCAAAGGTCATCGTGCAGGAAGTGATGAAGACCAGCCTTGAGCTGGGCAAAGGTCCGGTGGACGACATCTTCGATTACACGTTCGCGGATCTTCCTGCAGAAATCGAGAAGCAGAAGCAGACACTCAAGACGCACTCGATCGGTCAGGACCCCGAACAGATCGGTTTGAAAGCGCAGCACCAGGAAGCTTAACCCGTGCCCAAACTCAACCTAGTCGAAGCGATCAACACCACGCTCCATCAGCAGATGGAGAAGGACCCGCGCATCATCGTGCTCGGCGAAGACGTCGGAAAAAACGGCGGCGTATTCCGCGTGACCGACGGCCTGCAGAAAAAGTTCGGCGAAGACCGCTGCGTCGACACGCCGCTTGCCGAGAGCGGCATCATCGGCGCGTCGATCGGTCTCGCCGTCAGCGGCCTGATCCCGATCCCCGAAATTCAGTTCGAGGGATTTCTGGGCCCAGCGTACGACCAGCTCTGCACGCAGGCCGCACGAGTGCGCTCGCGCACGCGCGGCGCGTTCAGCTGCCCGATGGTCGTGCGCGTCCCCGTGGGCGGCGGCATCCACGCGCCCGAGCTGCACAGCGATTCGCCCGAAGCGATCTATGCGCACACGCCCGGCCTGAAGGTCTTGATGCCGTGCACGCCGTACGATGCGAAGGGCCTCTTGATCAGCGCGATCCAGGACCCCGATCCGGTCATCTTCTTCGAACCCAAGCGCGTCTATCGCAGCTTCAAGGAGGAAGTGCCGGATGAGGAGTACACAATCCCGATCGGCAAGGCGAAGATTTTGAACGAAGGCACCGACGTCACGGTGATCACGTGGGGCGCGATGACGTTCCAATGTCTCGAAGCGCTCGACAAGCTACCGGAGAACGTGAGCGTTGAGCTGATCGACCTGCGGACGATTTATCCGATCGACATCGAGACGATCACCGAATCCGTACGCAAGACAGGCCGCGCGGTCGTCGTGCACGAGGCGCCCAAGACCGCTGGGCTCGGTGCAGAGATCAGCTCGCTCATCCAGGAACACTGCTTCCTGCACCTGGAAGCGCCGGTACAGCGCGTGACCGGTTTCGATACGTTTATGCCGTACTACAAGCTTGAGTTAGATTACCTGCCGGACGCCAAGCGCATCACGCAGGGCATCCGCGACTGCCTGGCTTATTGATGCGGTGAGGGAACTCCAAATGGCAGGAAAAGTCAGCGATGATCCGAACGTCTTCCTCCTCCCGGACCTGGGCGAAGGTCTGGAAGAGGCCGAGCTGATCGAGTGGTGCGTCAAGCCCGGCCAGCAGGTGCAGGAGTTCGACGTGCTCGCGAAGGTCGAGACCGACAAGGCGCTGGCCGAAGTCCCCTCCGATCGCACCGGCACCATCGCTGAATTGCACGGCGCGCCGGGGCAGCGCATCAAGGTGCACGCGCCGTTCGTGACGTATCAATCCGGCAACGGCAGTACGTCATCCGCGCAGATGGCCGTGCAGCGGTCGATGGAACAGAACGCCGCCCCCCGCGCCGAGCAGAAGGCGCGCATCGAAGAACAGAAGCAGGAAGAGGAACGCGAGGACGCGGGAACAGTCGTCGGATCGGTGCAGAGCGCTGGCGCGTTCGAGGCCGCGCCCGGCAAGGTGATCGCGACGCCCGCCGTGCGACGCATCGCGCGCGACCAGGGTGTTGATCTGGCGCAGATCACCGGCACGGGAATCGGCGGACGCGTGACCGAGAAAGACGTTCAGGCGTACGTCGCACGTAACGGCGGAGGTGGCGCCGGACTCGAGGACGAGCCGGCTCCCGCGGCGCGGCCACCGATGCGGAAGTCGCAACCCACTCGCGCGCCGGCGTCGGCTCCAGCTCAACCTGAACCACATCGCGATCGCGCGCCCGCCGCCGTCATCGGCTCGGACAGCACGCGCATCCCCTTCCGCGGGGTGCGACGCACGATTGCCGAACGGCTTCGCAACAGCGTCGATTCGGCCGTGCATTTTTGCGTGATGGACGAGGCCGACGTCAGCGCGCTCGACCAGGAGCGCCGCCGCCTGATCAACGCATCCGGTGAGAAGATCAGCTTCCTGCCGTTCGTCGCGGCCGCCGTGTGCCGCGTTCTCTCGGGTCACGTGGGGCAGCAGTTCAACAAGCTCAACAGCACCGTCGATGACGCCAATCAAGAGATCATCCAGCACCGCTCGGTGCACCTCGGCATCGCGACCGACACCGACAACGGACTGATGGTCCCGGTGATCCGCGACGCGGATCGCCTGGGCGTGCTCGAGGTGCAGCGCCGCGTGAACGCGCTCGCCCGCGCCGCACGCGACCGCACGATCCCGCGCGACCAGCTCGTTGGTGGCACGTTCACGATCAGCAACGTTGGCTCGCTTGCCGGTCGCTTCGCCACGCCGATCATCAACTATCCCGAGGCCGGCATCCTCGCGGTGGGTCGCGCCCGTGACGGCGTGGTCGTCCGCAACGGCATGATCGGCATCGGCAAGCTGCTCCCGCTGAGCCTCGTGTGCGACCACCGCGTCGTAGACGGTAGCACCGCCGCCACCGCGCTCGCCAAGATCATCGAGCTGCTCCAATCGCCCGACCAACTCATGCCCGCACGATAGAGTTTGCGCGTGAACTCATCGACCCGTTATTCGTGGCAACTGCTTCGTGCCGGGCCCCTCTGGCTCGACGGGGGCGGGATGTTCGGCGTGGTGCCGCGCGTGGTGTGGAGCAAGCTGACGCCGCCGGACGAGAAGAATCGGATCGAGCTGGCGCACAATTGCCTGCTTCTGACGCGCGTCGGTGATCCGAAGACGAAGATCCTCATCGAGACTGGCAGCGGCAACAAATTCGATCATAAGAACCGTGAGATCTTCGGCCTGGCTGACTATTCGATTGTCGACGCCTTGCGCGAAGTAAATGTGTCGCCGGCGGACGTCGCGCACGTCATCGTCTCGCACCTGCATTTCGACCACACGGGCGGCGTGACGCAGTTGGCAGACTCTCGTGTCACTCCGACTTTCCCCGATGCGCCGGTGCACGTGCAGAAGCGCGAATGGGACGACGCCAATGCCAACAATTCGGTGATGACGCGCACATATCTGCAGGAAAACCTCGACCCCATCCGCGAGCGTGTGAAGTTCATCGAGTCGCCGCCACCGTTCCCGATAGGTCATGTTCCGGGTAAGGACGAAAAACCTTACACGCCGGTCCTCGACCGCATGCGCGAGATTGTTACGGGGATTTTCGCACTTGGCGTCCCCGGTCACACGTGGGGTCAGCAGGCGATCGTCTTCACCGACGACCGCGGTCGCACCGTCGTCTTCACGCCCGATGTGATGCCCACCACTCGGCACGTGGGTGCTGCGTACAACATGGCTTACGACGTCGAGCCGTTCGTCAGCAGCAACACGCGGCGGTGGTTTCTGCAATCCGCCGTCGAGAACGATTGGACGCTCGTGCTCGATCATGAGCCCGGCAATCCGGTCGTGAAGGTCGAGCCCGATGGCAAGGGCTGGTACCGTCTGGCCACTGCGCAATAAGTGCGCGACCCCATGTTTCGCTTTGATCGCGTGACGAATTTGTTTATCTTGCCGAGCGTCCGCACCGGCGTGGGAGCGTCGGCGTACGGACGAATCAGCGCCGCGCGCGAGAGAGAGCCAGTGAGAGAGCGATCGCGCGCGAGCGAGCGAGCGAGCAGGTCCGCGAATGAACGAGGGCTGACGAATGGATTCGTACGAACAGCGAGGGATCGCTGAGCGTGCGTCCGACCCAAGTGTGGACGGCGGGCGCCCCCAGCCCGGCATCGTGCCAGAGAACAATTCGTCCCAGTCAAAATCGGTGGAGGCGACGGTGTCCCGTAAGGCGCTAGTCGCGGCGGAACCCTCGGTTGATTCGGCCGGGGAATCCGCGGCGATCGAAAGTTCCGGCCAGGCTCGCGTCGTCCGTGACGCGCGGATCCTGCGCCGCGCACGGCTTGCGTCGCGCAGCGGACTCGTGCGTTTGCGCACTGCGCCGCGGCGCGCTGCCAACACATCATCGCTCGTTCTCGACTGCTGCATCACGATCGGCGCTGTAGCGCTGGCCGTGCTGGCGCGGAAGGCGCTGACTCCGGTGATGGGCACCGCGCATCCGTTTGTGACGCTGTACATCGTCGTGCTCCTGGCCGCCTGGCTCGGCGGGCTGGTTCCGGCACTGGTGGCGATGGTGTTGGGCGCGCTGGCGGGGATGTATTTCGTCCCGACGACGTACGAGCGAGCCATGGGCGCCGGCGTATTCTGCATCGTCAGCGCCGTTGCGATCGCGTTTGCCGAGGCTCACCGCCGCGCGCTTCGCCGCGCCGAAGACGCCAACGAAGCCATCCAGCTTCATCGCGAAGAGCTCGAGCGCGAGGTGGCCGAGCGGCGCGCGGTCGAGCGATCCCTGCGCTCCGCCGAAGATCGCTTCCGTCGACTGAGCGATTCCAACATCATCGGAATCATCCACGTGGACGCCGAAGGGCGCATCGTCCACGCCAACGACGCGTTTATTCGCATGCTCGGTTACGAGCGCGACGACTTCGAGCGTCTTCGCCCCGCCTGGACGGATCTGAGCGCGCCCGAATCCGCCGAGGCCGACGACGCCGCGATGCAGCAGTTGCGCGACGTCGGCACCTGCAAGCCGTACGAGAAACTTTACGTGCACCGTGATGGCACGACGCGGGTGACGGCGATGGTGGGCGGCGCGCGGTTTAATCCGCCCCATCCGGGCGGCATCGCGTTCGTGCTCAACCTCAGCGAGCTGAGCCGCGCTCGCCAGACCCTGCAGATGCAGTCGCGCGTGCTCGAGAGCATGGCCGAGGGCGTCGTCGTCACGACCGTCGGCGGTGTCATCGCGTTCACCAACGCGTCGCTCGATCACATGTTCGGCTACGAGCGCGGCGAGCTGACGGGCGCGCGCATCAGTGCGCTGCTGACGCTCAGCGACGCCGACCGCAAGGACCTGGTGGAAGAGATCACCATGGCGCTGCGCATCCGCGGACATTGGACCGGCGAGCTCGAGAACCGCCGCAAGGACGGTTCAACCTTCACCGCCGAAGGGACGGTCGCCGCCATGAGCGGTCCGCACGAGAGCCAGCAGTATTGGATCTGCGTGCAGCAGGACATTACCCAACGCAAGGCCGCCGAGGCCGCCGTGCACGAAGCCGAAGAGCGTCTGGGCCTCGCGATGGAGGCGGCGCAGCTGGGCACGTGGGAATACGACCCGCGCGAGCACCGTCTCAGGCCGTCGTCGATGATGCGCCGGCTGATCAATGACGCCGGGCCCGACGAGCCCGCGCACGAAACCTGGGTCGACATGGACAGCGTCTACGCCACCATGCACCCGGACGATGCGCCGCGGGTGCGGCAGGCGATCGCCGATGCGCTGGTCGGCACGCGCGATTACCGGATCGAATTCCGCGCCGTCCGCCCCGACGGTGATATCCGCTGGTTCGCGGCTTTCGGAAAGGTCTTCCGCGACGCGCACGGCCAGCCGCTGCGCATGACCGGCCTGACGCTGGACGTCACCGATCGTCGCGCCGCCGAGGAGTCGCTGCGTCAGAGCGAAGAACGGTTCCGTCTCGCCGCCAAGGCCGTCGCATCGCTCATCTACGACTGGGACCTGACGACCGGCCACGTCTTGCGTTCGCCGGGGTTGAAGGCGATGTGCGGTTACGAGCCGCTGGAGGTGAGCCCGCTGGAATCGTGGTGGCCGCAACAGGTTCACCCCGACGATTACGCGGCCACCAGGGAACGCTTCAACGAAGCGATCGCTGAGGGCAAGGACGGCTACCGCATCGAGTACCGCGTTCGCCATCGCGACGGCCACTGGGTGCACGTTTGGGACCGTTGCCTGTTCGTGCGCGACCAGAGCGGCAAGCCGATCCGCGTCGTCGGCAGTGCGCTGGACGTGACCGAGCTGCGCCGCGCCGAGCAGGAACTGCAGAAGGCAAAGGAGACCGCCGAGGCCGCCGACCGTGCGAAGGACCATTTCCTCGCAGTGCTGAGCCACGAGCTGCGCACGCCGCTCACGCCGGTGCTGGGTGCGGTGCAACTGCTGGCCGTCGATCCATCGATCCCCCAGCACGTGCGCGACGATCTGGAAATGGTCCGCCGCAACGTCGAACTCGAGGCGCGGCTGATCGACGACCTGCTCGACCTGACGCGCGTCGCTCGCGGCAAGATCGATCTCCAGATCCAGCCGTGTGACGCCCAGCTGGCGGTCCGTCGCGCTGCGGAGATCTGCCAGGCCGAGCTTCACGACAGGCAACTCCGGCTTGTTCTGGACCTCTCGGCGCCGCGGTCGACCGTGGCCGCCGATCCGGCGCGGCTGCAGCAGATCGTCTGGAACCTGCTGAAGAACTCGATCAAGTTCTCCAGGCCCGGCAGCGAGATCCGCGTGATCAGCGCCTGTGACGAAGCCGGGCGATTCGTGGTGCGCGTTGTCGATGAGGGAATCGGCATCGCGCCCGACGCGATCGGGCGAATCTTCGACGCGTTCGAGCAGGCGCACCAGGACATGACGCGACGCTTCGGCGGCCTCGGGCTGGGCCTGGCGATCTCGAAAGCCCTGACCGATCTGCACGGCGGACAGCTCGAAGCACATTCGGACGGCGTCGAGCGCGGCGCGACCTTCACGCTTCGCCTGCCGCTGGTCGAGAGCGCTGCTGCCGCTGCATCCGTCGCACCGCCCGACTCGGCCATGCCGACGTCCGAGCAGGCCGAGCAATCGCTCCGGATCCTCCTCGTCGAGGATCACCAGGACACCGCGGCCGCGCTGGCGCGGCTGCTGCGGATGTTCCGGCACCAGGTGAGCGTCGCCGGCACCGTCGCCGATGCGATGGATCTCGCGATGACCGAACCGTTCGACCTGATCATCAGCGACATCGGCCTACCCGACGGCACCGGCCACGACCTCATGCGGCAGCTCACCGAGCGCGAGCGGCACATCAAGGGCATCGCGCTCACCGGCTACGGCATGGAATCCGACGTTGAGCGTAGCCGCGAGGCCGGCTTCCTCGATCACCTCATGAAGCCCGTCGATCTCAATCGCTTGCAGCATGTCATCCAGAAAGTCGCTTCGGACGAGCTTGTCTAGCGCGGACGATAGGAGGACTTTTTAGTCCGATGTTGCGCGCGGCGTACAAAACAAAAGTTTCGCACCTCCTTCTCTTCACTTACGCCTGACGCGCTGGCCCAACGATTGGCCCGGCCAGCGGTTCGGCCAATGACCTGGCCATAAGTCTTCGTCGCGCGCGTCATCCAACCGCGTACAAAGCGCGCCCTTTTCGACCACTTTGTGCGCGCCGCGATGAGCGATAAAGGGACTGCGGCGTCCTTATTCGGTTTTCAATGAGCGACTCCTCACGAAGTCAGAGCGAACAAGCGCTCCATATCTACGGTCGCGCTGCGCTCCTGTGTCGCCTGGCGCGCAGCGCCGCGGATTTTTTTGAAGAATTTTTCTCTCAGCCGCCTCTGGCGTGCGCACTTTGACATAGCGTCACGCAGTTTGACCTGCGACACTGTTGTCGGTCTTGCCAAATTGGGGAGTGGGTTGATGCGAATCTTGCCACTTGGCTTGCTGATGACGCTTGCCGCGAGCGTCTCGCCTGGTTTGGCTGGAATCACCGTCACGTCGTATTCAACGCTCGCGCAGACGAACGGGTTTGCGCCGAGTTTTCAAGGTCCGTACTACGAACAACAAACGCTGACGAGCATCACGCCAGCGCTTGCGCAGGTCTCGGGAGATTGGACGGGGCCGAACGCGGATGGCACGCCGAACACCTGGCATTGGGTCGGCAGCTCTCGATCTTCCAGCACGACGACCTTTGACGCGAACAGCTACACCGTCACGGCGGCTGGGTCGTTCGAGTACCAGTTAGACACAACTGCCGCGTTTGTGGATCCGCGACCAAGTGTTTTGACTCCAACTGGGGCGGCGAACTACGAAGGCTTTTTCACTACCGACTCGATGCTTGCGTATTCCATCATCGGAGAGCTGACGCAGCGCGCTCGGGTTCAACTCAACACGTCATCCGGGACAATCATTTTCTTCCAGTCCAATCAAACGTCAGTGCCCGTGTCTGTCAACTTCACCGGCATTATTCCTGCGGGCCAGTACCGCGTTCTGATTACGACGGGTCTCAGCGCGCCTGCCTTACCCAATGGGGTAAATCACTACGAGGCAAGCGGGCGCTATACGGATCTGATCTTCAACGTACAAATACCTGAGCCAAGCACGTTCGCGATCTTAATGGTGTTCATCGGCTGCACAATCTACCGTCGCAAGTAATGGTTCACGCGAACGGGATCGACCCGGAACCACGATGGGAGTGGGGCTGGCAAGCATTACGGGGAACCTCCAAATGCCTTTACCTCGAAGTACAAAGCTTGTTACTTCCAGGTAACGGCATTTCGAGCGGTGGATGTGAAGAGGCGTGGCACGGGAGGGTCGCAACGCATGCCGTCGCGCGCGCTCGGGTTGGAAACAAGTGCTACACGGAACCCTTACACGTCCAGGTTCTTCACTTCCAGCGCGTGGTCTTCGATGAACTGGCGGCGGCGCTCGACGTCTTCGCCCATCAGGACGCTGAACATGCGCTCGGCCTCGGCGGCTTCGTGCAGCGTGACGCGCAGCAGCACTCGCCGCGCGGGGTCGAGCGTCGTTTCCCACAGCTGCTCGGCGTTCATCTCGCCCAAACCCTTGAAGCGCTTCACCTCGATGCCCTGCTTGCCGAGCGTGTAGATCTCGGAAAGCAGCTGCGACACGCCGGGGCAGTCGTGCGATTTCTCGTCCTGCACGAACGCGTACTTGGTGGGCAGCTTCTCGCCGGTGACGGACTCCTCCTGCGTGAGGTAGTAATCGTCGATCGAGATGCCGTAGCCGCGCAGCTGGTCGAAGAGCTCCTCGGCTTCTTTGAGCTCGTGCAGCTCCATGATCTTCTGCACGCGACGGCCACTGCCGTTGCCACTGCCGTTGCCGTTTGCGCTGCCGAGACCGTCGGTTGAAAGTTCAGCGACGTCGGCATCCTCGTACTCGGGCGTCTCCATCAGCTCGTTGCGCTCGATGGCGGACATCATCTTCGGACGGCCATCCTTGAAAACGTAATAGCGCGGCAGCTGACTGTTGGCGGTGCGGTATTCGAGCACGTCGATGAACGGAATCCCGCGGCGGTGCACGATGCGCACCATCTCGTCGAGCTTCTGCAACAGCTCAACCACGCGGCGCAGTTCGTCGCCGGCCAGCTGCCGCGCGACCTTCTTCGCGTCGTCGCTGTCGCGGACGACCAGCGCCGTGCCGTCGAGCCCGAGCTCGGTATAGATCTTGTTCATCTCGCGGTCGTTCAGGACGTACTCGTCCTTCTTCTTGCGCGTCACCATATAAAGCGGCGGCTGCGCGACGTAGATTCGGCCGGCGCGGATCAGCTCCGTCATGTGACGGAAGAAGAACGTCAACAGCAGCGTGCGAATGTGCGAGCCGTCCACGTCGGCGTCGGTCATGATCACGACCTTGCCGTAGCGGCGCTTCTCGATGTCGAACTCATCGCGGATGTTCGTGCCCAACGCGCTGATGATCGTGCGGATTTCCTCGTGGCCGAGCATCTTCACGAGGTTGGCCTTCTCGACGTTGAGGATCTTGCCGCGCAGGGCGAGGATCGCCTGCACTTCGCTGTCGCGGCCCTGCTTGCTGGTGCCGGCGGCCGAATCGCCTTCGACGAGGAACAGCTCGGTGTCTTCGTTGGATTTGCTGCGGCAGTCGGACAATTTTCCGGGCAGCGAGTTGCCTTCGAGCGAGTTCTTTCGCCGCGTCAGCTCGCGCGCCTTGCGCGCGGCCTCGCGCGCCTCGGCGGCCATCGTCCCCTTCTCGAAGATGATCTTCGATTCCTTGGGGTTCTCTTCGAGAAACGCGCCGAGACGCTCGTGCATCGCCGTCTGAACGAACGATTCCACCTCGACGTTCAGCAGCTTGTCCTTGGTCTGCGATTCAAACTGCGGTTCAGGCAGCTTGATCGAGATGATCGCGACCAGACCCTCGCGCAGATCGTCGCCGCTGGGACGCAAATCCTTGAGCCAGTTGTTCCGCTCCGCGTGCTTGAGGATCGAGTTGGTCAACCCCGTCTTAAACCCCGAGAGGTGCGTTCCGCCGTCGTGGTTGTTGATGTTGTTGGCGAACGTCAGGATCGTCTCGTTGTAGCCGTCGTTGTACTGCATCGCGACGTCGACGATCAGCCGCGTCTCGGGATCTTCCTTGCTGAAACTGATGATCGACGACAGCGCCTGCTTGCCTTCGTTGAGGAACTGCACGTACTGCTTGAGGCCGTGCTCGAACTTGAACGCATCGCGCTTTCCGACGCGCTCGTCTTCGAACACGATCTCGACGCCCGCGTTGAGGAACGCCAGCTCGCGCAGGCGGTTGGCCAGCGTCTCGTGGTTGAAGGCAACGCCGCCGTTTTCTTTCGTGAAGAGAGTCGGGTCGGGCTTGAAGGTGACCTTGGTGCCGGTCTTGCTCGACTTGCCGATCACGGCGAGATCGCTGCTCTTGATCCCGCGCTGGTATTCCATGTGGTGAACGGCCCCATCGCGCGAGACTTCGATTTCCATCCATTCCGAGACGAAGTTCACGACCGAAGCGCCCACCCCGTGCAGCCCGCCGGATGTCTTGTAGGCCGATCCGTCGGTGTGATCGAATTTTCCGCCCGCGCCAAGTGTCGAGAACACGACTTCGACGGTCGGGATGTTTTCCGTCGGGTGAATACCGACCGGGATGCCGCGGCCGTCATCGACGACCGTGCAGCTTCCGTCGGCGTTAATCTTCACGAGGATCGATTTGCAGAACCCGGCCAGCGCTTCGTCGATCGAGTTATCGACGATCTCGTAAACCAGGTGGTGCAGCCCGCGCGGGTTATAGCCGCCGATGTACATGCCCGGGCGCGTGCGCACGTGCTCGACGTCGTCGAGCACCTTGATCATGTTTTCGGTGTACGCCCCGCCGACGTTGGCGGCGATCTTTTTGGCTTCTTCAGCGGTGGGCACAGGCACAGGCGTCGGCGGCGCGGACGAAGATTGCGATCCTTTTTTCTCAGCCATTTACATCACTCCGTTGCGGTCCGTTTGCGGGCCGATGCGAGTCCGTTGTAAGTCCGTTTCACTTCGTCACGCGGGAACAAATTTGACGTGTACGCCGCGGCGTGAATTATCTCAAAAATCCATCGCTAATACTATGTCGGCTAGATGAAAATGTCCCCTTTTGCCGACCGGTGGATGACGCAAAAAATGCCTGAAAAATCAGGGTTTTTGTTGAAGTTTTACCCGCCGCGCGCAAATGCGTGCGTTGCGGCACATCACGCTGCTGCCTCTATAATCCGAACGCGATGTTTCGCCTCACCCGCGAGGTTCGTTTTGCGATCAATGCCGCCCCGGATCCGCAGCTCGAATCGCTGCCGACCAACAGCTTTGGTGGGTACCCATCGCTCACCGGGTTAGGCTATTTTTTCGCCCTCGATGTGACCGTTCGCGGACAGCTTGATCCGGCGACCGACTATCTGATCAACATCAAAGACATCGATCAGCTCGTTCGTCGCGAGATCGTGCCGCTGATCGCTGGCTGTATTCGCGCCGCACAGTTCGGCGGCGGCGGGATCGTGGTGCGGGAGATTCTCGCCACACTGCACACGGCGCTCGCGCCAGTCGCGCTCGAATCGGTGGCCCTCAAGCTCACGCCCACGCTGTCGCTCGCATGTTTTGCGGAGGAGCACTCCATGGTTCGCCTGAGTCAGAAGTTCGAATTCTCCGCCTCGCATCGTTTGCACAATGCCAGGCTGACTGACGAGCAGAATCGCCAGTCGTTCGGCAAGTGCAACAACCCGCACGGGCACGGCCACAACTATGAGCTCGAAGTGACGATCGTCGGCGAGCCGGACACCAACGGCGTGCTGATGCAGGTTCCGCAATTTGAGCGAATCGTGGACGAGACGATCATCAAGCCGTTTGACCACCGCAATCTGAATGTCGAAATTGCCGAGTTCCGTGAGCTGAACCCAACCGTCGAGAACATCGCGATGGTGATTTACCGCAAGCTCAGGCCCGCGTTATCGGACCTTGCGAGCGTGACGCTATGGGAGACGCCCAAGACCTGGGCGCGGTATTCGGAAGACGATTGATTTCAAGCGGTTACGGATTCTTAAGCTTGCGACCACTAACCTGCCGCCGGTCGTTGTGTCCATACTGGTGTCACTAACGGAGCCTGGACACATGACTCGGATCAGCAGCATTTTGAAGAATCGTTCGACACGGACCTGTGCGATCGCGACGGCGGCCCTTTCGGGGTTGCTGACGCTGACCGCCGCCGCGCCGGCGGCTGGATCGCGCGACTGGCATCACGACCGCGATTGGGATCACGGCGATCACCACGACCGCGACAGCCGCACCGATGTTCGCATCGACGTGAACATCGGCCGCCCGGCGCCGCGGTACGAAGACCGTACGACGCGCGTATGGGTCGAGCCGGTCTACCGCACCTGTACCGACCGCGTGTGGGTCGAGCCGGTCACGCGCGACGAGTGCGAGCGCGTGTGGGTTCCGGACCGTTGGGAGCGTCGTGACGTCGTCCACGGTCGCGGCCGCGACCGCTGGATGAGCTGCGAAAATGTCCTCGTCGAGCGCGGCCACTGGGTCGAGCAGCACCGCACGGTCGTCGTGTGCGAGGGTCACTGGGAAACGCGCGACCGGCAGGAGATGGTCGCGCCCGGTCACTGGGAATACCGCACCGAGCGCGTCTGCGTGGATGACGGGTATCGGTCGAACAACTTCTTCGACGTCTTCGCACGACTCGCACGATGACCTCTCGCACGATGACCTTAAACAGGTCTGTCGAACTACCGCTTGCGGCTTTTCGCATCGCCGCAAGCGGTTTTGGTTTGGTTGTCCGCTTGTCACCTCGGGCGTCGGTCGTATTCGCGTAGACACGTGCGTATGATCCGGCCTCCCGTGAACTTCCTGATCCTCACCCTCGGCTCGCACGGTGACGTGCACCCCTTTGTCGGCATCGGTGCCGCGCTGCGCCGACGCGGCCACGACGTCACGCTCATCACCAACGGCTACTTCGAGAAAGTCGCGCGACGCGAAGGCTTAAACTTCGTCGAGCTCGGCACCGCCGAGGAGTATCTCAAGCTCACGGAGAACCCGGATCTGTGGAGTAAATCGCGCGGATTCAAGACCGTCTTCGGCAGCGTCGTGGACATGATCGAGCGCGGCTACGAGCCGGTCGCGCGACACGTGCAGGCGCATCCAGACACAATCGTGATCGGCTCGAGTCTCGCCCTGGCCGCACGCGTGGCGAAGGACAAGTTCGGCTTTCCGATGATGACGGTGCACCTGCAGCCGGGCATCTTCCGCAGCAACATTGCTCCGCCGCGCGTGCCGCGTCTGTTCATGCCGGCGTGGTTTCCGGACTGGATCAAGAACACCACGTGGTGGATCGGCGACACTCTCGTGATCGACCCATTGGTTGCGCCGCGACTCAACGCGCTGCGCGCCAAGCTCGGCCTGCCGCCGGTGAAGAACGTCCTGCGCGACTGGTGGAACTCGCCGGACCTTCTGGTCGGCATGTTCCCGGACTGGTTCGCGCAGAAGCAACCCGACTGGTGGCCGCAGACGAAGCTGACGGGCTTTCCGCTGTACGACGAACGCGGGCACGAGCCGCTGTCGAGCGAGCTCGAGGATTTCCTGGATGAGGGATCAGCTCCCGTTGCGTTCACCCCGGGATCGGCGATGCGGTTTGGGCATCGCTTCTTCGCCGCCGGTGCCGAGGCGTGCCGTCGGTTGGGTCGTCGCGCAATCCTGCTCACGCGACATCCGGAGCAGATCCCGAAATCGATTCCTACGGGCGTGATTCACGTGGACTACGCCCCGTTCAGCGAGCTGCTGCCGCGTTGTGCGGCGCTCGTGCATCACGGCGGCATCGGGACGATGTCGCAGGCCTTGCGCGCAGGCGTGCCGCAACTGGTCATGCCGCTCACGCACGATCAGCCGGATAACGCGATGCGAGTGAGAAGGCTGGGTGTCGGCAACGAGCTGACGCCCTTCCGCTTCCGCGCGGGCAATGTCGCGAAAACGCTTTCCCGTCTTCTCGAAGACCCTGCCGTCGCCAGCGCTTGCCGGGCGGTTCGCGAGCGATTCACCGGCGTCGATGGGATCGAAATGACCTGCGACCTGGCGGAGTCGCTGGCGGGGCCCCGAACAGAAATAAATCCCCAATCGCTTCGAATATCTAACCAATTATCAGCGCAGAACTTTTCGCCGCTCCGCGCGTAGAAATCGTGTCCGTCCGGCGTCCGCTTTGCCAGTCATCCGGCGGCACGATAAGTTGTGTAGGCGGCGAACGGATGTTCTGACGGGCGTTCCCACATCCAACCAGGTGACCGAGCAAGGCGAGCGCGTCTGTGAAAACTCTCATCATCATCGTGGTCACTGCCGTCGTGGTCGGCGGAGGCGTGGCGGGCGTGTTCTACAAGATGCGCTCCTCGGAGAACGCCGGTGACGCGACCATCGTTCGCGTCGAACCCGCCGCGCGCGGCGACCTCGTCGAGACCGTCAGCGCCGCCGGACAGGTCCGCCCCAAGACCAAAGTCTCCATCAGCGCCCGGGTCGCCGCCCGGATCATCGACCTGCCGTTCAAGGAAGGTGACGTCGTCACCAAGGGCAACCCGACGAGCAAACCCGCTGTCGAGCCGTCGGTGCTCGTTCGTCTCGATGCGAAGGATCTGGACGCGCAGCTGCGCGCGGCTCAGGCGCATTACGAGGCGCAGTCGTCCGCGCTCGTCGTGGCCGAGGCGCGAATTCGCGCGCTCGAATCGCAAATCGAGGCGTCGAAGGTGATGCTGGCCGATGCCGAGCGGGACTTTAAACGACAGAAAGAACTGTTCGCGACCAAGGACGTCAGTCAATCCGCGGTCGATTCGGCCCAGACGAAATTTGATCAGCTCAAGGCGCAGCTCGTGTCGAGCGAGCGCACCATCGATGCCGATCGCTCCAACCTTCAGGTGTTGAAGCACGAGCTCGAAGCCGCCGACGCCGAGATCGCCCGCGCCCGCGACAGCCTCAGCTACACCACCATCACCAGCCCGGTGGACGGCGTGGTCACGCGCGTCAACTCCGAAGTCGGCGAGCTGGTCGTGATCGGCACGATGAACAACCCCGGCACCGTGATCATGGAAGTGGCCGACCTCACCACGATGCTCGTCAACGCGCGCGTGGACGAGGCGAGCATCACGTCGCTCAAGGTCGGACAGAAGGTGAAGGTCAACTCGCAGGCGTACTCGAAGGAGACGTTCGACGGCGTCGTCAGCGCCGTCGCGCTGGCCGAGACCGAGGAGAAAGACGGCACCAAGTTCTACAAGTGCGAGGTGACGCTGAACACCAACGGCCGGCGGATCCTGTCGGGGCTCACGGCTGACGTGGACATCGAAACCGCCCGGCACGAAAAGGTGATCACCGTCCCCAGCCAGGCTGTGCTCGGCCGGCCGGTGGACGAACTGCCCGTCGACATGCGCAACAAGCCCGAAGTCGACAAGAACAAGACGCTGGCCACCGTCGTGTATCGCATGGTCGACGGCAAGGCCATGATCACGCCGGTGAGAGTGGGCGCCAGCGACGTCGCGCACACGATCATCGAATCGGGCCTGACCGAAGGCGACCAGATCATCGTCGGCCCCTACAAGGTGCTCGAAAAGCTCGCGCACGATCAAAAAGTGAAAGACGAAAAAACCGCGTCAACTGAACCGACGTCCAAACCCGCTTAGCCGCGCGCGACCGGGAACTCGCCGTGCTCATCCGTCTCGACAACATCAAGAAGCACTACACCGTCGGTGTCGAGAAAATCCGCGCGCTCGACGGCGTGGACGTGGACATCGACCAGAACGAGTACGTCGCGATCATGGGCACCAGCGGCAGCGGTAAGAGCACGCTGATGAACGTGCTCGGCTGCCTCGACCGCCCCACCAGCGGCGAATACGAGCTTGACGGTCAGCTCGTGTCGAGCATGGGAGCTGCGCAGCTTTCGATCGTGCGCAACGAGCGCATCGGATTCGTGTTCCAATCCTTCGAGTTGCTGCCCAGGTTGTCCGCTCTGAAAAACGTCGAGCTGCCGCTGATCTATTCGCAGGACGGCTGGCGCGCGCGCACGAAACGGGCGAAGGAAGCGCTCGACATCGTCGGCCTGACCGATCGCATGAAGCATCGGCCGAACCAGCTCTCGGGCGGCCAGAAGCAGCGCGTCGCGATCGCGCGGGCGATGGTGAACCGCCCCGCCATCCTGCTGGCCGACGAGCCGACCGGCAATCTCGACAGCCGCACCAGCGAAGAGATTCTCGCGCTGTTCGACCAGCTCCACCGCAGCGGCCAGACGATCGTGATGGTGACGCACGAGCCCGACGTCGCGCGTCACGCGAAGCGAATCATCCGCATGAAAGACGGCAAGGTGCTCAGCGACCTCAGCAGCGAACAGGATATCGCGGCTGCATCGTCGCAGAGCGAATCGGTGATCCCGGCGACGCTGGCGTACGCGACGCGTGGTGTGTGATGAAACTATTCCGCTCGCTCATCCTCCTGCCGGTGCTGCTCTACCAGAGCCTGATCCTCGCACTGGCGCAGATCCGGGCGAGCAAGATGCGGTCGCTGCTCACCGCCGTCGGCATCGTGATCGGCGTGGCGTCGGTGACGACGGTCATCGCGGGCCTCACCGGGATGAAATCGAACGTTCTCAGCGAGTTCGAGTCGTTCGGCACGAACAAGGTGTTCATCTTCCCGGATCGGCCGCCTTCGATGCGCAACGCGCCGTTCGCGGCGATCCGTTTCAAGCCCGAGCTGTTCGACGGCATGATGGCGCACTGCCCGAGCCTGAAAACCTTCACGCGCATCACGAGCGTCACCGCCAAATCCGTCAGCCATGGCGACAAGTCGGTCGAATCGGTCAACGTCGCGGGCATCGAGCCGGCGTGGCACGACATCGAGAACCGCTTCGTCGAGCTGGGCCGGCCGTTCTCGCTGATCGATAACGAGCAGGCCCGCGCGGTGTGCCTGATCAACGACAAGCTGCGCGACAAGCTGGGCCTGGAGCGCGACTGCGCGGGTCAGCACATCATGATCGACGGCCGGCGCTACCACGTACTGGGCGTCGTCGAGACGCGCAGCGAATCGAGCATGTTCCGCGACGGCGTGAGCGACAGCGAAGTGTTCGTGCCGTTCGCCACCGCGTGGAACAGCCAGCGCGGCCGGCTCATTCCGCCGTTCATGTACGTCGTCGGCGCGAGCAAATCGCCGGAGGTTTCGGAAGAAGCACAGGCCGAGGCGGTTTTCTACCTCCGCAAGGCGCGCAAGATTCAACCAGGAAAGCCCGACACGTTCCGGGTCGAGTTCGTCGCCAAGTTCATCGAGGAGTTCAACAAGGTCGCCGTCGTGATCACGATGGTGGCGACCGGGATCGTGGGCATCTCTTTGCTGGTGGGCGGCGTGGGGATCATGAACATCATGCTGGTAAGCGTGAGCGAGCGCACGCGCGAGATCGGACTGCGCAAAGCGGTCGGCGCGAGACCCGCGGCGATCTTGCTTCAGTTCCTCGTCGAAGCGGTGATGCTGTGCCTCGTGGGCGGATTGATGGGCGTGCTGCTGGGCGAAGGACTGACGGCAGGCGTGCGATCGATCCCCGGCGCGCAGCTCAACCACGCGACAATTCCGCCGTGGGCGATCGCGCTCAGCTTCGGCTTCGCCGGCGCAGTGGGCGTGGTCTTCGGCATGTTCCCGGCGATCAAAGCCGCGCGGCTCGATCCGATCGAAGCGCTGCGGCACGAATAGGAAGAATGGAACCGCAGATGAACGCAGATGAACGCAGATTAAGTGCGCGCTGGTCAAGCTCTATCCGCGTTTATCTGCGTCTATCTCCGGTTCTGCTTTTCGCATGCAGCTGCCAGCAGAACTTCGGCACGGGCGGCACCGGCGAGATGGTCGTGCCGACGTCGAAGTTCCACGACGTCGAGCCGTTCGACATCGCCGCCAGCGCGACGACCCAGGCGAGCACCGAGCCTTCGACGCGCCCGCTGCACAGCGAAGGCGCGACGACGCGGCCGCTGACGATCGAAGAAGTCCGATCGCTCGCGCTGCAGAACAATCTTGATCTGAAGGTCGAGCTGCTGAACCCGACCATCTCGCGGCAATCGCTCAGCGCCGAGGAGGCGCGCTTCGAAGCGATCTTCACCACCGACGCGACTTACAACACCACCGACACACCGACCAGCTCGCAGCTCGCGGGGTCTCAGACGACCGAATACACGGTCACGCCCGGCATCGTGCTGCCACTGCGCACGGGCGGGCAACTCACCGTCAGCGTCCCGTTCGACCGCTTCGAGACGAACAACAGTTTCAGCACGCTCAATCCCGCGTACACGAGCGATGCGCTGGTGTCGCTCACGCAGCCGTTGCTGCGCGGGTTCGGCACCGACGCCAACGCGCAGCAGATCCGCGTCGCCTTCTATCGCTATCAGGAGTCCGAGGCGAACACCAAGCTGGAAGTCATCCGCGTGCTCGCCGATGCCGACCGGGCTTACTGGCGGCTCTATGCAGGGCGACAGGTGCTCATCGTGCGCAAGCAGGAGTACGACCTTGCGATCGTCCAGCTTGAGCGTGCAAAGCGGCAGGCGCGGGCAGGGGTCGTCGCGGAAGTGGACGTCGTCCGCGCCGAAAGCGGCGTCGCCGACCGGGTCGAGGCGATCATCATCGCCGAGAACCTCGTCCGCCAGCGCGAGCGCGAGCTGAAGCGCATCCTCAACGAGCCGGACATCTCGCTCGATTCGCCCGTCGTGATCGAGCCGGCGACCGAACCGCGCGCGGTCGCTTACGAGCTGAACGCGCCGCGCCTCATCAATCAGGCGATGGCCGGGCGGATGGAGCTGCTCGCGACCGAGCTGCGCATCGCCGAAGAGACTGCCAACGTCGCGTTCGCGCGAAACGCCGCGCTGCCGCTGGTCACGCTGCAATACAACTACGGCGTGAACGGGCTCGGCGAGAGCTTTGACGATTCGCTGACCGTGATGCGCGATGCGAACTTCCAGGATCACCGCCTCGGGCTGCACGTCGAGGTGCCGATCGGAAACGAGCAAGCGCGCTCCCGCCTCCGCGCCGCGCTGGCGAGCCGTCTGCAGCAGCTGGCGAGCAAGGAACAACTCCAGCTTCAGATCCGCCAGGAGATTTACAACGCCGTCGACACGCTCGAAGCCAACTGGCAGCGATATCTTGCTGCACGCACGCGCGTCGTCCTGGCGGCACGCGTGCTGGAAGTGGAAGTTCGGCAGTTTGACCAAGGCTTGCGGACCAGTACGGATGTACTGGACGCGCAAGCGAAGCTGGCCAACGCGCGGTCGGACGAAATTGCCGCACTCACTGACCACCAGATTGCGCAGGTTGACATCGCGTTCGCGACAGGCACGGTGCTGGGGGCATCACACGTCGATTGGCAATCCACGCCCGCCCCGGCGATTAGATAGCCCTCTGGAAGGCCTCGGTAATCTGCGCTGCTGAATGCCTCGGCGAATTCGGATGTCGCGAGGAATTTGGTATTTCTTGTGCTCCGGCGGGTTCGGTACACTCGCAATCCTCCGCCAAGCGTCGTCGTCGTCGTGTCGTCGTAAATTCCCCGTCGCGCGCGATTGGATTGGAGTTGTGGAGTTTCGTCATCTTTCCAGCACATTGGGATCCTAAGCTTAGAATTCCACGTGGACAAGTTGTCGCG